>OGCL01000166.1_pt1 | contig 75909 bp, 65 predicted proteins | sample 1570041 | NCBI WGS metagenome assembly OGCL01 (sample SAMN06266162, study PRJEB24511) | hot springs metagenome | isolation source: Hot spring water | place: South Africa: Limpopo | collected 2015-06-22
CGAACCCCCCAGCCCAATGCGGGATAGGCTTGATCGTCGGCATCGAAGCGGTTTTCCCTGACGTAGTCGATACCTGCCTGCACCGACAGACCGGTCTGATCACGATCGATCAACTGCAGACCATAACCGCCGCCCGCACTGAAGCGCATCGCCAGATCGCGGAAACGATCCCGCTCCACCGAGGTTCGGCCGTACACAAAACGCCGGCTGCTGACGAACCAGTCACGATTTGCGGTCGCCAGCCAGTTCGACGCACTTTCGTCGCCACCCTCGGTGCGGTCCGGCCCGGCGGCTCCGAACGATTCATCATCACCCTGCCCGCCGATCCGCGTGGACCCCAGGGCGATGCAGCAGCGCCTGCCGGCGAGCCTGCACTGCCCGCCTGACCCCCAGCCGACTGGTGCTGCACCACACCTTTCGCCCCGATGAGCGTTCCTGGAACGGCCTGACAACTATGCGCGGGATGCAGCGATTCTATGCCGACCAGGGCTGGCCGGCAGGGCCGCACATCTTCGTGGCTGCGGATGGGATCTGGCTCGCCACGCCAATGTCACGCATCGGCGTGCACGCCGGTATCGGCAATGGCTCCCTGGCCCAGGGCTGGTACTCGATCGGCCTGGAAATGGTGGGGTACTTCGACACGCGCCTGCCCGACGGAGTGACCTGGCGGCACGCCCTGGCGGTGATGGGCGAACTCTCGCGCCGGCTCCAGATCCCCCCGCGCCGGTTGATCTCGTTTCACCGCGATTACACCAGTATCAAGAGCTGTCCCGGCTGGGCCGTATCCAAAGAGTGGGTCTGGACGCAGGTCGAAGCCTACCTGGCCGGCGCCGACCCGCCCCCACCACCGCCGCCGCCGCCACCCGGCATCCTCCCCTCCGATGAACGCCTGCTCGAAGCGCTCCTCGACCAGAGCTACCGCTGCAAGGCCGGCTCGCAGGGCTACAACCCGGCCTGGGCCTTTCACCAGTACGCCGTGCAGCAGGGCCTGGGAATGCCTATGGGACCGAGCGTGACAGCGACGATCGCCGGCAAGCGCATCAACTACCAGCCCTTTGCCCGCGATACGCTCTTCGTCGAGGTGCCGAACTGGGGTGACGTGCAAACCCTCTCCGCCCTCCTGGGCGGGAGCATTCCACCGTCTGGCCTCGGGCGCGAGTTGCTCGAACGCACCTACCAGGCAGGCGGCTCCCCCTTGCGCCCCGACTGGGCCTTCCACCAGTTTGCCGTTATCAACCGCCTCGGGCCGCCGATCGGCACGAGCGAGATTATGAATGTGGACGGGCGCCAGTGGGCCTATCAGGTTTTTGCCGTTGATACGCTGTACAGTCCCACTTCGAACTACGCCGATGTGCGGCTGCTCAGCCGCCTGGCGCAGGCCGCCGACCAGCCGACGCTCCGGTTGCGCGAAGCGTTGCTGGCTGCAACCTATCGCAAGGCCGGTTCCACCTATCGCCCCGATTGGGCCTTCCATCAACTGGCCCGCTCCTTCAACATCGGCGCCCCTCTCTGCGGCTCGTATCAACTCCAGATCGAAGGGGCGTCCTTTGCGCTGCAAATCTACGCCCTCGACACGCTGTTCAACCTGGTGCCAAACTGGAGCCGGGTGCGGCGCCTGAGCGACCTGGCGGTTCTACAGGGCCGGTCGCCGTCGGGAAGCGCTTCCACCGCTGCGGCCGGGGCGCTGGGAGCCGCCCCAACCACCAGCGCCAGCACCCCGGCTGCGCCAGTGGTGGTACCGGGAGATCACGCCCCACCCCTGACCGAGGGGTTCGCCGTGGTGCCATTCGCGCCACCCTCACCAGCCTATGGGTCGCGTGGCGGGCAGGGTGTGCAACTGGTGGTGCTTCACGCGGTCGCCGGGCCGCTGGCCAGAACCCTGGCACAGATGACCGCGCCGGGCGCGCAGTTTGCGACCCACTACGTGGTCAGCACAGCGGGGAACATTTACCAGCTCGTGGAGGAGAGCCGGGCCGCCCGGCACGCGGGCGTGGTTGACCTGCACGGTCGGCAGGTGAACGTGGATGCGATCAGCATCGGGATCGCCCTTGAGCGCCCGGCGGAGTGGCCCGCCGTTCCTGCAGGCAGCACGGATATGCAGGTGCAGGCCCTGCGCTGGTTGCTGAGCCGCCTGGGGCAACGCTACCGGCTGCGCGGGGAGGCGCTTCTGCGCTGGGGTAGCCTGGCAGGCAGCAGCGAGAGTGTGGTTGATGGACTGCCGCTGGCGGCGCTGCGCGAGGCGCTAACACGAGCGTAGGGAACAACCTTAACTCCCCGGATGCCCTGTCTGAGGTGAACATACGGGGAAACCGGGTTTCCCCATCCCTCTGTCTGTGGGGGCGCCAGCCGCTCCCACCAGCGGTTGGGAAATGGGGAAACCGGATTTCCCCATCCCCCTGCCTGTGGGGAGGGTGTGGGGCGTTCCGCCCCCCTCCTGGCCTCCCCCGCTGGGGGGAGCAGGCACTCGCAGCGCGCTCAAGAACCGCGGGCCATCAGGGCGTCAGAGCAGCGCGACCCCGGCTGCGCCAGAGGCGAGCGATCAGGCGACGACGCTGGCGCCGGGCCGACCGGCTCTTGTAGAACGGATCACTGGCGCGCAATTCATTACGGATGCGCAAACTGCGCCCGGTGAACAACCCGCCCACAAACACCGACAGGTCGCTCAGCGAGGCCATCTTATCGGCAACGACCAGCACCCAGCCCTCGCGAGAGGTGGGGCGGGGGCCGAAGGGGTACATATGGCTAACAATAGCTTCGGCAACGGCCTCCGGCTCGCCCATCTCGGCGGCAACGCGGGCGGCAATCGCCCCGTGGGTCGTTAGCGTGCCGAGACGCGAGTCGAGGTCGTGCAGCACAGCCGCGCGCACGGCGGTACGCCGGTCGGCGCCCATCCAGGGGGCGAGCAGGTACGAGTAGCGGGCGACGCGGAGCAGATGATCGAACTTTGGAACACTATGGTGAATGTGCTGGCGCGTTTCACTCACACGAGGGTGGGTAAGTAGATCGGCGATGATAGAATGGTCCATTCCTCAAGAACCCTCCGATAACCTCCGGTATTGCGCAGCGCGAGGACTCCCGGTGCCGGGAGTGCCGCGATCGCCGATGATCGCGTTGAGCCTACTGGCGCCAGGCTCTTAGACGTTATACTTCCTGCGGAAGTTGCGTTTCAATTGTACCATAGGTCCTGAGTTTCCATAGTCCTGAGGTGAACATCGGGGAAACCAGGTTTTCCCATCCCCCTGCCTGTGGGGGTGCCAGGCGCCCCCAACGGCGGTTGGGGTGTGGGGAAACCGGGTTTCCCCACGCCCCCTGCCTGTGGGGGCGCCTGCCGCTCCCAACCGCGGTTGGGACACGGGGAAACCGCCTTTCCCCATCCCCCTGCCTGTGGGGGTGCCAGGCGCCCCCAACGGCGGTTGCGAAATGGGGAAACCGGGTTTCCCCAACCCCTCCCTGTGGGGAGGAGCCCGGTTCCCTCCCCCAGCGGGGGAGGCCAGGGAGGGGGTGGCCCTCCGAAAGACGCCCCATGTTCATCGCGGCGTTGTGCGCTCCGCGAGTGGGGCCTGATGTGAACATACGGGGCAACCGCCTTTCCCCATCCCCCTGCCTGTGGGGGTGCCAGGCGCCCCCAACCGCGGTTGGGACACGGGGCAACCGGGTTTCCCCAACCCCTCCCTGTGGGGAGGAGCCCGGTTCCCTCCCCCAGCGGGGGAGGGCCAGGGAGGGGGTGGCCCTCCGAAAGACGCCCCATGTTCATCGCGGCGTTGTGCGCCTCGCGAATGGGGCCTGATGTGAACATCGGGGAAACCAGGTTGCCCCATCCCCCTGCCTCTGGGGCGCCAGCCGCTCCCACCAGCGGTTGGGCCATAGGGCAACCGGCTTTCCCCATCCCCCTCCCAGCGGGGAAAGGTGACAACCATCCTGTGAGAGCTTCTCCTCCCCTGAATGGGGGGCACGCGCCCTTGCGCTACGTGGCAGCGACTGGTACGGTTAAGATGTGAAACACTCCAATCAACTTCGCGAGAAGCGTATGCACATGTCAGGAGGATGGACCATGGGTTGGTTTGATTTCCTCTTTGGGCGCAAGAACCAGCAATCGGCGCCGCAACCGGCAGACGGGCGCATCTCCTTTGGCGAGGGACCGATTCGGCTCAACGGTGCGCCACCCGCACAGAGGAACCCGGGTGTCCCGGTGGATGAGCACGAACTGGCGCTGCAGCGTTACCGCTACATGCTCCGCACTGCTCCGCCAGAGACAATCGAGCAGGCTCATAGCGAGGCCTTCGCACAGATGACGCCGGAGCAGCGGGCCTACGTCTTGCAGGCCCTGGCGGCGGAGTTGCCGGAGGCCGAGCGTGCGAGACTGACGCCCGCCGATAGTGAGCCACAACCTCTGGCCCGGGTCGCCACGCGCGCCGAACTGCGCAACCCCGGCACGGTCGAGCGGGCGCTCGGCGCCGCGCCCGCTGGCCAGGGCATGTTCGGGGGCGCGGGCGCGCTGGCCGGCACTCTGTTGATGAGCTTCGCGGCCGGCTTCGCCGGGAGCATGGTTGCCGCGGCGTTCTTCGATAGCATCGGCGATCCATTTGCCGCCGCCGGCGAGATGGCGCCTGAGCTGCCGATGGCTGAGGCCGACGTTGGCGACAGCTTCGCCGACTTCGGTGGTTTCGATGGGGGCTTTGACGAGTTCTAACTACTTGCGGCCCGCATAGGGAGAGATGGAGAAACCCGGTTTCCCCACGCCCCTGCCCATCGGGGCAGCGCGCCCCCGCACCGGGAGGATTTGAAAGGGCGCAACCTTCCCAGAAATAACTCGCCAGCGGGGAGGGTCTGGGAGAGCTGCGCCCTCCCGGGAAAAAGCTCGTCTTCATCTTGTCAGAGTATGGGAAACCGGGTTTCCCCATGCCCCTGCCGGGGGGCGCCAGGCGGCTCCAGCACCGGTTGGGGGATGGGGAACCCGGAGTTTTTCCTTGCCCCTCCCTGAAAGGCAGACGGTCATCTGGCGGTGGTATACTGAATGTATGGTCACCACTGCCCCACCCTCGATCCGCCTCATTCGGGCCGGAAGGTTGCCCTACGGCACGGCTCTGGAGTTGCAGCGCAACCTGGTTGCCGCGCGCTCCGCCGGGCGCATCCCCGATACGCTGCTGCTACTCGAACATCCCCCGACAATCACCCTCGGGGCGCGGGCCAATCCCGCCCACGTGCTGCTGCCCCTCGACGAACTGCAACGCCGCGGTGTGGAGGTGGTCGTCAGCGATCGCGGCGGTGACGTGACCTACCACGGCCCCGGGCAGCTCGTCGGCTACCCTATCCTCAAACTATCCCAGCACGGCGGGGACCTTGGCCGCTACCTGCGGGCGCTGGAGGAGAGCATCATTCGCACCCTGGCGGACTATGGCGTGACCAGTGAGCGGGCGCCAGGACTGACCGGGGTGTGGGTCACGGGGGGCCAGGCCAAGATCTGCGCCATTGGCGTCCGGCTCAGCGCCTCGGGCGTGACCTCGCACGGCTTCGCCCTCAACGTCAGCACTGACCTGAGCGGGTTCGATCAGATTGTGCCCTGCGGGATCGCCGATCGCGGGGTCACCTCGCTGGAGCGCCTGCTCGGCTACGCTCCACCCATTGACGCGGTGGCTACGACCCTGCTCAGGCATGTTGCCGCTGTCTTTGGCGTGGAGATCCAACCCGAAGATGGGGTACAATTGGAGCGTGCGTGACCGACGTGGGAAACCTGGGTTTCCCGCGCCTCCGGCTAGAAACAGGCTGCTATGGCTGAACTGATCCCGCTCTCTTCCATTGAGGTGGCGCGCTCTTCCGAGCCTGCGCCTCGACCGCGGCGCCCGGAATGGCTGAAGGCCCGCGCGCCTTCCGGCGCAAACTACGCCGATGTGCATCGCCTGATGCGCGAGAAGGGCCTGCATACCGTGTGCGAGGAGGCCCGCTGCCCCAACATCGGCGAGTGCTGGAACCACCGTACCGCGACGTTCCTGCTCCTGGGAGACATCTGCACGCGCGGCTGCCGCTACTGCGCGATCGGAAAAGGCAAGCCGCAGCCGATTGACGAGCGTGAGCCGGAACGGGTCGCGGAGTCGGTGGCCTACCTGCGGCTGCGTTTCGCCGTGCTCACCTCGGTCAATCGCGATGATGTGCCCGATGGGGGCGCGCATATCTTTGCCCGCACCATCACCCTGATCCGCGAGCGAGTGCCTGAGTGTCGCGTCGAGGTGCTGATCCCTGACTTCGACGGCAACTGGGAGGCTCTCCAGATGGTGCTGGAGGCCCGTCCCGACGTGCTGAACCACAATATCGAGACCGTGCCGCGGCTGTTCCGGCGGTTTCGCCCCCGCGCCCGCTTCGAGCAGAGCCTGGAGCTGCTGGCCCGCGCCCGCGCCTTTGATCCGCACCTGGTTACCAAGAGCGGGATGATGGTCGGCGCCGGTGAGACGAACGCCGAGGTGCTCGATGTGCTTGACGCCTTGCGCGCGGTTGATGTCAATGTGGTGACCATTGGACAATACCTGGCCCCCGATGCGAGCTACTGGCCGGTGGATCGCTACGTCACGCCGGAGGAATTCGCCCACTTTCGAGCGGAGGGGCTGCGCCGGGGTTTTCGCCACGTGGAAAGCGGCCCTCTGGTGCGATCGAGCTACCACGCCCATCTCCACGTCGGCGCGTCACAGCACTAACGAATATGCGGGGAAACCGGGTTTCCCCACACCCCTACCCACGGGGCGGCAAGCTCTCTCCTCAGGGAGGGTTAGGGAGGGCTTTGCCCTCCCAGGAAAAAACCTGTCTTCATCTTGCCAGAGTAAGGGGAAACCGGGTTTCCCCTTACCCCTGCCCACGGCGTTCCAATATCGTACGCTCCAACGTTATATCCTTTGCGGGCGCCATTCACAGCGTAGCGCCTCGCCTGCCGGAGCTCCTCCGTTACCATCCACCACTACGGAGTCATCGCAACTCCACCTTTACCCCTCTCTGATCACCTGGAAAGACGTATGCTCCAAACCATCCCGCGTCCGCTCAGGATGCTGATCCTGATCACCCTGGCTCTGGCGCTGCTGGTCTCGATCGGGCCAGCGCGCGCCGATGAACAGAACGAGGCGCCTCCGGTTGCGCCGGTCGAGCAGATCATCGTGCGTCTTCCGCCTTCCGACAGCGCCGCTCCGCAGACCGTTCTCGGTCCAGCGCAGGCTGCGGCGCGTATGAGCGGCCTGGCTGCGACACCGCTGGAATATGTGCGGACCATGGCCGATGGCGCGCTTGTGTTGCGTCTGCCCGAGCCGCTCCCGGTTGAGGAGGCCCAGCGCCTGGCAGAGCGTCTGGTTGCCGGAGCGGGGGTAGAGTATGCCGAGCCGGACCTGATCTTCTTCCCGGCCGTGGCGCCTGCCGACCCGCGGTATGCCTCTGAGCAGTGGAACTTGCAGGCCGTGACCAGCACGAACTACGGCGCCAACTTCCCCGAAGCCTGGATGATCACCACCGGCAGCCCGACGATCGTCGGCGCCATTCTCGATACCGGCGGCCTTCTCACCCACGAGGATCTGGCCGGGCGCATGCCGACCGGCAATCCCGGGTATGACTTTATTTCGACACCCTTCAACGCTAACGACGGCAATGGGCGCGACCCGGACCCGAGCGATCCCGGCGACTGGGTTAGCTCAGCCGAGGCGACCTCTAGCTGTCCACCGTCTTCAAGTAGCTGGCACGGCTCACACGTGGCGGGCATTTTCGGCGCGCGGGCCAACAATGGCCGTGGGATTGCCGGGGCGGCCTGGGATGTGCCGATGCTTATAGTGCGTGTGCTGGGCAAGTGCGGCGGCAGTCTGAGTGACATTGCCGATGCCATACGCTGGGCAGCGGGGCTGCCGGTGCCGGGCGTGCCGAACAATGCCACTCCGGCTCGGGTGCTCAATCTGAGCCTGGGCGGCTATGGTACGGTCTGCCCAACCACGATGCAGAACGCCATCAACGCCGTAAACCAGGCCGGGGCGATAGTTGTGGCCGCTGCGGGAAACGCCAACGGGCTGGCTTCGAGCATGATCCCTGCCAATTGCGCCGGGGTCATCGTAGTGGCGGCCTCAACACCCTCCGGCAACCGGGCGTCTTACAGTAACTACGGCTCGCTGGTGACCCTGGCTGCGCCGGGTGGCGATAGTGTCGCCGCGGTGGTTTCGACAATCAACAGCAGCGCGACCGCTCCCTCACCGACCGGCGACAGCTACGCTGGTTACCGCGGCACGAGTATGGCCACGCCCCACGTGGCCGGAGCGATCAGCCTGATGCTTTCGGCCAATCCCGGGTTGAACCGGTCGGAGGTGCTAGAGATCCTGCGCGCCACGGCCACGCCGTTTCCCGCCGACAGCGGGTGCATTGGTCGCTGTGGCGCAGGTATTCTCAACGCGGGCGCGGCTGTCGAAGAGGCTGCCCGTCGCGTGCGCCAGCTCAGCTTCGCCGACCACTCGCGGGTGGCTGCCGAGGGAGAAGAGGTGACGATCAACCTGACCCTGAACCTTGCCAGCAACCGCGAGGTGTCGGTACCCTACAGCGTGAGCGGCACGGCCAGCCAGGCCGATCACACCCTGCGCGCCGACCGGATCGTCTTCGCGCCGGGGCAACGTTCAGCGACGCTGAGATTCAGGATCGAGAACGATGCCGACCGCGATCCCGGTGAGACGCTCACCGTTACCCTCGGTGACCCGGAGGGCGCGACGGTGGCCGGACCGGCAAGCCTGACCTTGATCATTCAGGATACCACTGCGCCGGGCCGCCTGGCACTGAGCGCCGATAGCCTGAACTTTGGCCCCCACCGGCTGGGCACCTCCGAAACACTGCCGGTCCTGGTGGCGAACGGGGGCGGCACGCCGATTGACCTGACGGGGATCGAGTTGGAGGGGGATTTCGCCCGCGGTGGCGGCACATGTCCCACAACGTTCCCGAGCAGACTGGCGCCGGGAGAGAGTTGCACGCTGGTGATCGCCTTTACGCCCAGCACCGTCGGGCCGTACAGCGGTCGCGCCGTGATCACGGTGGCGGAAGGTACGTCCCGGAACATTGCGCTCCAGGGCAGCGGAGTTGATGCGCAGGTGCTGCTGCCGCTGGTGAGGAGAAACTAACGATATGGAAATGGGGAAACCGGGTTTCCCCACACCCCTCCCGGGGGAGGGTTTGGGAGGGCTGCGCCCTTTCGGGTCGCTCTCGAGAGGCTCGTGGAGAAGCCGCAGTTCCCCGATGCTGATTGACAGGCGCCCTGCCGTCGTGTTACCATCCACGCAAGTGTCTTGCGTAAATGTAACTGCCGGAAGGCGTTGCCGATGGACTACCCTCTGCCGCTGTGGCCGCATCTGTATCTATACCCTCCGCTGGCGGCCATCGCGCTCTGGGTGGGGCTGACGCTGATCGTAGCCGGGCTGAACCGACGCGGCCCGCTGGCGGGTCGGGTCGCCCTGGTGGTGGCGCTGCCCCTGCTGGGATGGGCGCATCACGAACTGTGGGCGGTGCGGGCGGAGGTGGGGCTTACGGCGGCCTACCGGGGGTTCATTGCCGGCTCTCTGATCTGGGCCTGGCACGAACTGGCATTCTACTGCGGGGTGATTACCGGGCCGTGGCGCAAGCCGTGCCCGCCTGCGGCGCGTGGCTTTGCGCGGTTTGGCTACGCTCTGGGTACGCATCTCTACCACGAACTGGCCGTCATCGCCGAACTGGCGCTGATGGCCAGGTTGCTCTACGACGGGGTCAATTTCGTTGGTCCGCTGGTCTTTCTGCTCAGTTGGGGGCTGCAGCACAGCGCCAAGTTGAACGTGCTGCTGGGCGTGCGTTCGCTTAATGTCGAGTTCTTCCCTCCACACCTGCGCTATCTTGGCAGCTACTGGGCCCGGCGCCCCGCTAGCTGGTTCTTTGTGCCCTCAGTTTCGGTGGTGACGCTGCTGGCGATTATGCTCTGGCTGGCAGCGCACGCGCACCGCTTCGAAGCGGCGGGTCCACGCCTGGCGCTGATCGCCTCACTGGTGGCGCTGGGGGCGCTGGAGCACTGGTTGCTCGGCTTGCCGGCGCGTCGCCCGGCGGCAGTCGTGGCGCAGCAGCCGGTGGAGTAGTGGGGCGCTATTGCAGGTGCGAGCTGCTGCGACGACCCACAGGCAGGGGTGCGGTTCGACAGGCTCACCGCAGGTGGGGAAACCGGGTTGCCCCATATGTTCACCTCAGCCGTCCATGCGGCTGCGCCGCACAACGCCAGAATGAACATAGTATTGTTCTTGGGAGGGCGCAGCCCTCCCCAACCCTCCCCGCGGGCGGGTTGGTTCCTGGGAGGGGGCAGGGGCGCGGCGGCGCCGCGCCCCTACGCCCAAACCCTCCCGCGCGCGGGCTATGTTCACCTCAGCCGTCCATGCGGCTGCGCCGCACAACGACGAGATGAACATGGGGCATCTCTGGGAGGGCCGCCCCCTCCCTGGCCCTCCCCCGCTGGGGGAGGGAACCGGGCGCCTCCCCGCAGGGAGGGGTGCGGTTCGACAGGCTCACCGCAGGTGGGGAAACCTGGTTTCCCCGTATGTTCACCTCAGGCACACCTTGCGCATTCGTTTATTCGTTTCCCATTCGTTGACCCATTTCCCCTCGGCGTCCCAGAAAGCCCTTTCCAGAGCAGGTGAAACCCTTTGGAGGGCTGCACCCTCCCAAAGCCTCCCGCGGGCGGGCTATGTTCACCTCAGACCAAGCTCGTCAACCACCTGAAGCAGTTCCGGCGGGCGCGGGGGCGAAAACACCACCGACAGGGGCGCGACCCATTCCCAGCGAATAACGCCCTGGGCGTCGATCACAAAGGTGCCGGGTAGCGGCACACCCATAGCTGAACCCATGCCATAGCGGTAGAACACCGACCACTCGGGGTCACTCAGCACCGGGTACGGAGCGCGTAGCGTTTCGACAACGAAGCTCGTCATCTCCAGGTCGGTGCTGCTTACCACGAGCAGATACACGTCGCGTCGAACAAACTCGTCATACCATTCCCGCAAAGCATCCAGCTGCGGCGCGCAGTTCGGTCAGAAGAAGCGGTCACTCACGATACGGGTCAGGTTCAACACCACGGGCCGACCCCGCAGCGCGCTGAGGGTCAGTGTTCGCCCATACTCTACCTGCTCCTCACCGGCGGCGTTGCGCGTCAACAACGCATATGGCAGCGTAAAGTCGGGCGCAACCTCACCCACCTGCGGCACGTTCGACGGACCGCGGGGCTGGAGGAACTCGCGCCGCCATTTGTCGGTCATCGGCAGAATTGGTCGTGCCATACATCCCTCGCTGTGGCATAAGGAGACCTGCGCCTGCACAGCCCCCTCAGCCAGGGCTATCACGCTGGCTTATGCTCTTCGCACACACTCTTCAAGCGGCGCATCTGCACCTTCGCGTCCCAACCCATCAACGGCCCCACCGTCGCCGGCCAGAGCACATCGAGGATAGGAATACTCAAATTATACTCGATCCGGTTGTGGATTAATGTCTGATCCGCGTGCTCATGAAGCGGACGCCAGTGCCAGGCGTCAAAGCCTTCCCAGAAGCCGGTAAAAGCCCACAGGACCAGCCCGGGCTTTCGGTCAAAGACCACGTAGTGCGCCTCCAGGGCGCGGCCCAGGCCGGTCAGGGTGAGACGCCAGCGCGCCCCTTGCTCGAAGCTCCACGTTTCCAGCGGCTCGAAGCGCACCGCCGGCGACATCCAGCGCATCATCAGTGGCCGCTCGGTCATCACGGCCTCGACCCGCGCCAGCGGCGCATTGACAATGACGAACTCTTCCTGAAGGTGTGTATATTGGTGCTCCATAGTTTTTAGTATACGCCCTGTCAGACACTTTGTCCACCTTTTGCACAAGAATCAGGGTGCGCGGCGGTGCCGCGGGGCGTCGGGTATCTGCCGATGGGCCGGCGCGTGCAAGAGGTTGGGTCATACCCCGTCACAGTATAAAACATTGCGAATATGCTATACTAGAGCAGTTGCAGGCGGCCCATTCGTGGTTGAGTGCAACACTGACCGCATCCAGATGCGCCACACCTGATCTGTCTTCACAGGCTGCGCTCGCCCTGCGCAGATGCTCCCCGGCCGGACCGGCGCCCACGGAGGTGTTGACGTGACTACAGAGGAACCGGACGTTCACGTCATCCCTAACCTGACGTTCAAAGTTGCCGAGCGCGAGGAGTTGGAGAAACCGTATCGGGTAATCATCCAGAACGATGATGTGACACCGATGGATTTTGTCGTCACCGTCCTGCGCGTCTTTTTCGGTCTCGGCTTCAACCGGGCGGTGGTGGTGATGCTGACCGCGCACCACGAAGGGCGGGCCCACGTCACCACGCTGCCCTACGAAGAGGCTCAGGAACGGGTGTACAATGCCCATCACGCGGCCCGAGAGGCGGGCTACCCCCTGACCTTCTACCTTGAGCCGGATAGCTGATTGCCAGCATTGTGGAGCAAGCATGACCTGGCCACGTTACGCCGCGATCGGCCTGCTCTGTGTAGCGCTGATTGCGGGCTGCGCCCCCGCCCCGTCGCAGCCAGACCGCTCTTCACCCGCCCGACAACCAACGACAGACGCCACCGCCGCGTCGGCGTCCACACCGGCCCCCGTCTTCGCCAATGGCACCACGGTTGCAGGGATCACTGTAGCCGGTCTGACCCTCGCCGAAGCCGAGCAGCGTCTCCGCACAGGCCTGACAGCCCCCACGGAAATCGAACTGCGCGCCGGCTCAAAACGCTACACACTCGGCGCCGAGCAGATCGGGCTAACGGTCCCGGTAGAACAACTGCTCGCCCGCGCCGCGCCAGCCCTGACCACGACCACGCCGGTGACGGTGTCGGTGGCTTTCGAGTACGATCGGGCGGCCCTTCGCGAGCAGGTGGCCGCGTTGGCCGCTGAGGTCGCGGCGCCACCTGCTATCCGCGTCATCACTGCCACCGACACCCTCTCGCGGAGCTTTGCCTTTACGCCCGGGCGCCTCCTCGATGTCGACGCTGCCGTGGCCCAGATCGGCAAGAGCTTCGCCAGCGGCGCTGCCGGCCCCTTCACGCTGGCCCTCAGCGAGGACGCCAGGCCGCCGCGTGTGCCGCTGGCTCGCCTCCGCGATGAGGTAGAGGCAATGGCCGCCGCATGGCCGGGTGTGATCGGCTTCCAGTTGATCGATCTGGAAACCGGCGCCAGCACGGGTTTCCACGAACATACGGTTTTCGCCGGCGCCAGTACGATCAAAACGGCAATCATGCTCAACGCTTATGTTAACCTTGACACGCTGAACGAGCGCGAGCAGCGCTCGCTCAGCAGGATGATTGCCGAAAGCGACAATCTTGCCGCCAACGATTTGCTCGCTGCCGCCGCCGGGGGGCAGGGAACCGAGTACGCTTTCGTCGGCGCCGAAGCGATGAGTACGATGTTGCAAGAAGAGCTTGGCCTGGAGCACACCTACTTGTATATTCCTTTCGAGGCTACGGATTACATCACGATCTACAAGCCCAGGTTTCGCTGCGGGCCGGATGGTCCAGTGGGTGCGCGGCCCTACACCGAGCACGGCAATTGCCTCCGCGCCGAGCCGGCCTCGATGGCGCGGCTGTACCAGTTGATTGACCAGTGCGCCAGCGGCACGGGTCTGCTCCTGGAACGTTTCGAGCGCCTCAACCCGGCCCGCTGCCAGGAGATGCTCGACTACCTCGCCGCTAACGATGACCAGACTCGTCTGGTTGCCGGCGTGCCGCCGGGCGTCCGGGTCGAGCATAAGAGTGGCTGGATCGAAGATATGCAGGCCGACGCGGGTATCGTGCGCTCACCCAATGGCGCCTACGCGATCGCGATCTACGTGTACCGGCCCCTGCCTGCCGGTCGCTACCTCTGGCCCGATGAACTAATGGCCCCGGTCGTGGCCGCGTTCTCGCGCCTGGCGTACACAGCCTACAACCCGGTGCGCCTGGAAGAACCCGGGGCGTAGCGGCAAACCCTCCCGACCGGGAGGATGTGCGCGTAGCGGCACGGCGGCGCCGCGCCGCTACGCCCTCCCAGGAACAAGTATGTTCATGCTGACGTTGCGCGGCGCAGCCGCATAGACGGCTGAAATGTCATGAGCGCTACAACGAGAGGCGCAGAGGGGCTGTGTCCCTCTGCAATTTCGAGGTCTGCGACCTTCGAAATCTCCGCCTGTGACGATACGCATCGCAAGCCTCGCTTGCCAGCAGACAGGACCAACCGATGGCCATCTTGCCAATCACGCGCCTGGTGCTCTTCAAACACGGCGTGGGCTACATCGAACGCCGCGGGTCCTATCAGGGCGAACGCCTGGAGTTAAGTTTCCCCCGGACAGCCATAGACGATGTGCTCAAAAGTCTGCTGGTCCTTGACCGTGGGAACGGCCAGGTGCTCGGCGTGGACTTCGAGACGCCCGAGGATCGCGAGACGCGCCTGTCCCGCGTCAGCATCCGCCTCTCAGAAGAGCGCCGCTTGCTCGACCTGCTGCGTGACCTGCGCGGCCGCGCCGTGCGTCTGGTCCTGAACGAGAGCGCCGGGAAAGCTGAGAACATCGTCGAGGGCCTGCTGCTGGGCGTGGACCATGAACCGAAGATGGCGCCGCGCCGGGCGGTGCTGGCCATCTACCAGCCTGAGGCGCGGCAGGTGCGCGTTGTTCCGGTCGCTCACCTGGCGCACCTGGACCTGCTCGACGACCAGGCAGCCGATGATGTGCTCTACGCTCTGCGCGCCGCCCGCGGCGAAGAGCAGCGCCAGAGCGCCACACTGCGCCTGTCCCCCGGCGAGCATGACCTGCTCGTGGCCTACGTTGTCCCCGCTCCTGCCTGGCGGGTGAGCTATCGCCTGCTCTACGAGGAGGAGCGCGTAGATCGGCCTGCCACCGCCCCGCCACCGGCAGAGGCGCTCATTCAGGGCTGGGGGCTGTTCGATAATCAACTTGACGAGGATCTGTGTCAGGTCGAGTTGACCCTGATGGCAGGTATGCCGATCTCCTTTCGCTACCGCCTGGCTATGCCCCATACCCCGGAACGTCCACTGGTTGAGGACGAAGAGCGCACCGTTGCCGGACCGCTGTTCTTCGACAGCGCGCCGCCACGCGCAGAGCCGGAGATCGCGTTGAGCATGCTCAATGGCCAGGCTGTTTCCGCGGCGGCCGTTACTACGCGCACATCGCGCCTGACGACCCATCGCCTGGAGGAGAGTGTTGCCGAGAGCGCCAGCGGCGATGAGCGCGGCGCGCTCTTTGCCTATCACATCATCCACCCGGTCAGTGTCGCCCGGGGCCAGTCGGCGATGGTCCCGATTGTCAGTCGACGCCTGCCCGCTTATCGCGAATTGCTTTACAGCGGCACGAAGCATCCCCGCCATCCAGTTGCTGCGTTGCGCCTGAACAACGCTACCGGCCTGACCCTCGAACGTGGCCCGGTGACAGTACTGGAGAACGGCGACTACGCCGGCGAAGCGGTGCTGCCGTTTACCCGCCCCGGTGAGGAGTTGATCGTGCCCTATGCCGTAGAACTGGGGGTGCGTGTCACCGAAGAGCGACGGGGTGAGCGCCGCATCATCAGCGTTGCGCTGGAAGGTGAGTATGTGCGGATCGAGGAGCACGAACTGAGCATCACCGATTATGAACTCGTTAGCGCCCTCGACCGCCCCGTGGTCGTGACTGTTGAGCACTACCGCACTCCGGCCTTTGAGCTTGTCGGGCCACGGCCACCTGACGAGGAACGCGCCGGGTTCGCCCGCTGGTATGTGCCGTGCGCGCCCGGAGCGCGCACGCCCTTCAGCGTGAGCGAGCGGCGCGTGCTCAGTCGCTTCGAGGCCGTGCGTAGCCTTACTGGCGCGCAGTTGCGTGAGTTTCTTACCAACCGGTTGCTCGATGTTGCCACCGTCAAGGCGCTCGGCGAAGTGCTCAAGCTCTACCACCAGATCAGCGCCGCCGAGGAAAAGATCCGGCGCCTCGACGCGCAACGCGATGAGATTTACAAGCGTCAGAGGCAGATCCGCGGCAATCTGGAGCCGCTTGGCCGCGAAGGTGACGAAGGCGCGCTGCGTCAACGCTACGTCGCTACGCTCGGCGAACTCGAAGACCGCCTGAGCGCCCTCGCCAACGACGAGGCCCGTCTTCGCCAGGAGATCGCGCGCCTGGAGGAGCAGGCCGCTCGACTCCTGCGGGGATCATAGCGGATGGAACTGAAGCCACTGCATGGTCCAATTTATCGCCGCACCGCCACGGAGAGCTTTGTGGAGCTGGAGAGCTGTGGAGGTACGGAGCTGACCAATGTGATACCATTTTAGATTGCCGATTTTGGATTGTGGATTGCGATCCCGGGCATTACCGTGCGCTATCGCGGCTCGGGTTATGCGGAATGTTCAACAGAAATTGGTATGATACCATCAAGCAGGATTGGTATCATACCAGTCATCAATGCGGCTACGCCGCACAACGCCGGAATGAACATAATTATTCCTGGGAGGGCTGCGCCCTCCCAAACCCTCCCCGCTGGCGGGTTGTTTCCTGGGAGGGCTGCGCCCTCCCAAACCCTCCCGGTGGGGAGGGCTTGGCCCCCACGGGCAGGGGGATGGGGAAACAGGGTCAAGCCTTCTCGCGCCCACGCCACGAGCGGGGAACAGTCAAGCCGTACTTTACCCTCTTCGCATTACGCCACGCGTACAAACTTGCGCCGGCCAACCTGCACCACAGCGTTGGCGCCGGGCTGGAGCACCAGGTCGTAGCCCTCGACCCGTTCGCCATTGACCCGAACCCCGCCACCATCGATCAGGCGCCGGGCCTCGCTCTTCGAGGCAGCTAACCCGGCGGCGACCATCAGATCAACAATCGGGGTGGGGGCGAGGAGCGCGTGTTCGGGCATATCTGCGGGCGCTTCGCGCTGGACGAACTGCCGGACGAAGGCGGCTTCGGCCTCCTGAGCCGCAGCGGGGCTGTGGAACTGGGCCACGATCTCACGCGCAATGCGCGCCTTCAGATCGCGCGGATTGACACTGCCCTCAGTCAGAGCGTGGCGGATCGCGGCCAGTTCGTCCATCGGCACATCGGTGAATACCTCGAAGTAAAGGGGGATCACCGCATCAGACATCGACATGACCCGGCCGAACATCTCTGCTGGCGGCATACGAATGTCAATCGTGTTGAGGAAGGTTTTGCTCATCTTGCGCCCATCGGTGCCGGGGATGAGCGGAACCAGAACCACCTGCTGCGGGCGCATGCCCAACTGAGCCATCAATTCGCGCCCGGCCAGGATATTGAACTTCTGGTCGGTGCCGCCGAACTCCACATCGGCCCGGATCGCCACCGAGTCGTACCCCTGAAGCATCGGGTACATCAACTCGAGGATCGTCAGGCCGGCGCCAGACTCGTAGCGGCGGCGGAAGGTCTCGTGGGCGAGCATCTGGGCCAGGGTGAAGCGTCCGGCCAGGTCAAGGGCATGTTCCAGGGTGAAGTTGCCGAACCACTCACTCTGCCAGCGCACCTCGGTGCGCTGGCGATCGACCACCCGGAAGAACTGCTCCATGTAAGTCTCGGCATTGGCGCGCACCTCGTCGGCGCTGAGGCGCTGGCGGGTCTCATCGCGGCCCGAAGGATCGCCGATCTGCGCGGTCCAGTCGCCAACGATGAGCACCACCTGATGGCCCAGTTCCTGGAATTGCCGGAGCTTGCGCAGGCCAACGGCATGGCCGATGTGCATATCGGGCTTGGTGGGGTCGAAGCCCTGCTTGAGGCGCAGCGGCACGCCTTCAGCGAGGCGCTGGCGCAGTTCCGTCTCCACGATGACTTCGGCGACCCCGCGGGTCAGCAGTTCATCAATGTTCATACGGTATGAAGAGAGCGTGGACGCCAGGTCCACGCTTCAGGGTGCTGACTTCTTGAGCGTCTTCGGCGTATGGTAGCACGAGTCAGATGCTTCGGCAACCGTGGGGAAGCCGGGTTTTCTCGCGTGCCGGCTCACCGGGTAGAGGCGCGGCGGCGCCTCCAGGCCCTCCCGGGAAACAGCCCACCGGCGGGGAGGGTTTGGAGGGCTACGCCCTTCAGGTTGTGAGGGATAGTTTTTTGCGGGGAGGGCTTCGCCCTCCCACGCCCCCTCCCGCCACGTTCATCACAATTATCGTGGCAGACCACTAGCGCCGGGTCATACCGCTCCGTGCCCGGCGATAGGCCTCTTCAATCCCCTTCTGCGACATCTCGAGCAGTTCTCGCCAGTTCATGATCTTGACGTCGGGAATCTTCCGGTTGCGCTCGGCAAATACCCAGGCCCACAGAATCCCCTGCGCCACCAGCACGAACAGCATGATGCCGAACATGATCATCGCGTCATTCATGGCACCCCTGCCTTTCTCCAGGTTGTCGTTGTCATATCATACCGCAGGTTGACGTTCTGGACAATACCCCTCTGCCCCGCCGGCGGTTCCGGATCGAGCTTTCACTCCCGGGCTTGCGTGGCTACCCCGATGCTGAACTCGCACGCTGCAACCCCTCGAGCGTTGGCTGGCCGGAGGGGCGTCAGGACCTGCGTTCCTCATTTCTACGCACTATTATACTGCTCGTAGTCCGTTTCGACTACGATCACCGTGCTATAATCCCGGTGCGATCCATCACATCCACGGAGGCGACGATGCCCGACTACGGTTTTTCCACCCGCGCCATCCACGCCGGTCAGGAGCCTGACCCCGCTACGGGCGCGGTGATCGTTCCGATTTACCAGACCAGCACCTTTGCCCAGGAAGCCGTGGGGGTCCACAAGGGCTACGATTATGCTCGTTCCGGCAATCCTACCCGCACGGCGCTGGAAACAGCGCTGGCCTCCCTGGAGGGTGGCGCGCACGGTCTGTGCTTCGCCTCCGGCCTGGCCGCCGAGACCACCATCGCCCTGGCACTGCTGCGATCCGGCGATCACGTGCTCTGCGGCGACGATGTGTACGGCGGTACCTACCGGCTCTTCAAGCGCGTGCTGGAAGACAAAGGTATCAGCACCAGTTTTGTGGATACCCGCAACCCGGAGCAGGTGGCCGCGGCGCTGCGCCCCACCACGCGCCTGATCTGGCTCGAGACGCCTACCAATCCTCTGCTGAAGCTGGCCGACATCGCCGCGATCAGCGCCATCGGGCGCCAGCACGGCGCGCTGACGGTGGTTGATAATACCTTTGCCTCCCCCGCCTGCCAGCGGCCCCTCGCGCTCGGCGCCGATATTGTGCTTCATTCGACCACCAAGTATCTCGGCGGCCATTCTGATGTGGTCGGCGGCGCGGTGATCACCTCCGACGATGAGGTCGCCACCCGGCTGCGCTTCGTGCAGAACGCCGCCGGGGCTACCCCCGGCCCCTTCGACTGCTGGCTGGTGCTGCGCGGGATCAAGACCCTCGCCCTGCGGATGCGCCAGCACGGCGAAAATGCCCTTGCCATTGCCCGTTTCCTGCAGGGCCATCCCGCTGTGGCGCAGGTCTTCTACCCGGGGTTGCCTGAGCATCCCCAGTACGGCCTGGCCTGCCGCCAGATGCACGGATTCAGCGGTATGGTCTCGTTTGTCGCCACAGGGGGCGCGCGCGCGGCCCATCGTCTCGTGACGCGCACGCGCCTCTTCACCCTCGCCGAAAGCCTCGGCGGCGTCGAGAGCCTGATCGAGGTTCCCGCCGCCATGACCCACGCCTCTGTCGCCGGTTCGCCCCTGGAGGTGCCTGCCGGCCTGGTGCGCCTCAGCGTCGGTATCGAAGATGTCGAGGATCTCCTCGCCGACCTGGAGCAGGCCCTGGAGGCGGACGATTGAAAGGCAATAAAGGAGAACCCGTATGCGCCTGTTGATCCGTCTCGCCGCTGCCGTGGCCCTCCTGGTGCTGCTGGCGGTCCCGGCCCTGGCCCAGGGCCAGTTGATCATCCGTGACCCTGGCGGGCGCCTGGACCGCGATGCGGTGGAGCGGGCGGCCCGTCCCTTGCTTAGCCGGGGCGCTGCCGTGGCGGTCTATATTGTCGAAACCGGAGGTTCCGATGATTTTACCGAGCGCCTGGTGGATGATGGCCTGATGCGGAGCGATGGCGCATTTCGCACCAACGCCATTGCCATCTATGTAGCGCTCAACCAGCGCTACAGCGAGATCAGCTACGGCGACGACTGGAACAAGGCGCTGGGGGTGAACGACAACGCCGAATACATCCGCACGACCGCCCTGAACCCGGGTCTCTCCGCCGGCGATTTTACCCGTGGCGTGACCACGGCTCTCGGCGCGATTGAGGAGGCGATCCGGAACCCTCCGCAACCCGGTGGCGGCATCAACATTGACCCGACGCCGATCGTCGTTGGTCTGGGCGGCCTGGCGGCCCTGGGCGCGGGTGGATATGCCTTTGCCCGCCAGCGCCGGGCCGCGAAGGCTCGCGCCACGGCGCAGCAGCGCGTCAAGGACGCGCGTGAGGGCGCCGGGGCGGTCATTACGGCGCTCGGTCAGCGCTTCAGCGCCGCTGCGGAGAAGGCGAAGTTCGACCGGGTCTCCTATCCCCCCGCCGAGGTCGAGCGTCTCAGCCAGCTCCAGCGCGCCGCCAGCGATCGGTTTGCCGCAGCTCAGCTTCGCTTCAAGGAGATCGCCGAGCAGTTGGAGCGCCGCGAGAAGCCCACCAACGAGCAGTTGCTCCAGGTGGCCGCGGGCTACGACGAGGTGGCGGTCGAGGCAAAAGCCATCGGTGAGGATCTGGCGGCTGTTGAGCAACTCCGCGCTGAACTCGATCAACAGGCGCGCCAGGCACGCGAGGAGGTCGAGCGGGCAAAAAAAGCCTGACCGACGCTGCCGACCGGCTCGCGGTCCTGGGCGAGGAGCTTGCCGATCCCGCGGCAGCCCTCGCCCCGGCCCGGGGGCAGGTGGAGCGCGCTGTGGCGGCTCTGGAGAAGTTTGCCTTCGCCGAAGCCGTCGCCGCCGCCCGGGCAGCGTCGGAACGCAGCCAGCAGATCGGGGCCATCGCTGAGCGCCACGCCCGGATCCGCGCCGACATCTGGCAGGAGCGTGAGAACGGCATCGCCGTCGAACGGCAGGGTTTTCGGCTCGACGCCAGTCGCCAGGCCCTCGTCGAAGCAGAGCAGGCGCTTGCCGAGGCCGCCGCGGCGCTTCAGCGCGGCGAGCCGGATGCCGCCATCTCGCAGCTCGATGCGGCGCAGGCGCGCCTCGATGCGGCCATCGTCCAGGGCAGCGGCGCGCCCGCGCTCTACGAGCGTAACGCGCAGCGCATCGCCGCCCTCGAGCAGCGCGGCCTCCAGGCTGCCGAGCGCATCGCCGAGGGCCGCCGCGTGTTCGATATCGTTGACGAGTTTGCCGAGAGCGCCTGGAGCGACATCCGCGGCAATGGCAGCGAGGCCCAGGCTGCCGCCGACCGCGCCCATGAGCACTGGGAGCGCGCCCGCGCCGCCAATTCGATGGAGACCCAGCAGTTCCTCCTGGCCCGGGAACAACTCGATGCCGCCGAGCAAGAACTGAACTTCGTGGATCAGTTGATCGAAGCGATTATCGAGCGCCTGAAGGCCCTTGAGAACGCCCGCGATGCCGCCCGCGCTCTGCTCGCCGAGGCCGAGCGCAGCATCGCCAGTGGCGAGGAGTTTGTGCGCGCCCACGACCCCGATGTGAGCAAGGCGCCTGAGGAACAACTCCGCGAGGCTGCGGCGCAACTGGCGATTGCCCGGGCCGAGGCCCAGCAGGAGAAACCCGACTGGCTGCGGCTCGCCGCGGCGGCCAGCGCCGCCGACCGGCTTGCCGACGAGGCCCTGGCCCTGGCCCGCTCCGAGGCCGAGATCATGCAAAAACTCCGCCAGCAGGTCGATCGCCTCCAGCCCATCATTGCCGGCGAAGTGAACAAGATCGCCAGGTTCGTCAATGTTCACGATGCCGACATCACCCCGGCCAGTGTCGCGGCGCTACAGGCCCTGATCCAGCGCTTTGAGCAGGCCCAGGCCCTCGACGCACGCGCGCGCCAGGTCGAGGAAGAGGAACGGCGCGCGGCGCTGGAGCAACTGAGCGCCGCCTATCAGGCCCTCGAGCAAGAGACGCGGACAGTCTACCAGGCGGTGTACGGCGATGTGCAACGCCTCGAACAGGTGCGGAGCAAGCTCAACGCCACCCTGGCCGAGGCCCGCAACTGGCTCAACTCCGCCGAGAGCATTGGCGGGCGCGTGCGCTGGCGCGCCCCTGCCAGCCTGTTCCAGCGTTTACAGGCCCTCCGGCAGGAGTTTGACCTGATCCGCCTGCCGATCACCGGCGAGACCGCGCTGAACCAGACCCTCAAACGCGCCGAGCGCATCCGCGACGAGGCGCGCGACATCGAGCGGCAGCTCCGCTCCTACGACCGGCCGGATAGTCCCGGTCCCGGTCCGATCATTATCACTGGGGGCTGGGGTGGCAGCGGCAGTTGGAGCGGTGGCGGCGGCAGTGGCGGGTGGGGCAGCCGGCACGGATCGGGCGGCTCCTTCGGTGGGGGCAGCGCGGGCGGCTCCTTCGGCGGAGGGCGCTCCGGCGGCGGATGGTAAGTCCAGGTCGTCTCCCCATTCCCCAACTGGTGGCGGGGGCGCCAGGCGCCCCCGATGGGCAGGGGCGTGGGGAAACCCGGGTTTCCCCCGGTGGACGGGGTATGGGGAAACCGGGTTTCCCCATCTGCTCGCATCGTCATCCAGCCCTACTCCCGGCGGTTGGGCCGGCGAAATGTAAACAGGTTGGGACGCTGCACCTCGGGTTGCTGGAGAAAAGCCTCCTCACCTGGACGCAGATGTGGGCGCGACTCGAGCCAGGTGTCGCGCTGCGCTTTCGCCCGGCGCAACAAATCCTCCACCGCTGCCGCGTCGCCGGCCTCGATCCGGTCGCGCACTTCGAGCAAGAAGCCGGCCATCTCGTTGAGCCAGCGCGCAATACCCTGCGCGTTGGTCAGGCAGATATCGCGGTGCATCTCAGGATCGCCGGAAGCCAGCCGTGAGACATCGCGGAAACCGGTCGCAGCGAGCGGCGCCATCTCCTTCCATGCCGGGCTGCGTCCGGTCACCTCTACCAGGCCCACCGAGAGGAGCATTGGCAGGTGCGAGATGCCGGCGACGAATGCGTCGTGCTCCTCGGGATCGATGTAGTAGGGTTTTGCGCCGACGGTGCGGGCCAGCGCCTCGACCGCCTCGACTGCGTTGTGATTGACGTGCGGTGAGGCCGTCAGACAGTAGATCGCCCCGTTGAACAGCGCAGGATCGGCGGCCTCGACCCCGGCGCGCTCCTTCCCGGCCATAGGATGGCCTCCCACATAGTCAACCCCGGCCGGCAGTAAAGTGGCGGCCCAGCGGTTCACCTCCGTCTTGGTGCTGGCAACATCGGTCACCACAACGCCCGCCGGCAGCAGAGATCCTAGCTGCGCGAAGACCTCGCGCACCGCCAGCACCGGCGTCGCCACCACCACTATCTGCGCATCGCGCACCGCCTCGGCCAGTGAGCTGGCGCCACGGTCAATTGCCAGGCGTCCTCGCGCCGCCTGTACCACTCTGGCGTCGCGATCGAACCCCACCACTTCCAGCGGGCCGAGGGGCGATTCGGCGGGATCGGCGTTGCGCAGGGCCATGCCCAGCGAAGCGCCGATCAGACCCAGGCCAATGATGCTGATGCGGATCATTGTGGCGTCCTCCACGGTGTCGTCTAGTGGCGCGGCTGCGCCGCACAATGCCACGATGAACTGTGCCGCCCAGCGTGGCAATCCGCAATCCAAAATCTAAAATCCAAAATGGTATTAGACGTGCGGCGTTTCGACCGGCACCTGTGAGAGAAAGAGCAACTCGGCGATCACCAGGGCCAGGATGAGCAGTAACAGGCTGACCCAGGTGAGCACGCGCAATCCGGCCAGAGCTGCGACAGCGGCGACCAGGAAGCCCACTTCATAGGACTGGCGACGCACGCGCCGGCGGTCGAAGGCGCGCGCCCGCGCCCGGAACAGGCGCACACTGATACCGTGGATGAGCGGGCGGCTCAGTGCTGCGCCGCAGAGAAACAGCCCCATGATCAGCAGCGTGTAGATCGGCAGTTCGGGCAGGGCCAGCAGCCAGGCCCGTGGCGCCGGCACGAAGGCCAGGCTGTAGAGGAGCACGAAGGCGCCGATAACCCCCTCCACCGTCAGGCCGGGAAGATCCAGGCTTCGCTCGACAGGGGCGAAGGTGAGCAGCGGCGCGGTGAGCACGAGCGCGTAGAAAAGCAGACGCTGGAGCGCGAGCGGCTCACCCTCGGTGGCGAGGTTGCCGAAGAGCAACAATGACAACGCCGCCGCCCAGCATAGCCCGGCGACGGCCGCGAGCAGCAGTGATGTCTGGCGCTGCGGGCTGAGCATCGCTCCTCAGACGCGCGCCAGACGCTGGCGCAGCCAGTGATCGGCGAGCACGAGCGCCAGCATCGCTTCGGCAATCGGCACCAGGCGCGGCAGCACGGTCGGATCGTGGCGACCATGCACCTCGATGGTCGCGGGGTTTCCCTCCCGGTCCACCGTAGTCTGCGGTCGGGCGATACTGGCCGGCGGCTTGGCCGCCAGCCGCACAACGATCTCTTCGCCCGTCGAGATGCCGCCGAGAATGCCGCCGTGGTGATTGCTCTGGGTGCCGATACTGCCGTCCTCGCGCCGCACAAACGGGTCGTTGTGCTGCGAGCCGCGCATGCGCGCCACCTCAAAACCTTCACCGAACTCCACGCCTTTGATCGCCGGGATCGAAAACATCGCCTTGCCGATATCGGCCTGGAGCTTGTCGAAGACCGGTTCGCCGAGACCGGGCGGCACCCCGCGGGCGCGCACCTCGACAATACCGCCGAGCGAGTCCAGGGCGCGGCGGGCCTGATCCACCCGCTCAACCATCAGCGCCGCCACCTGGGGATCGGGGCAGCGCATAATATTTCGCTCGATCTCCTCCTCGTCGAACCTCTGAGCGCGCAGTTCCTCCAGTTGCAGGGTGTAGGCGACGATGTGGACGCCAATCCCGGCCAGCAGCTTGCGCGCTATTGCGCCCCCGGCGACGCGCCCGATAGTCTCGCGGGCGCTGGAACGCCCGCCGCCCCGCCAGTCACGGAAGCCGTACTTGGCGTCCCAGGTGTAATCGGCGTGGCCAGGGCGGTACAGGTCCTTGATCGACTCGTAGTGCCCGGGTTTGGCGTCGGTATTGTACACGACCATACTGATCGGCGTCCCGGTCGTCCGACCCTCGAAGACACCGGAAAGGATCTGTACCCGGTCAGCCTCCTGGCGCTGCGAACTGACCTTGCTCTGCCCCACCCGGCGCCGATCCAGTTCGCGCTGGATCTCCTCCTCGCTGATCGGCAGCCCCGCGGGACAGCCGTCAACCGTGCAGCCCACTGCCGGCCCGTGCGACTCGCCCCAGGTCGTGAGGCGAAACACCTGTCCAAAACTGTTGCCTGGCATACGCTTTCGTTAAGGTCAGTGCGGATGGTACGGGCGTGCCCCCTACTGCCGCCTATGCGGCTGTGCCGCACAACGATAAGGTGAAAATGGGTTTTTCTTGGGAGGGCTACGCCCTCCCAAACCCTCCGGGTGGGGAGGGCTTACCGCCCCCACAGGCAGGGGTGCGGTTCGACAGGCTCACCGCAGGTGGGGAAACCCGGTTTCCCCGTATTTTTACCTCAGTGTACCACACCGGTCACTTACCATGGCACCGGGCCGGTGAGGTCCGCGTGCGCGCGAGGTCGTTGCATCAGCCCTGGTTTTCCGCGGCATCGCTCATCTGGCTGGCCTCCTGTCCCCACTCCGTCTCCCGCCACGCCTCCAGCACCCGGGCATAGACCTGAGCGGTGGCGGCGGCGATGCGCGGCCAGGTGTAATACTCGCGGATCTCGCGCAGCGCGGCTGCGGCGCGGGCGCGGGCGATGTCGGGCCGGCTGAGGGCCGCAGTGATCGCGTCGGCCAGTTCACCCGGGTCGTCGGCGCGCACCACCAGGCCGGTAATGCCGTTCTGGACCACCTCGGCAAGCCCGCCGGCATCGCTCACGATCAGCGGGCAGCCGTTGGCGAGGGCCTCCAGGGCTACGATCCCGAACGGCTCGTAGAGCGAGGGGAAGATCGCCAGATCCGCGGCGTGATACAGTCGATCCCGTTCCTCGTCGGAAACAAAGCCGACGAAGGTAACCCGATCACTGATCCCCAGCGCCGCTGCCTGTGCCTTCAATGGCTCGAGGTACCCACCGGTGCCGGCGATCACCAGACGCGCCCGCACCCGGGCGATGACCGCCGGCCAGGCGTTCAGCAGCACGTGCAGCCCCTTCTCATATACGATGCGTCCCACGTGAAACACCATCCGCTCGTCGTCGGCAACGTAGCGTCGGCGGAAGCTCAGCCAGTGATCGGCATCGCGGAACGGCGAGCCGCTGATATAGACGCCGTTGGGCACCACGTCGATCTTGTCGAGGGGCGTCTGAAAGTACTCGTGGATCTGGCTGGCCATAAAGTGCGAGCAGACGATCACCCGCCAGGCCTCGTAGGTCAGGCGCCACTCCAGTTCATTAATGCGATGCGCTGCGTCGCTGTGCAGGCCCCCGCGCCCCCGTCCGCGCTCGGTGGCATGGATCGTGGCGATCAGCGGCACGCGCCACTGGTACTTGAGTTGGACGCTCGCCTCGGTTGCCAGCCAGTCGTGGGCGTGGACCAGATCGAAGCGCCCGTAGGTTTCCTGCAACTCATTGGCTGCCTGCACCAGATCCCGACTAACGCGGGCCACGAAGGTGGGATAATCGGCGTCGGGGATGGGGGGCGCCGGTACCCGGCGCACAGCGACACCGTCGCTCAGTTCGGCCTCCGGGCCGTCGCGCAGGCGAGGGGTCACCACGGCAGGGCGCACTCCCTGGCTGGCCAGGGCTGGGAGCAGTTCGGCGACATGGCGGCCCAGGCCGCCAACGATGTGAGGGGGGTATTCCCAGGCGATGTGGAGTACGTGCATGTTGAGCAGATTATACCATTTCAGCCGTCCATACGGCTGCGCCGCGCAGCGCCAGCATGAACATATTTGTTCTTGGAAGGGCGTAGAGGCGCGGCGCCGCCGCGCCTCTACGCCCATGCTCTCCCCTCAGGGAGGGGCGTGGGGAAACCCGGTTTCCCCACGCTTCGTCATCCCTGCCCCAGCGCCCGGGCCACCACAAACTTCAGGTAGCGTCCCTCGGGGAAACCCGCCGGCACGGGGTGATCGGCCGGCTGGCCCGCCTCGTGCACAATCTGCACGCGGGTCTGGGCCTGGACCCCGGCGTCGGCGAGGAGGGCGCGAAACTGCTCCGGCCCGACCTGGCTGGTGCAACTGGCGGAGATGAGCAAACCGCCCGGCTCCAGGCAGCGCAGGGCCAGGCTGTTGATGCGCACGTAGGCGCGCATGGCCCCGTGCAGACTGCGTTTCTGGCGCGCGAAACTGGGCGGATCGAGTATCACGGCCTGGAAGCGCTGACCGGCTTTGGCATAGGCATCGAGGAGCGCGAAACAGTCTTCGGTGACAAACTGGTGGCGGCTGGCGTCGAGGCGGTTCAGGGCCACATTGGCCGCCGCGGCCTCGGCGAGACCTTTCCCCAGATCAACGCTGATCACATGGGCCGCCTGGCCCCGCAGGGCGTAGAGCGAAAACCCGCCGGTGTAGGCGAAGCAATTCAGCACGGTGCGCCCGCGCACCAACCCTTCGACCGTGCGCCGGTTCTCGCGATGGTCGAGGAACAGGCCGGTCTTCTGCCCGCGGTAGAGATCGGCATAAACGTACAGCCCGTGCTCCTGCACCACCAGGTCCGGCGGGGGCGCTTCGCCCCACAGCACCCGCAGGGCCGTGGGCGCTTCCTCATCGCCGGTCTCCCGCTCCTCGGCGCCGGGGGCATCGTCGGAGGGGCGTTCGCGCAGCCCCACACCGCGAAGCGCCGGGTCGCAGGCCCGCAGCGCCGACGCCACCATCGGCGCTACAACCCGCGCGCTCTCGGCGTAGGTCTGGAGCACAGCGTAGTCGCCGTAGCGATCCACCACCAGACCGGGCAGACCGTCGCCTTCGCCGTAGATCCAGCGGTAGGCGGTCGTCGCCGTCTCGCGAATGGCGGCGCGACCCTCCCATGCTTCCCAGACCCGTTCGGCGATCCAGTTCGCATCGGGCGGGGCGCTCCGGCTGAAGAGGCGCACTGCAATTGCGCTGCGCGCATCCCAGAGGCCGTAAGCGCTGAAGCTCCCACAGCGCACCCGCACCCACTGGCCCGAGACCAGCCGCTGGCTTTCCCGAACGTGGTTGCGATAGATCCAGGGGTGCCCGGCAACGAGGCGGCTCTTCAGCGCCGGGTCAACGCTTACTTCAGGAATCGTCATGGCTGGAACGTCCGGGTCTGAACCATGCCCGGCGCTCTGAACGCCGGCGCCGGGCGGGTCTTACACCGTCGCTCCGCTCGGCACCACGCCGCTCTTCGGAAAGGCATGCTCGGCTGTGCGTGGACGAATAGCCACATTGCGCCCCACCGTCAATCCCTCGGGCAACTGCGCGCGGGTGCCCACCAGCGTCAACCCTGTGTTCAGGCGTTCGGGGGCCGCCAGGTTAGGTGTGGCAATGTCGCCTTCACCCACCACGGCTCCCCCGCCGATGCGCACTCCCTCGTCAATGATACAGCGATCCACCACCGCCTCCGGGCCGATCCAGGCATCACCCAGCACGATCGAATCGCGGATCACCGCCCCTGGTGAGACGTACACGCCAGGGGAGAGCACCGAGTGCGTCACCGTGCCGTAGACGCGGCATCCATCGCTTAGCAGACAGTTCTCCACCCGGGCGTGCTCACCCACTTCAACGCCGGGCAGATCGGCGCTGGTCGTGTGGATGACCCACTCCGGGTCGTAGAGATCGAGCGCAGGTGTTTCGACCAGCAGGGCCAGGTTGGCTTCATAGTAAGCCTGAACCGTGCCGACGTCGGCCCAGTAGCCCTGGAAATTGAAGGCAAAGGTGCGCGAATTGGGGATGATCCGGGGCAGGAGATGGCGCCCAAAATCGTGCTCGGTGCCCGCGAGGATGTCGATCAGGAACTGCTTGCGGAAAACATAGATCCCCATGGAGGCCAGGTTGGAGAGCGGACGCCGCGGCTTCTCCTCGAAGCGATCCACCCGCCCATCGCTGCCCACGGTCACGATGCCGAAGCGATGAGTATCGTGCGGACTGACACTGTGGACGGCCAGGGTCATGTCTGCGTTGCGCTCGGCATGCAGTTCGAGCAACGGGATATAATTCATTTTATAAATGTGATCGCCTGCAAGCACAAGTATCGCATCAACCTGCTGATCTTCGATCAGATCGAGGTTGTAGCGTACTGCATCGGCAGTACCCCGCTGCCAGCCTCCCCCGTCCGGGGTGGGCGATGGGTGCAACACGCGCAAGCCGCCCTGCGCCCGGTCGAGATCCCAGGGGCGGCCAACCCCCAGATGGGCGTGGAGCGAACGCGGTTTGTACTGGGTGAGCACCGCGACGTTGTAGATCCCCGAGTTAACGCAATTGGAAAGGGGAAAATCAATGATGCGAAACTTCCCGGCAAAGGGCACGGCTGCTTCGGTGCGTTCAGCGGTGAGGACGGAAAGGGCGGGCGAGTCGCCGCCCGCCAGGATCAGGGTCAGGGTGCGGAGCATAGGTTTTATGGGCGCCGACGGGGGCGCAGCGAGCTGCGCCGTACCGCCGCCGCGTAAGCGCTTAGAGCGTCTCCCCCGACGGGATCTCGCGACTCGGAAAATCTTCCGCGTCGCGATCGGCGTTGATCACAACATTGCGGCCGATGATCGCGCCCGGAGGGATGTGGGCCGACTTGCCGATCACCGAGATGCCGGTGTTGAGCTTATCTGGCTCAGCCTTGTTTGGCACCGTTAGATCATCACCCACGCCGAGGTGCGCCCCGGCGCCGATCACCACCTGCTTATCCACAATCATCCGGTCGAGCACCGCGCCAGGGCCGATCCAGGTGTCGTTCATTACCACGCTGTCGCGCACGATCGCTCCCGGTGATACGTACACCCCCGGCGACAGCACCGAACGCTCGACCGTGCCGCGGATGGTGCAGCCGTTGCAGATGATCGCCCGCGACACTCGCGCCTGCGGCCCGATCTTGGCCGATGGGCGTTCCTCGCTGCGGGTGCGGATGCGCCAGCTCGGGTCAAACAGGTCGAAATCAAGCTGAGGATCGAGCAGTTGCATGCTCGTTTCCCAGTACGACTGGATGGTGCCCACATCAACCCAGTAGCCGCTGAAGCGATGGGCAAAGACGCGATCCTCGGCTACCATCGCCGGAATCACGTGCTTGCCGAAGTCGATCCGGGGCCGCTCCTGGCTGCCCTCCGACAGGCGCCGGATCAGCACATCGGTGTTGAAGACATAGATGCCCATGGAAGCCAGGTTGCCCTTATCGCGATCTTTAGGCTTTTCGGTGAACTCGATCACCCGATCCTGCTCGTCCGTGGTCATGATCCCGAAGCGATGCGTCTCCTCCAGTGGCACCTCCATCACCCCCACGGTCAGATCGGCCCGGTGGCGCCGGTGGGTGTCAATGATGGAGTTGTAGTCCATTTTATAAATATGATCGCCTGAGAGAATCAGCACGAGATCGGCACGGCGTTCCTGGATAAAATTGAGATTCTGGTAGATCGCATCGGCGGTGCCGCGGTACCACGACTGGTCGCTACGGCCCTGGTAGGGTTGCAACAGCCGTACCCCGCCCCGGTTGCGGTCGAGATCCCACGGCTTGCCGATGCCGATGTGATCATTCAGTGAGTGGGGCCGGTACTGGGTGAGCACCCCGACATCGAAGATGCCCGAATTGACGCAATTCGACAGCGTAAAGTCAATGATCCGGTACTTCCCTGCGAACGGCACCGATGGCTTGGCGCGCTTCTCCGAGAGCACGCTCAGCCGCGTGCCCTCACCGCCGGCCATAATCATTGCCACCACGCGCATGAGCGCCACCTCCTGGGGCCGATCCTGCCCTTCGGGCAGGCACGCTTCGCTCTGGATGGCTCGATTGTACCGCCAATCGGGGTGGCGCGCAAAGGGCCGTCTGGACGCGCGTGTTCACATTTGGGGTAAGGCGTCACCCCGGGTGTGCGCGGGCGCCCCGCCCGCAATGGCCTGCATGCGGGCAAGATGCCCGGGCTCCCAGGAGCAGTGTGCACACGTACGTCTGGACGTGCGTGTTCAGTATTGGGGTAACCACGCAAGCCCCGGAGGTGCCAGGGCCAACGCGCACCTAACAGCCGAACGGAAGCGTCCCGTACCGCAGGGCATAAAAGCCCATTTTGCCCAGTTCGCTAAGCACCGCCTCGCGCCCGTACGCATCGCGCCACCAGTTGTCAGGTTGGATGGCCAGGTCACGCGGGTGGTCGTAATACACCGTCACCGCGCTGCCCGCCAGGTGCTGCGAAATGACGCACAGCGCCCGCCGACTATGGGCCCAGTCGGTCACGATCAGCACACTGCGCGTCTGTCGCTCGCGGGCCAGGGCTGCGATTTGCTCGCCGTCGTCCCAGGTGCTGTACGACTCCAGCACGAAGTAGACCTCATTTGGAATCCCCTGCTCCTGCGCCAGGTTCCGGGCCCGCTGGACCAGCCGCCCGGCTGGAAGTTCCACCGGCCCGGTGCGCCAGATCTCCTGCCCGATCCCCTGATGGTACAGATCGATGGCGTGCTGATCGCGGTAAGGATAGCGCCCACCCAGCACCACGATGGCGTCAACCGGCGCAACCCGCGTCGGACGCGCCAGCCACTGACCGATTGCCGGGAGCCACCAGCCTGAAGTTAACATAACGATGCCAACGATGAACGCCAGCACTGCCAGCCAGCGGGCCAGCCGACTGCGCCAGAAACGGGGAGCCGCCCGTCCGACCACCGTCTCTCCCTGACCAGATAGCAATGCGCGAGGGTTATGATTGATGTTCTTGAGAGGTTCCATAACTCTGAGGTGAACATACGGGGACACCGGCTTTCCCCACCTGCGGTGAGCCTGTCGAACCGCACCCCTGCCTGGGGCGGCGCCAGCCGCTCCCAACAGCGGTTGGGACATGGGGAAACCGGGTTTCCCCAAGCCCCTCCCTGAGGGTAGGGTTTGGGAGGGCTGCGCCCTCCCAGGAATAACCATTTTCACTCTGAGGTGTAAAACGTACTATGTATCCCTGCGTGCATCTCCGCAGCTTCACACCTCTACAGACTCCTCGCCCCCCTCATCTTGATGAGTGTACCCGATCTGTGCGCCGTGTGCCAGGGCATTCATACCTCGAAAGTGGCGAGTCGCATCCGCACAGCGGGGAAAGCCGCTCTCCCCGCATCCCTTCACACCCTTCCCAGACGAACCCGCCGGGGTTAGAGCTTCGGGCCGACAGGCTGTTCCAGTACTCTGAGGTGAAAGTACGGGGAAACCGGGTTTCCCCATCCCCCTGCCTGTGGAGGCGCCAGCCGCTTCCAGCAGCGGTTGGGACATGGGGAAACCGGGTTTCCTCACTCTCCTGCCTGTGGGGGCGCCAGCCGCTCCCAACAGCGTTTGGAACATGGGGAAACCGGGTTTCCCCACCTGCGGTGAGCCTGTCGAACCGCACCCCTGCCTGTGGAGGCGCCAGCCGTATGGGTGGTTGGAGAGGGGAGACCAGAGCCGTGGGCAGGGGGCATTCCAACGCAGTACAAACGTTGGCTCGGATGTTCTGTCTGCCCTTAAAGGGGCTGGAGAGAGGGTGGTCCGGGAAGGTGAGGAGGCGCAGCACCGCTGCGCCTCCTCTTGCTCATTGTGCCAGTGTGCAGCGCAGCCGCACGCGTGTCTGGCGCGACTCACGAAGCCTGATAGACCAGGCGCGCCTCGCTGCCCGTGACGCGGGGACTGACCTCTCCAACCGCGCCTACAATCTCGCGGAGGCGGGGACCAAGGACCCGCTCCCAGTCGAGGTTTTGCTCGGCGAATACGCGCCCGTTGGCGCCGATCCGCCGCGCCAGCGCCGGGTCCTCCAGGGCGCGAATGGTCTGATGGGCCATCTCTTCGGCGTTCTGCGCCAGCAGCACATGCTCCTCGTGCCGCAGCGGCAGCCCGCGAATCCCCGCGGGCAGCGACACCAGGCATCGCCCCATGGCCAGAGCCTCGGAGACCTTCATCTTCGTCCCCGATGCGTCCTCGTAGGGGCTGACAAAAATGGCGCTCTGGCGGTACACCGGGCGGATGTCCGGAACACGCCCGGTAAACTCAACTCCGGGAATGTTGGCGAATTCCTGGCGGGTCTCGTCACTGAACGCCCCACCCAGAATGAAGCGCACATCGGGCACGGCGCTCCGCACGCGCGGGTACACCTGGTGCATAAAGAAGCGGAGCGCTTTCAGGTTGCGCACATCAGAGGTGCCGGTAAAGAGGATCGTGCGGCCAGGATCAACTGACCAGTCGGGGGAGAAATACGCGCAATCCAGGCCGTTCATCAACACGTCAACCTTCGCTGTCGGGCTGACCTGTAGCGTAAGCTGCCGGTCTTCCTCGCAAACCGAGAGGATACGCCCGAAGCGCGGGTAGACCCGGCGGCAGAAGCGGTAGGTCTGGTTGCGATTAACGCGCGCCACCAGGCGCAGCAGTGGATTGCTGAACTGCTGGGCATGCACATCCCAGTAGTGCACGTCGGCGTCCCACTGGTCGAGCACCCAGTGCGGCCCTGGCGCATCGAGGATTGGCGCCGTCCACAGGCTCAATGCGGCGACCACCCAGTCGCCTGGTTTCGGGCGCAGCGCCCGGAGCTGCGGGTTGGCGGCGAAGGAATGTTCCGCCATTGCCGCGTGGTACGATAGACCACGGGTGAGCGCCCGCCGGGCGATGGCCAGTTGATCGCGCAGGGTGGTGTCGCGACGCGGGATCTGGTGGATGGTCCGGGCGTAGGTTTGAAGTTCCGCCTTCTGTTCGCCGGTCAGCGGCACGCGCTGCATCAGGTACAGTTCGATCGGGAAGCCGCGCGCCAGCTCTTTCAAGAGATAGTAGCCGCGCCGTGCTCCGCCGGCAAAGTTCATTTCGAGCACAAACAGCTTGAGGGGTTTCATGCTTGCTCTCCTGAGGTGAACATAGCCCGCGCGCGGGAGGGTTTGGCGTAGAGGCGCGGCGGCGCCGCGCCTCTACGCCCTCCCAAGAACAATAATATTTTCATTCTGGCGTTGTGCGGCGCAGCCGCATGGACTGCCCGATGAACCCCGCGCCCGTTGATGCCACAAGCGCAGCTCGCCGCAGCGGCACGCAGCCCATCCTGCGGCTATGCTAACAAACGACCCAGGCTAGTGTCTGAGGCAGGGGTGACAAATTCGACAGCGCGCTGATGAACTGCCATTCACTGGAGGGCGCGGAGATCGGCGTAGGTCGCCACCACGACATCGTGCTGCCCTTCCGGGCCATGCTCATCGAGGTCGTTCGCCAGCAGGTAGCGGCGATAGGTATGCTCCAGACGCCCGGTCTGGCCGAGCTGGCTGTAGGCGCGCAGCAGCCATGCCACCACGTCATCGGCGCTTTCATCGCTGTCGAAGATCTGGCTGCATAGCGCAACACACTCGGCGAAACGGCCAGCAGTGTACAGCGCTTCGGCGACACGCTCTGCGGCGATCAGGAAATTGCCCCGGAGGTGGTCGCGCCGGGTGTGCGCCCAGGGCGCGCCGTTGGGAAGATCGATCATGTAGGGGCCGCCGTAGAGATGCAGTGCCTGCCGGTAGAGGGGCGCAGCGGCTTCCAGGCCCCCGGTTGTCTCGGTGTGGGTGGCGAGGGCGAAGGTCTGCTCAAATGCCTGCACATCGCTGCGATACGCGTCGGGGTTGAGGAGGCAGTGGTTGTCGGCGATGATCAGGGCGTGCTCGGCAAACGCCGCGTCACGCAGGCTGGCCAGCAGATCGCGCAGGGTTTGCAGGGTCCGCCCGGTGGTGGCTGCGCGCGTAGTGCCCCAGATGGCCGTCTCCAGGGCGGCGATGGTGGTCCCCTGCCGACCGCAGTGCAGCAGGTATCCCAGAACACCCCGAAGCTTCTGCCAGCCCACGCTGCTGTGCTCGCGGCGCACCCAGGCATCGAGATGCACTTCCTGGTGGTCTACAAACAGGCGTAGCCGGCCCAGAGACTCGATGTAGAACCCTCTGAACGGTTCTTCATAAATGGGTAACCCGCTGAGGCGAGGAATGCGCTGCAGCGCGAGGTGGGCCTGCTGGCGAAAGTGGGTGTCGGGAGAGGACAGGCAGCGGCGCAGCAGGGTGAGCGCGTGGTTGCCATACGTGCTGAGGAGGATGGCGCAGGCGTGTTGCTGGACCGTAACATCGGGATGCGCCAGCAGGGGCAGGTAGGGCACGACGGGGTTGTAGTCGGGCGGCTGCATCGTATGGGCGCTGTCAGGATCGTTCTCGGAGCGACACGCGATGCTCCCACTCGCTGCGTAGAATAGCGTACAGGTGCGTATCACAGTGGACGCCAGCGCCATCAACACTGGCGGCGCGCAGGGTGCCTTCACGGATGAGGCCGTTCTTTTCGGCCACGCGGATACTGGCGTGGTTGCGCGTATCGCATTGCCAGAACAGCCGCTGCCAGGGCCAGGCAGTAAAGCCCCAGGCCAGCAGGGCGGCCAGGGCGCGGGTACCCAGACCGGCCCCGGCGCGGGCGGCGCTGATCCATAGACCGATCTCGGCGCTGCCGGCGGCCATAGATCCGTAGCGCAGGTGATAGCCGCTGCCACCCACCAGTTCATCGCCGATCCAGATACTCAGCACGAAATCCTCACCCAGCAGGTAACGTCCGGCGAAGCGGCGGCAGATCGCTTCCGCCTCCTCGACACTCTGCTCGGCTCGCGCCCAGCGCATCCAGGGGCGCAGGTGGCGGTAGGAAGCGACTGTGGCGCGCTGGAGGGCCGGGCCGTCACCGGGACGGTAGGCGCGGATCAGCAACTCGCCGCTGCTATGTTCAAGGGGCGCAAGGAAGGGTTCGGATGGCATGGGGCAGGTTTCCAGAACCTCCAACACAGGCGCCCCCGACGACATACGTTCGAAGGGGGCGCGCTTCGCGGAGGTATCACGTTCTGCGACTCCGAGTGGGCTCGAACCACCAACCTACAGCTCCGGAGGCTGTCGCTCTATCCAATTGAGCTACGGAGTCTTGTTGCGCTTAGAGTATAACGTAGGAGCTGGCGCCTGTCAATGGCGCTGCGTGGGCGCGTGGTTGCGCGGTACGGGGCGAGTGTGATGCCATAGTGTGCGCGGCGCCCGCGCATGGAACGATCCTGTCGGCCATGGGCAGCGTCGCCGGGGCGACGCGCAGTGGGGCAGTGGAATATCGCCGGGGCGACCGCGGGACGCGCGACATTGCCGCGGGGCAAGGAGGCGACCGCAGGGCGCGCGGCATTGTCGCGGGGCAAGGGGCGGCGTAGAGACGGCCCGGCGGGCCGTCTCTACGCGGGTAAAACGGCACATCGCACCCGCGCGCGATGTGGCGCGCGTACCTCAATCACCGGACACGCGCTCCGGCATCCCGGCCCGCGGCCCGGAGTGGCGCGCAGGCGCTACGGGCCGTGCCAGAACAGGCGGGCACTGCTGGCCGCGGCGCGCGCGTATCGAGGCCATGAGCGGTATGAGCGCCGTCCATCCTGCTGCCAGCGCCAGGGCGATCTGCACAAAGGCGATCCAGGTTCCCATCTCCGTCACCCCTCGCACGGCCACGTAGCCCGTGCCCTAGGGGCGCATCCGGCACATTCTTGAACCGGAGGGTCCGGGAGGGCGCAGCCCTCCCCGCAACACCCCTTTCCGGCGATGTCTGGAGCGAACGTTGCCGGAGCACCTTTTAGCATCTACTCAATCCTGCTCTTAGCATACACAGGAGCCGGCGATTTGTCTAGTCGTTGATCACGAAACAACCACCGGGAGAGCAGAGCTACGGGAAATGCGGGTACCCGACTTCTTGCTGGCAGGGAACGTTCCGGTCGCTCAGAACCGACTCCAGAGGTACTGATTGGTCACTTCGTGGTGGAACTGCACCTCAGCCCGTTTGATCAGCGTGCCCAGTTTGCGCGGGCAACGATCGGCGACGGTGAGCTTCAGGTCGGCGTATTTGTCGCGTACATCTACGCCGAGCAGGCTGGCCATCAGGGCGCTCTCGCGGAAACGGGCAATGGCGTCGTAGATGTTATCGGGCAGCGTTTCGCCGCCAGCGCGCAGATGGCTCGAAGGGGTATGGCCTTCGAGACCGGTGCGGAGCAACGTGTAGATCGCCAGGTACGGATTGGCGTCGGGGGCAATCGCGCGCACCTCAATGCGCGCCGAACGGGAGTTGCCGATGGGGATGCGGATCATCGCGCCGCGATCGACCGCCGAGGCTTTGATCTCGTTCGGGGCCTCGAAGTGCGGGTCGAGGCGCCGGTAGGCGTTGACGCTGGAGTTCAACACCAGGCACAGGTCCTGGGCGCTGTGCAGGATGCGGTCAACGAAGTTCCAGGCAAATGGCGAGAGTTGCTCTTCGCCCTGCGGGTCGTGGAACAGGTTTTCTTCGCCGCGGGCCACCGAGATATTGGTGTGCATGCCGTTGCCATTGATGCCCGTTACCGGTTTGGGCAGGAAGCTGGCGGTCATATCCAGGCGGCTGGCCACCTGGCGGCAGATCAGCTTGTAGAGCAAGATCTGGTCGGCAGCGACGCTTGCCTCGGTGTAGCTGTAGTTCATTTCAAACTGCGAGGGAGCGACCTCGGGGTGATCCTTCTCGTTGGCAAAGCCCATAGCCCGCTGCGCTTCGGCGCAGCTATCAATGAAGGTGCGTAGCGGATCGCCCGGCAGCGAGTGGTAGTACCCGCCGGTGCTGACAAACTTGAACTCGCCGGTATCGCGGTAGTGCTGCTCGGCGTTGCGTCCCTGGAAGAGGAACCCTTCGATCTCGCTGGCCACGTGGCAGGTCAGCCCCTCGCGCTCAAACAGATCCGCAGTGTAGGTCCGCAGGCGAGTGCGCAGATCGGCCTCGTAGGGCGAGCCGTCGTGGGCGCGCACCTCACCGAAGACCAGCACCTTGCCGGGGCCGAAGATATCGGCGGGCAGCCAGTAGAAGGCCGGCCAGTCAATTGCCAGGCGCAGATCCGACTCGGACTGCACCGAGAAGCCGCGGATGGAGGACCCGTCAAAGGTCAGGTTGTCGGCTGACTTGAGCAGGAACTTCTTGTCGTAGTCGAGCATGTGCAGCCGGCCCTCGAGGTCGCTGAAGCAGACCGTTACCGCCTTGATGCGCTTCTCGTCGCTGAGGTAGCGCATCCGTTCTTCACGGATGGTATCGGCGGGGACGCGGCGCAGGCGCTGGGCCCTGGCCTCCAGGTTAAGTTCTTCGAGCTGGTCGTAAGGGATTTCCAGGAAGTCACGCAGTTGAGAGGACATACACGTTCCTATTCTTCTACCGGCACCGCCGCAGCCACTTCGGGGGGGATGCCGAGCAGGTCGGCGGGCGCCCAGCCCGCCACGTCGCGCAGGTTCACAATCGCGTACCAGTCGCCAGCAGCGGTGCGGCGGGTCAACTCCACCACCTCGCCCTGGTTGACCCGGTCGAGTTCGGTGCTGGCGCGATCGGGGCGCTCGTACACCGGGCCGGTGACGAAGACGGTGACCACGGGAGCCACGGGCACGCTGACCCCCGGCGGGATGCGGAGCAAGGTCACTGAGACCCAGCCGATCTCATCGCGCACCGTGCGCACGCGGTACCAGGCGCCGTTGGGGGTGCGGCTGAGGAGTTGCACTTCCTCGCCAGCGTTGATGCCTGCCACTACGTTGTTGGCGACAACGATGGGCTGCCGGCGCACGTTGCCGCCGTTGCCCACGCTGGCGACCGGACCGGTGGGGAGTTCGGGGGTGGCCGTGGGGGCGAGAGTGGGGGTGGCGGCAGGGGCAGGGGTGGGGGCGCTGGTGGGTGTCGGCGGGGGCGTGGTGGGCGCCTCGGCCACCGTCTTCTCGAAGAACGCCTCGGCCAACCCGGCGATGGGGGGCACGCTCAGTTCCACCGGGTCGCTGCTGGCGCCATCAGGCCCGCGGGCGACCACAGTGTAGCTGCGGCCCTCGGTGGGTGTGGGCGCGCCATCGGCCCGCTGGATCTGCAATTCGGCCCGGTTGTTGCGCACCGTAGCCTGAGCCTGGTCGGGGTTCATCCAGGCAAACGGCTGCCCATCTTCGAGCAGTTCGGTGGTGACGACAGCACCGTCGGCGAGGCCGGTGGTCTCGATGGTAACGCCGATGGTCGGTGGCTCGGCGCGGATCACCGCCGCATCGCGCACGCGGAGCGTTACCGGCACCGGTGTAGGCGCTACGGCGGCCTGGTCGCCGCCAGGAAGCAGCGTGAGCACCAGCGCCAGGACGCCCAGCAGCACCAGAATGGGAACCAGGATCACCAGGATCTTCCCCGCAAGGGAGAGGCCGGCAAAGCGCTGGGCCATACTGGTCGGTTCTTCCTCGATGGGCAGCGAGGTGTAGTCAATCGGCTCGCTGACCGACGGCGGGCTTGTCGGAGGAGTCTGTGCCTGGCGGGCGCGCCGCGCAAGCAGCACAACCGCCACCAGAATGACCAGGACCAGAACGATTAACCCGATCATGATCGGCAGATCGAGCTGGCTGAGCAGATCTTGCATAGCGACGATGTCCTTGTATTGAGACGCTCATGCGGCTTCGCTGCACCACGACCCGATGAGACGGCGTATTCCGGAAGGGCTGCGCCCTCCTAACCCCTCCCCGTCAAGCGGAGGGGTTGGGGGAAACCCGAGTTTCCCTATGTTCACATCACGCGCCACATCCTCACTATGATATGACAATGATGGCCGTTCTGCAAACGTGGTATAATCGCATAAGATGCCCATGCGGCTGCGCCGCGCACAACGGGAATGAAACGAGATGCTCCGGGGAGGGCTGCGCCTTCCCGGACCATCCCGCGGGCGGGGAGTTGGAGAACCCCGGGTTGCCTGTGCTCATATGAGTTGCCCTTGCGGCTGCGCCGCGCAGCACGGGGTTGGGAAGGGTTTTTCTCAGGAGGGTGCGATCCGCCCGCAGCTTCCCGCCGCACAGAAGGGTGGAGCGGCCCGGACTCCCCGGTTCATAGCATGGTTCCGCGGGCACGATGCGGAGAGGACCTATGCCACAGCATATTCTGGTTGCCGTTGCCTGGCCCTATGCCAACGGCCCGCGCCACATTGGTCACGTGGCGGGGTTCGGCGTTCCGGCAGATATCTTCGCCCGTTACCACCGCCTGGCGGGCAATCGCGTGCTGATGGTCTCGGGCACCGATGAGCACGGCACGCCAATTACGATTGTTGCCGAGAAAGAGGGCCTGACGCCCCGCGAAGTGGCCGATCGCTACAACCGGATCATTGCCGACGATCTGCACAATCTGGGTCTGAGCTACGATCTATTCACCCGCACGACCACGCTCAACCACTACCGGGTCACGCAGGATGTGTTCAAAACCCTGTTTGACAAGGGGTATGTGCTGCGCCAGGAGACGCTGGGGGCCTTTTCGGCCACCACGGGCCGCACCCTGCCCGACCGCTACATCGAGGGCACCTGCCCCCTCTGCGGGTACGGCGAGGCGCGTGGCGATCAGTGCGATAACTGCGGCAGCCAGCTCGATCCGACCGATCTGATCAACCCGCGTTCCAAGATTGATGGTAGCCCGCCGGTCTTCAAGACCACCGAGCATTTCTTTCTCGACCTGCCCGCATTCGCGGAGCGGCTGCAGAACTGGATCGCAAAACAGGAGCACTGGCGGCCCAATGTCCGCAGCTTCTCGCTCAACTTTATCAAGGATCTGAAACCACGGCCAATTACCCGCGATCTGGACTGGGGCGTACCCATTCCGCTCCCTGAGTACGAACACCGCGACGACAAGCGGATCTACGTCTGGTTCGACGCTGTGATCGGCTACCTCTCGGCCAGCATCGAGTGGGCCCATAACCGCGGCACGCCCGATGCCTGGCGCGACTGGTGGCAGAACCGCTACGCGCGCCATTACTACTTCATGGGCAAGGACAACATCGTCTTTCACACGGTGATCTGGCCTGCCCAGTTGATGGGGGTGTTTAGCGATGGGCACTATGCGGGCAGCGCAGCGGGGGCCTTCGCTGAAGTGTCATTGCAGTTGCCCTACAACGTCGTCAGCAGCGAGTTCCTGACGATGGAGGGCAAGAAGTTTTCGAGCAGTCGCGGCGTGGTGATTTACGTCAAAGACTTTTTGAGCCGCTATGATGCCGATGCGCTGCGCTACTTCCTCACCATCGCCGGCCCCGAGAACCAGGACACCGATTTTACCTGGGCCGAGTTTGTGCGCCGCAACAACGACGAACTGGTCGCCACCTGGGGTAACCTGGTCAACCGCACCCTTACCAATGTACACCGCACCTTCGGGGCGGTGCCGCGCCCGGGTACGTTGCAGGAGGGTGACCAGCGTCTGCTTGACGAGGTCGAGGGTGGTTTTGCCAGTGTCGGCGCGATGATCGAGGATGTGCGCTTCAAAGCTGCTCTGACCGAGGCTATGCGCCTGGCCGCGCAGGTCAATAGCTACCTGAGTGAGCAGGAACCCTGGAAGGTGATCAAGGACGACCCGGAACGCGCCGCGACCATCTGGTACGTGGCCCTGCGCTGTGTGAATAGTCTGAAGATCCTGTTTACGCCCTTCTTGCCCTTCAGTAGCCAGCGCCTGCACGAGTACCTCGGGTTTGATGGGTACATTGCCGGGCCGCTGGAGTTCAAAGAGTACACCGAGGAGGACGGGCGTAGCCATCGGGTGCTGACGGGCAACTATAGTTGCTGGATCGGACGCTGGGAGCCGCCGCGTCTGCCTATCGGTCAGACCCTGCGCCAGCCTGAGCCGCTGTTCAAGAAGCTCGATGAGAAGATCATCGAAGAAGAACTCGAGCGTATGCGCGCGGCCTTGAAGTAATCGCGCCTTGCTTCTGGCGATATACGTGGATTGCTTGCGGAGGGGCCGACAGGCCCCTCCGGGCTTTTTCCTCAACGGTTTTTTCCTGGGAGGGCTTCGCCCTTCAAAACCCTCCTACCGGGCAGGAGAGGCGTTTTGCAGGGTTGCAATTACAGACCACCTTGCAGGCAATCATTGTATTCATACGTCCATTTATCGTCATACAGGCATCTGTACAAATGCAAGAATGCCTGCTATACTCTTTTGTACAGTATGACCTGTTTAACATGGGTTTCCATCCGGTTGCGCCGCACATCACTGAGGTGAAAATAGCCCGCCCGCGGGAGGGTTTGGGAGGGCGCAGCCCTCCCAAGAACAATAAGATTTTCATTCTGGCGTTGTGATGTGAAAAGATGGGGAAACCAGGTTTCCCCGTCCCCCTGCCGGTGGGGGCGACAAGCCCTCCCCACCGGGAGGGTTTGGGAGGGCTACGCCGCGAGAAGCCCGGGAAAACCCGGTTTTCTCGCGCCCCGACTGGGTAGGGGCGTCAGGCCTCGCGCTGATCCCTCAGGGAGAAAGCTCAAGCGAAGCCCGGCTGAAGGGCTTCGCAGGTGTGGTTCGCTGCCTTGCAGGAGGAAGTATGAAGGTCCTTCGTCTGGTACTTGTCTCACTGTTCGCCATCGTGCTCACCGCCATCCCCGGGCTTGCGGCAGCGCAATCGACGCCTGCCGCGGTCTCCGGCACGCTCTCGCTGCGAGAGCGGGTCGCCTTGCCGGGGAACGCCGTGGTGACGGTGCAGATAGCCGAAGTGGCTGCCGCCGGTCGCACTGGCGCGCTGATCGCCGAGCAGCGCTTCACGACCAACAATGCCCAGCCTCCCTTCCGCTACACCGTAACCTACGACCCGGCGCGGATCGATCCTAACCGGCTCTACACCGTGCAGGCCAATATCAGTGTCGGCGGACAGGTGCGCTTCACCACCAACCAGGTGTACCGGGTGATCACCGGTGGGGCGCCGGTGAGCGACGTGAACATTGTGCTGGTGGGTGTGCGCCTGCCCAATGGCAATACGGGCGCCGCGCCCCTGCTGATTGCCGGTATGGCCCTGCTAGCCGCCATGGCCGTGTTTGCGACCCGTCGCCTCCTGGCGCCTCGCCGCGAGCGGGTGATCGCGTGATGGCAGGCCTGATTTGAGAGCGTGTGCCTGGATGTCTTGCGAAGGTGGGTGTTCACACTTTTCCCGGGTGCGCAGGCTCTTGCGCGCATCCAGGTCATTGCGGGCGGGACGCCCACGCACCCGGGGTGACGACTTACCCCACATGTGAACACGTACTTGCGGAGGGGCCTTCGGCCCCTCCAATTTTCCGCGTTTTTGCCCGCTTACGCACCTCCTCTGTGACCCGTCACACGGTGATCGCGTCATGATACGTGTGAGACGAACTCGCTTCCTGCGCGCAGGTGTGCTGACGCCGCTGCTGGCCCTGGCCGTGTGGTGGATTGCCGCCAGTATTGGGAGGGCTGCCCCTCTGTCACAGGCGGCTGCACCGGCCTGCTTTGCCGAGACCGGCTATTGTATTGATGGCCGCATCCGACAACTCTGGGAAAGCGGCGGCGGGCTGATGGTGTTCGGTTTTCCGATCACCGGGGTGCAGCCGGAGGCGATCGAGGGCCGCGTGGTAATGGTGCAGTGGTTCGAACGGGCACGGATCGAGTTGCATCCCGATCTGCCCTACCCGTACGATGCGCTTATCGGGCGGGTGGGCGCGGAGGCACTCGCGCGCCACGCCGGGGCGCGACCGCTGGCCAGCACGGCAATGGTTGGCGAATGCCGCGCCTTTGTCGAAACCGGGTTGAGCGTGTGCGGGGAGTTCCTCGCCGCCTGGCTCGCCGCTGGCGCGGATCTCGATGGAGATGGCGCGCTGAACGAACGCGAAAGCCTGGCGCTGTACGGTCTGCCCCTCACGCCGCCACGCACCGAGCGATTGGCCGATGGCAGGACCTATGTGGTGCAGTGGTTCGAACGGGCGCGTTTCGAGTTGCACCCGGAGATCGCCGAGGGGTTGGTGCTGCGCGGGCTGCTTGGCCGCGAAGCTGCACCCGTAGCGGTTGACCCGCCCGGCGCCGCATTCCCAGCGCCTGTGCCCGCGCCGGCGCCGGTTCCGGCGCCTGCCCTGGCTCCGCCGGTCCGCCTGCTGATCCCGGCTATCGGGTTGGACGTTGCTACCGTGCCGGCAGGTTCCGACGAGACCGGCGCATTTGTGGTTCCCGATCACGATGTGGGCTGGTTCAGCGGGAGCGCCAAGCCCGGCGAGGGTGAGAACATTGTGCTGTGGGGCCACGTGTTGCCATTCATGGCGCGGCCACATATCCCTGCGCCGTTCGCCCGCCTGCGCGAGGTAGGCCCGGGCGCCCGGGTGGCGCTCTACGATGCCTCCGGGCAGCGTCACGAGTACGTGGTGACGCAGCAGATGCGCGTGGCCCCGGAACAGATCGAGTTCCTCTTCCCGCAGGGCCGCGAAATGGTGACGATCATCTCCTGCACCGGGGAGAGCATCGTGGTCGGCGGCGCCGTGGTTGACTTTACCGAACGACTGGTCGTTATTGCCGAGCCGACCGGATCCTCGTAAGCGTCCCTCGCAGAGGCGCGAAGATGGCGCAAGTGTGAGCAGGGGCGCCTCCCTCAACAGGAGGAGAGCGGGTCTTCTCACGCCTTTCCCGGTGGGAAGGGGTGCCGCGCGTCTGTCCAGGGATGTCTCTGTGCCTTGTGTCATCGTGCCGCGCAGCCGCGCAAAGGGCCGATAGACAGGGCGTCGCGCCATAGACAACGATGAGGTTGAGGTATGAATCACACAGATGCTCACAGGGGAAGGATGGGGAGGATCGCCTTGCTCGTGGCGCTCCTGGCGGCGCTCCTGGCGGCGCTTCCTGTCGTCGCGCAGGAAGCGCCGCCTGCGGGGCCGGCGGGTGATGAAGCGCTCCCCCAGCAGGGCGGGGGACAGGTGGTGTATCTCCCGGTGATCAGGCGCGGGCCGGCCAACGTTCAGCTCGCCCTGCGCCCCGTGCCGCTCCAGCAGGTGCAGCGGGGAACCATCCTGTCGGTCGAGTTTCGCCTGACCAATGTCGATCAGGCCGTTGCCCCATCAACTCTGCTCAGCCTTGCATACTCCTCACGCCTGACCATCTTTACCGAGACCGCCCTTGCGCCGGGCGACACGCAGGTTAGCTTTGACGACACCCGCGTGACGGTCCGGGTCAACAACGTCCCGCCGGGGCAGACCCGCACCGGGCGGATCAACTTCTTTGTGCGCCGCGATGCGCCGGTGGGTGACCGCATCCCCCTCTACGCCACCTTCCAGTGCCCGGCTGGCCTCTGTCGCACCGCACTGGTTCAGGTAGAAATTATTCGCAACGAGGAGGAAGGAGTCGGTGGCATCTTCAATCTCACCGTCTCTCCCGACCGGGGGCCGCCCGGCACTGCCCACGTGTTTACCGCCGATTTCTTCTCGCCCGGCGAAGAGATCGTGACCTGGTTGAATACGGAGACCGACGTTGTGCCCCTCGACATCACCACCACCGCCGACGGAGCGGGGCGCATCCGGATCGTGTTCGGGAGCGGGGGCCTGTCGCCTGGCTTCTACAGCCTGGTTGCCCACGGTGAGCGCAGCGACATCACCGGAGTCGGGGCCTTCATTGTGACCGGGCCCGGCGTGCCGTAGGCGCAGGCCCACCCGGTTGCTTGTCAGGCGCCATTCGCCGGAGGGCTATGCCCTCCCAAACCCTCCCCGCTGGCGGGTTGTTTCCTGGGAGGGCGTAGAGGCGCGGCGCTGCGCCTCTACGCCCAACCCCCCCTCAGGGAGGGGGTTGGGGAAACCCGGTTTCCCCATATTTTCACCTCAGATGAAAATGGATTTTTCTTGGGAGGGCTATGCCCTCCCAAACCCTCCCCGCTGGCGGGTTGTTTCCCGGGAGGGCTACGCCCTCCCAAGCCCTCCCGCGGGCGGGCTATTTTCACCTCAGGGTGGCGCGCCGCGCCACCGCAGCAGCCGCCCGGCAAATGCGCTGAGGTTGCGCTGCCCGAAGAGCCGCACGTAGTCCTCCGTCGCCACGAGCGGCCCCGGGTCGGCGCCGCCGTTGCGCTCGCGCAGGTACCAGCGGTGCTGCATGATCCAGCGGTAGAGATCAGCCTCGGTACGTCCGGGAAAGGAGCGGAGCGTTCGGGTCTCACGAATAACCTGCACGACGGGCGCATAGACCCGGTCGTACCACGAGGCGACCGCCTCTCCACGGTCGATTGCGCGCCCCGACTCCTGGCCCATAAAGTAGCGATGGGCGTTAATGTGAGCGACCAGATCCAGATAGCCGCCCGGCTCGCTGAACTCGATGCGCTGGTCCGGACGCAGATCGGCCAGGCCGGTCCACTCCAGAAAGTCGCTGTACTCCTCTTTCAGCAGCAGGTCGCGCACACTCAGATCGGGCGCGAGGGGCACGTCTACAACCAGTTCGGTTACCACGGCCTCAATCTCCTGCTGGCCCTGCAGGCGCGCCACCGAGATGCGGTGGTGTCCATCTTTGACAAAGAAGATATCGCTGAGTTTGTATAACTCAACCGGCGGGAGACCGCGGGCCTCACGGTGGGCGCGATCAACCTCCAGCCAGCGCTGTCTGGTTGCTTCGCTGCGGGGAGCGAATCGCCGGTCGAAGTCGGCGTACCGCCCCTCGCTCCCCACAATGTGCGCGAGCGGCACTGTCTGGAGGCCGCGGTGGCGCTGGCCACGCACGTTGAGCCGCGCGCGGACCTCGTCAAAGGAGAGCAGGTCGTTGGGCGCGCGGGTCAGCAGGGCGAGCACCTGCCCGAGGAAGGCCTTGCGTCGCGCCCGGTTAAAATCATCGTGGGTCCTATGACCGATCCAGGACATCGAAATGCTCCTGGCCACGTTGCACTGCGCTGTGGATCGGTCGGTCGAACAGTGACGAACCTGCGTAGCCACTCTGGTTCCTTCGTCTCTCGCCATCAGCGTAGCACAGAGCGGAGATACTTGCAAGGTTCATTGTTGCGTTGTCAACCTTCGTGGTGCACCTTCAGGCCGGGTGCGGCCCCGGGGTAATCTCCAGCACACGGTAGCCAGCCGTATTGATCACCCTGGTCCGACCATAGAGCGTCTCAACCTCGTTGTGGTAGCCATAGGAGAGGTGGACGTGGCCGTGGATCAGGTAGCGGGGGGAGAAGCGATCCATAAGCCAGAGGAAGGCCCGGAAGCCGTGGTGGGCGTAATCGGGGCCGTTGTGGATGCCGAAGGGTGGAGCGTGGGTAATCAGAATGTCGAGGTAGCGTCCGAAGCGCAGGTGGTTGAGAAGCATCCAGGGCACCAACCGCCAGGCGCGGCGCATCATTTCCGCCTCGGTATACATATTGGCGCCCTCGGGCTTGTAGCGGAGTGAGCCGCCCAACCCGGCGATCAGCAGGCCTGCGTGAGACACGCCGCGCCCCTCCAGGTTAACCGCGCCCCGCGCTTCGTGAAGCAGATCGCCGTTGGATTGCAACTCCGGCGCGTCGTGGTTGCCGTGGACGTAGAAGCACGGCACGTTCAGCATCGTCACGATGAACTCGACATAATAATAAGGCAGGTCGCCGCAACCGAGCACCATGCCGACGGCGCCAAAGCGTTGCTTTATGTTCAGGCTGTAGATCGCGGGGACGACCTCGTCGCTGACGCTCAGGATTTGCATGGGTGCGGCGGTGAACATATGGGCAAACCCGCTTTCCCCACGCCCCTGCCTGTGGGGAGGGTTGGGGTGGGTACAGTCCCCCAGAAATACACCTGTTTTTATCGCGATGCCGGCAGGGCTGGCACATCGTTCGCCCCGATCTCCAGGGCGGGCTGTTCGAGCGGCTCGGCGGGGGTGGGGCGCGGCGGGAGTGGCAGCCAGATCGCGAAGGTGCTCCCTCGTCCGGGCACGCTGGCGACGGTCGCATAGCCGTGGTGCGCCTCGGCGACCCATTTGACGATGGAGAGACCCAGGCCGGCGCCGCCGCTGTAGCGTGAGCGGGAGCGATCGGCGCGGTAGAAGCGGTCGAAGAGGTGGGGCAGATCCTCTTCGGCAATGCCCACGCCGGTATCGGAGACGGTCAGCAGAGCAAAGCCGTCGCGCTGCTCAAGGCCGAGGGTGACCGTGCCGCCTGGCGGGGTGTACTGGAGTCCATTCACGCCGAGGTTGAGCAGAGCCTGCTTCAGGCGATCGCGGTCACCCAGCACGGTGACCTGATCCTCGGCGCCGATCCGCAGGGTGACGCCGCCAGCAAGGGGTCGCAGTTCGCGATAGACCTCGAGCAGCAGGGTATCGAGTTCAACCGGCTCGGAGCGCACCTGCACCCGCGCGTCGCTCTGTGCCAGCAGCAGGAGATCGTTCACCATGCGGATGAGGCGTCCGGTTTCGCGGCGCATATCGGCCAGGGCCTCGCGCGCAAGTTCAGGGTTGCTCAGCCCACCGCGTTCCAGGACCTCGAGATTGCCCTGCATGGCGGCGAGGGGCGTGCGTAGCTCGTGGCTAACATCTGCCACGAAGCGTCGCTGGGCGTTGAAGAGCTTCTCCAGCCGCTCCAGCAGCTCGTTGATCGTCACCGCGAGGCGATGCAGTTCATCCTGCTGGGGCGGCACCGGCACGCGCTGAGCCAGGTCTTCGGCCCGAACGATGCTCTGGGCAGTACGGGTAATTTCGTCGAGCGGCGACAATGCCCGGCGGGAGAGGAGCGCTGTGCCGGCTGCAGTGATCAGCAGGGCAATTGCCCCGCCGCCGAGCAGGATGCCCGTCAGCATGCGCAGGGTCGTTTCCACATCGCGGAGTGGACGCCAGACTTGCAGGTAGCCCACCACCCGGTTGTTGCTCTGGAGCACCAGCGGGGTTACCAGGGAGACCAGGTTGATGCCGTCGATCTCGTGGGTGGTCATCATGCCGGTGCCGACGCTCTCGGCGCCAAGGCTCAGGGCTTCGGGGGCGAGGGGCAAGCGGTGCCCATCGAGGTTGGGCGTGCTGTTGAGCAACCTGCCGGTGCGGTCAAACACCTGGGCGCCGAGGTTAGGGTTATTGAAGATCTGGATAAACTCGCTGCGCAGGTAGGGGTCCAGTTCGCCGGTGGGGGTTCGCACCGGCTCGAGGCCACCGGCGTTGAAGATGGCGCGCACCTGGCGCGTGGCCGCCCACAGGTCGCGCTGCACACCGGCCAGCAGCGCCTGGCGCACCGAGAAGTAGATGCCGCAGCCCAGCAGCAGGGCCAGGGCGAAGAAGCCGGTGTAGGCAAGTGTCAGGCGGGTGCGGAACGGCATAGTGGGGCCACGTGAGCGAATCAATCCAAATAGACGGTAGCGCCGCCTGTGGCGCTATGGTGAGTGTAGCGCGAATCACCCCCCTGGCGCAAGTACGGGCGCGGGATCGGCGCGGGTTGAGCGGGGAAAGCGAGTTTCCCCATCCTCTCAGCCGCCCATGCGGCTGCGCCGCACAACACCAGTGGGAAAAGGGTTATTCCTGGGAGGGCGTAGCCCTCCCAAACCCTCCCTGCTGGCGGATTGGTTCCTGGAAGGGGGCTGGAAGGGGGGGCGCTGGCCTACCCGAACAACTCCTCGGCGCTGGTGTAAGGATCGCGCTCGCGGTTGGCGATACGGGTCACCAGGTCGTCCCATGCCTGGCCACGAAGCCGTTCGAGGGCCAGCTCCTGGACTGCGGCGGCCAGTTCGCGCTCGGCGGCGTGGCGCGCGCGCTCGCCGGCAAGCCCCGTCTCGCGCAGGTACATCAGGTGGCGCGTCGCCGCGTCCACAATCGCCGCGCTACCGGTGGCCATCGTCGCAACGGCCGTGAGCACCGGCGGCTCCCAGGCGCCGGGTTGCCGGTCGGCCAGGTGCAGCATCGCCCGCAACTGGCGCACGGTCTTATCGGCGCCCTCGCGGTCGGCCTTATTGACGACGAAGACGTCGGCGATCTCGAGCACGCCAGCCTTGATGCTCTGCACATCGTCGCCCATGCCAGGCACTTCGACCACCAGGGTCGTGTGGGCGGCGCGGGCAATATCCACCTCCCCCTGGCCAGCGCCGACAGTTTCGATCAGCACCACCTGGAAACCGGCTGCATCGAGCATGGCCACGGCATCGGCGGTAGCGCGGGCCAGCCCGCCAAGGCGCCCGCGGCTGGCCATCGAGCGGATGAAGACCCCGGGGTCGCCACCAAGGGCCTGCATACGGATCCGGTCACCCAGCACTGCCCCCCCGGTGAACGGCGACGTCGGATCAACGGCGACAATGCCGACACTGGCTCCCCGGCTGCGCCACTCCAGGGCCAGGGCGGTGACCAGCGTGCTTTTGCCGGCGCCGGGCGGCCCGGTGATACCCACCACGTGGGCATTGCCCGTATAGGGATAGGCAGCGGCAAGCAGCTCGCGGGCCGGGGGGCCGCCGGTCTCCACCACGCTGATCGCCCGGGCCAGGGAGCGCCGGTCGCCCGCTCGCAGATGCGCAACAAGATCCTGACTGTTCACACCACTCCTGAGCAACGCCGTCTCATTTGCGGGAGACGCTCACACGATCCTGGATGAACTTGATAATATCCTGGGTTGAAGCGCCCGGTCCGAAGACTTCGGCAATGCCGTGCTCGGCCTTGAGGATCGCCGCGTCCGCATCGGAGATGATCCCTCCGGCCACCACCAGCACATCGTCCATCTGTTGCTCTTTGAGTAACCGGGTCACCCTGGGCAGCAGAGTCATATGGGCGCCGGAGAGGATGGACAGACCGATGACATCAACATCTTCCTGCAACGCCGCCTCGACGATCATCTGGGGGGTCTGTTGCAAGCCGGTGTAGATCACCTCCATACCCGCGTCACGCAGAGCGCGAGCGATCACCTTTGCCCCGCGGTCGTGGCCATCGAGGCCGGGCTTGGCGACGAGCACGCGGATCTTTCGCTCCATCGGGGTGACCTCCTGGCAGTGCGGCGTGGGCGAAGGCCCGTCCGGCGCAGTCTTGAACGCTTCTTCGATACGTCAAATTATAACATGCCCGGCGGCAGGCGCAGGTTCGTTGGTATGGGGTATGGGGAACCCCGGGTTCGCCTACGCGTATGACAATGTGGGAGGGCACAGCCCTCCCACACCCTCCCCGCCGGGGTTTAAGGGCGGACAGAACGTATGGGCGCCGATGTAGGAAGCCATCGGCAACGTTGTGGGCAATGGGGTTGCGCCCCCAAAAACGCTCCACGTGAGAGCGTCGGGACGCCCCGGGTGGGCGCCGATCATGTGCCTACCCGTACGGGTGGGCTGCCTATCCATACGGCGTCTGGGGGACTACTGGTTCAGACAATATACGAAAAATAATTCGTGATATACTTAACATACATCGAATGGGCCGCAACTGTTCACGAAGGAGACCTGCATGCACGATCGACAGGCTGGATGGCTGGAGCGCGCGCTCCTGCCGCTACTCGCCGCCCTGGCCGCCCTCTCTGCCGCGATGCTGGTGGCCCAGGCGCTCAATCCGCAGCCGCAGACGCTGGCCGGGCTTACCCTCGACCGCCTGAGCGCGACCATCGGACTGCTGGTGGCCGTAGTGGGTGTGGTAGTTTACCGTTTCGCCTTGCGCTATCTGGATGGTGAACCCCGGCAGCGGAGCTTCCTCCGCTGGCTGGCCTTCACGGTGCTGGCAGCCTATACCTTCGTCTTCGCCACCCACCTGCTGGTGCTCTTTGGCGCCTGGCTGCTGACCAGCATCGGTCTGCATCAGCTCCTGACCTACTACCGCGACCGGTACGAGGCCATTCCCCCGGCGCGGAAGAAGTTCCTCATCAGCCGGCTGGGCGATGTGGCCCTCATTGCCGCGATTGCAATCATCTTCTGGCAGTGGGGCACCCTCGACCTGAACGTGTTCCTGGCGCGCCTCAGCGACCCCGTGGCCTGGTCGCCGGCCCTCGATGTGGTCGCCCTGCTGGTGGTCACCGGCGCGTTGACCAAGTCGGCCCAGTTCCCCTTCCATAGCTGGCTCCCCGAGACGATGGAGGCGCCTACGCCAGTGTCGGCGCTGATGCACGCCGGGATCATCAACGGCGGCGGGGTACTGCTGCTACACTTCGCGCCGCTGATTGTGCAGTCGCCGCTGGCGCTCCTGAATCTGGTGGTTGTGGGAACGCTGACCGCAACTCTGGGGATGCTGGCGATGTGGGCCCAGACCAACGTGAAGCGCACCCTGGCCTGGTCTACTGTTGGTCAGATGGGCTTTATGATGGTGCAGATCGGTCTGGCGGCTTTCCCTGCGGCCATCCTGCACCTGGTCGGGCACGGCTGTTACAAGGCCTGGTCGTTCCTCCGCACCGGCGACCTGCCGCGGCGCGCGGCGCCTGCGCCGAAGCTGGCCCCCGGTCAGGCCGTGCTGCTAGCGGTAATCGGCACACTGGCGGCGGCGCCTGCCCTGGCCCTGGCCAGTGTGATCACCGGCTTTGACCCCTTCCAGTCGCCCGGTAAGCTGGCCCTTTCGATCATCCTGGCCCTGGCCATCGGGCAGTTCTGGGTGGCCTGCTTCCAGGCCCCGCGAGCGCCTGCCAGCGGCTCTCTTGCGCCCACGCTGGTGTCCATCGCCGGCACGCTGGTGGCGGCAGTGCTCGCCTTCGGCCTGTATGAAGGGGCGGCGCAGTTCTTCGCCCCGGTGTTCGGCGAGTTGCCCACGCCTACCGGCCCCCTGGCCTGGATTGCGGCCATCATCCCTGTGGCTGTCTTCCTCATCCTGGGCATCGTCTACGGTCTGCTGCCGGCCCTGGGCCGCACGGCCGCCGGACGGGCCTTCTATGTCCACGCCCTGCACGGGTTTTACCTGGGCGCCATCGCCGACCGACTGGTTGAGCGGGTCTGGGGCGGCTCCTCGCTGCCTGACGCCCGGCAAGCGTAGCGGCTGAGCGCCGTGCTGGTGCAAGGAGGGGGTGGGCGTCCCGTGTGAGGACGCCCCCACAGGGGCCTCTGCGCCCTGATCCGACCCCATCACGGTGGCAGTCTTGAAGTACCACAGGGTGCTGCTCGTCACTCGTTACTGGCCACTCATCACTCGACTCGAAAGGAGCCGCGCGTGCTGAAGCTGGTTGATACCGCACAGATCGATTACGTCGCGCCATCGGTACTGGAGGATGTCCTGGCCGTTTGCCGGTGCATTCCGCCGCTGTGGGATCTGGAGAACTACGTGGCGGTGAACCCCTTCCTGGGATTTGCCGGGCAGCCCCTCGACCAGGCGGCCCGCCAGATCCGCGACGGGTTGGGAGCGCGGGTGCTGCCGGACATCGCCTACTACCGCGAGCGCTGGCGCGCTGGCGCGTTTACCAGGGCCGACCTGGAGCTGGCCGCGCAGCGGGCCGATCAGGACCCGGCGCTGCTGGCGGCGATCCTCGACGGAACGGCGCCGGCGCCGATGCGCCGGGCGGGGGTCGTGCTGACCTTTGCCGAGCGGTACGACCGGGTGCACGGGACGCACTGGAACGAACGGGCCATCCGTTACGCCGCGGCCTGGTGCGCGGCGCAGATCCCCGCCGACGAGCCGACCTGGGGGCGCGCGCCGAAGCCGATGGGCCTGTACGCCTCCTGGCGCGAAGCGGCCTGTGTTGATCGCTCGCTCGAAATCCGCGGCCTGCGGGGCTGGCGCGCCTGGGTCGCGCAGTTGCCCACCGAGCCGCTGGCGGCCATCGAGCGCGTGCTGGCCGACTTGCAGGTAAGCCCCGAGGAGCGCCAGGCGTACCTCTATCGGCTGCTGGGCGGCATTTTTGGCTGGGCCTCCTACCTGCGCCGCGACGTCTGGGCAGCGGGTGACAGCGAGGCCGGGCCGCTGCTCGACCTGCTGGCGATCCGTCTCTGCACCGATGCGGCGCTGGTGCGTATGGAGCCGCGCACCGCTGATCACGCCATTGCTCCGGCAGACGCCCCGACCATCGAGGACGAGTCGGTGCGGGCGATCTTCCAGGATGCCCTGGAGAACGGCTATGCCCGCGGTCTGCTGGGGGCGCTGCAGCCCCCGCCGGCGCCCCCGACCACACGCCCGGCCGTGCAGGCAGTCTTCTGCATTGACGTGCGCTCGGAGATCCTGCGCCGCCATCTGGAAGCCTGCTCGCCCTCCATTGAAACCCTCGGCTTCGCCGGGTTCTTCGCCGTCTTCCTCGACTGGCAGACACCCGCCGGGTCGAGCGCCCGCTGTCCCGTGCTGCTCAAGCCGGCCGTCCACATTCGCGCCCAGGCGCCTGCGCCGGCCTGGGAGGGCCGGAGCGCGCTGAAGAAACTGGCCATCGCGCCATCATCGGCCTTTGCCTTTGTCGAAACCCTGGGCCTGGGCTACGCCCTGGGACTCGTCGGCGACGCCCTCACCCGGCTAACCGCGCCGCGCGTGGATGAAGGGAACGCCGCCTTTATCCTGGACTCCGATGGAAAGAGCGGCCTCACCGTGGAGCAGCGCTGTGATATGGCGGCGCTGATCCTCAAGAACATGGGTCTGCGGGAGCGCTACGGCCGCCTCGTGCTGCTGGCCGGCCACGAAGGGTGCAGCGAGAACAACCCGCACCAGGCCGGCCTGGATTGTGGGGCCTGTGGCGGGCACGGCGGGGCGCTCAACGCCCGCATCGCCGCGGCGGTGCTGAACGACCCGGCGGTGCGCGCGCAGTTGCCGAAGCGCGGCTTCGCCGTGCCGGCCGATACATACTTCGTGGCCGGCGTCCACGACACCAGCACCGATGAGGTGCGTCTGCTCGACACCGAGCGCATCCCGGCGAGCCACCAGGCCGACCTCGCGCAGTTGCGGGCCTGGCTGAGCAAGGCGGCGCAGGGCACGCGCCTGGAGCGTGCCCGGGCCCTCGGCATCGCCAACGGCAACGCGGAGTTGATCAACCGCGAGATTAGCCGCCGCGCCCGCGACTGGTCGGAAGTGCGCCCGGAGTGGGCGCTGGCCCGCAACGCTGCCTTCATTGCCGCGCGGCGCGCCCGTACCCGCGGCGTGAACCTGGAGGGTCGCACCTTCCTCCATGAGTACGACTGGACCACCGACCCCGACAACTCCATCCTGACCCTCATCCTCACCGCGCCGGTCGTCGTGGCCTCGTGGATCAACTTGCAGTACTTCGGCTCCACGGTGGACAACGCCTACTTCGGCTGTGGCACCAAGACCATTCACAACCGCGTCGGGACGCTGGGCGTGGTGCTGGGCAATGGCGGCGACCTGCGGACGGGCCTCGCGTTGCAGTCGGTGCAGGGGCCGGATGGACGCTGGTACCACGAGCCGCTGCGCCTGCAGGTGGTGGTCGAGGCTCCGCGCGAGCGCATCGAGGCGGTGATGCAGCAGCACGCCGTTGTGCGAGACCTGGTGGAGAACGGCTGGCTGCGGCTCTTCGTGCTCGATCCGGACGGCGCCGGCGCAGTGCGCTGGGTGCCTGGCAGCGGCTGGGAGGCGTAACACGCAAGGGGACGCGGGGAATCGAGGTTCCCTGCGTCCCTGCGCGAGCGGTTCAGGGGCGGACAGAACCTGTGGGCGCCGACGGGCGTGAGGGGGTGGGGATGCGCTGGGTGATCCTCACCCCCGGCGCCGCGCGCGGGGGCGTTCCAGGGCGGTGCCAGCCACGTTGGCGCGGATGTGCTGTCCGCAAGGCCCACTCCAGGTGCCGGTCGCGGCGCACATCGTCACTGGTGTAACGCTCGCGAAAGCGCTGCAGTTCTCCCACATGCGCGTCCAGGCGCAGCAAGCGCTCCTGCATCCTAAGCCTCCCCCGCCCCGAACCGCCCGGCCTCCAGACGCTCCTGGAAGGCGCGGGCGACCATCGCCCGCAGGAACGCGGTGTCGAGATAGGCCAGGAAGACTCGGGTTTTGAAATTCACCCACGCCTCCTGATCGCGGCAGAACAACAGCATACCCTCGGCGACGGCATGGTACGCCAGGGCCGGGTTGTGGTGCGCGGTGTCATTGAGAACGAGCAGGTCCACATCCCGACCCAGCGCGCGCTCCAGTTCCGCCGTCAGCCCCCGATCTCCAGCAGGTCGAGCGGGCGCGACACATAGATGCCGATGTCCACGTCACTCAACGGGCCGGGCTGCCCGCGGGCAAACGAGCCGAAGAGCAGCGCGAACGCGATGAACTCCTGGCCGGCAAGCAGGTTGGCGGCGGTATCGGTGTGGATCATCGTTGCGACCCTGTCTGGCGCAGGCCAGCATCTCCGGGGCGGTCTTCCAGCACTCGCATGATAGCGCGAAGGCGCCTCGGGTTCCCCTGGGGGTTGTGTTACCTGTTGATAACTACCGATTATCCATACTAATCGGTAGTTATTTCTCCACCGGCCAGAAACGGAGCGTGCTCAGTCCCACGTCCATAAGCCAGCGCCCATCGGGGCTGAACGCCAACTGATGCAGCCGGATCGGGCTGCCGCTGAGCACGCGCACCCGTCTCCCGTTGTCGAGGCGGCGCAGCGCAATCGTCTGGCGCGGTGGCCCCTCTTCCAGGAGCGTAAAGCTATCGGAGGGCGGATACCTGTTCGGCGTCGCCAGCCAGCGCCCATCCGGGCTGATAGCGACAACCATGCCCCAGGAACTTGTCACGCTCTCCACAAGCCGTCCTCCGAACGTTTGTTCGTGTATAATCTGCCACGTGTCGGTCGCGTAAGTCCGGACCGTTGGCCCTCCGACACTCAGCAACGTTCCGTCTGGGCTGAAGGCCAGACTCTGCGACGGCGCGCGCTGCAGTAGTTGCACGACCGCCAGGCGCTCCACGTCAATCAGCCATACCCCTCGTGGAGCGGTAGCTACCACCAGCCACCGGCCATTGGGAGCAAAGGCCAGTGGGCCGGCAACGTTCGCGTCGGGATCGTCAATGCGCACTTCGCCAATCCGCTCCTGCGTTAGCGTGTCCCAGAGCTGCACCACCGGTCCATGCTGGTGGAACTGCTCCGTCACCGCCAGGGCGCGCCCATCGGGGGCGAAGGCCAGGCTCATCTCATAGATGTATCGGTCTGGCGGCCAGCATGTCAGGGTTCCCCGCAACGCGCCCTGTGCTCCTTCGTAGAGCCTGACGCTCCCGTGACTCCCGATGGCCAGCATACCACCGTCGGGATGTGCCGCCAGGTACCCACCATCGGGCAAGACGCGCACCTCCGCGCGTTCCGGAAACTCGTAGATGGTCGTTTGCTCGGTAGAGGCTACCGCGAGCCGGCCATCGGGCAAAAACACCGCCGATCGGACGGTGTGGAACTCCCAGGTATGTGCCGGTGGCGCCTCACGGTTCCGCCAGAACATCACGCCTCCCACCAGCAGGCCAAGGGCCGTCAGCCCCGCCATCCCCAGCACGCCAGCACAGAGACCACGACGCCCCATGATCCTTCCTGTTCCGCGAAACGCGGAGCCTCTCCCGGGTGCGCGGGCATCTTGCCCGCATCCGGGCCACTGCGGGCGGGACGCCCGCACGCCCGGAGTGACCCCTTATACCAATTACCGTTGATGATGCCGCATTGCTTGAAGCGGTTTCAGGCGTTGTGCTGCCCGGCGTGGCAATCCACAATCCACAATCCAAAATCTAAAATGGTATTACCCCACATGTGAACAGGTACGAATACCATCACCGGTCGCATTGCCCGGGAGGAACCCGTAACCCGCCTCAATTATGCCGATGCCATCGCCTGATGTCAAAGGAATCGATTCCGGTCGCGGGCGAACCCGGGTACGTCGGCCGGAGACCTGCGTGCAGGCGGGACGTCCGCGCCCCCGGTGTGGGAAAACCGGCTTCGCCAGCAGGATCGTTGCATCAGCCATGCTGAGGCTGCCTTGACACTCGTTCCCGTCGTCCGTACCATTTTTAGTGTGCGGCGCAGCCACGCGAGCGCCTGACGTCGATCACCATCGCACGCTTAAGATGGAGGTGAGATGCAAATCGAGCTTGTGATGCTGATCGCGGCGGGACTGGTGTTGCTCAGTGTCATAGCAACACGCACTTCCAGTCGCTTAGGCGTGCCGGCCCTGCTGTTGTTTCTGGGCATTGGTATGCTCGCCGGCTCCGATGGCCCGGGCAGGATCGCCTTCACCGATTTCAGGCTGACGCAGATCATTGGCATAATCGCGCTGGCCTACATTCTGTTCTCCGGCGGTCTCGACACGGACTGGCGGGCTATCCGGCCAGTGCTGGCCCAGGGGCTGGTGCTGGCCAATATCGGTGTGGTGCTCAGCGCGGTGCTGCTGTGCGGCTTTGCGGTGCTGGTGCTCAATCTGGACTGGCGCACCGGCCTGCTGCTGGGCGCGATTGTCTCCTCTACCGACGCCGCGGCGGTCTTCTCGGTGCTCCGCGAGCGCGGCGTCAACCTGAAGCATAACCTCGAGCCGCTGATAGAGCTCGAGTCAGGCTCCAATGACCCGATTGCCGTCTTCTTAACCATCGGGCTGGTGGATCTGATCACCACCCCCGGAGCCACGCTGTTCAACCTGGTCCCCAGTTTCATCCTCCAGATGACCCTCGGCGCAGCGGGTGGCGTTCTGTTCGGCTGGCTGACCGTGTTCACAGTCAACCGCATCCGCCTGCAACAGGAGGGGTTGTACGTGGTGCTCACCCTCGCCGCGACCATGCTGACCTACGCGGCCACTGCCATGGTGAACGGCAATGGCTTCCTGGCGGTGTATATCGCCGGGATCGTGGTGGGGAACCGCAATATCGTACACAAGCGGAGCATTCTGCGCTTCCACGACGGCATCGCCTGGCTGATGCAGATCGCCATGTTTCTGACCCTTGGCCTGCTGGTCTTCCCTTCGCAACTGCTGGCAGTGGCGCCAGTGGGACTGCTGGTGGCCCTGTTCCTGGTCTTTGCCGCGCGGCCACTGAGCGTCATCGGGTCGCTGATCTGGTTCCGGCGCTCGTTGCGCGAGCTGTTGATGGTCTCCTGGGCGGGGTTGCGCGGGGCGGTGCCGATCATCCTGGCGACGTTCCCCCTGACCGGGGATGTGCCCGGGGCAATGACGATCTTCAATGTGGTCTTCTTCGTCGTGCTGGTATCGGTACTATTACAGGGTATGACGATCAACCTGGTCGCGCGCTGGCTGGGAGTGAACACCGACCAGCCGCGCAGCGTGGACAGCCGCACCTACGTGCCCGATGTGCGCCTCAACAGCCGCCTGTTTGAGGCGATTGTTCCTGAGGACTCGTCGCTGGTGGGGAGCAGCCTGCTGGAGCTCGGGTTGCCCCGTGGCGTGCTGGTGGTCCAGATCCAGCGCGACGGCGTCGCGATCATCCCCAACGGCAGCACCGTGCTCCGTCCCGGCGACCATCTGCTGGTGCTGGCCACCCCCGAAACCCAATCGGCGCTCGAGCAACTGTGCGAGCAGTGTCGGGTACAGTTGCTCAGCCCGGTAACCCTGGTGCGCCCGGTCGAGTTGCTTTCCAGCCAGACCCGCCGGGTGTAAGACTTTAAGGGCGGACAGCACATCCGAGCCAACGCGGTTGGGACATGGGGGAACCGGGTTTCCCCATCCCCCTCCCTGAGGGGAGAGTTGGGGCGTAGAGGCGCGGCGGCGCCGCGCCTACGCCCTCCCAGGAACACATAATTCTGGCGTTGGGCGGCGCAGCCGCCTGGAGGATGATGGGTAGAATACCGGTATGTTGCCCGACCGACTACGCAGCCCCGTCACCAGCATTGTCGCCTACGACCGCGAGAGGGTAAACACGATCATCCGCGACTGGAGCACCCAGCACCTGGCGCAGGAGGTACGCGCCGGGCGGTTTGGCAAACAGCTCAATCTGAGCCAGGTCGCCGAGCTTGAGGCACTGCTCACGGCCTGGAAGCAGCGGGCCCTCGGGCCGCTTCCGCTGCGTGACGCGCTGCTGGTGGATGAGGCCCGGGGGCGGCGCGTCTTTGCGCTGCTCTGCGCTGCGCTGGTGGTTCAGCGCGCCCCCGTGCCGCCCGACCTGGATGCCGCGCTTCCGACGGACCCGGCTGACCTGGAGGAGCTGCCGGCGGCCCTGGCCGCGGATCCCGCCCTGAGCGCCCTGGCCGAGGCCGCGGCGCGCGATGGGTTGCGCCTGGCCGTGCAACGGGCGCCTGAGGCGTTCCCCTACCCCGACAACCTGGAAGCGCTGGTGGCCCCCCCTCCACGGCTGGCGCGCCCGGCAGAGGAGTTCGAGCAGCCCACAGGCTGGCGGCGGAGCAGCGCCATCCTGCTGGCAGCCAGCGGCGTGCTGCTGCTCTCGCTGCCACTCCTCGGCGGCCAGATCCCCCGACATTCCGCCGGTCTGCCCCTGGCCTTGCTGACCCTGGCGCTCCTGGTGGGCATCCGCGCCGGCTGGGCCGGCTACGCCGGCTCGCTCTGCATCTGGCTGGTGGCGAACCTGCCCGGCTTTCGCCACGGCACAGACGTGCGGAGCCTCTGGCCTGCGCTGCCCCTGCTCGCCGTCGGGCTGATCCTGCTGAGCGCCGACCGGCGCGTGCGGGCGATGTGGGGCTGGATCAGGCGCCGCTTGTCCTGGCGGCGTCCGGGAACGGGCAGGTAGGTGCAGGAAACACCTCGCCCACGGGAGGGTTTGGGAGAGCGCAGCCCTCCCGGGAAACACCTCGCCCACGGGAGGGTTTGGGAGGGCGCAGCCTTCCCTGGAACAAGTATTTTCATTCTGGGGTTGTGCGCCCCGCGTATGGGGCTTCACATAGGCCAGGGGCTTCACATAGGCCAACGAATGGGAAACGAATAAACGAATGCTCAAGGTGCGCCTGACTCTTCCAGGGAGGCGCGCTAACCCATCACGCGCGAGCACGGGCGCCATGATATCCTCGCATGCCGTGAACGCAACGGTCTCGTGATGCCCGTTGAAGGCAAGCAGGTTCCTCCCGGCAACGTCCCTCATCCTCGAGCGGGGAGGGTTTGGGAGCTAGCGTGAAGCTCCTGCCGCGCGTGAAGAGATCTTTCCGTATGGTGAGTATGCCGTTTCGCGCAAGGTCTCGCTTTCAGGCTATACTGGACGGGAGGGCCGGTTGGCGCTGAGGGAAGGGCTTTCGTGGCCGCTTTTCAGAGCGTCCCGCCGGTAGCTCTCCGATTCAACCGCTTGATGACCCGACAGCAGCGCTCGTCGGGTTGTTGAGTTACAGATTGCGTCCGTTCGGAGCATCCTTGCAACGCGGAGGGAGGTAGCACAATGACGTGCCGAGAACGACTTGAAGCCTACCTGCAGGACCAGGGGGTGCAGTACCGGGTCTACGAGCACCCGGCGGCCTACACGGCCCAGGCGGTAGCGGAGCGGGAGCACATCCCGAACAAGCTCCTGGCCAAGGTGGTGATCGTGGTCGCCGACGGGGAGTTGACCATGCTGGCGCTGCCCACGTCTCGCCGGGTTGACCTGGCCAGGGTCAGGGAGTTACTCGATGCCCGTGACGTGCGTCTGGCGACCGAGACGGAGATGGCGATAGCGTTTCCCGACTGTGAAGTCGGCGCTACCCCGCCCTTCAACGCCGGGTACAACATGCCGCTCCTGGTTGACCGCTCGCTGGCCGAAGAGCCGGTGATCTTCTTCCAGGCCGGCAGCCACAGCGTGGCCATGAGCATGGCTTTCGCCGACTATGCGCGACTGGTGCAACCGCGGCTGGCGGAGTTCGCCGCTGAGCCGCGCCGGCTAGCGACGGCCCACGAAGATATTCACGAACTGGGCGGCTGGTAGTATCAGGAGCCAGAGGAGCATCGCATGGAATTGCATGTCGTGCCCATAACCCGGCCCGACGACCTGAACATCATCCTCGGGCAAACCCACTTTATCAAGTCGGTTGAGGACCTGCACGAGGCGCTGGTCACCGCGGTGCCCGGCATACGCTTTGGCCTGGCCTTCTGCGAGGCCTCGGGGGCGCGACTGGTGCGCTGGAGCGGCACCGACGAGGGGCTGATTGACCTGGCGCGCACCAACGCCCTGGCGCTTGGAGCCGGTCACAGCTTCATTATTGTCCTTGGCACGGGCTACTATCCGATCAACGTGTTGAACGCGATCAAGCTGGTGCCAGAGGTGTGCCGGATCTTCTGCGCCACGGCCAACCCGGTCGAGGTGGTGATTGCTGAGACGGCGGCGGGTCGGGGCATTCTGGGCGTCATTGACGGCGCCTCGCCACTGGGGGTTGAAGACGAGGCGGGCATCGCCTGGCGCAAGGGCCTGCTGCGGACGATTGGCTATAAAGTGTAAGGCCCGGAGTGGCAAGTGCGGTTGGGGCATGGGGAAACCCGCATGCCCCGACCGTAGGGGCTGCCTGCCTTCGTGAGAATCCACGAGGCCGAGCAATCTTTCCGTTCCCCTGATGGGGTTCGTTCTGATCCACTCGGCCCCGGTATTGAACGGGAAACGTTCCGTTTTCCTCTTTGCAGAGGCCTCGTACTTGTTTACCCGTTCAATCCAATGTTTTAGTATCTTTTATGATAACAGGATCACGCGCCGCAACAACGCGTGACAACGTAACTCCAGGTTATGGTTTGACAACCACGCTGGAAATACGAGGGGGTCCGGGAAAGCATAGCCTTCCCGGACCCCCTCGAGGTGAAATGCAAAACCGTCCCTACTTGCCGCCGCAGCCCATCAGGGCCTTCTGCTCGGTGGCAGCGCTCGCGCCGGTCTGCCGGTCGGCTACCAGCTTCACAGCGGTCGCCTCGGCAGTGTCACGGGCCATACCTACCAGGCTCACCAGGTTGCCCTCGGAAACCAGAACGGGCGCCGAGGCAGACTGGACGGGCTGCAACTGCGGCGCCGCAACGCCGTTAGGCAGTACCATCACGTTGCCCGCCGCCGGCTGCGCCAGTGTGCCACCCGCCGGGGCAAAGCTGAACGCCAGCGCGGCAACAATCGCGAACGCCACTACGGCGACCGCGCCACTCACCACCAGACCCTTCCAGAGCATGCGGAACCTCCTTGTACGGATACCGATAGCCGGGAGCTACGCCTGAAGCCGTCGCCAGCCGTAGCAGTGGAGAGGATGTTGGCTTGCCAATGGGATACACAGATATTGTACTACTTTTGCAAACATTTAGCAAGGAAAAATATCCCGACTCCGGGGCTTTTGCAACGTCTCGACCGGTGAAAGCACAGGGAAACCCGGTTTCCCCGCGCCCCAACCGCCTGGCGAGCGTGGCCCGCCCACACCCTCCCGCGCGCAGGCGATCCCGTTTCCGGGCGCCCTCTGGTATGATAGGAGCATGTGTCCGGGCCGGTTCGAGCCTGGCTGGTCCCCAACGATGCGCCGTGGGGTCACGATTCGCCGCGTTGCTGCGCTTTGTCAGGGAGAGAAGTCGTGGGATCTCGATTTGCCTTGAGACCACTGTGGAGATCGGGTCGCCTGGTGGGATGCGCGTTGACCCTGCTGGTTGCAACTACCCTGCTCGGCGCGTGCACCGGCTTGCTACCCGGTGAACAGCCCAGCCCTGTGGTGGTCATCGTCACCGCCACGCCCACCCCCGGCGGAGCGGCCACCCCTGCGCCGCTGCCGACCCCGGCAGGCGCGGCCACCGACACGCCAACGGCCATCCCGACCACTGCTGCTGGCGATGCTACCGCTACCCCGGCGGCCGCTGTCGGCGATGCTACCGCCGCCCCCGCCCCCGCGGCGCGACCGGGGCTACTGCAACGAGTGCGCGAGCGCGGCCGGCTGATCTGCGGCGCCAATGCCGATCTCCCCGGTTTCGGCTTCTACGACCGGGTGCGCGATCAGTGGAGCGGCTTTGATGTGGATTTCTGCCGGGCTATCGCCGCGGCAATCTTCGACGACCCCGATGCCGTGGAGTTCATTGGCCTGACGACCTCCGGCCCCAATGAGCGCTTCGCCGCCGTGCGCAACGGAACGGTGGACGTGCTCATTCGCAATACGACCTGGACGCTGGGCCGCGACATCGCCGGGCTGGCCTTCGGGCCAACGACCTTCCACGATGGGCAGACCTTTATGGTCCGCGCCAGCGCGCGCATCGCGACATCGGCAGACCTGGCGGGCAAGCGGATCTGCGTTGCCCGGGGTACGACCAGCGAGCAGAATCTGACCGATGATTTTGCCGCCCGGGGGATCACTTTTGAGGCCGTACTGTTCGATGATGAGGGCCAGCTCTACCCGGCCTATGACCGCGGTGAATGCGATGCGGTGACCAGCGACAGTTCGCAACTGGTCTCCAAGCGTCAGACCCTTAGCGTACCGGCGGATCACGTCATCCTTGGCGAGCGGATCTCGCGTGAACCGCTCGGGCCGGTGTTTATTGAGAACGATGAGCAGTGGCGCGACGTGGTAAGCTGGGTGGTGTTCGCGACGATCTACGCCGAGGAGTTGCGGGTCAGCCAGGAGAATGTTGAGCAGCAGCGCGCCCAGAGCGACGATCCGCGGGTCAGGCGCCTGCTCGGGGTGGAGGGCGAGTTTGGCCAGGGCCTGGGTCTGAGCAACGACTTCGCCTACGCGATCATCCGCGAGGTCGGGAACTATGGCGACATCTACGATCGCAATCTGGGGCCGCGCACGCCCTTTGCCCTCGACCGCGGCCCCAACAAGGCCTGGAACCTCGGTCAGGGTGGCGTGCTGGCCTCACCGCCGTTCCGTTAATGTGGTGGACCGGCCATGCAGCAACCACTCATCTGCCCTGCCTGTCACGGCGGTAATCTCCCGCGGGCGCGCTTTTGCCAGCACTGCGGGTACGATCTCATTCTGAACAACGACGGCCCACGCTTCTACCTGACCCGGACGATCAAGGAAGGTGGGCAGGGCGCGGTTTTTGAGGGTCGTGACGAGGCCGGTCAGGTGGTCGCGGTCAAAGAGATGCTCGACCGCTTTACCGACCCTCAGGAACGCGCCGAGGCGGTGCAGCGCTTCACGGCCGAGGCCGAGATGCTGGGCCGCCTCAGCCACCCGCGTATTCCCCGGATCTTCGCTTCGTTCAACGATGGCGGGCGGCACTACCTGGTGATGGAGTTTATCCGCGGGCAGGATCTGGAGGACCTGGTTAGCCGCGAGGGCGCGCAACCCGAGGCGCGGGTGCTGGAATGGGCAGAACAGCTCTGTGACGTGCTGGCGTACCTGCACGACAAGGGCCTGGTCTACCGCGATATGAAGCCCTCGAACGTGATGCTCGAGCAGCCTGCCGGGACGTTGAAGGTAATTGACTTTGGGATTGCCCGGGTCTTTCAGCCCCAGCAACGGGTGACGCAAATCGGCACGCCGGGCTACGCGCCCCCCGAACAGTACCAGGGCCTGGCGACGCCGCGCTCGGATATTTTCGCTCTGGGAGCAACCCTGCACCACCTGCTCAGCGGGCGCGACCCGCGTGACCATCCGCCCTTCACCTTTCCCCGCCTGACCGGGGTCTCGTCACGCACCGCCGATGCGATCGAGCGGGCGCTCCAGATGCGCCCTGAGGATCGCTTTGGGAGTATTGCCGAGTTCCGGGCTGCGCTACAACCAGCCGCGCCGCGCGTAGTGGCCGTGGCGCCCGCGCCGGCCACGCCAGCGGCGACTCGCCCCGCGCCCGTCGCTCCTGCCCCAAAGCCGGCACCGGCGCCCGCGCCAGCGGCTGCGCCTGCGCCCGCAGCAGCGCCGCCCACACCCGCGCCAGCGGCTGCGCCTGCGCCCGCAGCAGCGCCGCCCACACCCGCGCCAGCGGCTGCGCCCCCCACGCCGGCACCGGCGCCTGCGCCCGCAGCAGCGCCGCCCACACCCGCGCCAGCGACCAGGCGGGGGGCATGCCTCCCCTGGGTACTGGGGTTAGTGGTACTGCTGCTGGCCGGCGCTGCCGGCGCCTTTGTGCTGCTCCGCTCCTCCGGGCTGACGCCCGCGCCGGGAGCCACGGCGACGCCGCAGGTGCTGGTGGCGCGACCGTTCAGCGTGCGCGACCTGGAGATCGAAGTGCCCTACGGCGCCAGCCGTGAGACGGTAGACTCCGCCTTCGCCGCGGCCTTTCTGGCGCTAGCACGCCAGGATTGCCAGTGCGAGGCCCGGATTGCGCCGGGCAGCCTGGTCTATCTCTACGGGGGTGAGCCGCGCCAGATCGGGATCGTGGGCAACCGCGAGCGCTACCAGGCCTCGATGGAGGCGACCCTGCTGGTGCCGGAGCGCTGATGGTGGCGCGTCCAGTAAGTTCTGTGTCTTAGTTTTTTCCTGGGAGGGCGTAGCCCTCCCAGACCCTCCCGGGGGGCGGGGCATTGTTCCGCAGGGTGAAGCGTGTTAAGATGGGGAGCATAACCGGGCTCGCAGATCAACGAGGAGGAGCCTGATGTCTGATTTAAAAAGCCGCCTTATCGAGATCAACGCAAAAATTGAGGCCCTCGAGGAGGAGCGCCGGATCATCTACGAAGACAGCCACGTAGATGAGTTCGAGCACCCCCGCCTCAGCCTGATTAATGAAGAACTGGAACATCTCTGGGACCTGAAGCGCCGCCTGGAAGCCGCCATCTCGGCGGGGTTGAGCGAACTGCCCGTGCCGCCCCCCGAAACCTTCGAGGCGGGTGACGGATAGCGCGATGCAGCCGAGCCGCGTGTTCCACCTGGCCTAAAGGAAAGCGTGGGAGGGCGCAGCCCTCCCACACCCTCCCGGTCGGGAGGGCCATGTTCACCTCAGATACAGCCGGCGCCACCACACACACTATCCGGTACCGGGGTGACAACGGGCGTCGTACCAGGACCACCGCCCGGCACGAGCCGGTACTCAGCAGTTGCCCGCAGGCGACTGGTGTTGCCATAGGCGGTGTAGGTGCGCAACCCAACCGGTTCCTGTTCGCTCAAGTACAGTCGCGCTACGAAGGCGCCGCCCGTGTCGGCAATTACATCCCCGATCCAGAGAGTAGAGGCGTCGGGCAGGGTAACCCAGATCGTCACGATTTCGCCCGGCTGGTAGCCCCAACCACTGAAGATAGCAAAGCTCCGCTGGTCATCGGGCGAGGCCTCGATCCGCAGATTAGCGCGACCCGAAGGCACGGTCAGGTCGGCTACCTGTACGTCAAACTCGGCGATGCCATTGGCGCCGCTGTCTACGCCGCGCGCCGTCAGCGCGTACCGTCCCACCGGCGCGCCGGTGACTTGCAGCACATACTCGATCTGCCCGCCTGGCCCGGCCTGAATGCGCCCGAGCTCCTCCACGGTGGCATCCGGGTAGCGTAGCCAGACCGCCACCGGCTCGTTGGTGCGGTAACCGCTGCCGCGGAAGACATATGTGCGGCCCTGGCGATCGCGCGGCGGCTCGACGCTCAACGTCACGTTGGGAGACGGCCCGGGCGCCTGGCCGATGCTCACCTCAATCGAGGCGTAGACTTCGCGGCCGCTGCTCTGCCCGAAGGCGGTGTAGGTGTAGCGACCAACCGGGGTGAACGTGGCGCCCAGGAAGTCGGGCACGTAGGGGAAGTTAAAGGCGCCGTCGCCGTTGGTCACGACCTCGGCTACGCCGAAGACCGAGAAGTCCGGATAGGTGATCCAGATAGACACCGTCTCGCCGGGTGAAAAGCCGGCGCCGATCAGGGTCACCGTGTCGTTTTGCCGCGGCGTTGCGGGAGTGGCGATCAGAGTGGCCGAACTGGCGGCGCTCTGCCAGGTCCACAACCCGAGGAGCAGTGCCAGACCAGCAACGAAGCAGGCAAGAAAGATCCGTACAACGAATTGCTGTCGTTTGAGCATAGCCGTTCTCCTGTGCTGAGATGGAATTGCTACAGTACGTAAGGGTGCTTGTGTGTTGCCAGTTCACCTCCAGGCGCCGCGACTTCTGCTCGGGGGTTGAAGATCGCAGCCATTGGCGCATAACGCGCATCGTTACCTGGTGTCAGACTACGTCACGCACCCCGATCCGAAGGAAAGTCGTAGGTGACGGAAGGATGACAGGGGACTTACAACCTGCTAACAAACTTTTTTCTTTCTCTGAAGCAGGATTTATGCTAGAATAGCGCTGTTCTCGCACCCTGCCACGGATGCAGAAGGAAAACGACGGCATGCTCAGAACCACGTACCGCGCCGCCCTGTTGATAGTGCTGGCGCTTGCCTTCCTGACCAGCGGAACGCCCCTCGCCGCGCGTACCCTGCCTCCCCATAGCACGGCAGAAATTTCCATCCCGCGTGGCAGCGTTACCAGCCGGCCGTATGCGGTGATGATCGACAATCACCCCGGGGCCTATCCTCAAACCGGCCTGAACCAGGCTGCCATCGTCTTCGAGGCCCTCGCCGAGTACGGTATCACCCGCTACATGGCGGTCTATTTCCCCGGCATCACGCCCGAACTGGCGACCATCGGGCCAGTACGTAGCGCCCGCGCCTACTTTGTCGAATGGGCCCGCGGCCTGCGGGGTGTATATGTGCACGCTGGCGGCGCCCCCGACGCGCTGACGATGGCTGCCACCTCGGTCGAGATTGTGGATATGGACGCGCTGCGCAACAACGCCAGCACCGCGTTTGTGCGCAGCGCCGACCGTCTTGCGCCGCACAATCTCTACACCTCCAGCGCGCGAATCGCCGCGTTCCTCGCCACGCGCGGGGCCGAACAGCCCGATCTGCGCGAGATCGGCTTCCGCATCAAGCGTGACCGGCCCGTCTCAACGCCCACTGCCCAGCGCTTCAGCTACTACTTCATATACAAAGAGTCTTATGTAAGCTGGCGCTATGACCGGGCCACGAATAGTTATCTCTACTTCCGCCAGCAACGCCCCCACGTTGACGCCGCCACCGGCGAGCAACTGCGCTTTAAGAATGTCGTGGTGCTCGAAGTGCCTGAGCGGCCCATTCCCGGCGATCCCAAGCAGCGCATCCAGCAAGACGTGATCGGTGAGGGGCCAGCGCGGGTGTTCCTCGACGGGCGGATGATCGAGGCTACCTGGCGCAAGGGCGCCGGCTTTGCCCAGTTGCGGCTCTTCGACCGCTACGACCGTGAACTCCCGCTCAATAGCGGGCCGATCTGGTTTGCTGCGATTCCATCGCTGGAGAATCTCAGTGTGGAATAATGCAGGTCTGTCTGATGTAAGGTAGGGTGGGGAAACCGGCTTTCCCCGCCCTCCCCTCTGACAGGAGTATGGGGCAACCCGGCGCCTCCACGCTCCGCGTCCTTCGGGGGTGTCAGGCGCCCCCGCCAGGAGAGAGCATGACCGCAGGCAAGCTCCGTCGCTTCGTTGGCCTCGCCATCCTCACCCTGATGGCTGCTCTGACCGCCCGCGTGGAGGCCGGCCCGGCTGGCGAGGAATCTCGGCCGGCCCTTGCTCCGACCTACCGTATCTTTGCCACCCGCGAAGGGTTGGTTGGCCGTCGCACAGCCAATGGTCACACCATCCAGCCGCGTGACCGCTTTGTTGCCCTGCCATCGTGGACCGTGCTCTCGCCCCGCGGTTCCGATAAGTTTCGTGTGCGCCTGACCTACAACGGTCGCACTGTGGTTGTGCCGGTCTGGGATGTGGGCCCCTGGAACACCAACGATGACTACTGGAACCCCAACCGACATTACAAAGATCTGCCGGTAGGCATGCCCATGGCCCAGGCTGCGGTGCTGCACGGCTATAATGGTGGCCGCGATGAGTTCGGACGGCGTATCCAGGATCCCAATGGCATTGACATCGCCGATGGCACGTTCTGGGACGATCTGCGGATGACCCGCAATGACTGGGTAGATGTCACCTTTCTCTGGCTTGGCGCCGACCCGGGTCCCGGCAATGCTGTGCCAATTGATGTTCCGGCGCCTGCGCCCGCTCCCCCGCCGGCCAGTCCCCCTCCCAAGCCGGTTACGGTGGAGCCAGGCGCGATCACGGTTGACAATGGCGATCCGGGCTTCGCCCCCAGTGGCAGCCCCTGGTCTGAAGCCGCCTGCGGTCTCGGCGGCGCCCATAGCTGGACCTACTCGACCAGCGACGCGGCCAGGGCGACCACTATGGCGACCTGGACGCCGCAGCTTCCGGGCGCAGGGTTCTACGAACTGCGGGCCTACATCCCCGAGTGCGGCGAACGGGCCACGACATCCGCCCGCTATGTGGTGTACCACGACGATGGGGTGCGCGAAGTGGAGGTTGATCAACAGGCCCGCGCCGGCACGTGGGTGGGGCTGGGAACGTTTCGCTTCGGGGGGATTGCCGGCGCGTCGGCCAGGGTTGAACTGAGCGCCCTGACCCGTGATGACCGCCGGGTGGTACGCTTCGATGTTCTGGCGTGGACCTTACGTCAGGATAGCGCGCCACCCGCGGCGCAGGTAACCGGCATTCAGCGCAAGGACAACGGCTACCAGATCACCTGGGGCGGAACAGACGACCTGAGCGGCATCGCCAGCTACGATGTGCAGGTGCGCATGCTGCCCCGTGGCGGTTGGACGGACTGGAAGCGCGACGTGGAAACGACCACGGCCTGGTTCGGCCCGGATGAAGGCAAGCATTTTGCCTTTCGGGTGCGCGCCCGCGACCGGGCGGGGAACGTGCAGCCGTGGCCCGAAGGCGCGCAGATGGACACGACGCAGGCAACACCGCAGGGCTGACCTGAGCGCGCGCCCCGATACCTTCCCAACAAATACGCTCGAATCACGCCCGGGAGGGCGCAGTAGAGGCGCGGCAGCGCCGCGCCTCTACGCCCAAACCCTCCCACAGGCAGGGGCATGGGGAAACCCGGTTTCCCCATGCCCCAACCGCTGTTGGGAGCGGCTGGCATCCCCCACAGGCAGGGGCATGGGGAAACCCGGTTTCCCCGTATGTTCACCTCAGCCGTCCATGCGGCTGCGCCGCACAACGCCAGAATGAAATATTTGTTCTTGGGAGGGCGTAGCCCTCCCAAGCCCTCCCCTCAGGGAGCGGTCACTTATCCTGGAGGGCAGCCACGCCGGGCAGCACCTTGCCTTCGAGCAGTTCGAGCGAGGCGCCGCCGCCGGTCGAAACGTGGGACATCTTCTCTGCCAGGCCAGCCTGTTCAACCGCGGCTACCGAGTCGCCGCCGCCGACGATGGTCGTTGCGCCGCGCTCGGAGGCTTCGGCCATAGCCTGGGCGATGGCGCGGGTACCGCCAGCGAAAGGCTCCATCTCGAACACACCCATCGGCCCGTTCCAGATCACCAGTTGGGCGCGGGCAATCTCGTCACTGTAGAGCTTCACGGTTTCGGGGCCGATATCCAGAATGCGCCAGCCCTCGGGCACAGCATCAACGCTGACGGTGCGCGTCTGGGCATCGGCGCTGAAGGCGTCGGCGATCAGCGCGTCAACCGGCAGCAGCAGGCGCACATTGGCCGCGCGGGCCTTGGCGATCAAATCGCGGGCCACCTCGAGACTATCCGGCTCGACCAGCGAGTCACCCACCGCCTTCCCCTCGGCGAGGAGGAAAGTATTGGCCATACCACCGCCGATGAGCAGGGCGTCCACCTTACCGAGAAGGTTCTCAATCACGCCGATCTTATCGCTGATCTTCGCTCCGCCGATAATGGTCACGAAGGGATGTTTGGGGTTCTCCAGGGCGCCGCCGATGAACTCCAGCTCCTTTTCGAGCAGAAAACCGGCGACAGCGGGCAGAAAGTGGGCCACGCCTTCGGTGGAGGCATTGGCGCGATGGGCCGCGCCGAAAGCATCGTTAACAAAGACATCGCCGAGACGGGCGAGTTCGGCGGCCATCTCGGGGTCGTTCTTCTCCTCGCGGGGGTCGAAGCGCGTATTTTCGAGCATCAAGACGATCCCGGGCTTGAGATCGGCCGCAGCAGCCTCGGCGGCGGGACCGGTGATCGCCTCGGTCTTCCGCACCTCCTGGGCTTCGGGGAGCAACTCGAAGAACCGCTCGACGACCGGGCGCATACTGTACTTGGGATCGACCTTGCCCTTGGGACGGCCGAGGTGCGACATGAGCACCACCCCGTTGGCGCCATGGTCCAGGAGGTACCGAATCGTCGGCAGCGCGGCGCGAATGCGGGTATCGTCGGTAACGTTGCCCGCCTCATCCTGCGGCACGTTGAAGTCAACGCGCACCAGGGCGCGCTTGCCGGCCCACTCGACGTCGCGGATGGTCTTTTTGTTCATAGGGGATCTCCTTCTGCGGAACTATCCCGGCGCGAACTATTGTAGCATACCATTGCGCTTCGAGGTTCTGATGGCGCGGTCGGTGCGTTCGCTCCACACCCTCCCGCCAGGCAGGGGACTGGGGGAACCCGGTTTCCCCACATCCTCCAACCGCGGGGCAAGGGGAAACCCGGTTTCCCCATGTTCACGTCAGGCCCATTCGCGAGGCGCACAACACCCCGATGAACATGGGGTATCTCTGGGAGGGCCGCCCCCTCCCTGGCCCTCCCCCGCTGGGGGAGGGAACCGGGCGCCTCCCCTCAGGGAGGGGGATGGGGAACCCCGGTTTCCCCGTGTTCACGTCAGGCCCCATTCGCGAGGCGCACAACACCCCGATGAACATGGGGCATCTCTGGGAGGGCCGCCCCCTCCCTGGCCCTCCCCCGCTGGGGGAGGGAACCGGGCGCTTCCCCTCAGGGAGGGGGATGGGGAAACCGGGTTTCCCCATGTTCACGTCAGAACTAAGCGGGGGAACTCGGAGAAACAAACGTCGGGGGCGGCTCTGCCGCCCCCGATCTACACCGGGTCGGAGGGCCATCAATGGGCGTTGGCGGCTTCGACCTCTTTCTTGTGCTGGGCGATGATCGCGTCAACCAGATGCCCGGGCACCTCCTCGTAGTGTGAGAAGCGCATCGAGAAGCGCCCGCGGGCCTGCGTCAACGCGCGGAGGTCGGTGACGTAGCGCTGCACCTCGGCGAGGGGAGCCTGGGCGCTGATCACCGTGCGACCGTGGCCAGCGGGCATCATACCGAGCACCCGCCCCCGTCGCGAACTCATATCGCTCATAATATCGCCGGCGTACTGATCGGGCACGACGATCTCCAGGGTGTAGATAGGCTCCATAATGTACACCCCGGCCTTCTGCGCGGCCAGTTTGAAAGCCTCCTTGCCGGCGATCTTGAAGGCGATTTCCTTCGAGTCTACCGGGTGCTCCTTGCCATCGAAGACGGCCACGCGCACGTTACTGATGGGGCTGCCTGAGAGCATGCCCTCGGCCATAGCTTCGCGCACGCCTTTTTCAATGGCCGGCATGAAGCCCTTGGAGATCACCCCGCCAACAATCTCGTTGACAAACTCCAGCGGGTCCTCGCGGTTCGGGTCCGGCTCGAGCGGCTCAACGCGCAGCGACACATCGGCGAACTGCCCGGCGCCGCCGGTCTGCTTCTTGTGGCGATACTGGGCCTCAGCCCGGCCGCGGATGGCTTCGCGGTAGGGGACCCGCGGCAGATCGATGTCAATGTTCACATCGAACTTGCGCTTGATGCGCTCAGCGACGATCTGCAAGTGGCTCTCACCCAGGCCGGCAAGCAGGGTCTCGCCGGTCTGGGGGTCGCGGGAGACGACCAGGGTGGGATCTTCCTCGACCATACGGCTCAGGGCGCTGCCGAGCTTATCGAGATCGGCGCGGGTGCGCGGTTTGACCGTGGCGATAAACGCCGGGGCGGGGAAGACGATCGGCTCCAGTTGCAGAACGCGGCCCGGGGCGCAGAGGGTATCGTTGGTGGAAGTCTCGGCAAGCTTGGTAATCATGCCGATGTCGCCGGGGCCAATGCTTTCCACATCGCGCTGCTCCTTGCCGAACACGCTGTACACATGGCCCACGCGCTCTTCCTTGCGGGTACGGCTGTTGGTGAGGGTCGAGTTAGCGCGCACCTGACCCGAGTAGACGCGGAAGTAGCTGATTTTGCCATAGGTGTCGGCGATGGTCTTGAAGACCAGGGCCGTAACCGGCGCATCGGCTGTGGGCTGGAGCGTCACCAGGTCGCCGCTGGCCAGATCGGTGGCCACCACCTCCTGGCGCGCGGCGGAGGGGATGCTATCCACAATGCCGTTGAGCAACTGCTGAATGCCGGCCACCTCCAGCGCCGAGCCGCAGAAGACAGGGACAATCGAGCCATCGGCGATACCGGCGCGAAGGCCCACCAGCAACTCCTCGCGGGTGAGGGCATCCTCGCCGCCCTCCAGGTAGCGCTCGATCAACTCATCGTTGGTGGCGGCGATCCGGTCAATCAGGGCTGTGCGCCACTCGTGCATCACGGCATCGAGTTCGGCGGGCACATCGGCCTCGATAAAGTCGCCATTGTGCCGGGGCGAGATCATCCAGGCGCGCTGCTGCCGCAGCGAGATAATGCCCTGAAACTCCTTGCCGGCGCCGATGGGGATCTGCATAGGGATCACCGCGGCATCGAGGCGCTCGCGCGCCTGCTCGATCACCCGGTAGAAGTTGGCATTTTCACGGTCAAGTTTATTGATGAACAGGATACGTGGCACCTTTTGTTGAACGGCCATCTCCCAGACCAGTTCGGTACCAACCTCGACACCTGCGGCAGCGTCAAGCACAATCACAGCGCCGTCCACCACGCGCATCGCCGCGGCAATGTCGCCGGCGAAATCGGCAAAGCCAGGAGTGTCAATCAGATTGATCTTGTCATCATGCCACTCGAGGGGAAGCACGGAGAGGGAAACAGACATCCCGCGGCGGTGCTCGTCGGGGTCAAAGTCACTCACAGTTGACCCATCTTCGACGCGCCCCATGCGCGGGATGGCGTGTGCGGTCATCAGCATTGCCTCGGCCAGCGTTGTCTTGCCGCTGCCGAGGTGACCAAATATGCCGATGGTGTGTATCCTTTCCGGTCCGTACGGTCGCATGGCTGTCCTCCTCGACGTGTCCAACGCGCCGCCGCCAGGATGTGACCAGGATGCGTGGGGCGCGCGCCCCACACCCTCCAGGCGGGAGTGGAGTCCGGGCGGGGGTAAGCCCGGCCCGGCTCCCCTTTCCATCTCTTCTGGTCACACCTCTGGCAGGCGCTGCTTGGAAAGGGGTTTCGTTAAGAACAGATTATAATGCGGGAAATGGTTGCGTCAATGGGGGAGGCCGCAACACAGGGAATGTTCATGGAATGCACACCGGCGCTACGGGCCGGATCGGTGGAGGTGCGGAGCGGCAGGGGAGGGGGGGCGCTCCTCCTGATGGCATCGCATTGGATAGCTCCACAGCTCCGCAAAGCCCTCTATGGAGGTGTGGAGCTGTGGAGATGAACCGGACAATGCGGTGGCTTCAGTTCCATCTGGTATAAGGCCCGGGAGCGGGCGCCGGGTTTACACCGGGGTGGCGGTGACCTTGATCATGCGATCGCCCTGCACGATCTTGTCGCACACCTCGTCCATACCGCTCGTCACGCGCCCGAAGACGGTATGCTTGCCGTTCAGGTGCGGCTGCGGCGTGTAGACAATGAAGAACTGGCTGCCATTGGTATTCGGGCCAGCGTTGGCCATCGAAATCACGCCGCGTTCGTGGGTGAGGGGGTTGCCCATTGTCTCGTCGCGGAAGCGGTAGCCGGGGCCGCCGGTACCGGTGCCGGTCGGGTCGCCGCCCTGGATCACGAAGTCCTTAATCACCCGATGGAACACCACGCCATCGTAGAACCCCTCATTAGCGAGGAAGACGAAATTGTTGACCGTCAACGGGGCATACTGGGGGTACAACTCAAGCTCGATGGTGCCCTTGCTGGTTTCCATAGTGACCCGGTAGGTCTTCGTGACATCGATCTGCATCGGCGGCGGGCTAGACCATTTTTTTACGCTCACGGCGCGTTCCTTTCAATTTGCAACGACAACGTTGGGATTATAGCACGCTCCGCCGGGGGAGTGAGATGAACGCAGGGTTTTTCTGGGGAGGGCCTGGCGCCCCCGCAGGCACGGAGATGGAGAAACCCGGTTTCCCCGCTTCCCAACCGCTGGTGGGAGCGGCTGGCGCCCCCACAGGCAGGGGGATGGGGAAACCCGGTTTCCCCGGTTCCCAACCGCTGTGGGAGCGGCTGGCGCCCCCACAGGCAGGGGTGCGGTTCGACAGGCTCACCGCAGGTGGGGAAACCCGGTTTCTCCATTTCTCAATCGCTGGTGGGAGCGGCTGGCGCCCCCACAGACAGGGGTGCGGTTCGACAGGCTCACCGCAGGTGGGGAAACCCGGTTTCCCCGTATTATCACATCAGGCCCCATTCGCGGAGCGCACAACGCCGCGATGAACATGGGGCGTCTTTGGGAGGGCCGCCCCCTCCCT
>OGCL01000167.1_pt1 | contig 75852 bp, 79 predicted proteins | sample 1570041 | NCBI WGS metagenome assembly OGCL01 (sample SAMN06266162, study PRJEB24511) | hot springs metagenome | isolation source: Hot spring water | place: South Africa: Limpopo | collected 2015-06-22
TCACCGCGCCGCGGCCTGGACGCTGGTCGGCCTGTGGATCTTCGCGATCTTCTGGCACCTGACCACCGGCGAGTGGAGGCAGTACATCCCGACGACGACCAATGTGATCGCGATGGTCAAGTACTACGCGGTCGGCATCTTCAAGAACGCGCCGCATCCGCACCGCCAGACCCAGCTGCAAAAGCACAACCCGCTTCAGCGTCTCGCCTACATTTTCATCTTGCTGGTCGTCGGGCCGCTGTTGTGGACCACCGGCTGGCTGCTGCTGTTCTGGGATTCGCTGGCTGACTGGGGCTTGGGCGGTCTGCAACTCGAGTGGGTGGCGGTCGGCCACACCATTGGCGCCTTCCTGATGCTGATCTTCCTGATCGCCCACGTCTATCTCATCACCACCGGCGTGACCGTCGGTTCGCACCTCAAGGCGATGATTACCGGCTGGGAAGAAGTGCATTGACTTTCCACGAAGCCCGGTGCGGAGGAGACCCGCCGCGTCTCGCCAGCGCCGACTTTTCTTAGCGGACGAAGGAGAGGATCGGGCCGAGGAGCGCGCAGGCGCCGATGACCCTCATGATGTCCTGCTTGTATTTCCACAGGGCGAGGAAGGCGGCGACGGCGACCAGCACCGGAATCCACTCGAAGGGAGCGGCGAAGGGGGCGGCGTCGCTGGCGTTCGGCCAGAAGGTATGCCAGGCGAAGAACACGGCGAGGTTGACGATCACGCCGACTACGGCGGCGGTGATGCCGGTGAGCGGGGCGGTGAATTTGAGTTCGCCGCGCGTGGCTTCGACCAGCGGCGCGCCGGCGAGAATGAACCAGAAGCTCGGCAGGAAGGTGAAAAAGGTCGCCACCGCCGCGCCGGGGAAGCCTGCGCCCAGGTAGCCGACCCACATCACTACCTTGATGAGCGGGCCGGGCGTGGTTTCGCCGAGCGCCAGCCCGTCGATCATCTGCGGGCCGGTCAGCCACTGGAACTGCTCGACCGCTGCCTGATAGACGTAGGGCAGCACGGCGTAGGCGCCGCCGATGGTGAGGAAGGCGGCCTTGGTGAAGAACTCGCCCATCGCGGCGAGCGTCGGCGAGCCTTGCAGCGCGAGCAGAACGGCGCTCCAGACGGCGACGAAAACGGCGGTGGTAACGGCGAGCTTGCTCCAGGAGAATTTCGCATGCGCGGGCGGCGGCGTGTCGTCGTCGATGAGGGCGCGGCCATAGGTCTTGTTCGACGCGCCATGGCCGCCGCCGCTGCGGAATTTGTCCGGGGCGAACTTGCCGCCGAGGGCGCCGAGGATGCCGGCGGCCAGCACGATCCACGGGAAGCCGATCTTGAAAAAGAAGATGCCGATGAAGGAGAGCACGGCGATGGCGGCCAGCAGCCCGTTGCGGATGGTCCGGGAGCCGATGCGCCAGGCCGCGAAGAGCACGATGGCGAGCACGGCCGGCTTGATGCCATAGAAGAGGCTCTGCACCAGCGGCACATCGCCGAAGGCGAGATAGACGGCGGCCAGTCCGGTCATCAAGAGGAAGGCGGGCAGAAAGAAGAGTATGCCGGCGATCACCGCGCCGGCCGTGCCGTGCAGCAGCCAGCTCAGATAGATGGCGAGCTGGATCGCCTCCGGCCCCGGCAGCAGCATGCAGTAATTGAGGGCGTGCAGGAAGCGCTGTTCGGAAATCCAGCGGCGCTTTTCCGCCAGCTCGCTGTGCATCATGGCGATCTGCCCGGCCGGGCCGCCGAAGCCGACGAAACCGAGTTTCAGCCAGAAGGGGAGGGCGTCGCGAAAAGTCGGCGCCGGCGGGACGGCGGGGGAATCGCTCACGGGGGTTTTCGGTATAGTGACGGGCAAGACTATCACAAGCGCAGGAGGGTTGCGATGTCGGAACTGCTGACGCTTTCGCGGGCGGCGCATCTTCTGGGCGTGACGCGCGCGGTGCTGCAAAAGCGCATCGCCGCAGGCGAATTGCCGGCGCACGACGGCCGGGTGTCCTGCGCCGACCTGCAGGCGCTCTATCCCGATCTCGATCTCGACAATTCCGGCGCCTTCGAGCGCGTGACGAAAATCCGCGAGGAGGCGTTCGCCCGGCGCATCCGCGAGCGCCTGCTGCCGAATCAGGAAGTGCTTGCCGAGCGGCTCGCGGCGCAAAGCGAGGAACTGGCCGACGTGCGTCGGCATCTGGCGCATTACCACGATCTGATCGAAGCCTTGCGGGGACGCATCGAGCAGATGATGCAGGCCGGGGCGTCCCCAGCGCTGGCCGAACTGGCCCGCTTTCTCGATGCGGGATTGGCGGATGTATTGGCGAGCGAGACGCCACAGGAACCGGTAAAAGTAATGGATGAGGTATTGCGTGTGATGGCTGCCCATGTCACGGTAAAACCCTCTGGTCACGAATTCTTCGTCGAGGGCAGCGAAACGGTGCTCGAAGCCGCCCTGCGCGCCGGGTTGGCGCCTTCCTACGGCTGCGGCAACGGCAACTGCGGGCTGTGTAAGGCGCGCGTCGTCTCCGGTCGCGTCAAGCAGGTCAAGAGCGCCGACTACCCCCTCTCGCCCGGCGAGCGCGCCCAAGGACATGTCCTGCTGTGCGCCAATACGGCGGTATCCGATCTCGTGGTCGAGATGTTCGAAGCCAACGCGCCGGAAGACATCCCGCAACAGGAAATCGTCGCCAAGGCGAAAGCCGTCGCGATGCTGGCGCCCGACATCGCCCTCTTGCATCTGCAAACGCCGCGCAGCAATCGCCTGCGTTTTCTCGCCGGCCAGTCCGTCGCGCTCTCGGTGTCGGGCGCGACGGCGAACTTTCGCGGCGAATACCCGATCGCCTCCTGTCCCTGCGATGATCGCAACCTGCTCTTTCACATCTGCCGCGACGAAACGGACGAATTTGCCCAACGCCTGTTTGCCGGCGCGCTCAAGGCGAACGATCCGGTCAGCGTGTTCGGCCCCTTCGGCAATTTCGTCCTTGACAAGGATTCGCCGCGCGATGCCGTCTTCGTCGTCTGCGATACCGGTTTCGCGCCGGCAAAAAGCCTGATCGAGCACGCGCTCGCCTCCGACGTGGCCGGCGCGCTCAGGCTCGTCTGGGCGGCGACGCGGTCGGAAGCTCACTACCTGGAAAACCAGTGCCGCGCCTGGGCGGATGCGATCGAAACCTTCAGCTATCTCCTGCTGACGGCGGAGGATGCCGCCGCGGCCGGCACACAAGCAGCGGTGCGCGTGTGCGCCGAGAGGCAGGCCAGGGACCACGACATCTATCTTGCCGGTCCGGAAGCCTTTGTCGCCGCGGCAAGCGAGGTCTTCTCGCGGGCCGGGCTGCCGGAACAACGCCTGCGCCGTTTCTGAGCCGGCCCGCTATGGCATTTCGCCATAGCGGGCATCCGCGACCAAGGAGGAACGCCAGAGTTTCCCCGGTGCTTGTGCGGAAAATCAATGCGTTACGATTTTTCGCGCGCCGGCATGCTTGGTGCTGGGCTTGGTTTCCCCGGTGTTGTCCGGGGCGAGTCCAACACAGGAGGAAACATGCAACTCAAGAAAACCCTCGTCGCGGCGGGCAGTGCGGCTGCCTTCGCCCTCGGCGGTTGCGCTACGACCACGACCGCGCCCCAGGTGCAGGTCAAGTGGCCGAACCTCATCGTTCATCTGCACGCCGGTAACGGCATGGCTTACTTGGTCGATCCGGCGACCGACGCGGTGGTCGCTTCGCTGCCCACCGAAAAAGGCGGGGCGCTCGGCGCGACGACCCCGGATGGCAAGAAAGTCTATGTCGCCGCCGAAGCGGAAGGCGGCACCACGAATACCGTGATCGATCTCGAGAAGCGGGCCGTGGCTGCCAAGATTCAGACGGGCAACCGGCCCAAACATCCGGCCATCAGCCCGGATGGCCGCCTCGTGCAGATCACCCGACTTCGACACTTTCCGTCTGATTTTCTTGGGGGTTCGGCGGAAAGTTGCGAAGAAACAGTGGGTTGGATTTTTGGGGCGAAATTCTTTGTAGTGACACGTTTTTTGTGTAACCATCTTGATGGCTCGTGATCTCGCTTCTACAGTAGCGACATGTTCGTCAAGATCACGACCTCGGGGCCGCGCCAGTACGTCAAACTCGTCGAAGCCTTTCGCGATGATGCTGGCGTCGCCCGTCAAAGGGTGATTGCCACCCTCGGACGTATCGAGGCTGTGCGCTCGGGCGGCGCCGATTCCTTGCTCAATGGCTTGCTGCGCGCTGCCGGCAGACCTTCCCTCGAAGACGGCGCCGGTGCCGTTGCGTTCGCCCCCGCCTTGTCGGTCGGCGATACCTGGCTGCTGACCGCCTTGTGGAACGAACTCGGTTTCTTGGATGCATTCCGGCGACTGCTGCGCAACCGCCGTCAGTTCGATGCCGAGCGATTGCTGCGCGTCATGGTCTTCAACCGCCTGTGCGACCCCGAGTCCAAGCTCGGCATCCTGCGCTGGCTGGAAGGAACCCGGGTTCCCGGGGTGGATACTGCTTCGGTGACCCGCCAGCATCTGCTGCGCACCATGGATACCCTGGCCGATTGCGCCGATGCCATGGACGATGCTCTGGCCGGACTGCTGCGACCGCTGATCGATCAGGAGTCGTCGATCGTCTTCTACGACATGACGACGATTCGCACCGAGGGCGCGCGCGAATCGGATGACGATCTGCGTCGGTTCGGTTTGTCCAAGGACGGCGGTATCGCCCGCCAGGTCATGCTTGGCGTGGTTCAGACGGCCGACGGCTTGCCGATCCATCACGAGGTGTTTGCCGGCAATACCGGCGAGACGACCACGCTGCTGCCGACCCTCGGCAAGGTGTTGAAGCGTTATCCGGTCCGCCGGGTGGTGCTGGTAGCGGATCGCGGCTTGCTCAGCCTGGACAATCTGGAGGCGATACGCGCCATCCGCATCCGGGATCGGTCGCTGGAATTCATCCTCGCTGTGCCGGCTCGGCGTTACGGGGAGTTCGACACATTGCTGGCCGATTTCCACCGGCGCTCCTGTCTTGCCGCAAGCGAAGAGGTCGTGGGCGAGCTCGAATGGCAGGGCTTTCGGTTGGTGGTGGCGCATCGCCCCGAGGTGGCTGTCGAGTTGGGACAACTGCGCGATGCGTGCATTGCCGAGCTTGAGGCTGATGCGGCGCGATGGGCCGGCAAGCTGGACGGTCAGGATGGCGGGGCGAGTTGCCGCGGCAGGAAGCTGTCGGATGCGGGCGCGACGGCGCGCTTTTACAAGGCGGTGTCTGACGCGCATCTGGCGAACATCATCAAGGTCGATCTGTCCGCCGATCTCTTTACCTACGAGATCGACCAGCGGGCGCTGGATCGGGCGCGGATGATGGATGGCAAGTTGATCCTGGTGTCCAACATGCCGGATCATGCGCCCGCGCAAATCGCCGCACGCCACGGCGTGCCGGTGGTGGATATCCGGCTCTCGCAGATGGAGCCTTCCGATCTGCGCGGCATCCTCGCCCAGTATCCGGACGTGCCGCCGGAGCGGCTGGATGGGCCGCAAGCGCCTGGGATCGCAGCCACCTGCCGCTGGTGCTCGCCGCCTACGACCACATCAAGTGGGTGCAGCGTGTCACCGCCGCGCTCGATGATCCGGCCATCGAGCTCGACGCCGACGGGATCGCCGATCCGCACGCCTGCCGCTTCGGCGCCTGGTTCGACGTGGCCGGTCGGCGGCAGTACGGCCATCTGCCTGCCTTCGTGGCGATCGAACCGCTGCATCGACGCATCCACGAACTGGCGCGCGAGATGCTCGCGCGACGCGATTCCGGCATGACGGAGCTGGCGCGTCACTGTGCCGACGAGATCGTCGATACCAAGGAACGCATCGTCGCGCTGCTGGGCAGTTTGCGCGGCGCCCTGCTCGAAGCCGCTGCGGACGAGGCGCGCACGACATAGAATCCCCGCCGGAGACGGATTCCCGTCTTCGCGACGCCGTCCTGCCGGCGTCGACTTTTTCGACCGCCCGCCGAGGCCCTCATATGACCGAGCGCAAACCCTTTCCCATTCCCGTGGCGCCGGCGGGCGAAGAGACCGATGCGGCACTCGACAAGTGCGCCGCGGCGGAATCCTTCGCCCTGATGGTGCTCGGCGACAGCATGGAACCCGAGTTCGTCGAGGGCGACATCATCGTCATCGAGCCGGAGGGGCTGGCCGTCGACGGCGCCTATGTCATGGCCTGGCTCGACGACGAATGGATCTTCCGCCGGCTGACGAAAGACGCAGAGGGCTGGAAATTGCAGCCGCTCAACCCCAAGTATCCAACGGCCCGGATTCCCGACCTGTCGGGCATCAAGGGTGTCGTCATCCAGAAATCCAAGCCCGGTCGCAGGAAGGCCGCGAAGCGTTACGTCGAATAGGACAGCCCATGCCGTATTACATCTACCGCATCACCCAGCTCGGCCCGGTGAAGAACCTCGAAAAGCTGGAGGAATTCAAGGTCTTCAAGGACGCCTCGGCGCGCGCCAAGGAACTGCGCAAGGAGGCCGACCTGACGCAATGCAGGATCCAGGTCGTGTTTGGCGAGAACGCATTGCAGGCCGAGGAGGCGCTCAATACCGTGCGTCCGGCCGAACCGCTCACGGGAGACGACTGGTAAGGCGGCCGTGGACGAGCACAGCTACCGCGCCATCCGCAAGGGAATCAACCCGCTGCCCTGCGTCTTCGAGAAGGCGCTGCTCTGCCAGGCCGCCGTTTGCGAGGCGGCGCAACGCCTCTCGCTCGCCGAGCGCGAGATGCTCGCCTGCCGCGAGCCGCTGGCGCGCGCCGCCTGCGGCCACCTGCTGCAACTATTGCGCGCCAATTCCGCCTTCGCCCTCAAGGTGAAGGATACGCAGCGCATCCTGCCGCACGCGATGACGATGAAGATCCAGTGCGGCGGGCTCTCCGGCCTCAGGGATGTGCTCGATCCCGAGGCGCCCGCGCCGGATGTGCTCGGCCTGGTGAGGCGCGCACAGGCCGAATACGGTGCGCTCGAAGCGCTGCCCTTTTCTCGCATCGTCCAAGGCGTCGCCCACTGGCAGATCCGCAAGCGTCGGCAGACGTCGCCATGAGGAGCGGCTTCGACTCTCTCGTCGAGGCCGTCCGGCGCAACTGCCACATCGCCGACGCGCGCCACGCGCGCGAGATGACCCTGTGCACCTATCTGCTGGAGATGCGCGAGTTTTACCGCTGGGAGGCGGGTATTGCCCTCGGCGAGCCGCTCGAACGCGCCGCCGTCGGCCGCTGGCTCGCCGAGCGCGAGGCGCTCTGGGAAACACTGGCCGGCGCCGAGTTTGTCCCGCTACCGCTCGCGGGCGCGCACTACGAGCCCTTCGCCGTTGCCGCGATCAACCGCGCGCTCGTGCCGCACGGCCTCGTCTATGGCGCCGGGCTGGGCCGCTTCGGCAAGCCGCATTTCTTTCTCGCCCGGCTTGAACGCCGGACGGAAGCGGATGGGCTCACCATTCTCGTCTGCGGTCGCGAATATGCCCGCGATCTGACCGCCATGCCGGCCGCGCTGCAGGGCGACACCGCGATCGTGCGGCGCGAGGCGCTCGCCCAGTGGCTGTGGGAAAAGACCGAAGCGTGGTCGCTGAAGAGGGCGGATGGGGCGATGGCGCGCGCGCTGGCCGCCCACGGCCATGGCGACGATCCGCGCGGCGCACTGGAACGCATGCTGGATGCCGAGACCGAAGCCCTGATCCTGCACGAGCGCGGCGAGCATGCCGCCGGCCGCCTGCTCGGTGCGACCTGGGAGGAACGCCTGGCCTGCGGCTGCGGGCGCCGGGCGGAAATGCTCATGCGCGCCGTGCGCGACAATCTCGCGGACTGTCTCGTCACCTTGCCGGTGCTGATCGAGCGGCAGGCCTGGCCGTCGATTTGCTTCTGGTTCGCCAATTTCGACGGCATGCGCCGGGAACTGTTTCCCCGCCTGGCGGGTTTCGATTGCGCAAAAGTCGGCGCTGGCGACACGGCGAGCGAATTCGGCGGCGTCATCCGGGGCGGCGCGGCGCATTTCGAGGCGCTCGCCCGGCGGCTGCTCGCGCTCGACAGCGCCGCCGTCGAGGCGCTGTCGCGCGATGTTCCTGCGCTGGCCTTGGCATAATGCGCCCATGCCGCTCAAGTTCTGCGCCAACCTCTCCTTCCTCTTCGGCGAACACGCTTTTCTCGACCGTTTCGCGGCGGCGGCGCGCGCGGGTTTTGCGGGCGTCGAATTCCATTTCCCCTACGCGCACGACAAGGCGGTGCTCGCCGAGGTGCTGCTGACTTCCGGCGTCGAGGTCGTGCTGTTCAACCTGCCCGCCGGCGACTGGGAGGCGGGCGAGCGGGGGCTCGCCTGCCAGCCGGCGCGCAAGGCCGAATTCCAGGACGGCGTCGGCCGTGCCATCGAATACGCCGAGGCGCTTGGGTGCACGCGGCTGAACTGTCTGGCCGGCATTCCCGACGGCGATCGCGGCAGGGCCTTCGAGACGCTGGTCGACAACCTGAAGTTCGCCGCCGCGGTGACGCAGCGCGCCGGCATCCGCCTGATGTTCGAACCCCTCAACACGCGCGATACGCCCGGTTTCCTCGTTGCGACGAGCGCCGAGGCGCTGCGCGTCATCGACGCCACGGAGAGCAGAAACCTGTTTCTCCAGTACGACGTCTATCATGCCCAGGTGATGGAAGGCGATCTGGCCCGCACGCTGGAAGCGCACCTGCCGCGCATCGGCCACATCCAGATCGCCGACAATCCCGGCCGCCACGAACCCGGCAGCGGCGAGATCCACTTTCCCTTCCTGTTCCGCCGGCTCGAAGCGCTCGGCTACGCCGGCTGGATCGGCTGCGAATACCGTCCGCGCGGCGACACCAGCGACAGTTTCGGCTGGCTGGCGCCGTGGCGCGCCACGACGTCGAACACTGGATAGAATCCCGGCCGGTCCCCTCGCCGGTCTCCCTGTCATGCCCATCGACGAAAAGAAAGCGCTTGAGCAACTGAAAAAGCAGGGCGTGCGCCTGCCGCCGCAGCCGCGCGTGCTGGTCGAGTTCCAGCGGCTGCTTGCTTCCGACGACTACGAGATCCGTTCCGTGGCCAAGGTGATCGCCCAAGATCCCGGCATCGTCGCCACGGTCTTTCGCGTCGCCCGTTCACCGGCCTTCGCGCGCGCGCGTGGCGCGACGACCCTCGAACAGATTCTCATGGTGGTCGGCGTCAAGCAGGTGTTCGACCTCGTGCAGGCGGCGGCGCTGGCGACGGCGCTCTCGGACGGTGCGCGCCGCGCCTTCGAGATTTTCTGGAACCGCGCGCACGAGATCGCCCAGATGGCGGCGATGATCGCCGAGGATCGCGTCTCGGTCTGCAACGTCTTTCCCGACCAGGCTTACCTGGCCGGCATCTTTCACGAATGCGGCGTGCCGGTGCTGATGCTGCGTTTTCCCAAATATTGCGAGACGCTGCGTCTGGAAAATGCCACCTGCTGGCCGAATCTCGCCGAGGAGGATGCGCGTTTCGCCGTCGATCATTGCTCGGTCGGCTATCTGGTCGCCCGTCACTGGGGGCTGCCGGATTTCGTCTGCGACGCGATCCGCTTCCACCACGAGCTGCCGGAGGAGCGCACCATCGGCGCTTCCGTGACGCTCGTGACGATCATCCAGTTGGCCAGCCATTTCTATCACCGGCTCCACCATGTCGACGACCCGCTGTGGGAGAAGATCGGCGTGCGCGTCCTGTCCGAGCTTGGCTTCGGGCCCGACGAGGAGTCGGATTTCTACGATCTCATGTCGACCAGCTTCATCGAACGTACGGGAGCCTGAGATGGAGGACGCCAGCGAGCCTGTCGAGCGCCGCCGGGAGCCGGAGATCCGTGCGCTGTTCGTCGAGGCCTACGAGATTCTCGAGCCTTTCTTCGATCCGCAGAACCGCTGGGCCGGCCACACGCACGAGCATCTGGCCTTTCGCACCCTGCACGAGCACTTTCCGCAGCTGTCGCCGCAGCAGGTGCAGACCATCGTTGAGGCGGCGCGCCGGGTGTTCGCGACCGGCGCCGCTCCCGCCGCGTACTGAGCCCGCCCCGATGGCCTTCGTCGTCGATACCTGTACTGCCCAGCACATCGGTGACCGTTCCGAGCAGCAGGATCGCGTCGGCCTGTTCGCTCATCCGACCCAGCGGGGCACGCTGCTCGCGGCGCTCGCCGACGGCATGGGCGGACATGCCGGCGGGGCGCTGGCGGCCGAGCAGGTGATCCAGTCGGCCAGGATGAACTTTGAGAACGGTTCGCTCGCCGCCGCGCAGATCGAGCACACGCTGGCCTCCGCCATCAATGACGCCCACGCCGGCATCAAGCTCACCGCGCTCTCCGCCGAATCCGATCCGCACAGCACCGCCTGTCTGCTGATCGTGCAGCCGGGCCGCGCCGACTGGGCCCATTGCGGCGATTCGCGCATCTACCACTACCGCAACGGCGAGCGCATTTCACGCACCTTCGATCATTCCCACGTGATGAACCTCGTCAGGATGGGCTACCTGACCGAAGCGCAGGCCGAGACGCATCCGCAGAAGAACCTGCTGATCTCCTGCCTGGGCGACAAGGACGATCCGCGGATCGACTTCGGAGCCGCCGCACCGCTCGTCGACGGCGATTGTTTCCTGCTATGCTCCGACGGGCTGTGGGCGTATTTCGGCGATGAGGAGCTCGGTCGCGTGCTCAAGGAGTTTCCGGTGCGCCAGGCGGCCGAGATACTCATCAACAGCGCGCGCGACCGGGCGCAGGGGCGCGGCGACAACGTCTCGCTGGCCATCGTGCGCCTCAGGCAGCAGGAAGAGGAAAAGCCCTTGCCGCTATGGAAGCGGCCTGTGAGCAGATAAAAACACGGAGGACTGCATGGCACTGACCATCGGAATACCGAGGGAAACCTTCGCCGGCGAGAAGCGCGTGGCGACGGTGCCCGAAGTCGTCGAAAAACTCGTCAAGCTCGGCTTCGCCGTCGCCGTCGAACGCGGCGCGGGCGATGCCGCCCACTGCGCGGACGACGCCTACGCCGCCGCCGGCGCGCAGATCACCGCCGACGCGGCGGCCCTGTGGGCGGCGACCGACATCGTTTTCAAGGTGCGTCCGCCCAGCCTCGCCGAGGTCGACCTGATGAAGACCGGCGCCACGCTGATCGGCTTCGTCTGGCCGGCGCAGCATCCGGAGCTGATGCAGGCGCTGGCGGCGAAACGGGCCACGGTGCTCGCCATGGACTGCCTGCCACGCCAGTTGAGTCGCGCCCAGAAGATGGATGCGCTGACCTCGATGGCCGGCATTTCCGGTTACCGCGCGGTCATCGAGGCCGCCAATGCCTTCGGCCGCTTCTTCGCCGGCCAGATCACCGCCGCCGGCAAGGTGCCGCCGGCGAAGGTCTTCATCGCCGGCGCCGGCGTCGCCGGACTGGCGGCGATCGGCACGGCGGCGGGGCTGGGGGCCATCGTGCGCGCCAACGACACGCGCGCCGAGGTGGCCGACCAGGTGAAATCACTCGGCGGCGAGTTCGTCAGGGTCGATTACGAGGAAGAGGGCGACGGCGGCGGCGGCTACGCCAAGGTGATGTCCGAGGGCTTCCAGCAGGCCCAGCGCGCGATGTATGCGCGCGAGGTGGCGGATGCCGACATCGTCATCACCACCGCGCTGATTCCCGGCAAGCCGGCGCCGCGGCTCATCACCGCCGAGATGGTGCAACGCATGAAGCCGGGCAGCGTGATCGTCGACATGGCGGGCGAACAGGGCGGCAACTGCGAACTGACGGCGCCGGGCGAGGCGGTGGTGCGCCACGGCGTCACCATCATCGGCTATACCGACCTGCCCTCGCGGCTCGCCAGACAGTCCTCGACGCTTTACGCGACCAACCTGCTGCGCCTGACCGAGGAACTGTGCAAGACGAAGGACGGCAACATCGTCGTCGATATGGAAGACGACGCGATCCGCGGCCTGACGGTCATCAAGGACGGCGCGGTGACCTGGCCCGCCCCGCCGCCCCGGCTGCCCGCCGCGCCGCCGCCCAAGCCGGCGGCCGCCGCGGTCGAGAAGAAACCGGCTGTCCACGGCCACGGCGCGGGGGGGCCGCTGCCGGCCAGGACGCTCGCCGTGCTCTTCGGTCTCGGCGCGCTCGCCTTCTGGCTGGTCGGCGCCTTCGCGCCGCCCAGCTTCGTCGCCCACTTCACGGTCTTCGTGCTGGCTTGTTTCGTCGGCTACATGGTGATCTGGAACGTCACGCCCGCGCTGCATACCCCCTTGATGAGCGTGACCAACGCGATTTCCAGCATCATCTGCATCGGCGCGCTGATCCAGGTCGCTCCGCCGCTGTCGGAAGGCGCGACCGACCGGCCGGACGGCCTGATCCTCGGGCTGGCCGTGCTCGGCGTCGGGCTGACCGCCATCAACATGTTCGGCGGCTTCGCGGTGACGCGGCGCATGCTGGCGATGTTCCGCAAGTGAGGGGCGCGCGATGACCGAAAACCTCGTCTCCGTCGTTTATCTGGGCGCCGCGATCCTCTTCATCCTGAGTCTGGGCGGGCTCGCCAATCCGGAAACCGCGCGGCGCGGCAACGTTTATGGCATCGTCGGCATGACGCTGGCCGTGCTCGCCACCGTGTTCGGCCCGCGCGTCACGGTCGCCGGCATTCCCTGGATCGTCGCTGCGATGACCGTCGGCGGCGCCGTCGGCCTCTATGCGGCGAAAGTCGTCAAGATGACGCAGATGCCGGAACTGGTCGCGCTGATGCACAGCCTCGTCGGCCTGGCCGCCTGTCTGGTCGGTTTCGCCAGCTACATCGACACCTCGATCATCTACACCGGCGCGGAAAAGACCATCCACGAGCTGGAAATCTATATTGGCATCTACATCGGCGCGGTGACCTTCTCCGGCTCGGTGATCGCCTTCGGCAAGCTCTCCGGCAAGGTGACCAGCAAGCCGGTGCTGCTGCCGGCGCGTCATGTCCTGAACGGCATCGCCGCGCTGCTCGTCATCGCCTTCGGCGTCGTCTTCGTGCAGGCCGAGAGCCTGTCCGCCGGCATGTTCGCGCTCGTCGTCATGACCGTCATCGGCCTGCTGTTCGGCATCCACATGGTGATGGCCATCGGCGGCGCCGACATGCCCGTCGTCGTCTCGATGCTCAACAGCTACTCCGGCTGGGCGGCGGCGGCCACCGGCTTCATGCTCGGCAACGACCTGTTGATCGTCACCGGCGCGCTGGTCGGCTCCTCAGGCGCGATCCTCTCCTACATCATGTGCCGGGCGATGAACCGTCATTTCCTCTCGGTCATCGCCGGCGGCTTCGGTACCGGCGATGGCGCGAAAGTCGGCGCTGGCGGCACGGCGCCGGCCGGCGAGGTGGTGGCGATTTCGGCGCAGGAAACCGCCGAGCTGCTGCGCCAGGCGAAAAACGTCGTCATCGTGCCCGGCTACGGCATGGCGGTGGCGCAGGCGCAGCATACGGTGTTCGAGATCACGCAACGGTTGCGCGAGCAGGGCGTCAATGTGCGCTTCGGCATCCATCCGGTGGCCGGTCGCATGCCCGGCCACATGAACGTGCTGCTCGCCGAGGCCAAGGTGCCCTACGACATCGTGCTGGAGATGGACGAGATCAACCCGGACTTCCCCGATACCGACGTGGCCATGGTGATCGGCGCCAACGACATCGTGAACCCTTCCGCCCAGGACGATCCGGCTTCCCCCATCGCCGGCATGCCGGTGCTGGAGGTCTGGAAGGCGAAGACCTCGATCGTCATGAAGCGCAGCATGGCCTCGGGTTACGCCGGCGTCGACAACCCGCTCTTCTACAGGGAGAACAACCGCATGCTGTTCGGCGACGCCAAGAAGATGCTCGACGAGGTGCTGGCGGCGCTCAAGGGCTGAAAAGCCGGCGCCGGCAGGACGGCGAGGCCCTGCGGCGCCGGCCCGGTCGCGCCGATCATTCGACGCGGATCTCGATCTTCTTCGGTTGGGCGTGGGCCAGCTTCGGGATGGTGAGCTTCAACACGCCCTGGCCGAACTCGGCCGCCACCTTCTCGGTGTCCAGCTCCTTCGACAGCGTGAACACGCGCCGGTAGCGCGGCAGGCTGATTTCGGCGTGCGTGGATTCCATGCCTTCGGGCATGTCGAGGCGCAGCTCGCCTTCGATGGTCAGCGTATCGGCTTCCACCTGTACGTGGAGATTCTCTTTCGGCACGCCGGGCAGATCGGCGCACAGCACGATGCCGCTGGCGTCTTCGATCACATCCACCGGCGGCAGCAGAGCGGCTTCTTCGCGCGATGCGTCGGCGGTCTTGGCGGTTTTTTCGCTCATGGCGTCCTCCTTACTGGATGCTGATGCGGCGCGGCTGGGCGGCGGCGCGGCGCGGAATGCTTACATGCAGCACGCCGTCGCGGTATTGCGCGCTCACGGCGTCGGTGTCGATGTCGTCCGGCAGGCTGACGACGCGGCGGAAGCGTCCGGCGAAGCGCTCGTCGATATGCACGGCGGCCTTGTCGCTTGACGTTGGCGCCTCGATCTTGCGCTCGCCGGCGATGGTCAGCACGCCCTTTTCGATCTGCACTTCGACGGCGGCCGGGTCGATGCCCGGCGCGAAGGCGTAGATCTCCACCGAGGCTGGCGTGCTGCCGACGTTCAGGGCCGGGAAGCCGCCGCGGCCGCCGCGGATGCTCGGCGACAGGTCGTCCGCCTGGTGCAGCAGGCGCTGCAGGCGATCCAGTTCCGCGAACAGGTCGCGGGGGAACAGGGCTCGATAGAACATGGCAATCTCCTTTTCCGTTCTGGTCGGGCGCCGCAGGCGGGCGTCCTTGCCGCCGATATGGGATTGCGGCGAAAAACTTCAAGGGGGGCGGACGGGCGGCAGGCGGGCATAATGCCGGCTTGCCCATTCACGGATGACGAACATCATGAAACAGCATCTGGAAGACCTGCTGGCGCGCATTCGCGCCCTGCAGGAAGAGGTCGAGGAGGAATACCGGGCGCGGCGCGAGGAGTTCGAGCAAAAACGCCTGGAACTCGCCGAGGAGCTCTTGCGCCAGCAGCGGCGCTACAAGATCGGCCTGTTCCGCTTCCTGCGCCGCACACGGCTGCTGGTCGCGCTCACCGCGCCCGTCATTTATCTGGGCTGGATGCCCTTCCTGCTGATGGACCTGTTCGTCACGCTCTACCAGGCGATCTGCTTTCCGATCTACGGCATTCCCAAGGTGCGCCGTTCGGACTACCTGGTATTCGACCGCGAGGGGCTGCCCTATCTCAACATCATCGAGAAGTTCAACTGCTTCTACTGCTCCTATGGCAACGGCGTGGCGGCCTACACGCGTGAGGTAGCGGCGCGTACCGAGCAATACTGGTGCCCGATCAAGCACGCGCGGCGGCTCAAGGCCGCCCACGAGCGCTATCCGCAATTCTTCGATTACGGCGACGCCGAAGCCTTCCGCCAGGGGCTGGCGCGCCTGCGCCGGCAATACGAAGAGAAGTAGAAAAAGTCGACCCCGGCAAGACGGCGTCAGTAGCGGCGAAACGCCGCGCCGGTCTCGCTCCAGGCCGCTTCGTCCGCGCCGGCGCGCGCATCGAGGTCGGCGGGCGTCGCTGCCGGGTCGTCCACCCAGGCGCGCAGCAGCGGACCGCCGTTGATGAGGTCGATGGCCAGCCGTTCGCGCTCGTATTCGTAGGGGAAGTCGCGCCAGAGCGGGTAGTCGGGATAAATCCGGCGGATCGCCTTGAAGGCGAGCGCCATCAGCCGCCACGGCCGGAACGCGGCATGGTCGTAATGCGCCGGATCCTCGACGTGGATTTGCAGGCCCTGGCACAATCGGCCGGCATGCTTGTGGAAGGTCGGCTCGAACCAGCAGGGACGCAGCCGGCAGCCTTGCAGCCAGCCGGGCGCGAGGGCCTGCATTTCCTTGAGGATCGCGCCGGCGTCGAGGTCGGGGGCGCCGAAGAGTTCGAGCGGCCGGGTGGTGCCGCGTCCCTCGGAGAGCGTCGTGCCCTCGCACATCACGGCGCCGGCGTAGCAGCGCGCCATCGCGAGGTTGGGCGCGTTCGGGCTGGGGTTGATCCAGGTGCGCTCGCCCAGCGGCCAGCCGTAGCCCGGCGCGGCGTCGGGCTGCCAGCCGGTCATCGTCACGACATGGCAGTCGACATCGAGCTTCAAGGTGGCGACGAACCAGCGTGCGAGTTCGCCCAGCGTCAGGCCGTGGCGCATCGGCAGGGGCCCCGCGCCGACGAAGCTCTCCCAGCCTGGCTGCAACAGCGTGCCCTCGACGGGACGACCGGCGGGGTTGGGCCGGTCGAGCACCCAGACCGCCTTGCCGTGTTTCGCCGCCGCCTCCAGCACATAGCGCAGCGTGGTGACGAAGGTGTAGATGCGGCAGCCCAAGTCCTGCAGATCGACGAGCAGCACGTCGAACGTGTCCATCATCGCCTCGGTCGGCCGGCGCACCTCGCCATAGAGGCTGAAGACGGGGATGCCGAGCGTGGGGTCGACGAAATCGGGCGACTCGACCATGTTGTCTTGCTTGTCGCCCTTGAGGCCGTGCTGCGGGCCGAAGGCCGCCGTCAGATTGATTTCGGGCAGGGCGGCCAGCGCATCGAGCGCGTGCGTCAGGTCGCGCGTCGTCGAGGCCGGATGGCCGAGCAAGGCGACGCGTCGACCGGCGAGCGGGCGGCGCAGCGCGGCGTCTTCGAGCAGGCGTTCCAGTCCGACCTTCACGGCCAATGTGAGGGACGAAACCCGGTCGGACCGAGGCTCAGCACGAAGCCGGCGTGGTGGTGGAAGTCGGGCTTGCCGGGCGGGTGGGCGAGCGCCCAGTAGCCGTGGTGGCCGCCCTCGGCTTCGAGGATGGCCGCCACCGCGATGCGCAGGGTCTCGCCCTTGGGCAGGGCGGCACGGGGCAGGTGCACGGTGAGCTTCAGCAGGTCTTCTGTGCGGGTGAACTGGATCGCGGGCGCGGAGCCGGCGACGCTGCCCGGCAGCGGCTGGCGCGTGTCGGCGAAGTCGTAGGTCGCCCATTGCCCGGAAGGCGAGAAGTTGAATTCGCGGTAAGCGGTTTGCCCGACGCTGCCGAGGAAAAGCTCGCAGCACGTCGTCTTCCACAAGGCGTCGGACGGGGCGGGGGCGTGCGGCGTCGGCACGCGCAGGTCGAGATTGAAGCCGTGGATGGTGTAGGCGATTTCGAGCGCGCCGTCGCGCTGCTGCGCCAGTGTGGCTTCGATGCGCTGGTGAAAGCGTGCCGGGTTGTCGTGGTGGGCCGCGAGGCGGACGTGGACCGAGTGCGCCATGCCGTCTAGCCAGCGACGAGATTTTTCCGTTGCGCACCGAGCCTCCCGGCGCCGTGGCGGACGGGCTTCATGGCTTCTTGTCGAGGATGCCGCCAAGCAAAGCGGCCACCGGGCGCAGAGGCCGCCGTGGCGCCGGGGGCGATTTTTGCTCCGGCTTCGCGGCGGGCGCCGTCTCGTCGCCCCGCGGTTCGTAGGGTTTCGAGAAATCGAAGCCGTCGGGCGCGATCATCGCCGGCTTGGGCAGGCGGTCGACGCGCACCTTCGGGCCGCGGCCGATCTTCGGCTCGTGCTTGTGGCCGTGCCCGTGGTCGCGGCGCACCGGCGCGCCAGGCTCGAAGCCGGGCACGACGACCTGTTCGATCCTGAACTTGATGAGTTTCTCGATCTCGGCCAACTGCTTCATCTCCTCGGGCGCGACCAGCGAGGTGGCGTCGCCTTTCTTGCCGGCGCGGCCGGTGCGACCGATCCGATGCACATAGTCCTCGGCGACGCGCGGCAGCTCGTAGTTGATGACGTGCGGCAGGTCGTCGATGTCGAGGCCGCGCGCCGCGACGTCGGTGGCGACCAGCACGCGCGTCGCGCCGGACTTGAAGGCTTCGAGCGCCTTGGTGCGCTCCTGCTGGCTCTTGTCGCCGTGGATCGCGGCGGCGTCGATGCCCTGCTTTTCCAGCCAGGCGGCGAGCCGTGCGGCGCCGAACTTGGTGCCGACGAATACCAGCACCTGGGTCATCGCTGCATCGTCGAGCAGGTGCTTGAGCAGGTGGCGCTTGTTGTCGGCGGCGACCGGATGCACGCGGTGCATGATGGTGTCGGAAACCTGGTTGCGGCGCGCGACCTCGATGAGCTGCGGATTTTTCAGCATCGCGTCGGCGAGCTTCTTGATCTCGTCGGAGAAGGTCGCGGAGAACAGCAGGCTCTGGCGTGTCGTCGGCAAGAGTTTGAGAATGCGCTTGATATCCGGGATGAAGCCCATGTCGAGCATGCGGTCGGCCTCGTCGAGCACCAGGAATTCGACGAAGCCGAAACCGACGGTCTTCTGTTCGACGTGGTCGAGCAGGCGGCCCGGCGTGGCGACGACGATTTCGCGGCCTTCCTTCAGTTCGGCGATCTGCGCCTTCATATCCACGCCGCCGTAGATGCAGACCGAGCGCAGGGCGAGATACTTGCCGTAGGTCTTGACCGATTCCTGCACCTGCATCGCCAGCTCGCGCGTGGGACAGAGGATCAGCGCGCGCACCGGGTGGCGGGCGGGCGAGGGCGAGGTGTTGGCGTGGCGGGCGAGTTTGTGCAGGAGCGGCAGCGTGAAGCCGGCCGTCTTGCCGGTGCCGGTTTGCGCCCCGCCCATGACGTCGTGGCCGGCGAGCACGATCGGGATCGCCTGCTGCTGGATGGGGGTCGGTTCGGTGTAGCCGGCGTCCTCGACGGCTTTCAGGATTTCGGGCGCCAGCCCGAGGTCGGCAAATTTCACGCAGTGCTCCGTCGTGTGTCGCATGCCCGGTGATCTCGGGGAGACGGCGCCGGCTCAGGCGGGGCGACGGTGGGAAAGGCGAGGTGCGCGCCCAACCGGCAGGGCGCGCGGCGGGATTCTACGGCAAGGGAAACGCTGAATAAATTGCTGCGCGGTGACGGCGGTTGTCGAGCGCCTCACGGAAGGGATTCTACGGCAAGGGAAACGCTGAATAAATTGCTGCGCGGGCGAATCGCTGCGTTGCGCGGTGCTCGCTTCCTCGCCTAACTCATTGTTATGTCTCGGTCGCTGCGCTCCGTGCGCCTTGCGCTTCATCCCGCTCGCTGCTTTCTTCAGCGTTTCCCAAGTCAGGTCGTCTTGCCGCCGGCGGCCGGTGCGCCTTCGGTGGGCGAGGGGGCGTTTCCCTGGCGGGCGGATTCGGCGGCGGATGGCGTTTCCGCCCGCTTCGGTTCGGCGGCGACGCCGACGGGCGGAACGATCTCGATATTGTTCTCGCGCATGTAGGCATCCATGTCGCGCCAGCCGGTGAAGATGGCCGCCTTCGAGGCCCGCTTGTTGAGGCTGTAGCAATCTTCCAGCGCCCGGCCGCTGTGGCGGCAACCGCTGCCGATGGCGCGGCCTTCCGCTTCCTTGGCGGCGGCGACCCGGGCCGGAGTTTCGATGCCCAGCTGTTCGCAGCCGGCGAGAGCGATTCCGCAGAGAGCGATGAGGAGATACTTGCGCATGGGCGATAAGGATAGTCCTGCCAACCGGATTCTACGGCGGCCGGCGGTGTTTCTTTAATCTGGGGCGCGAACGGGTAAACTCGCTCGCCTGCCCGATTGCCATGTCGACCGTCGATCATGAAACGTCTGATGCTGACCGTCCTGCTGTGTGCCTGTCCTGGCTTTGCCGCCCTGGGACAGAGCCAGCGCAAGGCGCCGCCGCCTCCGCCGCCGCCTCAGGAAGTCGTGCTGCGCCACGCGCTATCCGGACCGTCGCTTGCCGCCCTTTCCGAACTGGTGGTGCGTTTCAACGACCAGGAGGCGCAGCGGCGCGGCGGCAGCGGCCGCGTGACGCTCGAAGACGCCCTCGGCCTTGCTGACAAATCACGCTTGCCGCACATGGCGTTTTTCGACCCATCGGACGTTCTGACGCTGTTCGACACGAAACCACGCTTCCGTCCCATGCATCAGGTCATGGCGGCAGGCAAGCAGCGCTTCGACCCGCGCGCCTTCTACCCGCAGATGAGCGATGCGGTCGAGGACATCGCCGGACGCATGCAGGCCCTGCCGCTGGGGCTGTCGCTGCCGGTGCTGTTCTACAACCAGGCGGCTTTCGTGCGCGCCGGGCTCGATCCGCATGCGCCGCCGAAGACCTGGTGGGAGCTGCAAGAAGTCGCCGGCGCGCTGCGCGATGCCGGTTTCGGGTGTCCGCTGACCAGCTCCCGTTTCGCCTGGGTGCACCTTGAGAACGTGGCGGCCCAGCATGGCGAGCCGCATGCCGTGAAAAACGGCAAGGTCAACCGGCTGGCGCTCAACAATCTCGTCAATGTCAAGCACATCGCCTTGCTGACCAGCTGGCACAAGAGCCACTACTTCGTCTATTCCGGGCCGGGGCGGGAAGGCGACGGACGGTTCGCCAGCGGCGAATGTGCGATGCTGACCGGAGAATCGGCGCTGTTCGCGCAACTGCGGCGTGAAGCGCCGGATTTTCCGCTCGGCGTGGCGGTGCTGCCGCACTACGACGACGTTTACGGCGTGCGACCGGCGCATGTGCTGCCCGACGGGGCTTCCCTGTGGGTGCTGGCCGCCGACAGGCCGGCGGAACTGGCGGTCGTGGCGCGCTTCATTGCTTTCCTGCTGCAACCGGAGCAGCAGCGCGAGTGGGTGCGGGCCACCGGTTTTCTGCCGATGACGCCGGCGGCCGTCCAGGCGCTGCGCGAAGCGGGCGCGGATCCGAGCCTGCTGGCTCGCGCGGCAGCCCGCCTGTCGATGCCGGCGCGCCATGCGGGGCGCACGAAGGCCGGTTTCGACCGCAGCCGGATTCGCAACATCCTTGCCGAGGAGATCGAGTTTGTTTGGGGCGGAACCAAACCCCCCAAGCTCGCCCTCGACACCGCCGTCGCGCGTTCCGCCGCCGTGCTGGCCCCGCCGCCGCCGACAGCCCGCCGCTGAAGCCTTCCCGTAGAATCGGCACCTTTGCCGTTGCCGCGAGCCCAGTCATGAAAAGCGCCGAAATCCGGGAAAAATTCCTCGAGTTCTTCGAGTCGAAGGGCCATCAGGTCGTTGCTTCGAGTTCTCTCGTGCCTTGCGACGACCCGACCCTGCTGTTTACCAATGCGGGGATGAATCAGTTCAAGGATGTCTTCCTCGGCTTCGACAAGCGGCCCTATACGCGCGCCGCGACCGCCCAGAAATGCGTGCGCGCCGGCGGCAAGCACAACGACCTCGAGAACGTCGGCTACACCGCCCGGCATCACACTTTCTTCGAGATGCTCGGCAACTTCAGCTTCGGCGACTACTTCAAGCGCGACGCGATCAGATACGCCTGGGAACTGCTCACCGAGGTCTACGAACTGCCTGCGGACAAGCTCTGGGTCACCGTCTATGCCGAGGACGACGAAGCCTACGACCTCTGGACGAAGGATATCGGCGTGCCGGTCGGACGCTGCATCCGCATCGGCGACAACAAGGGCGCGCGCTACCTGTCCGACAACTTCTGGATGATGGGCGATACCGGCCCCTGCGGCCCCTGCACCGAGATTTTCTACGACCACGGCCCGGAAGTGCCCGGCGGCCCGCCCGGCTCGCCCGACGAGGACGGCGACCGTTACATCGAGATCTGGAACAACGTGTTCATGCAGTTCAACCGCGACGAGCGCGGCATCATGCATCCGCTGCCCAAGCCTTCGGTCGACACCGGCATGGGGCTGGAGCGCATCGCTGCGGTGCTGCAGGGCGTGCATAGCAACTACGAGATCGACCTGATGCGGGCGCTGGTCGAGGCGGCCGCGCGCGAGACCGGACAGACGAACCTCGACCAGCCCTCGTTGCGCGTGCTGGCCGACCACATCCGCGCCTGCGCCTTCCTGCTCGCCGACGGCGTGATCCCCGGCAACGAAGGGCGCGGCTTCGTCCTGCGCCGCATCATCCGCCGCGCCATCCGCCACGGCTGGAAGCTCGGCGCGCGGCAGCCTTTCTTCCACCGGCTGACGCCCGATCTCGTCGCCGAGATGGGCGCCGCCTATCCTGAGCTGGCGCAGAACCAGGGGCGGGTGATGGAGATGCTCAAGCTGGAGGAGGAACGTTTCTTCGCCACCATCGAGCACGGCATGGCGATCGTCGAAGCCGACCTGGCGGAAATGGCGAAACGGGGCGTCAAGGTGTTCGACGGCGCTACCGCCTTCAAGCTCCACGACACCTATGGCTTTCCGCTCGATTTGACCGCCGACATCTGCCGCGAGCACGGCGCGACGGTCGATGCCGCCGCCTTCGATGCGGCGATGGCGCAGCAGAAGGAACAGGCGCGCGCCGCCGGCAAGTTCAGGATGGCGACGGCCCTCGACTACGACGGCCCGGCGACCGTCTTTTGCGGTTATGCGACGCTGGAAGCCAAGGGCAACGTGCTGGCGCTCTACAAGGACGGCGCGCCGGTCAATGAACTCGCCGAGGGCGAAATGGGCGTGGCGGTGCTCGACGACACGCCGTTCTACGCCGAGTCCGGCGGTCAGTGCGGCGATCACGGCGTCCTGCAATCCGTGCATGGCATCTTCGCCGTCGAGGATACGCAGAAGATCCAGGCCAGCGTCTTCGGCCACCACGGCGTGGTGAAGACCGGCACGATCAAGGTGGGCAACGGCGTGACGGCAAAGGTGGATATCCCGGCGCGCACGCGCACGATGCGCCACCACTCGGCCACCCACCTGATGCACAAGGCGCTGCGCGAGGTGCTGGGCGGCCACGTGCAGCAGAAAGGCTCGCAGGTCGATCCGGACAAGACGCGCTTCGACTTCGCCCACAACGCGCCCATGACCGCCGAGGAGATCCGCAAGGTCGAGGCGCTCGTCAATGCCGAAATCCTCGCCAACGCGGCGACCGAAGCGAAGACGATGCCGCTGGCCGAGGCGCAAAAGAGCGGCGCGACGATGCTCTTCGGCGAGAAATACGGCGAGGAGGTGCGCGTGCTGAGCATCGGCTCTTCGAAAGAGTTGTGCGGCGGCACCCACGTTGCCCGCACTGGCGACATCGGCCTGTTCAAGATCGTTTCCGAAGGCGGCGTGGCCGCCGGCGTGCGGCGCGTCGAAGCGGTGTGCGGCGACGTCGCGCTCGCCTGGATCGACGCGCAGCAGGCGACGCTGGCCGAGGTCATGGGCGCGCTCAAGGCGCAGCCGCAGGAGGTGGCGCAGAAAGTCGCCCAGACCGTCGAGCACGTGCGCGCGCTGGAAAAGGAAGTGGCGCGGCTCAAGTCCAAACTCGCCTCCGCGCAGGGCGACGATCTCGCCGCGCAGGCCGTCGAGATTCGGGGCGTCAAGGTGCTGGCGGCGATGCTCGAAGGCGCCGACCCGCCGACGCTGCGCGAGACCATGGACAAGCTCAAGGACAAATTGAAGTCCGCCGCCATCGTTCTGGCCAGCAGCAGCGACGGCAAGGTATCGCTGATCGCCGGCGTGACGGCCGATCTCGTCGGCAGGCTCAAGGCCGGCGAACTCGTCAACGAGGTCGCCCGCCAGGTGGGGGGCAAGGGCGGCGGTCGGCCGGACATGGCGCAAGCCGGCGGCATGCAACCGGAGAACCTGCCCGGCGCTTTGGCGAGCGTGCCAGACTGGGTCGCGCAACGCTTGTAACGCGGGGCGCCGTGCGGCAGATTGCCGCACCTGCGGCGCCGTGTGGCGCATCGCCGATAATGCGCGCATGGATTCTTCTGCCGACGCGCATCGCCTGAACGCCATCCGCCGGCGGATGGTCGTCTTTCGCTGGTGGATGCTCGCCGGGCTTGGCGTCGCCGTCCTGTCGGCGTCGACTTTTCTCGGGATTCCCCTTTCGCTTCCGCCGCTGCTGGCCGTCTTGCTGTTGCTCGCGGCGTTCAATTTCCTCGTCGGCCGCGCCACAGACGCGGCATCTCCCCGCGCTTTCGCACGCCAGCTCGCCGTGGATCTCGTCGCTCTGGGCGTCTTGCTCTATCTGACGGGCGGGGCGACGAATCCTCTGATTTCGCTGCTGCTTCTGCCGGTGGCGATCGGCGCGTTTGCCCTGCCGGCGCGCTGGGCGGCCGGCGTGGCCGGGCTCGCCATCGGCCTGTACTCCTTCTTGATGCTGTATTCCCTGCCGCTGCCGATCGCCGATGCGGAACGCGCGACGCGCCTGCATCTTTCCGGCATGTGGCTGACCTTCGTGGTCTCGGTCGTGTTGCTGGTGTGGTTCGTCACGCGCATGACGGCCGCTCTGCGCGAGCGGGACATGCGACTTGCCGCCGCCCGCGAAGAATCCCTGCGCGATGCTCAGGTGCTTGCCCTGGGACAGCTGGCCGCCGGGGCGGCGCACGAGCTCGGCACGCCGCTGGCGACGATGAACGTGTTGGCCGGCGAGTTGGCCCGCGACGCACGGCTGCCGGAAGACGCCCGCTCCGATCTCGCCCTGCTATGTCGTCAGATAGCGCTCTGCAAGGAAACCGTCGGCGGGCTGGCGCGCAAGGCCGGCATCGAGCGTGCAGCGGCCAGCACGGCGGCGCACGACTGGATCGACGCCTTGCTGGCGCGCTGGCGGGCTTCGTGGCCCGGCGCCGTGTGCGCGCTCAGGATCGCCGGCGCGGGAATGCCGCCTGCCGTCGTCGCCGATGCGAGCATCGAGCAGGCCGTGACGAATCTGCTCAACAACGCCGCGCGGGTTTCGCCTGCGGCGATCGAGGTCGTGCTCGATTGGGATGCCACACGCCTGCACATCGAGGTGCGTGATCACGGCGGGGGATTCCCGTCGGAAATTCTCGATGGCGCGGGCGCCGGGCCGCTGACCGAGGCGACCGGCAGCGGCATCGGCCTGTGGCTGACGCGCGCCGCGGTCGAGCGGCGCGGCGGCCGCCTGTCGCTGGTAAACGGGGCGCAAGGTGGAGTGGCGACCATTGAGCTGCCATTGGGAGGGAAGACGTGACACAGTCGATTCTGGTCATCGACGATGACGAGACTTTCAATGCGGTGCTGGCGCGTGTGCTGGAGCGACGCGGCTTTCGCGTCGCACGCGCCGCGACGCCGGAACAGGCGCTTGCCGCGGCGCGTGCCGCGTCACCCGATGCGGCGGTGCTTGATCTCAACCTCGGCAGCGTTTCCGGCCTCGCGCTGATTCGTCCCTTGCTGGAACTCGTCCCGGCCTGCCGCATCGTCGTGCTGACGGGTTACGCGAGCATCGCCACGGCAGTCGAGGCGATCAAGCTCGGGGCCACCCAGTACTTGGCCAAACCGGTCGAGGTGGACGCGATTCTCGCCGCCTGTGAGGCAAAGCCTCCCGCAGCCGACCGGGAGGCGCCGCCGAGCGACCCGCTTTCGATCGAGCGGCTCGAGTGGGAGCACATCCAGCGCATCCTGCACCAGCATGACGGCAACGTCTCCGCCACGGCGCGCGCCTTGAAGATGCACCGTCGCACCTTGCAGCGCAAGCTGGCGAAGCGTCCCGTCAAGGCATGAAAAATGTTGCGGATTTCTTGCGTGCCGAAAATTGTTTGCTAGAATCCGCCTCCTCGGTTTTTCGAGGCCGATGCGGAGCGGTAGTTCAGTCGGTTAGAATACCGGCCTGTCACGCCGGGGGTCGCGGGTTCGAGTCCCGTCCGCTCCGCCATGCATTCAAACAGAACAACGCCCCTCGGGGCGTTTTCCGTTTTTGCCAGTTGCGTTGCCCAGCGTTTTTTTCGGGCGGCCGCTTCGAGGGAGTGATTCGCCAATGCAGAAAATCACCAAGGCGGTGTTTCCGGTAGCGGGCATGGGAACACGCTTCCTGCCGGCCACGAAGGCCAGCCCCAAGGAAATGTTGCCGGTCGTCGACAAGCCGCTGATCCAGTACGCAGTCGAGGAGGCGGTGGCGGCGGGGATCACCGACATGATTTTCGTCACCGGCCGTTCCAAGCGCGCCATCGAGGATCATTTCGACAAGGCCTACGAGCTGGAAAGCGAACTGGAGCGTCGCGGCAAGACGCAGATGCTCGAGTTCGTGAAGAACCTCCTGCCGAAGAACATCAACTGCATCTACATTCGCCAATCGGAAGCCCTCGGCCTCGGGCACGCCGTGCTGTGCGCCAAACCGGTCATCGGCGAGGAGCCCTTCGCCGTGCTGCTCGCCGACGACCTGCTCGATGGCGATCCGGCTGTCATGAAGCAGATGGTCGATGCTCACGGCTATTATCGTTGTTCGATGCTCGGGGTACAGGATGTGCCGCGCGAGGATACCGCCAGCTATGGCATCGTCGCTGCCAGCTCCTTGGCCGAGCGGGTCGAACGCGTCGATGCCATCGTCGAGAAGCCCGCTCCGGACACGGCGCCCTCCACGCTGGCCGTGGTGGGGCGCTATGTGCTGACACCGCGCATCTTCCATTACCTCGAAACCGCCCAGCCCGGCGCCGGCGGCGAGATCCAGCTCACCGACGCCATCGCGCGGTTGCTGACCGAGCAGCAGGTGCTGGCCTACCGCTATCACGGGGTGCGCTACGACTGTGGCTCCAAGCTCGGCTATCTGCAGGCGACGGTCGAATACGCCCTGCGCCATCACGAGATCGCCGAGGAGTTCGCGACCTATCTGAAGAGTCTGAAGAGCCTGGAGCGCCTGCCGTGACAGCGGGCATCGCCCCCGCGATCTTCGTCACCGGCGGGGCCGGCTTCATCGGTTCGGCGCTGATCCGCCTCTTGATCGCCGAAAGCGACTGGACCATCGTCAACATCGACAAGCTCACCTACGCCGGCAATCTCGAGTCGCTGTTCGATGCGGCGAAGAGTCCGCGTCACGTTTTCAGCCGTACCGACATTTGCAACCGCCCGGCACTCGATGCGCTGTTCGCATGTCATCGGCCCTGTGGCGTGATCCATCTCGCCGCCGAGTCGCATGTCGACCGTTCGATCCACGGCCCCGGCGACTTCATCGCCACCAACATCGCCGGCACCTATGCTTTGCTCGAAGCCGCCCGCGGCTACTGGAGCGGCCTGGACGATGCCGGCAAGGCCGCTTTCCGTTTCCATCACGTCTCGACCGACGAGGTGTTCGGCAGCCTCGGCAGCGAGGGCAGCTTTGACGAGACGACCGCTTACGATCCGCGCTCGCCCTATTCGGCGTCGAAGGCTGCCTCCGATCACCTGGTGCGCGCCTGGCGGCACACCTACGGGCTGCCCACGCTCGTCACCAACTGCTCGAACAATTACGGTCCCTGCCAGTTTCCGGAAAAGCTCATTCCTCTGATGATCCTCAATGCGCTGGCCGGCAGACCCTTGCCAATCTACGGCAAGGGCGACAACGTGCGCGACTGGCTCTACGTCGATGACCACGCACGCGCGCTGAAGCTCGTCTTCGAGCGCGGTGCGCCGGGCGCGACCTATTGCATCGGCGGCCACAACGAAAAGACCAACCTGGAGGTCGTCGATCTGCTCTGCGCCCATCTCGACCGGTTGCGTCCGCGTGCCGGCGGCGGCAGCTACGTTGCGCTGAAAACCTTTGTCGCCGACCGTCCCGGCCACGACAGGCGCTACGCGATCGACGCCGGGAAAATCGAACGCGAGCTCGGCTGGCGTCCGCAGGAAACCTTCGAGAGCGGCATCGAGAAGACCGTGCGCTGGTATCTGGACAATCCCGACTGGGTGGTCCGCGTGCAAAGCGGCGCATACCGGCAATGGCTGGAAGCGAATTACGGAAACCGCCCATGAACCGCAAGGGCATCATCCTCGCCGGCGGCGCCGGCACCCGACTCCACCCGGCGACGCTGTCGGTCTCGAAACAGCTCCTGCCGATCTACGACAAGCCGATGATCTACTACCCGCTGGCGACGCTGATGCTGGCGGGCATCCGCGACATCCTGCTGATCTCGACGCCGCAGGACACGCCGCGCTTCGCCCAGCTGCTCGGCGACGGTGCATCCTGGGGGCTGGACATTCGCTACGCCGTGCAGCCCGCGCCCGAGGGGATCGCGCAGGCCTTCATCATCGGTCGGGATTTCATCGGCGGCGCGCCCTCGACGCTGGTCCTCGGCGACAACGTGTTCTACGGCCACGAACTGGCCGAGCAGTTGCGGCGCGCGGCAAAAGTCGGCGCTGGCGGGACGGCGGGCGCCACGGTGTTCGCCTATCCAGTCACCGATCCGCACCGCTACGGCGTGATCGAATTCAACGCCAACCGCCGTGCCGTCAGCATCGAGGAAAAACCCGCGCAGCCGAAATCGCGCTACGCCGTCACCGGCCTGTATTTCTACGACCGGCAGGTCTGCGACATCGCCGCGCATCTTAAGCCCTCGCCGCGCGGCGAACTGGAGATTACCGACATCAATCGCCGCTATCTGGAGAAAGGCGAGCTCCATGTCGAGATCATGGGGCGCGGCATGGCCTGGCTCGACACCGGCACGCACGACTCGCTACTCGACGCCAGCCAGTTCATCGCCACGCTGGAAAAGCGCCAGGGACTGAAAGTCGCCTGTCCGGAGGAAATCGCCTGGCGGCAGGGCTGGATCAGCGACACGGAACTCGAAGCCCTCGCTGCGCCGCTGGCGAAAAACGGCTACGGCGCCTATCTGCTCGGCCTGTTGCGGGATCGCGTGTACTGAGCGCGCCATCCCGAAGCGGCGCGCGAATGCGACATGATAAAATTCGCGCCATCGAAGCAGGGTGCCTGTGAGCCACAGACACCCTGTTCCCGTTTTATGGAGCCAGACATGCCGGTCATCACGCTTCCCGATGGTTCGCAACGCACGTATCCTCATCCGGTGACGGTGGCCGAGGTGGCCGCCTCGATCGGCGCCGGCCTTGCCAAGGCCGCGCTGGCGGGCAAGGTGGATGGCCGGCTCGTCGACACTTCATTTTCCATTGACCGCGATGCGTCGCTTGCCATCGTCACCGATCGCGATGCGGAAGGCGTCGAGATCATCCGTCACTCGACCGCGCACCTGATGGCCTATGCGGTCAAGGAGCTGTTCCCGGAGGCGCAGGTGACCATCGGGCCGGTGATCGAGAACGGCTTCTACTACGACTTCGCCTACAAGCGTCCCTTCACGCCGGAAGATCTGGCGGCGATCGAAAAACGCATGGCGGAGCTGGCGAAGCGGGATTTTCCCGTCGTGCGTGAGGAATGGGAACGCGATCAGGCGGCGGCCTTCTTCAAGTCCATCGGCGAGCGCTACAAGGCCGAACTGATCGCGGCAATTCCGCCGGGAGAGCCAATCAGCCTGTATCGCGAAGGCGATTTCGTCGATTTGTGCCGCGGCCCGCATGTGCCCTCGACCGGCAAGCTCGAGGTCTTCAAGCTGATGAAGGTCGCCGGCGCCTACTGGCGCGGCGATGCCAGAAACGAGATGCTCCAGCGCATCTACGGCACCGCCTGGGCGAAGAAAGAGGAGCTCGACGCCTATCTCCACATGCTCGAAGAGGCCGAAAGGCGCGACCATCGCAAGCTTGGCCAGCAGCTCGACCTGTTCCATTTCCAGGACGAGGCGCCGGGCTCGGTGTTCTGGCATCCGCATGGCTGGCGGCTGTTCCAGGACCTGATTGCCTACATGCGCGGCCGTCAGGAAGCCGCCGGCTACGTCGAGATCAACACGCCGGACGTGATGGATCGCAGCCTGTGGGAAGTTTCCGGTCACTGGTTCAACTATCGCGAGCACATGTTCACCACGCAGACCGAGGATGAACGCCTGTTCGCCCTCAAGCCGATGAACTGCCCGGGCGGCATGCTGCTGTTCAAGCAGGGCATCAAGAGCTATCGCGATCTGCCGCTCAGGATGGCCGAGTTCGGCAAGGTGCACCGCTACGAACCTTCGGGAGCGCTGCACGGCCTGTTGCGCGTGCGCCATTTCACCCAGGACGACGCACACATTTTCTGCACCGAGGAGCAGATGGAACAGGAGTGCCGGGATGTCGTCGCGCTGATCCTCGACATCTACAAGGAGTTCGGTTTCGACAGCGTGCGCATCAAGCTGTCGACCCGTCCGGAAAAGCGCATCGGTTCCGACGCGACCTGGGACAAACTCGAGGCGGCGCTCTCCAACGCGCTCGATCACATGGGCATGGCCTACGAGCTCTTTCCGGGGGAGGGCGCCTTCTATGGCCCGAAGCTCGAATTCGTGCTGCGCGATGCCATCGGCCGCGACTGGCAGTGTGGCACGCTCCAGGTGGACATGAGCCTGCCGGAGCGTTTCGACCTGAACTACGTGGCGGCCGACAACACCCACAAACGTCCGGTGATGCTGCACCGCGCGCTGTTCGGCTCCCTGGAGCGCTTCGCCGGCATCCTGATCGAGCACTACGCCGGCGCCTTGCCGCTGTGGCTCTCGCCGGTGCAGGTCGTGGTGATGAACATTTCCGCGGGCCAGGCCGACTATGCCGAAAGTGTGGCGAAAACGCTGCGCGGGGCCGGCCTGCGCGTCGAAACGGATTTGCGCGGCGAAAAGATCAACTATAAAATACGAGAACATAGCATGTTGAAGCGGCCTTATCTCGTCGTCGTCGGCGACAAGGAAAAGGCCGCCGGGTTGGTCGCCTTGCGTGCCCGGGGCAATCGGGATCTCGGGCAAATGTCCCCGGATGCGTTGATCGAGCGCCTGTTGCAGGAGATTCGCGGCAAGGGCGTGGCGGCCTGATTTTTTGTTTTTTAGGAGATTCGAGTCATAGCCCAGGAAAAGACGCAGCGCGTCAACGAAGAGATCACGGCCCCCGAGATTCGCTTGATCGGGGTGGATGGCGAACAGCTGGGAATATTTTCCGTGCGTCAGGCGCTGCACATGGCGGAAGAGGCGGAAGTCGATCTCGTCGAAATCGCGCCTCTGGCGACTCCGCCGGTCTGCCGACTGATGGACTATGGCAAGTTCAAGTATCAGGAAGCCAAGCGACAGGCGGAGGCGAAGAAGAAACAGAAGATCGTCGAGGTCAAGGAAGTCAAGTTCCGGCCGGGCACGGACGAGAACGACTACCAGATCAAGATGCGCAACGTCGTGAAGTTTCTCGGCGAGGGCGACAAGGCGAAGATCACCTTGCGCTTCCGCGGTCGCGAGATGGCGCACCAGGAGATCGGCATGCGCATGCTGGAGCGGATCAAGACCGATCTGGAACAGCAGGCGGTCGTCGAGCAGTTTCCGAAGATGGAGGGCCGCCAGCTCGTCATGGTGCTGGCGCCGTCGAAGAAGCAGGCCAAGCATTAAGGGTTTTTGCAGTATCGAAAAGCAGTCGTGGGTCGTCGAAGCGTTTCCGGATCGGAAGCCACCCAGCGCTGTGTCACAAGAAGGAGATCTTCGATGCCGAAGATGAAGACGAAGAGCGGCGCCGCCAAGCGCTTCAAAGTGCGCGGCAGCGGCAGCATCAAACGCTCGCAGGCGTTCAAGCGCCACATCCTCACCAAGAAATCCACCAAGGTGAAGCGCCAGCTGCGCGGCATGCAGACCGTGCATGCGTCGGACGTCAAGTCCATCCGCGCCATGTTGCCGAACGCTTGAGGAGAAGACGTCATGCCACGAGTCAAACGCGGAGTCACGGCGCGCGCGCGCCACAAGAAGGTTCTTGCCCAGGCCAAGGGGTATCGCGGTCGCCGCTCGACCGTCTATCGCATCGCCAAAGAAGCGGTGATGAAGGCCGGCCAGTATCAGTATCGCGACCGCCGGCAAAGAAAGCGCCAGTTCCGCCAACTCTGGATCGCCCGCATCAACGCGGCGGCCCGCGAGCTGGGCATGAAATACAGCACCCTGATGAACGGCCTCAAGAAGGCGTCCATCGAGGTGGATCGCAAGGTGCTGGCCGAGCTGGCCGTCTTCGACAAGGCGGCCTTCGCCGCGATCGCCAATCAGGCGAAAGCGCAACTGTCGGCCTGACGACGAAGACGGGTATCGGAGGGGCCGCTTCGGTAGCACTGGGCGGCCTTTTCGTTTTCGGTTCCCCCTTTCGATTCCCCCATGAACGATCTCGATCGACTCGTCGCGCGCGCCACGGCCGATTTCGCTGCCGCCGGCGAACTGGCCCGGCTCGAAGAAGTCAAGGCCGCCTATCTGGGCAAGGAAGGCGCGCTGACCGTCCTGCTCAAGGGCCTGGGCAAGCTGCCGCCCGACGAGCGCAAGGCGACCGGCGCGGCGATCAATGCGGCCAAGGCGCAAGTCGAGGCCGCGCTGACCGAACGGCGCGCGGCGCTGAAGAACGCCCAACTGGCCGCCCAGCTCGCGGCCGAGTCTCTCGACGTCACGCTGCCCGGCCGCGGCCAACCCGCCGGGACGCTGCATCCGGTGATGCGCACGCTGGAGCGCATCGAACAACTGTTCCGCTCCATCGGCTTCGAGGTCGCCGACGGCCCCGAGATCGAGACCGACTGGCACAACTTCACGGCCTTGAACACGCCGGAAAACCACCCGGCGCGCTCGATGCACGACACGTTTTACCTGCTCGACGACGCCGGCCAGGTGCGCGAAGACGTGCTATTGCGCACGCACACCAGCCCGGTGCAGATACGCACGATGCTGGCCCACGTCGCGAAGCACAGACATCTCGAACGCATGCCCGAGATCCGCGTCGTCTGTCCGGGCCGCGTGTACCGGGTTGACTCGGATGCCACGCACTCGCCGATGTTCCACCAGGTCGAAGGCCTGTGGGTGGGCGAGAACGTCAGCTTCGCCGATTTGAAAGGCGTGGTCGCCGACTTCCTGCGCCGCTTTTTCGAAAGCGACGATTTGAAGGTGCGCTTTCGCCCCTCCTTTTTCCCTTTCACCGAGCCCTCCGCCGAGATCGACGTCGCCTTCATGCACGGCGCGCAGACAGGCCGCTGGCTGGAGATCGCCGGCTGCGGCATGGTGCATCCCAACGTGCTGCGCGCAGGCCGCATCGATCCGGAAAAATACACCGGCTTCGCCTTCGGCATGGGGCCGGATCGCCTGACCATGCTGCGTTACGGCATCGACGATCTGCGCCTGTTTTTCGACGGCGACCTGCGTTTCCTCCAACAGTTCCAATAACAGCCGAGCGAGCATGCAATTTCCCGAATCCTGGCTGCGCGCCCTCGTCAATCCGCCCTTGTCGACGGAAGAGCTGTGCCATCTGCTCACCATGGCCGGCCTCGAAGTCGAGGCGTGCCGTCCTGCCGGCGTCGACTTTTCGCGGGTCGTCGTCGCGCGCATCCTGACGGCCGAAAAGCACCCCGATGCCGACAAGCTCAAGCTCTGCTCCGTCGATACGGGAGAACATGGCGTCCTCCAGATCGTCTGCGGCGCGCCGAACGCCGCCGCCGGGATGAATGTGCCCTGCGCGCTGGTCGGCGCGAAGCTGCCCGGCAGCGAGATCAAGAAGGCGAGGGTGCGCGGCGTCGAGAGCTTCGGCATGCTCTGCTCGGCGCGCGAGCTGGGTCTTGCGGAAGATCACGGCGGCCTGCTCGCGCTGCCGGCCGATGCGCCCGTCGGCCAGGACCTGCGCGCCTATCTCCAGCTCGATGACAACCTCATCACCCTGAAGCTCACGCCGAATCGCGCCGATTGCCTGTCGCTCGTCGGCATCGCGCGCGAAGTGGCCGCGCTGACCGGCGCGCCGCTCACCTTGCCCGCCATCGAGCCGGTCGCCGCCGTGCATGACGAAACCCGCGCCGTCGTGCTCGATGCGCCGGCCCACTGCCCGCGTTACTGCGGCCGCATCGTGCGCGGCGTGAATGCGAAAGCGCCGACGCCCGACTGGATGAAGCGGCGCATCGAGCGCTGCGGCCTGCGCTCGATCTCGGCGCTCGTCGACGTCACCAACTACGTGATGCTGGAACTCGGCCAGCCGCTGCACGCCTTCAACGATGCGCAGTTGGCCGGGGCAATCCATGTGCGCCTGCCCAAGGCCGGCGAACGACTGCTGCTGCTCAACGGCCAGACGGTTCAGCCTTCTGCCGACACCGCGCTGATCGCCGACGAGGAAAAAGCGCTGGCGCTGGCCGGCATCATGGGCGGCGAGCATTCCGGCATCGATGATGCGACAAGCGACTTGTTCCTCGAATCCGCCTTCTTCGCACCGGACGCCATTGCCGGCAAGGCGCGCGCGCTGGGTTTTTCCTCCGACGCCTCCTACCGCTACGAACGCGGCGTCGACTTCGAACTGCAACGCCGCGCCATCGAGCGCGCCACGCGGCTGATCGTCGAGATCTGCGGAGGTCACCCAGGGCCCGTGGTCGAGGCCGTGGCGCCGGAACACCTGCCCCGGCGCACGCCGGTGCGCCTGCGCATGGCGCGCGCCGAGAAGGTGCTCGGCGTCAAGCTCGGCTACGCCCAAATCGAGAAACTGGTCGCCGGACTCGGCTTTCCCTCTGTGCGTGAAAACGACGATTGGGTCGTCACGCCGCCCGCCCATCGCTACGACATCGTGATCGAAGAGGACTTGATCGAGGAAATCGCCCGTCTGCACGGCTACGACAACATTCCCGCGCCGCCGCCGACCGCGCGCTGCGAAATGCTGCCGCTGCCGGAAACGGCCATAACGCCGATGCAGGTGAGACGCCGCGTCGCCGCGCGCGGCTACCACGAGGTGGTCAACTACAGCTTCGTCGATGCCGCCTGGGAGGCGGACTTCTCCGGCAACGATTCGCCCGTGCGGCTTGCCAATCCCATCGCCAGCCAGATGGGCGCGATGCGCAGCAGCCTGATCGGCGGGCTGGCCGGCACGCTGGTCGGCAACCTGAAGCGTCAGGCCGAGCGCGTGCGCGTCTTCGAGCTGGGGCGCTGCTTCATCGCCGACGCGACTGCCGAGGCGGGCTATCGCCAGCCGCTGCGGCTCGCGGCGCTGGCCGCCGGTGCGGCGGCGCCCGAGCAATGGGGCGAGCCGCCGCGCTCCGTCGATTTCTATGACATCAAAGGCGATCTCGAAGCGCTGTTCGCGCCGCGCGCGCTGCGTTTCGAGCGCGCCGCACATCCGGCCTTGCATCCCGGCCGCTGCGCGCGCGTGCTGCTCGACGGCGCCGATATCGGCGTCATCGGCGAGATTCATCCGCGCTGGCGGCAGAAATACGAACTGGACGGCGCGGCGGCCGTCTTCGAGATCGAACTGGCGCCGCTGCTGACCGCGTCGATGCCGCGCTACGACGCGGTGTCGCGCTTTCCGCAGGTGGTGCGGGATATCGCGCTGGTGCTGCCGCAAACCTGCACTGTGCAGGAGCTGCTCGATGCCCTATGGGCGGCGGCGCCGGAATTCGTGCGGGAAATACGACTGTTCGACGTTTATCAGGGCAAGGGCATCGCGCCGGAGAGGAAAAGCCTTGCGTTCCGGATAACGATGCAAGATACTCGGCGCACGTTGGCCGACGCCGATGCCGATGCCGCAGTCGCCTGCCTCTTGCAGGTGGCGGAGGAACGTTTCGGCGCGCAGTTGCGCGGATAAGGGGAAAAAAGCATCATGACGACGACGAAGGCGGAGCTGGCCGATCTCCTGTTCGAGAAGGTTGGGCTCAACAAGCGCGAGGCGAAGGACATGGTCGAAGCCTTTTTCGAGGAGGTGCGCCTCGCGTTGGAGAAAGGCGACTGCGTCAAGCTCTCCGGCTTCGGCAACTTCCAGCTGCGCGACAAGCCGCAGCGTCCCGGCCGCAATCCCAAGACCGGCGAGGAAATCCCCATCACGGCGCGCCGCGTCGTGACCTTCCACGCCAGCCACAAGCTCAAGGAAACCGTCGAGGCCGCTGCCCATGACAGGCTCCAGTCCGCCGGATAAGATCGCCCAAGCCGACCTGCCGCCGATTCCCGCCAAGCGCTATTTCACGATCGGCGAGGTCAGCGAACTGTGCGGCGTCAAGCCGCACGTGCTGCGCTATTGGGAGCAGGAATTCACCCAGCTCAAGCCTGTCAAGCGGCGCGGCAACCGCCGCTACTACCAGCATCACGAGGTGCTGCTGGTGCGGCGTATCCGCCAGCTGCTCTACGAGGAAGGATTCACCATCAGCGGCGCGCGCAACCGCCTCGACGAGCCGCATGGCAGGACAATGCCGCAGGAGACGGCGCCCGCTGCCGGCTTCTCGCTGCGCGCCGAACTCGCCGGCATCATCGAACTGCTGCGGGTTTAGGCTATAATCCGCACCTCGTCGGGGTGTAGCGCAGCCTGGTAGCGCACTTGCATGGGGTGCAAGGGGTCGCGAGTTCGAATCCCGCCACCCCGACCAAGATGTACCAAGGGGTTCCGGTTGATCGCTGGAAACCCCTTTCCGTTTTCGCCGTCCCGCCAGCGCCGACTTTTGCGCTGCGCTTCAGCGCGTGACCCGTGTCGTGCCCTGTCCGGAGAGGATGCGCACCCGGTCGCCGGGACGGAAGGATTCGTCGGCCGCCTCCTGGGTGACCGCGATGTACTGGCCGGAATCGAGGCGGATGGTGATCTCCACCCCGGTTTTGCGAGTGACGCCTTCCTCGATAGCGCTGCCGAGAACGCCGCCGGCTACGGCGCCGAGGATCGCGCCGACGGTGGCGCCGCGACCGTCGCCAAGGTTGCTTCCGGCGATGCCGCCGATGGCGGCGCCGGCTGCCGGTCCGACGACCGATTGGGCACCTTCGATGGTCACTTCGCGCACGCTTTCCACCGTGCCGAAACGCACCGACATTTCGCCGCGCACCGCGCTCCGTTGGTAATGGGATCCCGACAGACTCGATGCGCAGCCGGCCAGCGTGGCCGGCAACAGCAAGATGGCGATGAGGATGTGGCGGAATGGCGTCATGGCTGTCTCCGGGGCGCAAAAGGGAATATGTTATCTCCCGGAGGATCCATTGGCCATATTTCCGTATCAGCGCACAGTGCACAAAAAATGCGACCGGGATGACCGCTTGCCAGCCGCGACGGAGGATAATCGCGCCATGGGCAACGATGGACAACGCTGTCACGGAGAAGAAGCGATGAGCAAGGTGCGCGCATGGGCGGCATTGGCCGCCGGGGGCCGGCTGGAGCCTTACGAATACGATCCCGGCCCGCTGGGCGACGAGGAGGTCGAGATTGCCGTCGAATATTGCGGCGTGTGCCATTCCGACCTGTCGATGATCGACAACGAGTGGAAGTACTCGGTCTATCCGCTGGTGCCGGGTCATGAGGTCGTCGGCCGCATCGTCGCGATGGGCAAGCAGGTCAAGGGGCTCGATTTCGGCCAGCGCGTCGGTGTCGGCTGGACGAACGCGAGTTGTCTGCATTGTGCGCCCTGCGTTTCCGGCAGTCAGCATTTGTGCCGCGATTCGCGGGCGACGATCGCCAACCGTGCCGGCGGTTTCGCGGAAAGGGTGCGCGCCCAGTGGGTCTGGGCGGTTCCATTGCCGCAAGGGCTGCGGCCGGAGGTGGCCGGCCCGCTGTTTTGCGGCGGCATCACCGTGTTCAGTCCGCTGATGGAGTATGGCATTTCCCCGACGAGCCGCGTTGGCGTCGTTGGCATCGGCGGCTTGGGCCACCTCGCCGTCAAGTTCGCGCGCGCCTGGGGCTGCGAGGTAACGGCATTCACGACAACTGCCGCAAAGCATGCCGAGGCGAGGGCAATGGGGGCGCATCGGGTTGTCGCCGCCGACGATGCGACGGCATTCGAAACGTTGGCCGGCGCCTTCGATCTGATCGTCGTCACCGTCAATGTGTCGCTCGACTGGAAAGCGTATTTGCGCCTGCTCGCGCCGCGCGGTCGCCTGCATTTCGTCGGCGCGGTGCTGGAGCCGCTGCCGGTGCTCGCTTTCGCGCTGATCGGCGGCCAGAAGAGCGTTTCCGGTTCGCCGATCGGCGCGCCGCTGACGGTGGCGAAAATGCTGGAATTCTGCGCGCGTCACGGCATCGAGCCGCAGGTGGAGCATTTTCCGATGCGCCGGGTGAACGAGGCGCTTGACCGCCTGCGCGCCGGCCAGGCCCGCTATCGCATCGTGCTCGACGCCGATTTCGGCGACTGAGCGAAAGTCGGCGCCGGCGGGACGGCGGCCATCGCGGGAGGAGTGCTGATAAACTGCCCGCCATGTCCGGCAACACCATCGGCACCCTGTTTTCCGTCACCTCCTTCGGCGAATCGCACGGCCCGGCCATCGGCTGCGTCGTCGATGGCTGTCCGCCGGGGCTGGAGATTTCGGCCCCGGAGATCCAGCACGAACTGGATCGCCGCAAGCCCGGTACGTCGCGCCACGTGACGCAGCGCCGCGAGGCGGACGAAGTCGAGATTCTCTCCGGCGTGTTCGAGGGCAAGACGACCGGCACGCCCATCGCGCTCCTGATCCGCAACACCGACCCGCGCAGCAAGGATTACGGCGACATTGCACAGACATTCCGACCGGGTCACGCCGACTACACCTACTGGCAGAAATACGGCATTCGCGACTGGCGCGGCGGCGGGCGTTCTTCCGCACGCGAGACGGCGGTGCGCGTCGCCGCCGGCGCCATCGCGAAAAAATGGCTGAAAGCGCGTTACGGGGTGACCATTCGCGGCTGGATGAGCCAACTCGGCCCCATCGAGGTTCCCTTTCTCGACGCGGCCGAGATCGACCGCAATCCCTTCTTCGCGCCGAATGCCGCCATCGTGCCGGAACTCGAAGCCTACATGGACCAGTTGCGCCGGGATGGCGATTCGGTTGGCGCGCGCATCGAGGTGATGGCGACCAATGTTCCGCCGGGCTGGGGCGATCCGGTCTATGGCCGCCTCGATGCGCAGATCGCCTACGCGATGATGGGCATCAATGCGGTGAAGGGCGTCGAGATCGGTGCCGGCTTCAAGAGCGTTTCCCAGCGCGGCAGCGAGCATGGCGACGAACTGACGCCCCAGGGTTTTCTTTCCAACCACGCGGGCGGCATCCTCGGCGGCATCTCATCGGGGCAGGACGTCACCGTCTCCATCGCCATCAAACCGACCTCGAGCATCCGCATCCCGCGTCGCTCGATCGATCTCGCCGGCAACCCGACCACGGTATCCACGGAAGGCCGCCACGATCCCTGCGTCGGCATTCGCGCCACCCCCATTGCCGAGGCGATGCTGGCGCTGGTGCTGATGGATGCCGCCTTGCGGCATCGCGCGCAGTGCGCCGATGTCGTTTGCCCGACGCCGGCGATTCCCGGCAAGGCGGGCTGATAGAATCTCCACGCAGACAACGAAAGAGAAGAAGACAATCATGCAGATCGAACATCACGACCTTTATTCCGAGTTCCCGGAAATGCGCGACGCCATCGATGCACTGAAAGCGGCCAATGCCCATTTCGCCGGGCTGTTCGCGCGCTACGACCGTCTCACCGGCAAGGTCGAGGATCTCGAGGAGCACGACATGCCGATCGCCGATTTCACGCTGGAAGACATGAAGAAGATGCGTGTGCGCCTCAAGGACGAGATTTACCAATTGCTGATCGCCTTCCGCGTCGGCCAGCAAAGCAAGGCTTGAGTCCGGCGGAGCAAGCTGCCGCCCCCGGCGTGCTGGGGCGGCTCGCCAACTGGTATTTCTTTTATTTCGCCTTCGTCGGCGCCTTCGCGCCGTATTTCGCGCTCTACCTGCAGGATATCGGCCAGAACGCCTGGGAAATCGGCGTGCTGATGTCCGTGCCGCAGGTGATGCGCCTCGTCGCGCCGAACCTGTGGGGTTGGCTGGCCGACCGTCTCGGCCGGCGCGCCCTGATCGTCAGAATCGCCGCGCTGTTTTCGGCGGCCGGCTTCCTCGTCTTTTTCTTCACGCACGACTACGGGCCGATGCTCGTGGCGATGGCGCTGGTCTGGTTTTTCTGGAGCGCCGCGCTGCCGCTCGTCGAGGCGATGACGCTCGACCGCCTGGCCGGACGCACCGAGCGTTACGGCCGCATCCGCCTGTGGGGTTCGGTCGGCTTCATCGTGAGCGTGCTCGGTCTGGGCGCCTTGCTCGACCACCTGCCCATCGCCGCGGTGCTGTGGTTTTGCTTCCTGACGCTGGCCTGCGTCCTGGCAAGCGCGCTCTCCCTGCCGGAAACGAAAGTCGGCGCTGGCGGGACGGCGCCGCCCTTGGGTGCGTTGCTGCGCCGCCCGGCGGTCGTCGCGCTCCTGGCGGCCTGCTTTCTCATGTCGGTGGCGCACGGGCCGCTTTACGTCTTTCTCTCGATTCATCTCGTCGATCTCGGCTACGGCAAGACGGCGGTCGGCCTCTATTGGTCGTTGGGGGTGCTGGCGGAAATCCTCGTGTTTCTGGCGATGCCGCGCCTGTTGCGTCACATGTCGCTGCGCGCCATTCTGCTCGCAAGTTTTTGGCTGGCCGCGCTGCGCTTCCTGCTGATCGGCTGGCTGGCGGGTTCGCCGGTGTTGCTATTTTTCGCCCAGTTGCTTCACGGCGCTACCTTTGGCGCCTACCATGCAGCCACGGTGGCGGTGCTCACGCACTGGTTCGCGCCGCACCAACAGGCGCGCATGCAAGGGCTCTACGGCAGCCTGTCGTTCGGCGCCGGCGGCATGGTCGGCGGCCTCGCGAGCGGCGGGCTTTGGGACGGATTCGGCGCCGGCCCCACCTATTCGCTCGCCGCGTTGTGCGGGCTGCTCGGCGCCTGGCTCGTCTGGCGCTGGCTGCCGCGTCGGCTGGGGCCTTTGCGGACGGCGGAGTCGCGCTGAGGCTATGCGATAATTCCCCGCTTTCGCGTTTCATCGGAAAACCAATCATGAAGATTTGCGTGTTGCCGGGCGACGGCATCGGTCCGGAAATCACGGCGGAGGCGGTGCGCGTCCTCAAGGCGGTCGAGCCCGCCGTGGAAATGGAAGAGGCCCTGCTGGGCGGTTGTGCCGTCGACGCCACCGGGGATCCCTATCCCGAGGCCACCCGGAAACTGGCACGCGCGGCCGATGCCGTGCTGCTCGGCGCGGTGGGCGGCCCGCAATACGACAGCCTGCCGCGCGAGCAGCGTCCCGAACGCGGTCTGCTCGGCATCCGCAAGGACCTGGGCCTCTTCGCCAACCTGCGTCCGGCCGTGCTCTACGCCGAACTGGCGAACGCCTCGACGCTCAAGCCCGAGGTGGTCGCCGGTCTCGACATCCTCATCATCCGCGAGCTGACCGGCGACATCTACTTCGGCCAGCCGCGCGGCATCGAGACGCGCGACGGCGAGAAGGTCGGCATCAACACGATGATCTACAGCGAGAGCGAGATCCGCCGCATCGGTCGCGTCGCCTTCGAGTCGGCGAGGAAGCGCAACAAGAAGGTTTGTTCGGTCGACAAGATGAACGTGCTCGAATGCACCCAACTTTGGCGCGACGTGATGATCGAGGTGGCGAAGGATTATCCCGATGTCGAACTCTCGCACATGCTGGTCGACAACGCCGCGATGCAGCTGGTGCGCAACCCCAAGCAGTTCGATGTGATGGTTACCGGCAACATGTTCGGCGACATCCTGTCCGACGAAGCCTCGATGCTCACCGGCTCGATCGGCATGCTGCCCTCGGCCTCGCTCGATGCGAACAACAAGGGCCTCTACGAACCCTGTCACGGTTCGGCGCCCGACATCGCCGGCCAGGGCGTGGCCAATCCGCTCGCCACGATCCTGTCGGCGGCGATGATGCTGCGCTATACCTTCGCGAAGGAGGAATCTGCCGCGCGCATCGAGCAAGCCGTCAGAAAGGTGCTGGCGCAGGGCTTTCGCACCGGTGACATCTACGAGCCGGGGACGAAGAAAGTGGGTACGAAGGCAATGGGCGACGCCGTGCTGGCGGCGCTTTGAAACGAAGGCGGGCGAACGACATGAAAAAACTTGGTCTGGTCGGTTGGCGCGGCATGGTCGGCTCGGTGCTGATGCAGCGCATGCGCGAGGAAGGCGATTTCAAGCTCGTCGAGCCGGTGTTCTTCACCACCTCGAACGTCGGCGGACAGGGACCGGCGGAGGCGGGCGGCACACCGCTCAAGGATGCCAGGGACATCGATGCCCTCCGTCAGATGGACATCATCATCACCTGCCAGGGGGGGGATTACACCAAGGAAGTATTCGGCCCATTGCGCGCTTCCGGCTGGCACGGTTACTGGATCGACGCGGCGTCGAGCCTGCGCATGGCCGACGACGCCATCATCATCCTCGACCCGGTCAACCTCGACGTCATCGAGCGAGGCCTGTCGAACGGCATCAAGAACTACATTGGCGGCAATTGCACCGTCTCGCTGATGCTGATGGGGCTGGGCGGCCTGTTCCGCGCCGATCTGGTCGAGTGGGTATCGGCGATGACCTATCAGGCCGCTTCTGGCGCCGGCGCGCAGAACATGCGCGAACTGCTGTCCCAGATGGGCGTGCTGCACGATGCGGTGAAGGCCGAGCTGGCCGATCCGGCTTCGGCCATCCTCGACATCGACCGCAAGGTCGCCGAGACGATGCGTGCGTCGAGCTTTCCGACCGGGAACTTCCGCGGCGTGCCGCTCGCCGGCAGCCTGATTCCGTGGATCGACGTGCCGGTGGATCACGGCCAGTCGAAGGAGGAGTGGAAGGGCGGCGCCGAATGCAACAAGATCCTCGGCAAGCCGGCGTTCCGTTCGCCCGGCAGTGTGCCGATCGACGGCATCTGCGTGCGCGTCGGCGCGATGCGCTGCCACTCCCAGGGCCTGACCATCAAGTTGAAGCGCGATGTGCCGTTGGATGAGATCGGCGACCTCCTCGCTCAGGCCAACGACTGGGTGAAGGTGATCCCCAACGAGCGCGAGATTTCGGAACGCGAATTGACGCCTGCCGCCGTGACCGGCACGCTGACCGTGCCGGTGGGGCGTTTGCACAAGCTGGCGATGGGCGGCGATTACCTCGGCGCCTTCACCTGTGGCGACCAGCTGTTGTGGGGGGCGGCAGAGCCCCTGCGCCGGATGTTGCGGATTTTGCTCGATTGAGCCGGTTTGGCAGATGAAGCAAAGGTTGAGCTTGCGCCATTAAGCCCATGATGTTATTTTGATTGCCGTATACCAAACCCCCGGCGGGGAGGCATTGTGAATAAAACCAGCAAAACATCGGTGTTCATGGCGTCGCTCTTGGTGAGCTTGATGGGGGCCGCGTTCGCTGCACATGCGGCCGGTCTGGGGCGTCTGACCGTATTTTCCGGAATCGGTCAGCCGCTGAAGGCCGAGGTCGCCATCACCGCGACGCCGGAGGAGGTGAGCGGCGGCCTCGCGGCGCGGCTGGCCTCCCACAAGGAATTCAGCGATGCGGGCATCGAATTCATGCCGCTGCTGGCCGGGCTGCGTTTCGCGGTCGATAAGACGGCCGATGGACGCCCGGTGCTGCGGCTGAGCACCGACGCGCCGGTCAACGAGCCTTTCCTCCACTTTCTCGTCGAACTCACCTGGGCTTCCGGGCGCGTGGTGCGCGAATACACCTTCCTGCTCGATCCGCCCGAGGTCTTGCAGTATGCCAAACCCGCCGCCGTCGCCACGCCGGTGGCCCCGTCCGCCCGCAAGGAGCCGGTTGCTTCCCCCTTGCCGGCGCCGACCGCCCCCAAAGTTGTTCCGGTGGATTCCAGGGGGCCCGCGGTCGAGGTGGTCGTCAAGCCCGGTGATACGCTCAGCAAGATCGCGCGCGAGCACAAGGCCGAGTCGGTCAGTCTCGATCAGATGCTGGTAGCGTTGTTCAATCGCAACCGCGAAGCCTTCGATGGCGGCAACATGAACCGTCTGCGCGCCGGCAGGATTCTGCGCGTGCCCGATGCCAAGGAGGCGTCCGGCGTCGATGCCGGCGAAGCGCGACGCTTGATTGTCGCGCAGGCGGCCGATTTCAACGAATACCGTCGCCGTCTCGCCGCTGCGGCGGTGGCCGGCGAACCGGCGCCTGCTGCGGCGCCGAAGCAGGAGGTCGCCGGCAAGATCGTCGCCGAGGTGGAGGCCAAGGCGCCGCCTGCTCCCGCGAAGGACAAGCTCGAGGTTTCCCGCACCGAAACGGGCAAGACCGCCGACGCTGCTCGCCGCAGCCTCGAAGAGGATCTGGTCGCGCGCGACAAGGCCCTGCGCGAAGCGGCCGAACGGATTGCCCAGCTTGAGAAGAACCTCGAAAACCTCAAGCGCCTGGTCGAGATCAAGAGCCAGACGGGCGCGGCAATGCAGCAGAAAGCCAAGGAAGCCGCCGTCCCGGCCGCGCCCGCCGAACCCAAGCCGGCCCCGGCCGAGGCGACGAAGCCGGCCGAAGCCAAGCCGGAGCCCGCCCCGGCGAAGCCGCCCGCACCGAAGCGTCCGGCGGCGCCCCCGCCGCCTCCGCCCCCGGAACCCAGCTTCATCGAGGAAAATGCCGCGCTGGTGTTCGGCGGCGGCGGCATTGTTGCGCTGCTCTTGGGCTATTTGGGCTATTCGGCATGGCGTCGCAAGAAGCAGGCGCGCGACGCGCAACGTGCCGGCGAAGAGTCTGCGGCTTCCGATGCCGCCCTCGCCGCCGGCGCGGCGCTGGCTGTCGCCGACAGCGACGCGGCGGCGGAAATCTCCATCCAGGGCGATTTCAGCGAAGGCGGCCTGATGACCACCGAGGAGAAGGTCGACCCGGTCGCCGAAGCCGACGTGCTGATGGCCTATGGGCGCGACGCCCAGGCCGAGGAAATTCTCAAGGAGGGGCTGAAGGACGACCCCGCCCGTACGGCGATCCACCTGAAACTGCTCGAACTGTATGCCAATCGCAAGGATGCCGGGCGCTTCGACGCCGTGGCGGAAGGCTTGCGCGAATTGACCGGTGGCCAGGGCGACGACTGGGAAAAGGCTGCGGTTCTGGCGCAGGGCTTGGGAGCGGGCAGCGCGCTCTTCCCGGCCACGGTGACCGCCATCGAAACGGAACCGCCCGTGGCCGAGGCAGCAGAAATGCCCGCGTTTGAGGAAGCAGTTTCCCCGGCGGAGGAAAAGGGCGGCGAGACCGTGATCCTGCCCGTCTCTCCGCTGGCGGAGGCGGCGCATGAACCCGCCGCCCCCGCTCCCGCAGCCGTCGACGACGGCGCGCTCGATTTCGATCTCGACCTGGGCACCGCCAGCGCAGCCGCCGCACCGGAGGCGCCCGCCGAAGCCCAGCCGGCGACAGAAGAGGTGATGAGCCTCGATTTCGATCTCGGCACGCCCGAAGCGGCGCCGGTCGAAGCCGAAAAGGCGGCATCCGCCGAACCTGCCGCCGTGGCGGTCGAGGAAGCGGGGGGCGGCATCGACTTCGATCTCGATCTCGGTTCTGCCGAGGAAGCCAAGGTCGAACCGCCTTCTCCCGCCGCGGAGAGCGGCGTCGCCGAAACGTCGGTGCCCAGGCGTGGTCTGGGCGATGGGCTCGACGTCGATTTCGATCTCGAACTCGAGGCCTCCGCGCCGGTTGTTGCGATGCAGGAAGCCCTGCCGGACTCGCCCGCCATCGACCTCGCGCTCGATGAGGGGCTGTCTGCCGACGAACCGCTGGAGGCGGGCGCGGGCTCGGATGGGGATGACGATCCCGAGGTGGCGACGAAGCTCGAACTCGCCCAAGCCTACGAAGAGATGGGCGACCGCGAAGGGGCGCGCGAGTTGTTGAACGAAGTGCTCAACGAAGGCAGCGCCGCCCAGCGCGCCGAGGCCCAGTCGCGCCTGGATCGTCTCGGCTGAGCGCGCACCCGCGCACCGGAGGCGCCCCCATGCCGGCGACGTTCTGTCATCCCCTTTCGTGGCTGACGGCGTGGGGGGCGTTTGTTGTCGGCCTGCAATGGCTGAGTGATCCGCTCTGGCTCGGCTTTTGGCTCGTCACCGCCGGCTGCCTGGCCGCGGTTGCGGCGCCGGCGCGCAGCCGGGCGCTTCTGGTGCGTGCGCGCTGGTTGTTCCTTTCGTTGGGACTGCTGTTCGTTTTTTTCACGCCCGGGGAATTCGTGCCCGGCGTGCCGCAATGGAGCGGGATCACCCGCGAAGGCCTGGCACGGGCCTACGATCAGCTGGCGCGGCTGTCGATCATGCTGACCACGCTGGCGGTGCTCCATCAACGGCTCGGTTCGCAGGGGTTGCTCGCGGGACTCCATGCCTTGCTGCGCCCGTTCAGCATGCGCGAAGCCACCGTCGTGCGCCTGATGCTCGTGCTCGAGCATGTCGAAAGCCGGGAGCGGCTTTCATGGCGCGACTGGCTGTCGCCAGCGGTTGCCCGAGACGTCGCCCCCGACAACCGCCTGACGATGCGCGTGCCCGCCCTGCGTCCGCGCGACGCGCTGCTGATGCTGGCCTGGCTGGCGCTCGCCGGGGCGTGGATCACCGCAGCATGAGAATCGCGCTCGGCCTCGAATACGATGGTGCGGCCTTCAATGGCTGGCAGTGCCAGCCGGGCGGCAACACGGTGCAGGATGCGCTCGAAGCGGCGCTCGCCGCGATCGCCGGGGAACCGTTGCGCGTCGTCTGCGCCGGCCGCACCGATGCCGGCGTGCATGCGCTCGGCCAGGTGGTCCATTTCGACACGGCAGCGCCCCGCCCGGACACGGCCTGGGTGCGCGGCGTGAATGCCCATCTGCCGGCGGCGGTCGCCGTGCGCTGGGCGAAGCCGGTCCCCGACGATTTCCATGCGCGTTTCGCGGCGCGCTCGCGCGCCTACCGCTACGTGCTGCTCAACCGTCCGGAGCGGCCGGGCCTGCTCTCCGGCCGGGTCGGCTGGTGCCACCGGCCGCTGGATGTCGCGGCGATGCGCGCGGCGGCGGCCTGTCTCGTTGGCGAGCACGACTTTTCCTCCTTCCGCGCGGCGGAATGTCAGGCGAAGTCGCCGGTCAAGACGATGCTGGATTTCGTCATCGCGCGCGAAGGCGATCTCGTGCTGTTCGACTGCCGGGCCGACGCCTTCTTGCACCACATGGTGCGCAATCTCGTCGGCGCGCTCGTCTATGTCGGCATGGGACGCGAGACGCCCGAAGGCTTCGCGCGTTTGCTCGCGGCGCGCGATCGCAGGCTCGCGCCGCCGACTTTCGCGCCCGACGGTCTTTACCTCGCCGCCGTCGAATACGATCCGGCTTGGGGTTTGCCTGCGGCGGGGGGTATCATCGCCACCCCTGCCGTCCTGCCAGCGCCGACTTTCTGATTCCATGCCCCGCACCCGCATCAAGATTTGCGGCATCACGCGCCAGGTCGATCTGGATGCCGCCGTCGATGCCGGCGCCGACGCCGTCGGCTTCGTCTTCTATCCGCCCAGTCCGCGCTGTCTGACGCTTGAGGCGGCGGCCGCGCTCGCCAGGAAAACGCCGCCGTTCGTGACGCGCGTCGGCCTGTTCGTCAATGCCGAGCCTTCCGACGTGCGCGCGACGCTCGCCGCCGCGCCGCTCGATCTGCTCCAGTTCCACGGCGAGGAAGCGGCGCCCTACTGCGCGCAGTTCGGCAGACCCTACCTCAAGGCGGCCCGGATCAGGCCGGGGGTCGATCTGCTAGAATTCGCGCGCGCCTATCCGACCGCCCAGGCCCTGTTGCTCGACGCCTGGGTGGAGGCCTACGGCGGCGTTGGGCAGTCGTTCGACTGGTCGCTGATTCCCGCGGGTCTGCCGTTGCCGATGGTGCTGTCCGGCGGGTTGCACGCGGCGAACGTCGGGGAAGCCATCGTCAAATTGCATCCTTGGGCCGTCGATGTCAGCAGCGGGGTCGAGCGGGCCAAGGGAATCAAGGATGCCGACAAGATCGCCGCCTTCGTGGCGGCAGTGAGAACAGCCGATGCCGGTCGATAAATACAACTTGCCCGACGAAGCTGGGCATTTCGGTCCATATGGCGGCATTTTCGTCGCGGAGACGCTGATCCCCGCGCTGGCCGAGCTGAAGGCGGCCTACGAGGATGCCCAGAAGGATCCGGCGTTCAAGGCCGAGTTCGAATACGAACTGGCCCATTACGTCGGCCGCCCGAGCCCCATCTACCACGCGAAGCGCTGGTCGAGGCATCTCGGCGGCGCGCAGATTTATCTGAAGCGCGAAGATCTCAATCACACCGGCGCCCACAAGGTGAACAACTGCATCGGCCAGGCGCTCCTGGCGCGACGCATGGGCAAGCCGCGCGTGATCGCCGAGACCGGCGCCGGCCAGCACGGCGTGGCGACCGCGACCGTCGCGGCGCGCTACGGCATGGAGTGCGTGGTCTATATGGGCAGCGAGGACGTCAAGCGCCAGGCGGCCAACGTCTATCGCATGAAGCTCCTGGGCGCGAAGGTCGTGCCGGTCGAGTCCGGCTCGAAGACGCTCAAGGACGCCTTGAACGAGGCGATGCGCGATTGGGTCACCAACATCTCGAACACTTTTTACATCATCGGCACGGTGGCCGGCCCGCATCCGTATCCGATGCTGGTGCGCGACTTCCAGTCGGTGATCGGTCGCGAGTGCGTCGGCCAAATGTCGGCGCTGGCGGGACGGCAACCCGACCAGGTGATCGCCTGCGTCGGCGGCGGTTCGAACGCGATGGGCATTTTCTACGAATACATTCCGCATCTGGACGTGAAACTGGTCGGCGTCGAGGCGTCCGGGCACGGTCTTGCCAGCGGCAAGCACGCCGCCTCGCTGACGATGGGGAGGCCTGGCGTGCTGCACGGCAACCGCACCTACCTGTTGCAGGACGACAACGGCCAGATCGTCGAGACGCATTCGATCTCGGCCGGCCTCGACTATCCGGGCGTCGGCCCCGAGCACGCCTGGCTCAAGGATTCCGGCCGGGCGGACTACGCGACCGTCACCGACGACGAGGCGCTCGCCGCCTTCCACGACCTTTGCAAATACGAAGGGATCATCCCCGCGCTCGAATCGAGCCACGCGCTGGCCTACGCGGCGCGCGTCGCGCCGACGCTGCCCAAGGACAAGATCCTGCTCGTCAACCTCTCCGGCCGCGGCGACAAGGACATGCACACCGTCGCCGAAAAGTCCGGCATCCAGTTCTGACCATGTCGAGAATCGCCTCCAAATTCGCCGCCCTGCGGGCGCAAAACCGCAAGGCGCTGATTCCCTACATCGCCGCCGGCGATCCCGAGCCGGGCCAGACGCTGCCGCTGATGCACGCGCTCGTCGCGGGCGGCGCCGATATCGTCGAGCTCGGCGTGCCGTTTTCCGATCCGATGGCCGACGGCCCGACCATCCAGCGCGCCTCCGAGCGCGCGTTGTCCTACGGGGTGTCGCTGCGCGTCGTGCTCGGCATGGTGCATGAGTTCCGCAAGACCGATGCGACGACGCCCGTCGTCCTGATGGGTTATGCCAATCCGGTCGAGGCCTACGCGCAGGATGGCGGCGCGAGCTTCGCGCGCGATGCGGCGGCGGCCGGCGTCGATGGCGTGCTGATCGTCGATTATCCGCCGGAGGAATGCCGCGCCTTCGCCGACCGGTTGAAGGCGCAGAACATCGATCCGATCTTCCTGCTCGCGCCGACTTCGACCGAGCAGCGCTGCGCCGACGTCGCCCGGCTCGGCGGCGGTTATCTCTACTACGTTTCGCTCAAGGGCGTGACCGGCTCGACGGCCATCGATCTCGACGAGGTCGCTGCGCGCATTCCGGCGATCAAGGCAAAGGCGAACCTGCCAGTCGGCGTCGGCTTCGGCATTCGCGACGCGGCCTCCGCCGCGCGCATCGCCCGGGTCGCCGACGCCGTGGTGATCGGCAGCAAGATCGTCGAGACCATCGAACGGGCGCCGCCCGGCGAGGCGCCGGCGCGTGCGACCGCCTTCCTGCGCGAGGTGCGCGCCGCGATGGACAAGGAGACGTGCAGATGAGCTGGCTCCAGAAACTGCTGCCGCCGAAGATTCGTACCGACGGCGCGAAGAAGTCGATTCCCGAAGGGCTGTGGCGCAAGTGCCAGGGCTGCGAGGCGGTGCTCTACGCCACCGACCTGGCGCAGAACCTCAACGTCTGTCCGAAGTGCGGACACCATCATCGCCTCAAGGCGCGCGAGCGTCTCGGTCTGCTGCTCGATGCGGAAGGCCGCCACGAGATCGGCGCCGAGGTCGTGCCGTTCGATGCGCTCAAGTTCAAGGACAGCAAGCGCTATTCCGACCGCCTCGCGGCGGCCAACGAGGAGACCGGCGAGACCGACGCGCTCGTGGTGCTGCAAGGCGCGATCAAGACGATTCCGGTCGTGGTCGCCTGTTTCGAGTTCGAGTTCATGGGCGGCTCGATGGGTTCGGTGGTCGGCGAGCGCTTCGTGCGCGGCGTGAATGCCGCCGTCGAGAACCAGCTGCCCTTCGTCTGCATCACCGCCTCGGGCGGCGCGCGCATGCAGGAGGGATTGTTTTCGCTGATGCAGATGAGCAAGACCGCGGCGGCGGTCACGCGGCTGGCGCGGCGCCGGCTGCCGTTCGTCACCGTGCTGACCGATCCGACGATGGGCGGCGTCTCGGCCTCCTTCGCCTTCGTCGGCGACGTGGTGATGGCCGAGCCGGGCGCCTTGATCGGTTTCGCCGGTCCGCGCGTGATCGAACAGACGGTGCGCGAAAAACTGCCGGAAGGCTTCCAGCGCGCCGAATTCCTGCTCGATAAGGGCGCGATCGACATGATCGTCGACCGCCGCGAGATGCGCGAGCGGCTGGCCGCCGTGCTGAGCCTGCTGCTGCGTATTCCCGCCGTCTGATGTCCGCGCGCAGCCTGTCAGACTGGCTCGCGCACCTCGAAGCCCTGCACCCGCGCGGCCAGGCGGGCATCGAACTCGGCCTGGAGCGCGTGCGCCGGGTCAAGGACGCCCTCGGGCAGCGCCAGAGCTGCCCCGTCGTCACCGTCGCCGGCACCAACGGCAAGGGCTCGACCTGCGCGATGATCGAGCGCATCCTGCGGACGGCGGGCTGGCGCGTCGGCGTCTACACTTCGCCGCATCTGCTGCATTACCGGGAGCGCGTGCGCATCGACGGCGTTCCCGCGCCGGATGCGGCTTTTTGCGAAGCCTTCGCGCGCGTCGAGGCGGCGCGCGGGGAGGTTCCCTTGACCTACTTCGAGTTCGGCACGCTCGCCGCCTGGGAGATGTTCGCCGCCGCGCCGCTCGACGCCGTCGTTCTCGAGGTGGGGCTCGGCGGCCGGCTCGACGCGACCAACATCTACGACGCCGACGTCGCCGTCTTGACGAGCGTCGATCTCGACCACATGGACTATCTCGGGCCGACGCGGGAGGCCATCGGCCGCGAGAAGGCCGGCATCTGCCGCGCCGGCCGGCCGCTCGTCTGCGGCGACGCCGATCCGCCGGGAAGCGTCGCGGAAGTATGCCGTCTCGTCGGCGCCGACTTCTGGCGACTCGGTCGCGACTTCGGCTATCTGCGCCAGGAAGGGCAGTGGCAATACTTCGGCCGGGAGGGACGCTCCCTGGGGGGGCTTGCGTTTCCCGCCCTGCGCGGCGACTGCCAGTTGCACAACGCTTCCTGCGCCATCGCCGCGCTTGATGCCTTGCGCGAACGGCTGCCGGTGACCGCGCAGGATATCCGCCGCGGCCTGGCGGAGGTCGAGGCGCCGGGGCGCTGTCAGGTGCTGCCGGGGCGTCCGCAGATCGTGCTCGACGTCGCCCACAATCCGCAGGCGGCGCACGAACTGGCGGCGAATCTCGTCGGCATGGGCTTCGCCCGGCAGACTTGGGCGATATTCGGGGCGATGGCCGACAAGGACATCGCCGGCGTCGTCGCGGCGCTGGCGCCGCGCGTCGACCGCTGGCTCGTCTGCGACCTGCCCGGCCCGCGCGCGGCGAGCGCGGCGCAACTTGCCGAGATCGTCGCGAAAGTCGGCGCTGGTGATACGGCGACGCGCTTCGCTTCCCCCGCCGAGGCGCTCGCTTTCGCGCAGGAGAACGCGGAGGGCGATGATAGAATTCTCGCCTTCGGATCGTTCCTGACGGTGGCGGGCGTGATGTGTGCGCTCGACCGTCCCACCTGAGATGGCCCAAGAAGACAGACGCAGCGAGGCAGCGGAGCAGACGGATGAGGCGACGGCGATCAAGAAACGCGCGCGGCGGCGACTGATCGGCGCGATTGCTCTGGCCCTCTTGGCAGCCATCGTGCTGCCGATGGTCATGGATCACGAACCGGCGCCGACCCTGAAAGACATCCAGGTGCGCATTCCCAGTCCCGACGAGGGCATCACGCAGCGCCTCGCTGTACGCCCGGCCGAGCCGCTGGCGGCCGTGAAGGAACCGGCCGCGGCGCCGGTCGCCGAACCCGTCAAACCGATCGCCAAGGCGCCCGAACCGGCGCCGAAAACCGAGCCGACCAAGGGGCCGCCCGCCGAGGCGCCAAAGGCCGGTACCCAGGCGTCCGCCGACGACATCCGGCGCGGCGAGGAGGCCCTGGCGGGACGGCCTCCCACGGAGCAATGGGAGGTTCAACTGGGGGCCTACCAGAATCCGGCAAGCGTGGCGAATCTCGTCAAGAAACTGAAGGAGCTCGGTATCCCGACCTACACGGAAAAGGTCGATACACCCAACGGTCCGCGCACGCGCGTGCGCGCCGGTCCCTTTCCGACCGAAGAGGCGGCGGAACGCGCGCGCGCGCGCGTCAAGATCGTCGGCGTCGATGGGCCGGTGGCAAGAAAGCCGTAACGATGGGCGATGGCGCAGCTGACCCTGTTCGATTTCGTGGTGCTTGGCGTGATCGCCCTCTCCTTGTCGATCGGGGTGTGGCGCGGCGTGGTGAGCGAGATTCTCGCGCTGATCGCCTGGGTGGCGGCCTTCCTCGCGGCGCGTGCCTGGGGCGCGCGGGTGGGCGATTTGACCGCGACGGGGCTGGTGGATCCGATGTGGCGGCATATCGCGGGATTTCTGGAAGTCTTCGTCGGCGTGCTGGTGCTGTTCGCCTTGGCGCGCTGGCTGATGGCGTTGATGCTGAAGGCGGTCGGTCTGCGCCCGCTCGATCGCATGCTCGGCGCTTTTTTCGGCATGGCGCGCGGCTTGCTGGTCGTCTGGCTGGGCGTGCTGCTGTCGGGGTTCACGTCGCTGCCCCAGGAGCCCTGGTGGCGGCAGGCGGTGTTGGCGCCGCCTTTCGAAACGGCGGTGCTGGCGGCCAAGCCCTGGCTGCCGCAGGACTTGGCGAACCGGATACGTTACAGGTGAGGCGATGTGCGGCATTTTGGGCGTAGTCGCGACGACGCCGGTCAACCAGTTGCTCTACGATGGTCTGCAGGTGCTCCAGCACCGCGGCCAGGATGCCGCCGGCATCGCCACCGCCGAGGGGGGGCGCTTCCACATGCACAAGGGCCCCGGCCTGGTGCGCGACGTCTTCCGCACGCGCAACATGAGGAACCTGATCGGCAACTGGGGCATCGCGCACTGCCGCTATCCGACGGCCGGCTCTGCTTACAACGCGGCCGAGGCGCAGCCTTTCTACGTCAACTCGCCGTTCGGCCTGATGCTGGCCCACAACGGCAACCTCACCAACGCCGAGCAGTTGAAGCGCGACATGTTCTTGCAGGATCTGCGCCACATGAACACCAACTCGGATTCCGAGGTGCTGCTCAACGTGCTGGCCCACGAACTGCAAGTGGCCTCGACGAAATACCAGGTCGATGCGGAAACCATCTTCAAGGCGGTGGCCGGCGTGCATCGCCGCGTCAAGGGCGCCTACGCCGTGGTGGCGATGATCGCCGGCTACGGTCTGCTCGCCTTCCGCGATCCTTACGGCATCCGCCCGCTGGTGATCGGCAGGAACGAAACGCTTCAGGGCATGGAGTATCTGGTCGCCTCGGAGAGCGTCGCCATCGACACGCTGGGCTTTCATCTTTTGCGCGACGTCGAGCCCGGCGAGGCGGTGCTGATCGACACGCGCGGCAACTTCGTCAGCCGCCCGTGCGCCGAGAAGACCCTGCACGCGCCCTGCATGTTCGAATACGTCTATCTCGCGCGGCCGGATTCGCTGATCGACGGCGTGTCGGTCTACGCGTCGCGCGTCAAGATGGGCGAATATCTCGCCGACAAGATCCGCCACACGCTGCCGCATCTGGCCATCGACGCGGTGATCCCGATTCCCGATTCGAGCCGGCCGGCCGCGCTCGAACTGGCCCGGCGCCTGAACCTGCCCTACCGCGAGGGTTTCGTCAAGAACCGCTACATCGGCCGCACCTTCATCATGCCGGGACAGGCCTCGCGCAAGAAATCGGTGCGCCAGAAGCTCAACGCCATCGCGCAGGAGTTCAGGGGCAAGAACGTGCTGCTGGTCGACGATTCGATCGTGCGCGGCACGACCAGCCGCGAGATCATCAACATGGCGCGCGATGCCGGCGCGAGAAGAGTCTATTTCGCCTCCGCCAGCCCGCCGGTGCGTTACGCCAACGTCTATGGCATCGACATGCCGACGCGCGCCGAGCTGATCGCCGCCCATCGCAACGACGAGGAAATCCGCCGCGAGATCGGCGCCGACGCGCTGATCTACCAGGATCTCGACGCCTTGAAGAGGGCCGTCAGCAGCGTCAATCCGGCGCTGACGCAGTTCGACACCTCCTGCTTCGACGGCATCTATATCACCGGCGACATCAGCGCGGACTATCTCGCCAGCGTGGAAAACAGTCGCGGCAAGCCGTCCCCGGCGGATGGCGACGGCGGCGACGCCGGCCAGCTCGACCTCAATCTGGTGAGCGCCGAGTGAACGAAGAGCAATATTCGCTCGATACCCTCGCGGTGCGCGCCGGCCAGACGCGCAGCCAGTTCGGCGAACATGCCGAGGCGCTTTATCTGACCTCCAGCTTCGTCTTCGAGAACGCCGCGCAGGCGGCGGCGCGTTTTTCCGGCGCGGAAGAGGGCAACGTCTATTCGCGTTTCACCAATCCGACGGTGACGATGTTCCAGCAGCGGCTCGCCGCGCTGGAGGGCGCCGAGGCCTGCGTGGCGACGGCGAGCGGCATGGCCGCGATCCTCTCCGTCGCGCTGGCGCTGCTCAAAGCCGGCGACCAAGTCGTCGCGGCGCGCGGCATCTTCGGCGCGAGCCAGCAGCTGTTCGGCACGATCCTGCCGCGCTTCGGCGTCGAGACGAGTTTCGTGCCCGGCAGCGCGCCCGAGGCCTTTCGTGCCGTCCTCCGCCCGAACACCCGGCTCGTCTTCATCGAGACGCCTTCGAATCCGCTCACCGAGGTGTTCGACATCGCGGCGCTGGCGGAGGTTGCGCATGCGACCGGCGCGCTGCTCGTCGTCGACAACTGTTTCTGCTCGCCGGCGCTGCAACGGCCGCTCGAACTCGGGGCCGACCTCGTCGTCCATTCCGCCACCAAATATCTCGACGGCCAGGGGCGCGTATTGGGCGGCGCGGTCTGCGGCGGTCGGGCGCTCGTCGAGGAGGTCTTCAAGTTTCTGCGCACCGCCGGCCCGACGCTCTCGCCTTTCAACGCCTGGGTGATCCTCAAGGGGCTGGAGACGCTGAAGATCCGCATGCAGGCGCAGTCGGCCAACGCGCTCGAACTCGCGCGCCGGCTCGAAGCGCATCCCGCCGTCGCCCGCGTGTTCTATCCGGGACTGTCCTCCCACCCGCAGCATGCGCTGGCGATGCGACAGCAGACCGCCGGCGGCGCCATCGTTGCCTTCGAGGTGAGGGGTGGCAGAGCGGACGCCTGGCGCGTGGTAGACAACTGCAAGCTTTTGTCGATCACCGCGAACCTGGGGGACACGAAGACGACGATCACCCATCCGGCCTCGACGACCCATGGCCGCATTTCCGCCGAGGCGCGCGCCGAGGCGGGCATCACTGAAGGCCTGTTGCGCGTCGCTGTAGGGCTGGAGGCAGTCGACGACATCGAGGCGGATCTCGCGCACGGCCTGTCCGCGGCGAACTGCTAGAATCACTGGGCGGCTCCGCATCCGGTCGACCGTTTGCCCGCGGCCGGCTTTCCAGATCTTTCCTCCCATCATGAAACGTACCCGATTTTCCCGTCGCACGAAACAGACCCCAGCCACCGAAGAGCTCATTCGGCTGGCCTCGCAACTGAGCCTGTCGGGCAGCCGGCTGGAAGATGCGTTCTGGGAGAAGCGTCTGGCCGTCGCGGTAGACCGCGCCCTCGAGGAAAACGATGAGAGGGCGCTGAATGCGGCGCTCGATCACCTGTACGGCGTGGGCGGTCGTGCCTACGACGAACTGGCCGACATGATCGAGCATTGCGCCGAGTCGCGCCACCACGAGATGGCGACGGGTGTCGCCCAGGATGTGCTGATGATCGCAGCGCCGGTGCTCGCCTGGTCGCGTTATGCGATTCCCTCGGGCCGAATCGCCGGCGACGTGCTGACCACCTTGCGCGTGCAACTGCAGGCCCATGTGTTCGCCGGCGGCGTCCGTTTGGGCCTCGCCGACTTCTTCTTCAGCCCGGACCAGTTGCCGCAAAGCTACTGCGACACGGCCGCGCTGACGGAAAAGCTCACCAAGGCAGCCTTGCACGATCGCGACCTCAAGCTCGATCCGGCGCAACTGCCCGAGACGATGAACTTTCTTTCCGATACGCGCTATCTGGTCGGCGTGGTCTGCGTGCCCGCCGGCGCACCCATCTTCCGCTGGCAGGAGGAGGACGGCAATCGCGGCGAGGCGCTCAAGCAATGGCGCGCCCAGGGCGGCGAAGCCTTGCGACCGCTGCTGCCCGCCTGCGCGATCGAACCCTTGCTGCCGCAGTCCTTCCACGCGGCGGTGCGTGAGGCCGACCGCGCCTCGCGGCCGTATTCGCTGCGCTCCGCCGTCGCTTTCCTGCAAACGACTCTGAATGTCCCGGCAGGCAGCCTGCGCGCCGTGATCGCCCCCTACTATGACCGGCAACTGGAGGAATTCCGGGTGGGTTTCACGCTCGGCGAGGTTTCCGAGGTCGTGCATGGCGTGGTGTGGCCGCTGCTGGAAAGCGAGGACGAATCGACCGACCTTCCCGGCCAGATCGAAGCCGTCCTGCGCGAGGCCGGCTTGCGCGAAGTGATGGTCCTCGATCACCGCTTCCCGCTCGAATATTGCGACGATTGCGGCGCACCGCTGTATCCGAACCCGGAAGGCGAGCCGGTGCATGCCGAGCTTCCGGAGCAGGAGCAGGAAGCAGCCCCCCGTCACCTGCATTGAGCGCCGATGGCGGCGCCGTCGAGTCTCGACGAACTGATCGCGGCCCTGCGCTGTCTGCCCGGCGTGGGGCCGAAGTCCGCGCAGCGCATGGCTTACCATCTCCTGCAGTACGATCCGCGCGGGGCGAAGCGTCTGTCGCGGGCGCTCGAACAGGCGCTGACGTCGCTGCGGCATTGCGCGCGCTGCAACAACTTCACCGAAGCGGAGGTCTGCGAGCGCTGCCTGTCGCCGAATCGTGATCCCGCGCAACTGTGCGTCGTCGAAATGCCGGCCGACCTCAATGCCATGGAGGCGACCCATGCCTACCGCGGGCTCTATTACGTGCTGATGGGGCGCCTGAGCCCGCTCGACGGCATGGGACCACGGGAACTGGCCTTCGATCGCCTGATTGCGCGCGCCGCCGATGGCGTGGTGCGCGAGGTGATTCTTGCCACCAATTTGACCAACGAGGGCGAGGCGACCGCCCATTACCTGTCGGAAATGCTGCATGCACGAGGCATCAAGGTGAGCCGTATCGCACGCGGGTTGCCGCTGGGCAGCGAACTGGAATACGCCGATGCGACCAGCGTCGCCCAAGCCCTCTTGGAACGTCGCGACTACTGACGCGACAGCCTCCGATTCTATTAGCCCACTCTAATTTTCTGTTCAATCTGCGAGGGGAGTCGGTTATAATCGCGAGGTTTTTTTACTTTTCAGGAAACCCCCACCATGAGTTGTGACGCTACAGTGGATTGTGGCAGGCGGCGTTTGCTTGTCGCCACTTCGGTTGCGGGGGGCGTCGGCGGCGTGGCCGCGGCGGTGCCTTTCGTTGCCACCTTCGCTCCATCCGAGCGGGCCAAATCGGCGGGCGCCCCCGTCGAGGTGGACGTCAGCAAGCTGGCGCCGGGCGAAATGATGACCGTCGAATGGCGCGGCAAGCCGGTCTGGATCATCCATCGCACCCAGGAGATGCTGGACAACCTGGCGAAGGTTACCGACAAGCTGGCCGATCCCCAGTCCAACCGGCCGATGCAGCCGGCCTACGCCAGGAACGAACACCGTTCGATCAAGCCGGAATACCTGGTGGCTATCGGCATCTGCACCCACCTGGGGTGCTCGCCGACCGAGAAATTCAAGACGGGCGCCGAATCCGGCATCGCCGCGGACTGGCAGGGGGGCTTCCTCTGCCCTTGCCATGGTTCCCTGTTCGATCTTGCCGGGCGTGTCTTCAAGAACATGCCGGCGCCGGAGAACCTCGAGGTTCCGCCGCATTACTACCTGTCCGACGCCAAGATCCTGATCGGCGAAGACAAGAAGGGAGCTTAAGGCATGGGCGCCGCCAACGCTGAAAAATACAAGTCCGACGGCACGGCCGCCGGCAACCTGCTGGAGTGGGTCGATGCCCGCTTCCCGCTGATGTCCCTGTGGAACGACCACCTGGCCAAGTACTACGCGCCGAAGAACTTCAACTTCTGGTACTTCTTCGGCTCGCTGGCCCTCTTGGTGCTGGTGATCCAGATCGTCACCGGCATCTTCCTCGTCATGCACTACAAACCGGATGCGTCGCTGAACGCCTCCGGCGTGCCGGTTGCCTTCGCCAGCGTCGAGTACATCATGCGCGACGTGCCCTGGGGCTGGCTGATCCGCTACATGCATTCGACGGGCGCCTCGGCCTTCTTCATCGTCGTCTATCTGCACATGTTCCGCGGCATGCTGTACGGTTCCTACCGCAAGCCGCGCGAACTGGTGTGGATCTTCGGCGTGCTGATCTTCCTCTGCCTGATGGCCGAGGCCTTCATGGGTTATCTGCTGCCCTGGGGGCAGATGTCCTACTGGGGCGCGCAGGTGATCGTCAATCTGTTCACCGCCATCCCGCTGATCGGTCCCGAACTGGGCATCTGGATCCGCGGCGACTACGTGATTTCCGATGCGACGTTGAACCGCTTCTTCTCTCTGCACGTCATCGCGATCCCCCTGGTGCTGCTCGGCCTCGTCGTGGCGCACATCATGGCGCTCCACGAAGTCGGCTCCAACAACCCCGACGGTGTGGAGATCAAGAAAAAGAAGGACGAGAACGGCAAGCCGCTCGACGGCATTCCCTTCCATCCGTATTACACGGTGAAGGACATCGTCGGCGTCGTCGTATTCCTGATGGCGTTCTCGGTCGTGGTGTTCTTCATGCCGGAAGGCGGCGGCTATTTCCTGGAGTACAACAACTTCTTCCCGGCCGACCCGATGGTCACACCGCCGCACATTGCGCCGGTGTGGTATTTCACGCCGTACTATTCGATCCTGCGTGCCAACACCATCAATTTCTTCTGGATCGACGCGAAGCTCTGGGGCGTGATTTTCATGGGCCTCGGCGTGGTGATCCTGCTGTTCTTGCCCTGGCTCGACAGGAGTCCGGTGAAGTCGATCCGCTATCGCGGCCCCCTGTACAAGTGGGCGCTCGGCATCTTCATCGTTTCCTTCTTCATCCTCGGTTATCTGGGCATCCTGCCGCCCACCCCTGGTCGCACCCTGCTAGCCCAGGTCTGCACGATCCTCTACTTTGCCTTCTTCCTGTTGATGCCGATCTATACATCGCTCGACAAATGCAAACCTGAACCGGAAAGGGTGACGGGATAATGAAAAAGCTGTTTTTTGCCCTGCTGTGTCTGCCGTTGCTGGCGCTCGCCGCCGGACCGAGCGTACCGCTCGACAAGGCGCCGGACCGCGCCCGCGACAATGCCGCCCTGCAAAACGGCGCCAAGGTGTTCATCAATTACTGTTTGAACTGCCATTCGGCGTCGTATTACCGTTACAACCGCCTCACCGACCTTGGGCTGACCGAGCAGCAGATCAAGGACAACCTGCTGTTTACTACCGACAAGGTGGGCGAGTTGATGACCATCGGTATGCGTCGCGAGGATGCCAAGCTGTGGTTCGGCGCGGCGCCTCCCGATCTGACCGTGATTGCGCGCGCGCGCTCCTCGCATGACGGCTCGGGAGCCGATTGGCTGTACACCTACATGCGTGGCTTCTACCGCGACGACACCCGCCCGACCGGCTGGAACAACACCGTGTTCAGCAACGTCGGCATGCCCCATGTCCTCTGGGAGCTTCAGGGCGAGCAAGTGATGGGCCCCGACGGCAAGCTGACGCTGGCCAAGCCCGGTCTGCTGTCTCCTCGGGAATACGACGCGATGGTCGCCGATCTGGTCGGTTTCATGGCCTACATGGCGGAGCCGATGCAGAATTTCCGCAAGCAGTTGGGCGTCGTCGTGCTGATTTTCCTTGCCATTCTGTTCGTCTTTTCCTACGCGCTGAAACGCGAGTACTGGAAAGACGTGCACTGATCTGATCGATTGACCGAACTAGCGATGGGACACCGCGACATGAATCCACCCGTGCGCCGCGTGGTGCGTGATTCCGACTATTCCTGGGGGACCAGCGCGATGATGAACCTGTACTCGGGCACGACCTGTCCGTTCAGCCATCGTTGCCGCATCGTCCTGTACGAGAAGCAGATGGACTTCCAGGTGATCGACGTCGATCTGTTCAACAAGCCGGAGGACATCGCGGTCATCAATCCCTACAACCGCGTGCCGGTGCTGGTGGATCGCGACCTCGTGCTCTACGAGTCCAACATCATCAACGAGTACATCGACGAGCGTTTCCCTCACCCACAGCTGATGCCGCCCGACCCGCAGACGCGCGCCAAGGCCCGGCAACTACTGCACACGATGGAAATCGAGCTGTTCGGCCACCTCGACGCGCTCGAACGCAACCTCAAGTCCGCCGACAAGGCGCGCGCGCACATCCGCGATCGCCTGGTCGAGCTGACACCGCTCTTCGCCAAGCAGAAGTTCCTGCTCGGCGACGACTTCTCGATGCTCGACGTGGCCATCGCGCCGCTCTTGTGGCGTCTCGACCATTACGGCATCGAACTGCCGAAGATGGCCGCTCCGGTGATGAAGTTCGCCGAACGCATCTTCTCGCGGCAGGGCTTCATCGACGCGCTGACGCCATCCGAAAAGGTGATGCGCCGCTGAAGCCCCGGCGGAGCGGCCTGACCGATGCGATCCACCAAGCCGTACCTGATCCGCGCCATTTACGAGTGGTGTGCGGATCAGGGCTTCACGCCCTATCTGGCGGTCCAGGTCGACGCCGCCACGCGCGTGCCGCGCGAGTTCGTGCGCGATGGCCAGATCGTTCTCAACGTCAGTCCCACGGCGACCCACCAGATGCAGATGGGCAACGACGAGATCACCTTTCAGACCCGCTTCAACGGCGCTCCCTACCCGGTCTCGGTGCCCGTCGCGGCGGTCGTTGCCATCTATGCGCGCGAGAACGGGCAGGGCATGGTGTTCGAGGCTGACGGGCGGGACGAGGTCGCCGCAGACGGCGAAGCCGCAAAAGTCGACGCTGGCGAGACGGCGAGCGGATCGGATGTCGATGGCAGCGACCCGCCGCCGCGCCGCGGCGGACATTTGACCCGCGTCAAGTAAGGCTGCGGCAAGGGCTATTTCGTCTCCATCACCCAGACACCGTTCCAGTCCTCGGGCGGCGGCGTGGCAGCGAAATGCTCGCAACGTTCGACGTAAAGACGGGCGGCCTTGTCGTCGGGCCTGATCTCCAGCACCTCGCAAAAGCCGCTGATGGCCTCCTTCCATTTTTTCTGGCGGTACTTCGCCAGCGCCGCCTTGAAGTAGCGGAGGGCGTCCGCCAGATCCGGATAGCTCGCCTCGGTGTGATGATCGAGAATCTCATAGATCGCCACCGGGTGGGTCTTGCCCTTGACGATGACCAGATCGAGCTCGCGGCTGAAATAGGTTCCCTTGAGCTGTCGGTAGGTGAATTCGCTGACGAGGATATGTGCGCCGTACTGCTTGCAGGCCGATTCGAGGCGCGCGGCGAGGTTCACCCCATCGCCGATGATCGTGTAGTCCATGCGTTTCTTCGAACCGATGTTGCCCGAGACGACGTTGTCGGTGTTCAGTCCGATGCCGATGTCGATCGGCATTTTGCCTTCGTCGGCGCGGCGGGCATTCCAGGTGGCGAGTTCGCGCAGCATGGCGACCGCACAGCGCACGGCGCGGTCGGCGTCATCCTCATGGGGAACCGGAATGCCGAAGGCGGCCATGATCGCGTCGCCGATGAACTTGTCGAGCATGCCCTCCTCGCGCTGGATGCAGTCGACCATCAGCGTGAAATACTCGTTGAGCAGGGTTACCGTGCCTTGTGCGCCGAGTTGCTCGGTGATCGTCGTGAAACTGCGCACATCCGAGAACAGGATGGTGGCGGTCACATTCTTGCCGCCGAGCGCTTCCGCACCGGCGGCGAGCATCCGGTCGGCGATGCCGGGATCCATGTAGCGCGACATCGTTGTCTTGAGCCGCTTCTCGTTCGATATGTTCTCCAGCAGCAGCATCGAGCCGATGCGCTTGCCCTCGGCGGAGAGCAGGGGCTGGCAGGTTAAGTTTACGGACAGTTCGGCCGCACCGAGGCGCAGTTCGACGTCGAGCACCTGCTCCGCGCTGCCGTTCTCGCCGGCGCGGCGGAGTTTGTCGAGTATCCAGGCATTGTCCGCGGAAAAGAACTCCGTTGCCGGACGATGCAGGATTTCGCTCGGATGCAGCTTCAAGAGGCGCAGGCCGGCAGCGTTGCAGGTGACGATGCGCTCGTTCTCGTCGAGCGTGATGACGCCGTTCGACATCGACTCGAGCATCGCCTCGTTGTAGTTCTTCATCGCCTGCACGTCGGCGAACAGCTTCGCGTTCTCGAGCGCGATCGATATCTGCGCGGTGAAGGCCCGCAGGCGCGATTCGTCCTCACTGGTGAAGGGCCCGCCGCGCTTGTTGAGCACCTGGGTGACGCCGATCGCCTTGCCGTGCTTGTTGACGATCGGCACGCAGAGGATGGAGCGCGTGAAAAACCCGGTCTTTTTGTCGAAAGCCGGATTGAAGCGCAGGTCGGCGTAGGCGTAGGGGATGTTGATGGCCTTGCCGGAGGTGAACACCGCGCCGGCGATGCCGAGGTGGTTGGGCAGGCGGATCTGCACCGATTCGAGGCCCTGGCCGACTTCTGACCAGAGTTCGCCGGTCTTCTCGTCGTTGAGAAAGAGCGTCGAGCGTTCGGCGTTGAGCAGCCGCGTCGCTTCGCCCATCACCTTTTGCAGCAGCGAGCCGAGCTTGATGTCGGCGGTGACTTCCGAGACGACGTCGATGAACTCCATTTCCTGACGGCGGATTGCCTGCATGCGCTCGATGAACTGGGCGGATTGCAAGGCCAGGGTTCCTTGGCTGGTCATCGCTTCGAGCAGATGGAGGTCGCGTTTCGTGAAGCGGCCGCTTTTCTTGTTGAGCGTTTGCGCCACGCCGATGATCTCCCCGCGCACCGTCTTGATCGGGACGCAGAGGATGCTGCGGGTGGTAAACCCGGTTTGCTCGTCGATCGAGCGGTTGAAGCGCGGATCGGCGTAGGCGTCGTGGATGAGCAGCGCCTCGCCGGTCGTGAAGACGTGGCCGGCAATGCCGCTGGTGTTCAGGATGCGGATCTCGCGCTGGATGTTGCCCTGGGCGACGCGCGAGTACAGCTCGCCGGTGTCGGGATCGTTGAGGAAGAGCGAGCCGCGCTCGGCGTTGAGCTCGCTCGATGTCATGGCGACCAGCGCGTTGAGCACCTCGTCGAGCGTACCGTAACCGGCCATGCGCCGCGTCACTTCGAGCAGCAGCTCGACTTCGCGCAGGCGGCGCTTCGCCTCCTTGTCGGTCGCCCCGGAAAGTGGCCTAGCCGTAGTCGCGGGCGGTTTCGTCATGGCCGCCGTCCGTCGCCGCTCCGCGACTCCCACTGCGCGCGCAAGGTCTGGATCGTCGCGTGCAATTGCCGGATTTCGTCTTGAAAACTGTTGCGTTCGTCGTTTACCGCCTTGTCCTTGTCGATGCGGGCGAGTTCGAGCTCTGCCCGCAGGGCGCCGACCGTGGTTTTCAGCTGGGCGATTTCCGCGGCGCCTGCCTGCAGCGCTTCCCTCAGTTCGGCCTGCCGGCGCAGTTCGGCGCGCTCCAGTTCCCCGCGCAAGGCGATCGCCGTGCGCTGCGCATCGCGTAGCTCTGCCCTGGCTTGAGCCAACTCCTCCTCGGCGGTTGGTGCGCTGCTTGTTACCATGTCGTGTCCGATGGCGCCCAAGGCAGGAATCGAACCTGCGGCCTACCGCTTAGGAGGCGGTCGCTCTATCCACTGAGCTACGAGGGCGGGGTTGGGAAGTGCGGCGCTTGTTGCGGTACGATTTTACGCGATGTCTGCCGCGGCTTCCTCGCCGGGCGTTTCGGGCGGGAAGATGTCCTGGATGCCGAGGCGACGCATCAATGCGTCCCGCTCCAGATGCAGGAGTTCTCCGATGGCCTTGAAGTCGTCGGGCAGGGCGGCGTCGTCCCAGCCATTCGCCGAATGACGGGCCAGGTCGACGGCGAGCTTGACGTTCTTCACGCGCGGATGGTCGGCGTTTTGCTGATCCATCAGCTGGATGAGCAGCTGCGGCAGATGCCAGGCCTGTGCCAGCGCCAGCTTGATCTGGTAGAGCGGCACACCGAAGATTTCCTCCTGCACGGCGACCGAGCGTAGCGCGCGGTTGGCTTGCTGCCTGTCGGCGACCTGGATCGCCAGCCGCGGGGCGAAACACCACATGAGGATCTCGGCGAAGTCATAGAGGATCGTGGCGACGACGATTTCGTCCACGTCGAGGTCGTGGCGGTAAATTGCCCAGTCGCGCGCCCAGTGCATCGCACGCCGTGAGCGGTTGACGACCTTGAGCAGGCCGAGCAGGGCGCGGGGATGGGCCTTGAGCTGGTCCTCGACGAGGGGCAGGTTTTCGAAATCGTTGAAGAAGGGCTCCATACCGATCATCATCAGCGCGCGTTCGATCGTGGTGATGTCGGTGAGCTGGCTTTTGCTGCGGCGGACTTCGAGGTAGGCGAGCACGCGCAGGGTCATCATCGGATCGTGCAGGATCGCCGACGAAATCAGCCGGGCGTTCGCGCGCATGGCATCGGCGCGCAGTTCGGCGAGCTGGTGGTCGGTGTGGCGCAGCACGGGAATGCAGGCCGCGCCGAAATAAGCTACCCAGGCGTCGAGGTCGGGCAAGGGTTCATCGATCATGCGGCGATTATCGGCGAAGGCGCTTGCCTTGGCGAGCGGAATTTTCCGGTGCTTTTGCCGTTGCGTCACCCTTGTTTCCGGCGAGGCGTTCGTCTAGAATAATGGGCTTTCCATCCTTGCTCCACCCGAAACGCATGCGGGGGGGCTCAACCTCGACCCACAAGGAGCCGACATGCGGCATTACGAAATCGTTTTCATCGTCCATCCGGACCAGTCCGACCAGGTGCCGGCCATGATCGAGCGTTACAAGACGCTCGTCAGCGGCAAGGGGGGCGCGATCCACCGACTCGAGGACTGGGGGCGCCGCCAGCTCGCCTATCCGATCCAGAAGGTGCACAAGGCGCATTACGTGCTCATGAACATCGAGTGCGACGGCGAAACGCTCGCCGAACTGGAGAGCGCGTTCAAGTTCAACGATGCCGTGCTGCGTCATCTGACCGTCAAGACCGACAAGGCCGAAACCGCGCCGTCGCCGATGATGAAGGAAGAGAAGTCGCGCTCGCTGGCCGCCGGCGCCGAAGAAGCCAAGCCTGCCGAGGAGGCTGCGGCTGCCGCCTGAGGCGAACCGCTGCGAGCTTTCCGGGCGGCTGCTCGAACGCGGGAGTCTGCGTTACACCCCCGCCGGCGTTCCGGTGGTCGAGTTCCGGATCACCCATGTGTCCGAGCAGAACGAAGCCGGCCAGGCGCGCCGCGTCGAATGCGAGCTGGCCTGTGTCGCCGTCGGCCCGCCGGCGCTGTTGCTGCAGGGCGCGACACCGGGAAGCGGACTCACGGTGGCTGGCTTTCTCGCCGCCAAAAGCCTCCGGCAGAAGCAGCCCGTCTTACACGTCGCAACCATCGAATTCAACGAAATCACCCGCTAAAGGATCCAGACAATGGCTTTCAAACCGAGCAACAAAAAAAAGGACGACCGCAACAAAAACCGCAACACGTTCAAGCGGCGTAAGTTCTGCCGCTTCTCCGCCGAGAAGATCGAGCAGGTGGATTACAAGGATGTCGACCTGCTGCGCGACTTCATCACCGAGAACGGCAAGGTGATGCCGGCCCGCATCACCGGCACCAAGAGCCGCTTCCAGCGCCAGCTGTCTACCGCGATTAAGCGTGCGCGCTATCTGGCCCTCTTGCCCTACACCGATCTGCACAAGTGACGAGGAGACAAACCATGCAAGTGATTCTGATGGACAAGGTGGTGAACCTCGGCAACCTGGGCGACATCGTCAAGGTCAAGGAAGGCTATGCCCGCAATTACCTGATCCCGAAGGGTTTCGCCAAGCGTGCTACCGAAGAGAACAAGAAGGTGTTCGAAGCGCGCCGCGCCGAACTCGAACGCATCGCTGCCGAAAAGCTTGCCGCCGCGCAGGCCAAGGCCGCCAAGCTGGAAGGTGTGCGGATCGAGCTGACCCGCAAGGCCGGCGTCGATGGCCGCCTGTTCGGCTCGGTTAGCGCCGTGGATATCGTCGAGGCGCTTGGCGCCCAGGGCATCGAGATCGAAAAGGCCGAGGTGCGCATGCCCAACGGAGTCATCAAGACGGTGGGCGAGTACGCCTACGAGGTCGTTCCCCATGCCGACGTGGTTGCGAACATCACCGTGGTGGTGATCGGCGAGCAGTGATCCGCAACGCTGATTGCGCGCACAAGGGCCGCAACGCGGCCCTTGTGCGTTAACGAGAGACTCCACAGGCAATCCACAGGCCGCTCACAGGCTTTCCACCGCATTTGCACAGCGTTGTTCTCTGGTCATGGCCGGACGCGGCGAGTAGACTGGCGCCCCTCAACAGAAGATCGAGGAGAAGTGCACAGTGGCCGAGCTGAAATCCGCACAGGCATATGGCGCATCATCCGCTCCGTTCGGCGATGCCCAGGTGGCGGCGCTCAAGCTGCCGCCGCATTCGGTCGAGGCCGAGCAATCGCTGATCGGCGGCCTCCTGCTCGACAACAACGCCTGGGACCGCATTGCCGACATCGTCAACGAGTCGGATTTCTACCGCGACGACCACCGGCGCATCTTCGCGCACATCCGCCGCCTCGTCGAGACCGGTCGGCCGGCCGACGTGGTCACCGTCTTCGAGTCGATCGAGAACGCGAACGAAGCCGACCAGACCGGCGGCCTGGCCTATCTGGGCGAGATCGCCAACGCGACGCCGTCGGCCGCCAACATCCGCCGCTATGCCGAGATCGTCCATGAGCGCGCGGTGCTCAGGAAGCTCGTCACCGTCGGCGACGAAATCGCCGGCGCGGCGCTCAACCCCGCCGGTCGCGACGTCAAGCAACTGCTCGATATGGCCGAGCAGAAAGTCTTCGAGATCGCCGAAAGCGGCAACCGCACGTCCCAGGGCTTCACGGCGATCACGCCGCTCCTGGGTGACGTGGTCGAACGCATCGAGGTGCTCTACAACCGCGAAAACCCTTCCGACATCACCGGTCTGGCGACCGGCTTCCACGACCTGGACCGCCTGACTTCCGGCCTGCAGGCCGGCGACATGATCGTCGTCGCCGGGCGGCCGTCGATGGGCAAGACCGCCTTTGCGCTCAACATCGCCGAGCATGTCGGTATGGAACTGAGAAAGCCGGTGGCGATCTTCAGTCTGGAAATGTCCGGGCCGCAGCTGGCGATGCGCTTTCTTTCTTCCGCCGGCCGGCTCGACCAGACGAAGATCCGCACCGGGCGCCTGTCTGACGACGACTGGGAAAAGATGTCGGTGGCGCTCGGCAAACTGCACGAAGCGCCGATCCACATCGACGAGACCGGCGCGCTCAACGCCTCCGACCTGCGCGCGCGGGCGCGCCGCCTGCATCGCCAGCACGGACCGCTGGGCCTGATCGTCATCGATTACCTGCAACTGATGACCTCGGTGAAGGACAACGAGAATCGCGCCACCGAAATTTCCGAGATCTCGCGCTCGATCAAGGCGCTGGCGAAGGAATTGCAGGTGCCGGTGATCGCGCTCTCGCAGCTCTCGCGCAAGGTCGAGGAGCGCAACGACAAGCGTCCCCTGATGTCCGACCTGCGCGAGTCGGGGGCCATCGAACAGGACGCCGACATCATCCTGATGATGTATCGCGAGGAATATTACAAGCCGGACACTACCGAGAAGGGCGTCGCCGAGGTCATCATCGGCAAGCACAGAAACGGCCCGACAGGAATGGTCAAGCTGACTTTCCTGGGCGAATACACGCGCTTTGAAAACTTTGCCGCACCCGGCTCGTATTGAGCGTTACAGCACCTCGGCGGCGTGATCCGCCAGGCGCGAGCGTTCGCCGCGCTGCAAGGTGATGTGGCCGGAATGCGGCCAGCCCTTGAAACGGTCGACGACGTAGGTGAGACCGGAGGAGCCTTCGGTGAGATAGGGCGTGTCGATCTGCGCGATGTTGCCCAGGCACACGACCTTGGTGCCGGGGCCGGCGCGCGTGATCAGCGTCTTCATTTGCTTGGGCGTGAGGTTCTGCGCCTCGTCGATGATCAGGAATTTGTTGAGGAAGGTGCGGCCGCGCATGAAGTTGAGCGATTTGACCTTGATGCGGCTCCTGATCAGGTCCATCGTCGCGGCCCGGCCCCAGTCGCCCGCATAGCTGCCCTTTTCGCCTTCCTCGGCCGGCTTGTTGAGCACGTCGAGGTTGTCCTCCAGCGCGCCCATCCACGGCGTCATCTTCTCCTCCTCGGTGCCGGGCAGAAAACCGATGTCCTCGCCGACCGGCACGGTGACGCGCGTGATGATGATTTCCGAGAAGCGCTTGTGTTCGAGCGTCTGCGTCAGCGCGGCGGCGAGCGTCAGGAGCGTCTTGCCGGTGCCGGCCTGGCCCAGGAGGGTGACGAAGTCGATGTCCGGGTTCATCAGGAGGTTCAGGGCGAAGTTCTGCTCGCGGTTTCTGGCTACGATGCCCCAGACGGCGTTCTTCGCATGGCTGTAGTCCGTCAGCGTTTCGATTTCCGCCGTCTTGCCGCCGCCGACTTTTACCCAGGCCTGCAAGGGCTGCGGGCCCTCCTGCCAGAGGAACTGGTTGACCAGCAGATCGGGGCAGAGCGGCCCCTTGATGCGGTAGTAGGTCTTGCCGTCCTTCTTCCAGGATTCGAGGCCCTTGCCGTGCGTGTCCCAGAAATCGGCGGGCAGTTCGAGGCTGCCAGTGTAGAGGAGGTCGGTGTCCTCGAGCACCTTGTCGTTGAAGTAGTCCTGCGCATCGAGGCCCAGCGCGCGGGCCTTGATGCGCATGTTGATGTCCTTGGTGACGAGGATCACCGGCCGCTTCGGGTGGAGTTCGGACAAATGCAGCGCGACGGCGATGATCTGGTTGTCGGCGCGCGCCGTCGGCAGCGAGGAAGGCAGCACACTGGTGATCGCGTCGGTTTGCAGGAAGAGGCGGCCGCTGGCCAACCCGCGCGACGGCCCGGCGAGCTCGAGGCCGTGCTTGATCGTCTCTTCGCTGCCGCAGACGATCTCGTCGAGCATGCGGCTCGCCTGACGCGCGTTGCGCGCGACTTCCGACATGCCCTTCTTGTTGGCGTCGAGTTCCTCGAGCGTCATCATCGGCACGAAGAGGTCGTGCTCCTCGAAGCGGAACAGGCTGGTCGGATCGTGCATCAGCACGTTGGTGTCAAGCACGAACAGCTTGGTGAGCCTGTCGGATTTTGCCGGCTTGGCGGTGCGCTTGGCGTTCATCGGATGTCCGTTTGCGGGTCAGAGCGACTTGAGCGCGGCGAGCACTTCCGCTGCATGGCCTTCGACCTTCATGCCCCGCCATTCGCGGGCGAGCCGACCGGCACGGTCGATCAGAAAGGTGCTGCGCTCGATACCGCGTACCGGTTTCCCGTACATGTTTTTCATCCGGATGACGTCGAACAGACGGCAGACCGTCTCGTCGGCATCGGAAAGCAGCTCGAAGGGCAGATCCAGCTTGGCTTTGAAGTTCTCATGCGACTTAAGACTGTCGCGCGAGACGCCCCAGACGCTCGCCCCGGCCTTGACGAATTCCCCGTGCAGATCGCGGAACTGGCCGGCCTCGGTGGTGCAGCCGGGCGTGCTGTCCTTCGGATAGAAGTAGATCACCAGCGGCTGGCCGCGCAGGGCGGAGAGCCGGAAAGTCCGGCCGCCCGTCGCGGGCAGGGAAAAGTCGGGTACTTCGAGGCCGACGGCGGAAGGTGGGGTGCTCATGCGGCTTGCCTCCAGTCTGAAAGAAATTCCTTGCCTTGCATCGGCGCGGGGTCGCGGCTGCCCGGCAGCGTGCCGAGAACGACCTCGTGCCGGGGTAGTTTATCTATGTCGAGTTTTGCGGCGAGGGCCTGAACAGAAACGGCTTCGTGGCCCTGTTCGCGCCAGCCGGTCAGGAGCGATTCCAGCAGTGTGCGCGTCTTGGCGTCCATGCGGTCGGCGCTCAGGGAAAACAGGTGCCCGGCCGGCGCGGGAAGCGCCGTCAATTCGAGCAGACGGGCGAGAATCGGTTCGGAAGCGATTTCCGGCCGGCCGAGCTCGTCGATGGTGGGCAGCGTGGTCGGCAGCTGGAGGCAGCGGATGATCTCGCCGTTCCAGACCGGCACGAAGGGGTGTTGGCCGCGCGTGTCGCAGCTCATCGAGAAACCCAGACGCTGGACGAGGCGCAAGCGTTCGGGCAGCGCATGCTCCCCGATGCTCGCATGCAGGCGAACTTCGCCGCCGCAGGCGTCGTGAAATGCCGCACGGGCGGCCATGAGGCGCGCGGCGAGACTGGCGGCATCGGGGCGCCGCCACGGAGCGCGCAGGTCCGAGAGGAGGCCGGTTTCATGGCCGTCGGCCGCCGCGTCCGCGAGACAGGCAAGTCGTTCCGGCGCGGCGATGAAACTGGCGACGGCGCGGTGCCGGCGCAGGATGTCGAGGCAGGCGGCCACGCCGTCGGGGCTGGCGCGACGGTCGGGCACTTCGATCTTGAGGGCGATGCGCGTCATGGGGCGGGTTCGACGATCAGGGCGGCGGCGACGGCGCGGCCTTCGGCGCGCAGGACATTGTAAGTGCGACAGGCGGCGACCGTGCTCATTGCCTCGACGGGCAGCCCGGCCGCGATGAAAGGTTGCAGCAGCGCCGGCGGGGGAAAGCATTGCCGGCGTCCGGTGCCGAGCAGCAGAACGTCGCAGTCGAGTGCGGCAAGCGCCGCGAGATGGCGGGCATCCAGGCCGACGAAGTCGGCCGGTCCCCAGGCGGCGTCGATGCCGGCAGGCGAAAGCAGCAGACTGCGTTCGAAGCGCCGACCGTCGATGGCGACGTGATCGTCGCCGCAGGCGGTGACGAGAAAGGGCAGTTGGCGCAGGTCGGCGTGGAGCTTCAATGGGGCGGAAGAGGATGGGCGCGCGTTGCGACGCGTCTGGGCATTGGGGTAGGATTATAGCTTTTCGCTTCCCCGGCCCCTGTTGCCTGCGCCACGCGAGGATCGCCATGCAACCCATCCTGAAATCCGCCAAGCTCGCCAACGTCTGTTACGACATCCGCGGGCCCGTCATGCAGCGCGCCAAGCAGATGGAGGAGGACGGTCAGCGCATCATCAAGCTCAACATCGGCAACCTCGCGCCCTTCGGTTTCGAACCGCCCGACGAGATCGTGCAGGACATGATCCACAACCTGCCTTCGGCCGCCGGCTATTGCGATTCCAAGGGGCTGTTTTCCGCGCGCAAGGCGGTGATGCACTACACGCAGCAAAAGGGCATCAAGGACGTGCAGCTCGAGGACATCTACATCGGCAACGGCGCTTCCGAGCTGATCGTGATGGCGATGAACGCGTTGCTCAATGCCGGCGACGAAGTGCTGGTGCCGGCGCCCGACTACCCGCTGTGGACGGCCGCCGTGAGCCTGTCGGGCGGCACGCCGCGTCACTACCTGTGCGATGAGGGGGCGGGGTGGATTCCCGACCTTTCCGACATCCGCGCCAAGATCACGCCCAACACGCGCGCCATCGTCATCATCAACCCGAACAATCCGACCGGCGCGCTCTATCCCGGCGACCTGCTCAAGGAGATCATCGAGATCGCCCGGCAGAACGATCTGATCATCTACGCCGACGAGATCTACGACAAGGTGCTCTACGACGGTGCGACGCACACCTCGATTGCGTCGCTGGCCGACGACGTGCTGTTCGTCACCTTCAACGGCCTGTCGAAGAATTATCGCGCCTGCGGCTTTCGCGCCGGCTGGATGATCGTCTCCGGCGAAAAGCGCCACGCCAGGGATTACATCGAAGGGCTGACGATGCTCGCCTCGATGCGGCTGTGCGCCAACGTGCCGGCGCAAAACGGCATCCAGACGGCGCTCGGCGGCTACCAGAGCATCAATGATCTCGTCGCGCCCGGTGGACGTCTGAAGCGTCAGCGCGATCTCGCCTGGGAGATGATGACGGCGATTCCCGGCGTCACCTGCCACAAGCCACAGGCGGCGCTCTATCTCTTCCCGCGCCTCGATCCGAAGCGCTACCCGATTGCCGACGACCAGGAGTTCGTGCTCGAACTCCTGCAGGAAGAGAAGGTGCTGCTGGTGCAGGGCACCGGCTTCAACTGGCCGCACCCCGATCATTTCCGCATCGTCTTTCTGCCGCACGAGGACGATCTCAAGGAAGCCTTCGGCCGGGTGGCGCGCTTCCTCGAAAATTTCCGCAAACGTCACAACACATAAAACCCATGAACCCCATCAACGTAGGACTGCTCGGCATCGGCACCGTCGGCGGCGGCACATACGCCGTGCTGGCGCGCAACGCAGCCGAGATCACCCGACGCGCCGGCCGCCCCATCCGCATCGTCCAGGTCGCCGACCGCAATCTCGAACATGCCCGCCGGGTGACGGGCGGCCAGGTCGCACTCACCGACGACGCCTTCGCGGTCGTGAACCATCCGGAAATCGACATCGTCGTCGAATTGATCGGCGGCTGCGGCGTCGCCAAGGAACTGGCGCTCAAGGCCATCGAGAATGGCAAGCACGTCGTCACCGCCAACAAGGCGCTCTTGGCCGTGCATGGCAACGAGATCTTCGCCGCCGCGCAGGAGAAAGGCGTGATGGTCGGCTTCGAGGCGGCGGTGGCCGGCGGCATTCCGATCATCAAGGCACTCCGCGAAGGGCTCACCGCCAATCGCATCGAGTGGCTCGCCGGCATCATCAACGGCACCACCAACTTCATCCTCTCTGAGATGCGCGACAAAGGCTTGCCTTTCGACACCGTGCTCAAGGAGGCGCAGCGCCTCGGCTACGCCGAGGCCGATCCGACCTTCGACGTCGAGGGCATCGACGCCGCGCACAAGCTCACCATCATGTCGGCCATCGCCTTCGGCATTCCGATGCAGTTCGACAAGGCGCACATCGAGGGCATCACCAAGCTCACCGCTGAGGATATCAAATACGCCGAGCAGCTCGGCTACCGCATCAAGCTCCTGGGCATCACCAAGCGCCGCGCGCAAGGCTTCGAGCTGCGCGTGCATCCGACGCTGATTCCCGCCCGGCGGCTGATCGCCAACGTCGAAGGGGCGATGAACGCCGTGCTGGTGCAGGGCGATGCCGTCGGCGCGACGCTCTACTATGGCAAGGGCGCCGGCGCCGAGCCGACTGCCTCGGCGGTGATCGCCGATCTGGTCGATGTCACGCGCATGGCGACCGCCGACCCGGAAAACCGCGTGCCGCATCTGGCTTTCCAGCCCGATGCCGTCGCCGATGCGCCGATCCTGCCGATGGCCGAGGTCGAGAGCGGCTATTACCTGCGCATGCGCGTCGAGGACAGGCCGGGCGTGCTCGCCGACATCACGCGCATTCTCGCCGACCAGCAGATTTCCATCGACGCGATGATCCAGCGCGAGCCCGCCGAAGGCGAACAGCAGACCGACATCATCCTGCTCACCCATGTCGTGCGCGAGAAACAGGTCGATGCCGCCATCGCCCGTATCGAGACGCTGCCCGTGGTCGGCGGCAAGATCGTCCGCCTGCGTCTCGAAAATCTCGGCTAGGGCCTTGCCATGAAATACATCTCGACGCGCGGCGCCGCCCAGCCGCAGGTTTTCTGCGACATCCTGCTCGGCGGCCTGGCGCCCGACGGCGGTCTCTATCTTCCCGAGACCTACCCGCGGGTCTCCGCGGACGAACTCGCCGAATGGCGCGAGCTTCCCTATGCCGCGCTGGCGCTGAAAATCTTTCTCAAATTCGTCGACGACATCCCGGCCTGCGATCTCAAGACCCTCGTTGATCGCACCTATACGGCGCAGACCTTCAAGTATTGCCGCCCCGGCCGCGATCCGTCCGACATCGTGCCGCTCACCACGCTGGAACCCGGCTTCCACCTGCTCGAACTGTCGAACGGCCCGACGCTCGCCTTCAAGGACATGGCGATGCAACTCCTCGGCAACCTGTTCGAATACGTGCTGGCGAAGCGCAATGAAACGATCAACATCCTCGGTGCGACTTCGGGCGACACCGGTTCGGCGGCCGAGTATGCGATGCGCGGGAAAAAGGGCGTGCGCGTCTTCATGCTTTCGCCGCACGGCAGGATGTCGGCTTTCCAGCGTGCGCAGATGTATTCGTTGCAAGACGAGAATATCGTCAACATCGCCGTCGAGGGCATGTTCGACGACTGTCAGGACATCGTCAAGGCCGTGGCGAACGACGCGGAATTCAAGGCGCGCTACAAGATCGGCGCGGTGAATTCCATCAACTGGGCGCGCGTGCTGGCGCAGATCGTCTATTACTTCAAAGGCTATTTCGCCGCCACGACCCACAACACTCAAGAGGTCGTGTTCAGCGTACCCTCCGGCAATTTCGGCAACATCTGCGCCGGTCACATCGCGCGCATGATGGGGCTGCCCATCGCACGTCTCGTGCTGGCGACCAACGAGAACGATGTACTCGACGAGTTCTTCCGCACCGGCGTCTATCGTCCGCGCGGCACGAACGACACCTACGTGACATCGAGTCCGTCGATGGACATTTCCAAGGCCTCGAATTTCGAGCGCTTCGTCTTCGACCTGGTCGGGCGCGATCCGACCGTGGTGCGCACGCTGTGGGAGAAGGTCGATGCCGGCGGCAGTTTCGACCTGCGCGGGACGCCCTATATGGAAAAACTGCCTGACTTCAAGTTCGTTTCCGGCAGGAGCACCCATGCCGACCGGCTGGCGACGATCCGCGACGTCTGGGAAAGGTACGGGACGATGATCGACACCCATACCGCCGACGCGGTGAAAGTGGCGCGCGAGTACCGCTTGCCGGATGTGCCGATGGTGGTGCTCGAAACCGCCCAGCCGGCGAAGTTCGCCGAGACGATCCGGGAAGCGCTCGGCATCGAACCGGGCCGGCCGAAAGAACTGGCGGGGATCGAGGCGCTGCCGCAGCGCGTCGAGGTGATGCAGGCCGACGCCGATGCCGTCAAGGCGCTGATCGCGCGTGTCTGCGCCGGCTAGAGGTAGATGACCGCGGGGAACACCGTCACCGCCAGCACCAGCACCAGCCATTCGAGGTTGTAGCGTGCGAGCACGCCGGTGAAGTGCAAGATCAGGATGACGATGGCGACGACGTAAAAAGAATGAACAGCATGGTGATGATCTCCTGCTCCCCTCGGGAGAACGATGGCCTGACTCGTGTGGATTATAGGCGCAAGCGGAAAAAACATCGGCGGCGCTTGACGCGCGCGCCGTTTATCCCGCTAGAATAGGTGCGGGCCATGTAGCCTTTCCAACCATGAGGAGCTGACAAAGATGAACAAAGGGGATCTCATCGAAATCGCCGCCAAGGAAGCCGCCATCAGCAAGGCTGCCGCCGGCAAGGCGCTCGACGCGATGATCGATGCTGTCGTCAAGTCCGTCGCCAAGGGCAATGCCGTGACCCTCGTCGGTTTTGGCACCTTCAAGGCCGCCAAGCGCGCGGCGCGCACAGGCGTCAATCCGAAGACGGGCGAAAAGCTGAAGATCGCCGCGACCACCGTTCCGCGCTTCACCGCCGGCGCCGGCTTCAAGGCCGCTGTCGCGGGCAAGAAGAAGGCGAAGAAGTAAGGAAACGCTGAAGAAAGCAGCGAGCGGGATGAAGCGCAAGGCGCACGGAGCGCAGCGACCGAGACATAACAATG
>OGCL01000168.1_pt1 | contig 75627 bp, 70 predicted proteins | sample 1570041 | NCBI WGS metagenome assembly OGCL01 (sample SAMN06266162, study PRJEB24511) | hot springs metagenome | isolation source: Hot spring water | place: South Africa: Limpopo | collected 2015-06-22
CATTGAGTACCAGTTGCTGGCCTTGCACGGCGGCGCTGGCCTCGAACGGGATGCCCTCTACCGTGCGCGGCACGGAGGCCACCGCTGCACCGGACGCCCCCAGGGTCAGCACCATCAGCCAGCGGACGGCCTGCATGCGGGCCACGCGAACGGCTACAGCAGCGTATGCGCGCGCCATGGGTCAGGCCGCCTTCTTCACGTCGGCATCCCGCAGTTCGCGCCGCAGGATCTTGCCCACATTCGACTTCGGCAGTTCCTCGCGGAACTCGATGTACTTCGGGCGCTTGTAGCCCGTCAGCCGTTCGCGGCAAAAGGCGGCGACGTCATCTTCGGTCAGCGTGGCATCGCGCTTGACCACGAACAGCTTCACGGCCTCGCCCGAATGCGCATCGGGCACACCGATGACGCACACCTCGCCGACCGCCGGATGCTCGAGCAGGGCGTTCTCCACTTCGGCCGGATAGATGTTTTCTCCGCCGCTGATGATGAGTTCCTTGCGGCGCCCGACGACGGTGAGGTAGCCCTCGTTGTCGAGATAGCCGAGATCTCCGGAGTGGTACCAGCCGCCGGCGAAGGCGCCTGCCGTCTCGTGCGGCGCGTTCCAATAACCGTCGGCGAGGTTCGGCCCACGTACGAGGATCTCGCCCACCGTCCCGGGGGGTGCCTCCCGGCCCGACGAAGGATCGACGACGCGCAATTCGCAGTGCAGCGCCGCCGCACCGGCCGAGCCCGCCTTGGCGAGGGCCTGCTCGGCGCGCACGTACGCGGCGATAGGGCAGGTCTCGGTCGCGCCGTACACCTGCACGACCGGAACCCCGCGCGCCGATACGCGGCGTATGAAGTTGGCGGTGACGATGGTCGACCCCGTCGTGATCATGCGCAGCGTCGAGAGATCCGCGCTCTCCCAGTCGGCGAGCTCCATGAGCGCGACCAGCTGCGCCGGCACGAGCACCGCCAGCGTCACACGCTCGGCCGCGATCGCGGCCAGCGCCTCGCGTGCTTCGAACTTCGCGTGCAAGACAACGGTGGCGCCGGCGTGCAGCGCCGGCGTCGTCTGGATGTTCAGTCCACCGACGTGAAAGAGCGGCAGGGTGGTGAGCACCCGGTCCGCGCTCGTGAGGTCGTGCAAGTGCGCGCTATTGACCGCGTTCCACTGGATGGCGCGCTGCGAAAGCACCACGCCTTTGGGCGCACCGGTGGAGCCCGACGTGTAAGAAATGAGCACCGCCACATCCGGACCGCCGCGCGCGCCCGGTGCCGGCCCCTCGCGCTCGAGCTCGGAAAGCGGATAGCGCCGCACTTCGCCAGCCGCGTTGCGTGCCGTCTCGGCGAACGTCTCCTCGACGAAAAGGGCCACCGGCCGGCAGTCGGCGAGCACGCGCGCAAGTTCCGGCACCGCAAGACGCCAGTTGAGTGGCACGAAAATCGCACCCACCCGGGCGCAGGCGAAAAAGAGGGCGAGCGCCGACGGGTCGTTCAGTCCGAGGAAGGCGACGCGCTCGCCGACACCCACCCCGCAGCGGGCGAGCGCCGCCGCGGCGCGGCGCACCGCGCCCGCGAAGGCCGCGTAATCGAGCGAGCGGCCCTGCCAGCGCAGCGCGGGCCGGCTGGGGCCGAAGCGGGCGTTACGCTCGACCCAGGTCGAGAGGTCCACGCGCCCTCAACCGTCAGCGACCGAAATCGCCCACGCGACCGGCACGCCACCGCCAGCGCAGCCGGTGCCTCGTTTTCGCCCGCCCTGACGCGAGGGGCCCGGCAAAGGCTTGCCCCCTGCCGCCGCCCACGACCCGTAGAGCGGCCGCTGCGGCCCGCGCTCGATCGGATTCCCCACCGCCAGCGCAGGTGCCCTCACCAAGGCTAGCCGCGTCGCCCGCGCAGCTCGTTCGCCACCACGAGCGCGAGCACGCACGAGGCGATGCGGCTCTCGACCGAGTCGCCGCGATTGCTGAGCACGATCGGTGCGCGGCCACCGACGACGACACCGCCGGAGATCGCATCCGAAAGATGCTCGAGCTGCTTGGCGAGCATATTGCCCGACTCGAGATCCGGCGCGAGCAGGATGTCGGCGTGGCCCGCGACCGCGGACTTCAGGCCCGCGGCGCGCGCAGCGACGAGCGAGACCGCGTTGTCGAAACCGAGCGGGCCGTCGAGCAGGCCGCCTGCGATCTGGCCGCGGTCGGCCATTTTGCAAAGGGCTGCGGCATCGAGAGTCGCGCGCATACGCGGGGTGACGGTCTCGACGCCGGCGAGGATCGCCACTTTGGGCTCGGGCACGCCCATCAAATGAGCAAAATCGATCGCGTTCTGAACGATTTCGGCCTTGTGCGCGAGCGTCGGTTCGATATTCACCATCATGTCGGTGATGTATAACGGCCGTGGGTAAGTCGGAACATCGATGTAGAGCACGTGCGAAAGGCGCCGCCCGTCGCGCAGCCCTCCCACGATCGCCGCCCGCAGCAGTTCGTCGGTGGCCACCGCCCCCTGCACGAGCGCCTCGGCGTCGCCGCCGGCGACGAGTGCGACCGCCTGTGCGGCAGCCGCCCGCTCGTGCGGCGCGTCGACGAGGCGCAGGCCCGTGAGCTTTACCCCGTGGCGCTCGGCGAGCGCGCGTACCTGGGCCTCGGCACCCAGGAGCAGCGGCTCCATCAGGCCCGCTTCCTTCACCGCGACCGCCGTTTGCAGCGTGGCCAGATCGAGCGGCGCAACGAACACCGCGCGCACCGGACGCAACCCTTTCGCACGCCCGAACAACCGCCGGTAGCGCGCATCCCGGTCCGAAATCGTGATCTCGGGCATCGCCACGCGCGGCCGCTTGATCTTCTCGGTCGGCGCAAGCACCTCGGCCTCGCCGCTGATCACCTTCAGTCCGTCCTGGTTCGTGCACAGGCAGTCGAAGAGCATGTGCTTGTTGTGCTCGAACTTGTGCGTGCACGTGAGCGTCACGGTGATCGTGTCGCCGACCTTGACCGGGCGCGAGAACTTGAGCGTCTGGCGGATGTAGATGGTGCCCGGGCCGGGAAACTGCGTGCCGAGCACCGTCGAGATGAGCGCCCCGCCCCACATGCCGTGCGCGATCACCTCGTGGAACATCGACGAGCGTGCATATTCGGGGTCGACGTGCGCGGGATTGACGTCGCCCGACATGATCGCAAAGAGCTGGATGTCCTCCGGCTGCAGCGTGCGGACGAGATTGGCCGAGTCGCCGACCTGGATTTCATCGAAGGTCCGGTTTTCGATGTGGTCGGAGGCGGCCGCGTACGATGCGCCAGCGGGATCGTTCATGGCTTTGAGGACCGCGTCACTCGTGTCATCGGCCCAATCTAACGCGTTTTGCGCCGCAACACTAGCGCACTGCTCGCACTCAAGCGCCCTCCACCCAGCGCCGCGCGTTGCGAAACAGTCGCATCCAGGGTGAATCCTCCGGCGCACCGGGCGGCGCCCAGCTCATCTGTACGCTGCGGAAAACGCGCTCGGGGTGCGGCATGACGATCGTGACACGGCCATCGGGCGTCGTCAGGCCCGTAATCCCTCCAGGCGACCCGTTCGGGTTTGCGGGGTAGGTCTCGGTGGGCTGACCGCGGTTGTCCACATAGCGCAGGCAGACGAGCGCCTCGGCGCGAGCGCGTGCGGCCTCGTTGGCGAAGCGCACCCGCCCCTCGCCGTGCGCGGTGGCCACCGGCAAGCGGCTTCCGGCCATGCCGTGAAAAAGGATCGATGGACTTGCCGGCACCTCCACCCTCACGAAACGCGCCTCGAACTGTTCGCTGCGGTTGCGCACAAAGAGCGGCCAGTCCGCAGCGCCGGGAATCAATTCCTTGAGCGCCGCGAGCATCTGGCAGCCGTTGCAGGAACCGAAGGCGAAGCGGTCGGCGCGGTGGAAAAAGCGCTCGAACTGCTCGCGGGCACGGGGATGGAAAAGGATCGTCTTCGCCCACCCCTGACCGGCACCCAGGACGTCGCCGTAAGAAAAACCGCCGCAGGCGGCAAGACCGTGGAAGGCGTCGAGCGAGACGCGCCCTTCGAGGACATCGGTCATGTGCACGTCCACGGCCTCGAAACCGGCCCGGTCGAACGCAGCCGCCATCTCCTGCTGGCTATTGACCCCCTGCTCGCGCAGGATCGCCACACGCGGTCGGGTCGTCGCCACCGCCGGCGCAGCTGGTGTGGGCTCCGGACCGTCCATTTCACTAAACGACAGTTCTGGGTCCGCGGCATCGAGCAGCGCGTCGTACTCCTCGCGCGCGCACTGCGGGTCGTCGCGAAGCGCGCGCAACCGGTAGCTCGTCTCGGACCAGAGGCGCTGCAGCTCGACGCGGCCTGCCGCGTAGAGAGGGCGATTGTTGCGCAGCAGCCGCAGTTCGTCCCGCGCGTTCAGGCTGCCCACCAGGTGCGCGCAGTCGCCGAGGCCATGGTCGCGCAGGATCGAGAGCACCCGTTCCCGGTCGGCGCGCCTGATCTGCACGAGCGCACCCGCTTCTTCGGCGAAAAGCGCGGCGAGCGCTCGCTCGTGCGCCCGACCGGCCAGTTGGAGCTCGTCGCCGCGCTTGAATGCATCGACCTCGTCGCCCCCCTCGGCGACGAGGGGATCGAGGCAAAGCGTGACTCCGCAATGTCCGGCGAAGGCCATCTCGCACGCGCAGACGAAGAGTCCCCCATCCGAGCGGTCGTGGTAGGCGAGAACGAGCTCCTCGCCAGCGAGCCGCTGCACGGCCGCGAAGAAGGCCCGCACGCGTGCAGGATCCTCCACGTCGGGCGGATCTGCGCCCAGCGCCCCGTAGACTTGCGCAAGGATCGAAGCGCCCAAGCGGTTGCGGCCATCGCCCAGATCGATGAGCCAGATTTCCGTCTCGCCGCAATCGGTGCGCAGTTGGGGCGTGAGCGTCGCGCGGGCGTCTTCGCAGGGTGCAAACGCGGTGACGACCAGCGAAAGCGGCGCGCGCACCTCGTGACCGTCCCAGGCCGTGCGCATCGACAGCGAATCCTTTCCGACCGGAATCGAGACGCCGAGCGCGACGCAGTAGTCGGACGCTGCGCGCACCGCATCCCAGAGCGCGGCGTCGTCTTCCGGCGTGCCGGCGGCGGCCATCCAGTTCGCCGAAAGCTTGACGCGCGCAAGCCCTGCGACGCGGGCCGCGGCAAGGTTCGTGATCGCTTCGGTGACCGCCAGGCGCACCGACGCCGCAGGGTCGAGCAGCGCCACGGGCGGGCGCTCCCCGAGCGCGAACGCCTCCCCTGCGTAACCGTCGAAGTCGAGTAGCGTGACCGCGCAATCGGCGACCGGCACCTGCCAGGGTCCGACATAGGGATCGCGCGCGCACAGGCCGCCGACGGTGCGGTCGGCGATCGAAAGGAGGAAGCCCTTGTCGGCGACGGCCGGATGCCGCAGCACGCGGCCCACGGCCTCGCCAAGCTCGACGCGCGCCAAGTCGAAGCGCGCGCGCGACCGTTCCTTGCGCTGCGCCGTACGCTCCAGCCGCGGCGGCCGTCCGAGAATCACCTCGAGCGGGACGTCGACCACCGTCTCGCCGCCGCGCGAGTCTGTCACGAGGAGACGACCGTCGGCGGTCGTCTCGCCCACCACCGCGACCGGACAGCGCTCGCGCGCGCAGATCGCGCGCAGGCGCTCGAGGTCCGATGGCGCGACCGCGAGCACGTAGCGCTCCTGCGCCTCGTTGCACCAGATCTCGCGCGGCGACAGACTGGAATCGCCAGTGGGCACCGCGCGCAAATCGATGCGGGCGCCAAGCCCGGCGGCGTGCACCAACTCCGGCAGCGCATTCGACAGTCCGCCCGCGCCGACGTCGTGGATCGAGAGGATCGGGTTCGCCTCGCCCATCTGCCAGCAGCGGTCGATCACCTCCTGCGCCCGCCGCTGCATCTCGGCGTTCGCTCGCTGCACCGAGTCGAAATCGAGCTCGGCGAGGTTGACCCCCGTGCCGAGCGAGGACGCAGCGCCGCCGCCCAGGCCAATGCGCAGGCCGGGCCCGCCCAGCTGCACGAGCAGCGCCCCCGCCGGCACCGGGGCCTTGCGCGCCTGGCTCGCAAGGACGTTGCCAAGGCCGCCCGCGAGCATGATCGGCTTGTGGTAGCCGCGCCAGCCGTCCGGCTCGCGCTGCTCGAAGGTACGGAAGAAGCCGGCGAGCATGGGACGGCCGAACTCGTTCGCAAAAGAGGCGGCGCCGATCGGTCCCTCCAGCATGATGCGCAGCGCACTGGCGATTCGATCCGGTGTCCCGGGATCCTGCGCTTCCCACGGCTGCAGCGCCCCCGGGATACGCAGGTGCGACACCGCGTAGCCGGCCAGGCCCGCTTTCGGACGTGCGCCACGGCCCGTCGCCGCCTCGTCGCGGATCTCGCCGCCCACGCCGGTGGCAGCACCGGGAAAAGGGGCGATCGCGGTCGGATGGTTGTGCGTCTCGCATTTCACGACCGCGTGCACGCGCAGCGGGTGGCGCCGATAAACGCCAGCGGCGTCCGGGTACCATGCCTGTGTTCGTCGGCCCTCGATCACCGCAGCATTGTCCGCGTAAGCGACGACCGTGCCCTGCGGCGAGGCCGCGTGCGTGCGCCGGATCATCGCAAAAAGCGACTCGTCGCACTTTTCACCGTCGAAGCGCCACGCGGCGTTGAAGATTTTGTGCCGGCAGTGCTCCGAGTTCACCTGCGCGAACATCGTCAGTTCGGCGTCGCTCGGTTCACGACCGAGCGCGCGGAAAGCCTGCACGAGATACGCGATTTCTTCGGCCGTAAGCGCAAGACCAAGTTCAGCGTTCGCGCGCCCGATCGCTTCGAGCGGCACGCGCGCGAGCGGCCGCGCAGGCACGTGCGCAAAAAGCGTCGCCATCTGCGCTTCCGCGGCGAGCACCGCCTCGGTCATGCGGTCGTGCAGCGCGGCGGCGACCACGCCCGGATCCGCACCCGGGCGCAGCGCTACCCAGTACGCGGTCGCCCGCTCGACGCGCCGCGCCTTCTCCAGTCCGCAGTGATGCAGGATCTCCGTCGCTTTGGACGACCAGGGCGAGACCGTGCCCGGGCGGGGCACGACGAGGAAAAGCGCAGCTCCCGCTGGCGGTGGAAGCGCCAGCTCGCCGTAGGCGAGCAGCCGATCGAGCCGCGCGCGCTCGTCCGCCTCGAGGGCTGCTTCCAGTTCTACGATGTGCCAGTGCTCCGCGCTGACGGCAAGGATCGCAGGGCAGGCGTCGCGCAGCTTCTCGAGACGGAACTCCGAGAGCGCGCGCCCGCCCCGAAGCACGAGCAGCTCTGGCATCGGACCGGCGCAAAAAAAGCGATTTTACTCTGCGCAGGATGCGTCACTGGCTCAACGTCGGTGCGGCGAGAGTACCTCCGAGGGAGAAGGTTTCGCGTATCAGCCTTGCCGGCGTGCGCAATTCCGCGAACAGGCGCCCCGACACGGCTCCCGCCGGCACCGCCTCGAAGGTTCCCCCGATGTTGAGGGCACCGGCCTCGAGTGCGATCCCGCGCAGCTGCACCCTCTCCCGCTCCCAGCTCACCTGCGCGGCAAGGATATTGAACGGGGTGCGGCCCCCGCTCTGCACGCCACGACTCTGGATCGCGCGCACGAAGTCAAAGCTGCCGACCGTTCCCTTTTCCACGCGCACTGCGCCCTGCAGCCGCGCGCTCTCGGTGAGTCGGCTCGGCTCCCGCGCCGACATCGTAAACGTGCCCGAGCCCTCGAGTCGCCCTTCGGAGACAAGCGCAGGCGCGAAGACCGCAGCGTTGATGTTCTTTGCCTGCAACGTGCCCGTGAAGCTCCAGACCGGGTGCCAGCGCAGCTCACCGCGCCCCTCGATCACGCCGTCGAGCACGCGCCCGTCGAACTGCCCGATCGTGAACGCGTCGGCGCCAAGCCGCCCCTGCGCCGCGAAGGTGCGCAGCGCGAGCGCCGGAGCAAAAGGCAGCACGAAACGCTCGGCGGTGACTTCCACCCTCGCTTGGCCGCTGTCGCGGACGATCTTCGCGTACAGTTTTTCCGGTCCGCGCAGCTCGACGCGTTGGAGCGCACGGTCGGGGCCGAAAATCGCCTCCACATCGAGCTGCGGCAGCTCGAGCGGTCCCTCCAGGCGCAGCCGAGCGGCACGAATCTCGCCGATGCGCAACTCGCCTCCGCGCAGCCGACCGAGGAGCGCCTCGGCGACTGCAGCTTGCTCAAGCACCGCTTCTTCGAGCTGCAGCCAGGCGATGTCTGTGGCGCCACCCCCCAGCGCCGCCAGCCCGACACCCGCGCGCACCCGCTCGGCCTTCAGCATCCGTCCGACGCTGACCCCCTCGAAGCGCAACTGGATCCCGCCCCAGAGCGAAAAGCGCGCATTGCCGATGCGCACGGGTAAGCCGAACGCCTCGGACGCGAGCCGCTCGTAATCGGCTGCCGGCTGGGGTATGAAGTGCACCGCAGTCAGTCCTGCAGCCAACACCGTAAACAGCGCCACAGCCACCGAACGACCCCAGCGGCGCGGCCTGGCGGCCGGCGGCGCCCGGCCGATCGCCGCGCTCGCATGCTCCGAGCGCTGCCGCGCGGCGACCCGCTCGGCTCTGTGCCGCAGTTCCTGCCCCCCGAGATCGCCCGCGGGTTCCGGCACCTCGGCCGGCACCTGATCGCGGGCCGCCGCCAGTGCCTCGAGCGCCTCTCGCTTGCGCGCTTCGACCTCCCGTAGGCGGCGCTCCTCCTCCTCGCGCGCCCGCCGGTCGGCCTCCTCGAGGAGTCGCCGCTCTTCCTCCAGCCGGCGGCGGCGTTCCTCGGCTTCCCGCGCCAGCATCTCCTCCGCCTCACGCTGGCGCCGTGCCTCTTCTTCTCGCTGCCTGCGCGCGCCTTCTTCTTTCCGGCGTCGGAGTTCCTCTTCGCGGGCGCGGCGCTCCTCCTCCTCGCGGCGGGCGAATGCCTCAAAGTCGGCAAGAAGCGCGTCCTCCGATGGAACCGCCGAATCCAAAGCGCCGGCCGGTGGGGATCCGGCAACCGGAGGTCCTCCTGCGATGGTCGTAACGATCTGCGTTTCGGCGCCGTGGAGATCCGCCACGGCGGCCGCTCCCTCCCTTGCGCCGCGTTCAGCCTCCTCGCGCGCACGACGCTCCTCCTCCAGCCGCGCACGAAGCTCCTCCTGCTCGCGCCTGGCCCTCTCCTCGGCCTCGCGCCGCACACGCTCGGCTTCCTCGCGCGCAAGCCGCTCGGCCTCCTCCCTCGCGCGGCGTTCAGCCTCCTCCCTCGCCCGATGCTCGGCCTCCTCGCGCGCACGACGCTCCTCCTCCAGCCGTGCACGAAGCTCCTCCTGCTCGCGCCTGGCCCTCTCCTCGGCCTCCTCCCTCGCCCGACGCTCGGCCTCCGCACGCGCCCTCGCCTCCGCAGCGAGCCGCATCGCCGCTTCCCGCGCTGCTCGCACCTTCGCTTCAGCCTCCGCTTTCGCTTTTGCCTCCGCTTCGGCCTTGGCCCGCGCCTCGGCCGCAGCGCGGGCGATCGCCTCCGCCTCTTCGGCCATGCGCCGCGCCTGGGATTCCTCGTCAGTTTCGTATGCCGCAGAGTCGCGTCTGTCCGCAGCGGCAGAAATCTGCGTGAAGTCAAGATCCGCCGAGCCGGATCGTCGCGCCGGCCCCGTTGGCGTTTCGGCACGCCCCGGCCTGGCCGAGGCCGCCTCGGGGCCCGGCGCGGTGGGCCGAGCGGCGGGTGCCGCGGCCGACGGTGCTGATGGCACACCGCCGCTCACCTCGCGCACGAAACCATCCCGGTCGAGCCGCGCGATGAGCGCCTCCAGCTGCTCCGGCGAAATCTTGTCGAACTTGCCCTTGAGCTCGGCGAACGTCGTCTTGCCGTCGATCTGCACGAGCACCGCCCGATCCGCGCGCGAAAGCAGGCTGGTACGGCCACTCGCCTCCTGCACCCCCTTGCCGGTCTTGGAGTAGATCGCCCCCGGATTCATCGCGGCTGGCTCTCGCGGCTATTGTAGAACTTGGCTTTGTTTCTTCACTTTCGGAGTATCTGCCGGCGTCGCAGGTGGGGGCCGTCAGCCCGCGGATCGATAGAATCCGCTATCCCTCCGTGAACCCTTCCCCCTCGCTCGGGCTCACCGTCGTGCTCGGCTTGCTGCTCGCGCTCACGGCGCTCGGCAACGACGTTTTCCTTCCCGCTGTGCCGGCTGTCGCCACCGGTTTGGGCGAGACTTTCGGACGCGCCCAGCACGCGGTCACCGCGTTTCTGGCTGGCCTCGCGCTCGGACAGTTCCTCTGGGGACCCCTTGCCGATCGCTTTGGACGACGCCGCGCTCTGCTCGCCGGTCTGGCGCTCTTTGCGGCCGCAAGCGCCGGCTGTGCCCTTGCGCGCTCGCTCCCGGAACTCGTCACACTGCGTTTCGTGCAAGGGGTGGCGATGTCGAGCGGTCCTGTTGCCGCCCGCGCGATCGTGCGCGACTTGTACGTACGCGAGCAGGCAGCGAGGCTGCTCGCGCGCATGACCGTGGTGTTCGGGTTCGTGCCCCTGCTCGGGCCGCTCGTCGGTGCGGCGACGCTCTCGGCCGGCGGCTGGCGCGCCGTGTTCGTGTTCTACACCGCTGTCGCCGTCGGCCTACTCGCCGCCGTGTTGCGGCGACTCGCCGAGACCGCGCCGCCGCAGCGCCCAGCGCCGGGATTCGTCGCGCTCGCTGGCAACTCCCTGCGCCTGCTCGGTGATGCGCGTTTCCTCGGCCCGGCAGCCACGATGCTTTCGGTGCAAATGGGGATCCTTGCCTTCGTGTCGCATTCGCCGGTGGTTCTGGTCAACGCGTACGGCGTCACGCCCACCCAGTTCGCCGCGCTCTTTGCGACGGTGATGCTCGGCCAGATCGCAGGCGGCTGGCTCGGCAACCGCTGGGTGCTGCGCCGCGGCATCGCCCGCCTGGTCCGGGTGGGGGTCGCCGCCGTGGGCGTCGCGGGCACCCTTCTCGCGGCCGCCGTACACGCGGGCATCGGGCACTGGGCGGCGGTGATTGCGCCGATGGTGCTCTTTCTCTTCGGCGCGGCGCTCGTGCTGCCAAACGCCACCGCGGCCGCGCTCGGTCCCTTCCCCCATCTCGCCGGCACCGTCTCGTCTCTGCTCGGAACGCTCGCTTTTGCGCTCGGGGCGCTCGTGAGCGCAACGCTTGCGGCCATTTGGGCAGGCACGGCTCGACCGCTTGCCACAGCCGTTTTCCTCGCCGCAGCGGCGGCGTACTTTGCCGAGCGCCGTTTGTTTCGCCGCCACCATGGATAGCGTCGACTGCGTCGTCGTCGGGGCAGGCGTCATAGGCCTAGCGGTCGCGCGTGCGCTCGCCCGCGCAGGCGTGGAAGTGATCGTGCTCGAGGCCGAGGCGGCGATCGGCCAGCACGCAAGTTCACGCAACTCCGAAGTCATCCACGCGGGCCTCTACTATCCGCCCGGCTCGGTCAAGGCGCGCACCTGCCTCGAGGGGCGGGAGCGCCTCTACGCGTACTGCGCTGAGCGCGGCATTCCCCACCGGCGCTGCGGTAAGCTGGTCATTGCAGCCGATGAGACTCAGGTCGCCGAACTCGCTGCGCTGCGCGAGCGTGCGCACGCAAACGGCGCACGCGACGTCGATTGGGTTTCACCCGCCCGCGTACGCGCACTCGAACCTGAGCTGCGCTGCGTCGCGGCGCTCCACTCCCCCTCGACCGGCATCCTCGACAGCCACGCCTACCTCCTTGCGCTTCTTGCCGACGCCGAAGCCGCGGGGGCGACGCTCGTGTGCCGTACGCCGCTCCTCGCGGCCGAGTGCTCGGCCGGAGGCGGCTTCCTGCTGCAAGCGGGCGGCGCCGAGCCGCTGCGCTTCAAGGCGCGCTTTCTCGTAAACGCCGCGGGACTGCGCGCACCCTCGGTCGCGCGCCGCATCGCCGGTTACCCAGCCGAGCGTGCACCGCGCGAGCTCTACGCGAAGGGCAGCTACTTCGCGCTCGCACGCCGCTCGCCTTTTCGCTGTCTCGTCTATCCCGTGCCCGAGCCGGGCGGCCTGGGCGTGCACCTGACGCTCGACCTGGCCGGGCGCGCGCGTTTCGGGCCCGATGTCGAATGGACCGATCGCATCGACTACGCGGTCGATCCCCTGCGCGCCGAGCGCTTCTACGCCGCGATCCGGCGCTACTGGCCGGCACTGCCCGACGGCGCGCTCGTGCCCGACTACGCCGGCGTGCGCGCAAAGATCGTCGGTCCGGGCGAGCCGGCGGCGGACTTCGTCGTCGAGGGGCCGGCGGCGCACGGCATCGAGGGACTCGTGCACCTCTACGGCATCGAATCGCCTGGATTGACAGCCTCGCTCGCGCTCGCCGATGATGTCGTCACCGCACTGCGAACTTAGGAGGAATCGCGATGAAAGCCGCCCTTGCCGCGCTCGCTTGCGCCGCCGTGATCGGCGCCGCACACGCCCAGCCCCGCTGGGACATGCCGACCCCGTACTCCGACGGCGAGTTCCACACCGTCAACGTGCGCCAGTTCGCCGACGACGTGAAAAAGGCGACCGGCGGCGCGCTCGAGCTCGTGGTGCACTCGAACGGATCGCTGATCAAGCACCCGGATATGCTGCGCGCCGTCTCCACCGGTCAAGTCAACATCGCCGAATTCCTGCTTGGCCAGTTCGGCAACGAGGAGCCGGTGTTCAACGCGGACAACCTGCCCTTCCTCGCCGCCGGCTACGACAACGCATGGAAGCTCTACCAGGCGCAGAAACCGGTGCTCGAGCGCCGACTGCAGGCGCGCGGCCTGCGGCTGCTCTACTCGGTCGCTTGGCCCGGGCAGGGCATCTACACGAAGAACCCGCTGCGCAGCGTCGAGGACTTGAAGGGCGTCAAGTTCCGCACCTACAGCCCGCTCACCGCGCGGCTTGCCGAACTGCTCGGCGCCAGTCCCACGGTGATCCAGGTGCCCGAGATCCCGCAAGCGTTTGCCACCGGCACCATCAGCGCGATGATCACCTCGTCGGCCACCGGCACGGCGAGCAAGGCGTGGGAGTTCGTGCGCAACTACTATCTCACCAACGCGATGCACCCCAAGAATGCGGTGGTGGTCAACGAGCGCGCGTTCCAGCGCCTGCCCGAAGCGCAGCAGAAGGCCCTGCTCGAGGCCGCCGCGGCCGCCGAGACGCGCGGTTGGCGCATGTCCCGCGAGCGGGAAGCCTCGGCCAACAAGACGCTCGCCGACAACGGCGTGACGCTGCACACGCCGGACGCGGCGATGATGGCGACCTTCCAGCGCGTGGGCGAGCAGATGACCGCCGAGTGGCTGAAGACGTCCGGCGCCGACGGCGAAGCGATCGTCAAGGCCTACCGCGGCCGCTGATCCGGCGCCTCGCGTGAGGCGCTGGCTCGAACGGCTGTACGCGGCAAGCGGCGTGCTCGCCGCGTTGTGCCTGGCCGCGGTCGCCGCGGTCATGCTCGCGCAGGCGGCGATGCGCGAAATCGGGCTACTGCTGCGCGGCGCCGACGACATCGTCGCCTGGCTCACCGCGGCGAGCGCGTTCCTCGCGCTCGGCTACACCTTCCGCCACGGCGAACTCGTGCGCGTCGGCCTGCTCATCGAGCGGCTGCCGCCACCGCTGCGCAGGCCCGTCGAGGTGACGGCCCTTGCCGTCGCGCTCGCATTCGTCGGCTACATGACCTGGGCTGCGCTGTCCTTCGTCTACGACAGCTGGCGCTTCAACGAAATGGCCCAGGGCTTGCTCCGCATCCCGATCTGGATTCCGCAGGCGACCTTCGTCGTCGGGGCCGCGGTCTTTTTCGTCGCCGTGCTCGACGAGTTCCTCACGCTGCTCGCCGGCGGTACGCCCGCGTACCGGCGTGCCGAAGAGGAGCGCCGCGCAAACCGCGACTTCTCCGTCACGTCCTGATGGGACCGCTCGACGTCGCCCTCTTCGTCTTCGGCCTGCTCACGGTGCTCCTGGCCGGCGGCCTGTGGATCGCCATGGCGATGGGCGTCGCCGCCTGGTTCGCGCTGCAGTTCTTCAGTACGAGCCCGCCGGAGGTGAATCTGTTCCAGGCGTTCTGGGGCTCGAACGCGTCCTGGACGCTTGCTGCGCTTCCGCTTTTCGTCTGGATGGGCGAGATCCTGTACCGCACGCGCCTGTCCGACGAGATGTTCGCCGGCCTGTCGCCGTGGCTGCAGTGGCTGCCGGGCCGCCTCATGCATGTGAACGTCTTTGGCTGCGGCGTCTTCGCCGCCGTGTGCGGCTCCTCGTCGGCGACCTGCGCCACCATCGCCAAGGTGGCGCTGCCCGAGCTTCGACGCCGCGGCTACGACGAGAAGATGTGCCTCGGATCGCTCTGCGGCTCGGGTACGCTCGGCCTGCTCATTCCACCCTCGATCATCATGATCGTGTACGCAGTCGCGGCCGAGGTCTCGATCCTGAAGATGTTCCTCGCCGGGGTCCTGCCCGGCGCGCTGCTTGTGCTGCTCTTCTCCGGTTCGATCGTGGTCTGGGCGCTGTTGCACCCGGAGCGCACGCCGCGCGAGGTCGAGCGGCTGAACCTGCGCGAGCGGCTGCGCCGTTCGCGCAACCTCATCCCCTGCCTCGCCCTGATCGCGTTCATCATGGGGGCGATGTTCACCGGCTACGCGACCGCGACCGAAGCCGCCTCCTTCGGCGTGCTCGGCGCGCTCGGCATCGCGTGGTGGTCGGGCGGACTCACCGTGCAGACCTTCCGCGCGAGCCTGATGGGGGCAACCCGCCTGTCGTGCATGATCCTCTTCATCCTCGCCGGCGCCGCCTATTTCAGCTCGGCGATGGCGTTCACCGGGATCCCCAAGGCCTTGGCCGAGTGGGTCGCCTCGCTCGGCGTGTCGCCGCTCGGGCTGATCGCCGTGCTCGCGCTGCTGTACCTGCTTCTGGGCACCGCCCTCGACGGCATCTCGATGATCGTGCTCACCACCTCGATCGTGCTGCCGATGGTCGAGGCCGCCGGCTTCGATCTTGTCTGGTTCGGCATCTTCATCGTCCTGCTGGTCGAGATCGCCGAGCTTACCCCTCCACTCGGCTTCAACCTGTTCGTGCTGCAGACGATGAGCGGCCGCGACTCGAATTTCGTCGCTCTCGCCTCGCTGCCCTTTTTCCTGATGATGGTGCTCGCGCTCGCGCTCCTGATCGCGTTCCCGGGCCTGGCGACCTGGCTGCCGGAGGTGGTGATCGGCGCAACGCAAAAGTAGACCGCTCGCCCGTCAACGCGGCTCGTCGGGTAGTGCGGGGAGTGCCCGCAAGTAGCCGATCAGGGCGCGCAGATCCTCGTCGGTCAGACGTGAGGTGCTGTTGCGCACCACCTCGGCCATCGCCTCCGAGGCGACGTCGCCGTCAGGATAGATCGCGGTGCGCAGGAAATCAGCGACTTCGGCATCGCTCCACTTGCGTAGCCGCGTCGGCGTGAGGTTCGGAACGTACTTGCCCTCCGGCCCGCGGCCTCCGGCGAGATGGCGGTCGCGGCGCATCGCGCCGAGGACGTTGCGCGGCGTGTGGCACTCACCGCAATGACCGAGCGCCTCGACGAGGAGCGCCCCGCGCGCAAGAGGCGGTTCGACGGAGACCGGACCCGGTCGAAAATGGAGCCATTTCCACAGGCCGAGCGCCCAGCGCGCTCGCGCGTACCAGACGAGCTCGTGCGGCCTGTTCCTCCGCGGCGAGGGTGCAAGTGAGCGCAGAAAAGCCCACAGGTCGCGCAGCTCCGCATCCGGAATGCGCGTATACGAGGTGTACGGAAAAGCGGGGTAGTAGTGGGCACCGTCGGGCCGCCGGCCTTCGCGCATCGCACGCACGAAGTCGGCTTCGCTCCAGCGCCCAAGACCCGTCTCCGGATGCGGGGTGAGGTTCGGACCGTAGAAGGTGCCAAACGGCGTCTTCAGTGCGCGGCCGCCCGCGTAGGGAGTCGCCCCCTCGGCCGCCTCGGTGTGGCAGCCGAGACAGCCTCCGGCCGCGGCGAGGTACTCGCCGCGGCGCGCATCGGGCGCCTGCGCCGCCGCGACGAGCGCAACCGCTGCGAGCACTCCGCCACACACCCTTGCGCCGCGGCGCGCGCGCGCCTTTACCTCAGCGCGCGCGGTGCGGGCCGCGACCCCGCTTAACGCTTCTCGCGGAAATGGTCGTGGCAACCGGCGCAGCTCTTGCCGACAGCGGCGATCTGGTTGCGGATCGCGGCCTCGTCGCCCCCTTTGACGACCGTTGCGAGCTTGCCCAGCTCGGCCTGCATGCGCTCGGCCGCCGCCTTGAACTTCTCCGGCTCGGTGAAGGCCGCGGGCAGAGTCGCACTCTTCTCGCCGCGCGTGCTCGCATCGAAGCCATCCCAGGGCATCTGGGCAAGCACCTCGAGGTAGCCGGCGTTGCGCGCGACGATCTTTCCGTCGTAGGGGAGTTTGCCCTGCGCCATCGCGCCGAGGGGACCAAAATACTTGCCGATCATCGTCATCGCCGCCTGCCGCTGCTTGACGAGCACATCGGGCTTGGCCTGCGCCCAGGCGCCTGCTGCGGCTGCCGCGCACAGCGCCGCCGCCGTCGCCGCTACCAGTTTCCTTCTTTTCATTGCATTCTCCTTTCTTTCGTCCGAGGCACGGCGGGCTACCCGCCGTTTCGGCGTGCGAACAGCGGTGCCCCGCCTATTATTCCACGGCCCAGGTCGAGGCCGCCCGGAGCGTAAATATAAATTAGCATCCTAGCCTTGTGAGCCGCCCGCTCTACCGCGTCGAGGGGATCCGCCGCATCGAACAGCTCGCGGGTCGCGTCGAGCCCTCGCTCATGGAGCGGGCCGGGGCGGCCGCCGCCGCCGCCGTGGAGAAGCTTTTACCTGAGCGGCCGATGCCGATCCTCGTCCTCGCCGGCCCTGGCGACAACGGAGGCGATGCGCGCATCGCCGCGCGCATCCTCGCTGCGCGCTTTCACGACGTGACGGTGGCCGACGCTGCGCATCCGCCGCCTGCGCGCCCTTGGGGGGTGGTCGTCGACGGCCTCTTCGGGATCGGGCTTTCACGCCCGATCGAAGGTCCGTGGGCGGCGCTCGTCGAAGCGGCGCACGCCCACCGCGGCCCGGTGCTCGCGCTCGATGTCCCAAGCGGCCTTGCTGCCGACACCGGCCGCGTGCTCGGCCGCGCTGTGCGCGCAACGCACACGATCACTTTCCTCGCCCTCAAGCCCGGTCTGCTCACGCTCGAAGGACCGGACCATTGCGGAGCGGTGAGCGTCGCCGAACTCGGCGTCGAGGCCGAGTCGCTCGTGCCGCCGCAAGGGCGGGTGATCGCGCCCGAGCTTTTCGTCGGCAGGCTGCGGCGTCGCCCGCACCACTTCCACAAAGGACAGGCCGGATCGCTCGCGATTCTCGGAGGTGCATCCGGAATGATAGGGGCAGCGCTCCTCGCCGGACGGGCGGCGCTCGCACTTGGCGCCGGTCGCGTGTACCTTGGCCTGCTCGCGCACGCGGCACCGCCGGTCGACGCGTGCGCGCCGGAGCTGATGCCGAGGCCGCCCGACGAGACGCTCGGCCTCGAGTTGGATGCCGTCGTCGCCGGCCCGGGACTTGGCCAAAGCGAGCGCGCCGAGGCGCTTGTCGCCGCCGTGCTCGCGAGCGACCTGCCCTGCGTGCTCGACGCCGATGCGCTCAACCTGATCGCGGCGAGTGCCGATCTGCGCGGCGCCTGCGCGCGTCGCCGCGCGGCCACGCTCGTCACGCCGCATCCGGCCGAGGCGGCGCGGCTGCTCGGCGTGGCGGTTGCCGAGGTGCAGAACGACCGCATCGAGGCGGCCACCCGGATCGCCGCACGGCTGGGCGCGCACACGCTGCTCAAGGGCGCGGGCAGCGTGGTCGCCGCGCCGGAAGGCCGCTGGTATCTGAACACGACCGGGAACCCCGGCATGGCCTCGGCCGGCATGGGCGACGTGCTCGCGGGGCTGTGCGGCGCTCTGCTCGCGCAGGGGCTGGAGGCCGAGGCTGCGCTCTGCCTTGCCGCGCACTTGCACGGGGCTGCCGCCGACGAGCTCGCCTCCAGCGGCGGAGGGCCCGTTGGCATACGTGCAAGCGAGACGATCGGGCCGGCGCGCAAGCTCTGGAACGCTTGGCTCGCGGCCTACTCGCAGCGGTAGAAAAGGCGGCGCTGCTCGGCGCTGATCGCTTCCAGGTCCTCGGGGTCGCGCGTACCGCCGCGTCCGTCCGAAATGCGCCGCTCGAGCTGGGCAAGCCGCGCCTCGAGCCGCGCGACGCGCGGCTCGCGACCGATGGCCGCGAAGCGCGCCCGCAGGCGCTGCGCCTCCTCGCTCCGACCCTCGGCCGCGGCGATCGCGATCGCGCGCCGCAGTTTGCGCTTTTCGCAGTGTGCGTCCTCGAGCTCGCGCAGCACCGCGATGTATGCGCGCGCCTCGGCGCTGAGCGCCGCGGCCGCCGAGGGTACGAGCAAGCCGAGCAGCAGCAGCGCCGTGCGCCTCACGCCACCTTCATCCGCGCCGTCGGCTCGGGATAGGGATAAATCGTGCTCAGAGCGATCGACCGCCCGTCCGGCTGCACCAGTCGCACGTGCTCCCTGCGCAGTTCGCGTGCGTGCCGCACGCCGCACGAATGCGCGATCATGTCGATCTCCCGGTTCATGTTCATGCAGTAGTTTGCGACGCGCAGGTACTTTTCCTCGACCACCAAGGCGCGCTGCAAGCGGCGGTCGTGCGTGGTGATTCCCGTCGGGCAGGTGTTCTGGTGACAGCGCAGCGCCTGGACGCAGCCCAGCGCAAACATGAATCCCCGCGCCGTGTTGACGAAGTCGGCGCCGACGCACAAGGCCCAGGCTGCCTTGGCCGAGGTGACGAGCTTTCCCGAAGCGATCACGCGGATGCGCGACCGAAGTCCCGTCTCGATCAGCGCATCGACGACGCGCGGAAGCGCTTCCGTGATCGACAGACCCATGTGGTCGGCGAGCGCCTGCGGCGCCGCCCCCGAGCCGCCTTCGCCGCCGTCGACCACGAGGAAATCGGGGGCAAACTCGAGCCCGCGGCGGTGCACCGCGTCGGCCAACTCATGCAGGAACAGCCAACCGCCGATCGCGGTTTTCACCCCCACCGGCCGACCGGTGAGGTCGCGCACCCAGGCGATGCGCTCGAGTAGCTCATTCATGTTTCCGATGTCGCGGTGCCGGTTGGGGCTGATCGAATCCCGACCCTCGGCGATGCCCCGGACGCGAGCGATCTCCGGCGTGACCTTACGGCCCGGCAGCACGCCCCCCTTGCCCGGCTTGGCGCCCTGGCTGAGCTTGATCTCGAAGGCTTTGACCACTTTGGCGACCTCGAGCAGCCGCTCCGCATCCAAGTTGCCCTGCAGGTCCCGCACCCCGTACTTCGCCGTGCCGATCTGCATGATGAGATCGCAGCCGCCTTCGAGATGGTAGGGCGACAGCCCGCCTTCGCCGGTGCTGAGCCAGCAGCCGGCGACGGCCGCGCCGCGCGAGAGTGCGCGCACCGCCGGCGCCGAGATCGCCCCATAGCTCATGCCGCTCACGTTGACGATCGAGCGCGCCTCGAAGGGATACTTTGCGTAGCCCTCGCCCAGCACGAGCGACGGGGTCGGCAGGCGCTCTTCCTCCAACACCGGGAACGGGTGGTTGACGAACACGATCGCGCCGGGATGATGAAGATCGTACGTCGAGCCGAACCCGATCGTGCCCCCCTCGTTTTTTGCCAGCCGGTACACCCACGCCCGGGTCGCGCGGTTGAACGGCATCTCCTCGCGATCGCCCGAGAACAAGTATTGGCGGAGGTACTCTCCGAGCTGTTCGAGGAAGTAACGCAGGTGACCGACGAGCGGATAATTGCGCAGGATGCTGTGCTTCTTCTGCGTGATGTCGCGCGCGAACACGAAGGCGGCGAACATCAGCAGGGCGAAGCCCGCGATCGTTCCGATGCCGTACGACAGAATGTCCCGCAGCACGCCGTCGCCTCCTCCGTCCGCGGCCGGGTGCGGCAATGATACTCTGACCGCGTGAACCCGCTCGACTCGCTCGCGGGCGAGCGCACGGCCGCGTGGCTGTACCGCCGCATCTCCGCGCGCGAACGCGCACCGCAGCGCGCACGCCTTTTCGCGGAGCTCGCGCGCGAAGCAGAAGCGCAAGCCGCGCACTGGGAGGCGCGCCTGCGCGCGCACGGCGTCGCGCCTCCGCCCTTCCGGCCCGGCGCGCGGCTGCGGCTGATCGCTCTGCTCGTGCGCGCCTTGGGGCCGGCGCCGCTCGCGTCGGTGCTCGCGGCGATGAAGGTGCGCGGCATGTCGGTGTACCGGGGCGCCGAGGCGCTGCCCTCGCGCCACGACGAACTCGGCGAGCGCCACGGCAGGGCGGGCGGCACACTGCGCGCTGCGGTCTTCGGTGCGAACGATGGACTGGTGTCGAACACCAGTTTGATCCTCGGTGTCGCCGGGGCGACTTCGGAGCCCGGGGCGGTGCTGCTCGCCGGCAGCGCCGGCCTGATCGCCGGCGCCGTCTCGATGGCCGCCGGCGAGTACGTGTCGGTGCGCTCGCAGCGCGAGCTGTACGAACACCAGATCGCGCTCGAGCGCGCCGAGCTCGCCGAGTATCCCGAGGAGGAGGCCGAGGAGCTCGCGCTCATTCTGCGCGCGCGCGGCACGGAGCCCGAAGCCGCCCGCCGGCAGGCGGTCGCGCTCGTCGCCGAACCGGAGCGCGCTCTCGAGACGCTCGCGCGCGAAGAGCTCGGACTGGATCCCGCGAACCTCGGCTCGCCCGTACGCGCCGCGCTCGCCTCCCTGCTGTCTTTCTCCGCGGGTGCCGCGGTGCCGCTCGTGCCCTACGCGCTCGCGCGAGGTCCGCTCGCCCTGGCAGCCTCGGTCGCCTGCGCCGCGGGTGCACTCTTTGCGGTCGGGGCGGCGATCAGTCTGTTTAGCGGCAGGGGCGCCCTCGCAGGGGGCACCCGCATGCTCGCGATCGGCCTGGCGGCCGGCGCGCTCACCTGGGGGATCGGCCGCGCGCTCGGGGTGGCGATCGGCTGAAACGCGCTCAGCCTCTCAGTCGGCGCACGATCTCGTAGATTTCCGCGACATGCTGACGGGGGTGCACGCCGTAGGCGGCGTGTCGCACGACTCCTTTGCGGTCGATGACGAAGGTCGAGCGTACGACGTACTCGCGCCGCCGTCCTTCACGTTCTTCCTCCCTCAGCACGCCGTAGGCGCGGCACGCGCTGCCGTCCGGATCGGACAACAGCACGATCGACAACCCGTGGCGGTCTCGGAATTCGGCGTGCGTCAGGCAATCGTCGCGCGACACCCCAAGGATCACGCAACCGTGGCGCCGGAACTGCGCTTCGCGGTCCGAGTACTCCGCCGCCTCGAGCGTGCACGCCGGCATCCCGTCGCGCGCATAGAAGAAGAGCACGACGTGATGGCGGCCGCGATACGAGGAGAGCCGCACGGGTCGCATGTCCGCGTCGTGCAGCTGGAAGTCCGGTGCGCGTTGACCCATTTCGATGGCGCTCATGCGACGCGGCGATTCTAAGACAGCGGTGCGCGCGCAAGCGGCCTTTGTCCTCCGCCGCCGCGCTGGCGGCGAAACCGCGCCGCGGCACGGTGCGCACCGGCGATCGGTCGTTGTGCCGGCGAGCGCGCCGCGCGTATGATGCGAAAGCGGCACTGGAGCTCCCGTTGGACGCAAGCGCGCAGCCCCCGCCGATGCCGGAATACGAACGCTTCGACGATGACGCGGGGTTCCAGCGCGCGGTCGACCGGCTGCTCGCCCTCGAAGGGCGCGAGCTGCGCGTCTTCGATCCGGATCTGGAGGCACTGCGGCTCGACGCGCGCGATCGGGTCCGGCGCCTGGAAGCGTTCCTACGCGCCAGCCGCGCGCGGCGACTGTACATCGCCGTGCACGACCCCGACCGGCTCACGCGGAGACTGCCCCGGATGATGGCGCTGATTGCGCGTCATGCGCACGCCGTCGCGGTGCACCGCACGCACGAGGAGATCCGGCACTTGCAGGACGCCTTTCTCGTGCTCGACGCGGCTCACTACGTGCGCCGCCCTGTCGCGGCGTGGCGCCGCGGCGCGATCGGCGTACACGACGAGGCCGAGGCGATCGCACTGCGCGGTCGATTCCTGGAAATCTGGGCCGCTTCCGAGCCGGCGGTCGCAGCGACGACGCTGGGCCTGTAACGCGGCGCGCGGCCGCACCCCTCAGCCGAGTTCGCGCCAGCCGAAACCTTCGTCCTGAGTCGCGACCCCGACCCAACGCGGTTCGCAGCCGAGCGCCGCAGCCACCGTCGCCTGGGCGAGTTCCGGCCGGTTGTTCTTCTGCGACAAGTGCGCGCACACGACGTGCTGCAGTTTCGAGCGATCCAAACCGGCGAGCAGCTGCGCGCAACCGGCGTTGTCGAGATGCCCGAGCGGCCCCGCGATGCGGTCCTTCAGCCAGCGCGGATAGTCGCCCGCCCAGAGCAAGTCGAGGTCGTGGTTCGCCTCGACCACGAGGGCGTGACAACCCGACAGCGCCGCCTGCACCGACTCGCTCGGCGCGCCGATGTCGGTGACCACGCCAAGCCGGAACGCCCCGTCGGAGAAGACGATGTGCGCCGGCTCGCGCGCATCGTGCGGAACGGCGAACGGCCGCATTTCGATGCCGTCGACCGCAAAAGAGGCGCCCGCGCGGATGAAGCGGGTTGCGACGCGGCCATCGACGCGCCCTTCGTCGGCCAGTGCCGCGTAGGTGCCGCGCGTCAGGTACACCGGCACACCGTGGCGCAGCGCGAACGCGTACACGTGCGCCGCGTGGTCGTTGTGCTCGTGCGTGACGACGACCGTGGCGATGGTGGAGGCGCAGACGCCAAGCCGCGCAAGACGCCGTTCCGTCTCGTCGGGCGGCAGGCCGCAGTCGAGGAGTATCCGCGTCGAGCCCTTTTCCACGACCAGGCAGTTCCCGCGCGACCCGCTCGCGAGCGAGGCAAAGCGCAGGGTCACTTGAGCTGTTCGTGCAAGAGGGCGAGGATGCGCCGCGCGGTCGCCGCGGCCCCGGTCGCGCCGTCGTGCGCGAGTACCGTCACTGCGCTGTGATCGGCTTCCCGACTCACCTGCACCCGGTACTGTTCGGCCTTGGCCGGGGTCGGCGCCGAGCGCCAGAACGCAAGGCGCCCGAGCAGCCCTGGCCGTTCGGCGTCCTTGGTGCGCATCTCGGCCTCCGGGTTGGCATAGCGGACGAAAAAGACGCCTTTCTGCCGGTCACGATCCTCGACCGTGAAGCCGACGCGGTCGAGCGCGAGCCCCACGCGGCGCCAGGCGCGGTCGAAGGGCTCGAACACTTCCAGCCGCGCACCTCCCCCGGCGTCGCTGCGCAGTGCAGCGCGCGCAGACACCGGCGCCGACGCTTGCGCGACGAGCTGCCGTGCCTGCTCCTCTTGGGCGCCGAGCCGCACCATGAGCCGGCGCAGGAACTCGGCCTCCAGTTCCGCGTCCGGCGGCCGTGGCTGCCAGACGGTCCTGTCCTTGCCCTCTGTGGTGTACACCTCTTGCATGCCGCGGTGGCTGATGTAGATCTCGGTTGCGCCGTCGCCGCTGCGCTCGAAGCGCGTGCGGAACTTGTCGCGCTCCGAGGTCGAATAGACCTGGTCGAGCAGCTTGCCGAGGGTCGCACGCAGGATGTCCTGGGGCAGCTTGGCGCGATTCTCCGCCCAGTCCGTCTCCATCACGCCAGCCTCCGGAAGCTCGAGGGTGACGAGGAAGCCGTGCTCGAGCCAGAAGTCCTTCACCACCGGCCAGAGCTTCTCGGGCGCTTCCTGCACCACCAGCCAGCGCTGGGTGCCTGCGCGCTCGATGCGCATGCGCTCGGCCGCCGGTAACACCGCGGCACTTGCGGTGCGCGCGCTCTGGCCGCGCTCGGCCTGGTAGGCCGACAGCGTCGCCGAGCCGCGGGCGGCCTCCGACAGCGCAAAGCGCGGATCGCGCGCAGGGGCGATCAGGTCCGGCGGCACCTCGAGCGGCGGCAGCGATCCGGCCGAGCGGTAATCGATGCGACGGCCTTCGAGCATGTCGCTTGCGGTGCTACAGGCGGCGAGCGCGGCGACCGCCGCCGCGCCCAACAGGGGATGTGCGCGCCTTCTCACGCCCGTTTCTCGATGACGCGCAACGGCAGTGCGACGCCCGCCTCGGCAAGCGCCTCGCGCAGCGCCTCGTGGTGCCGCTCCGACAGCGGCACAAGCGGCAGCCGCAGCCCCGGCTCGATCAGCCCCATCTGCGCGAGCGCCCACTTGACCGGCGCCGGGCTCGTCTCGACGAACAGCCGCTGATGCAGCGGCATGAGCCGCGCGTTGAGCTCGCGCGCTTTCTTGAGGTCGCCCACCAGCGCCGCGGCGCACATCTCGCGCATCGCGCGCGGCGCGACGTTCGCGGTCACCGAGATGACGCCGTGGCCGCCAAGCAGCATGAGCGCGAGGGCCGAGGCGTCATCGCCCGAATACAACGCGAAGCCGCGCGGCGCACGCCGCAAAAGGTCGGCTGCGCGCTCTGCGCTACCGGTCGCGTCCTTCAGGCCGATGATGCCGGGGACCTGGGCAAGGCGCAGCACCGTGTCGTTGGCCAGATCGGCGACCGTGCGTCCGGGGACGTTGTACAGGATCGTCGGCAGGTCCACCGTCTCGGCGATGCGGCGGAAGTGCCGGTACAACCCTTCCTGCGTGGGCTTGTTGTAGTACGGCACCACCGACAGGCTCGCCGTCGCGCCCGCCTGCTTGGCCGCTTCGGCCAGTTCGATGGCCTCGCTCGTCGCGTTGGCGCCGGTGCCCGCGATGACGGGTATCCGGCCGCGCGCGTGCTCGACGGCGATGCGGATGAGCGCTTTGTGCTCGTCGAAGCTGACCGTCGGCGACTCCCCCGTCGTGCCGACGACGACAATGCCGTCGGTACCCTCGGCGATGTGCCAGTCGATGAGGCCGCGGAAGGCGGCAAGGTCGAGGCTTCCGTCTTCGCGCATGGGGGTAACGATAGCGACGAGGCTGCCGGTGATCATGCCGATGCCTCCCGAGGCTCGATCCGAATGGAGATTCTACTCCTGCTCCCGGCGCGCGCACAGCCGCTGCACCACCGCCGGACGCGGGATGCGCTGCTCGCCCTGCTCGAAGGCGAGCACGCGCAGCCCCCGGAACGCGCCGAGCAGCTCGCCCGGCCGCAGCAGGAAGGCAGGGTTCGACGGTCGGCCATGACGCTCGTGGCCGACCATGAAGGTCTCGTAGAGCAGCACGCCGTCGGGTGCGAGCGCCGCCCGGATGCGGGGCAAGAGCGGCCGATGCAAATACTGGATCACGACCACCGCAGCGAAGCGTTGCGGGCCGAGCGGCCAAGGGCCTTGCTCCAGGTCGGCGTGCACGAAACGGATGCGCGGCGAGGCGAAGCGCTGCGGCGCGACGTCGACCGCGACGACGTCGAAGCCGAGCCGTGCAAAATACCGCGCGTGGCGGCCCGCGCCGCAGGCCAGATCGAGCACGGGGCCGCGTGCCACGCTCCCTGCCCAGCGCTGCACCCACGGCGAGGGTTCGGACAGCGCGTGCGCGGCCTCCTCCATCCCTTTTCCCGGGTCAGAAACAGAGCAGCACCGCGTTCCAGAGCGCGAGCGCGAGCTCCGGATTCAGGTAGCCGGCAAAAGCGGCTGCACTCGCCGCCGCCACTGCGGCAAAGCCGAGCCCGCGCCCGAGCAGCCGCCGCGCACCGCCCGCCATCTCAGCTCCCCGCGGGAACCGGCCGGCGCTCGGCGATCGGCTGCTCGTTCACCGGCAAATTGACGATCGCGGCGAATACGCCGAGTCCGACCGAGGCGGCGAGCGCACCCGCGTACGATCCGGTCGCGTCGTACAAATGGCCGGCCAGCCAGACGCCGATGAAGCTGCCGATCTGGTGACCGAAAAAGACGATCCCGGATAGCATGGCCGCATAGCGCAGGCCAAAGATCTGCGCCACCAGGCCATTGGTGAGCGGAACCGTCGACAGCCAGAGAAAGCCGATCGCGAGCGCAAACCCATAGAGCAGAAGCGGCGTGAGCGGCAGCACGAGCAGCGCGAGGATCGCGACCGCGCGCGCCGCGTAGATCGTCGCGAGCAGGTACTTCTTGCTCCAGCGACCGCCGGCGACGCCCGAGAGGAAAGACCCCGCCATGTTCGCGAGCCCGATCAGTGCGAGCGCGATCATGCCATGCTCGGGGCGCAAGCCCGAATCCACGACGAACGAGGGCAGGTGCACCGTGAGCATCGCGATGTGGAAGCCGCACACGAAATAGCCCCAGAAAAGCAGGTGAAAGCCGCGCTCGCCGAGCGCTTCGGAAAGCGCCGCGCCGACCGACTGCGGGGGCCCGGCGTGCAGCGGGGCGCGCCCTGTCGCGAACGCGGCGAGCGGGACGATGGCCGATGCAAGGAGCGCAAGCCCGAGCAGCGCCCCCTGCCAGCCGAGCGTCGCGATCAGCCCCTGCGCGACGGGCAGGATCGCGAACTGGCCGAAAGAGCCCGCGGCGGTCGCGACTCCGAGCGCGGCGCTGCGCCGTTCGGGTGGGGTCGCGCGCCCGATCACCGCGAGCAAGGTCGCAAAAGTGCTGCCCGAGAGCGCCAAACCGATCAGGAAGCCCGCCCCCACGTTCAAACCGAGCGGCGAGTCGGCAAAGGCCATCGCGACCAGGCCCGCCACATACGCGACGCCGCAGCCCGCGACCACGCGTCCGGCGCCGTAGCGATCCGCCAGCCCCCCGGCGAAGGGCCCGAGCGCGCCCCAGATCAGGTTCTGGAGAGCGATCGCGAAGGAAAAGGTCTCGCGGCCCCACCCCTGCTCGACACTCATCGGCTGCAGGAACAGTCCGAACGAGGACCGGATGCCGAAGCCAAGGCACAGGATCACGGCGCAGGCGGCAAGCACCGCAGCGGGACTGCGCAGGCCCGTGGGGTTCACCGCCGCAGCATACCTGGTCGCACGCGCCGCATCGATCCTGCGCTCACGTATGTTTCACGACCTGGGGCAGGTCGCAGGCGAGAATCGCCCGACGCAGCGCCTCGACCGCCTCGGGCCGCGGATAGCTGCGCCGCCAGGCGATCGCAACGGTACGCCGCGGCGCCGGCCGCCGGAATGGACGGATGCGGATGAGGCGGTTCGCGCCGCCGCCGGCGGCGATCGAGGTCGACGGCAGCACGGTCACGCCGACGCCGCTTGCGACCATTTGCCGAATCGTCTCGAGCGAACCGCCCTCGAGCGCGCGCCGGTGCTTGGCCGGTCCACAGAACTCGAGCACCTGGTCACGCAGGCAGTGGCCCTCGCCGAGCAGGAGCAAGCTCTCGTTGTGCAATTCCTCGGCGCCGATCGCCTTGCGCCGTTCCCAGGGATGTCCCTGCGGGACGGCGACGAGGAACGGCTCGTCGTACACCGGTCGCTGCTCGCAGCCCGGTTCGTCGAAGGGAAGCGCGACGATGACCACGTCCACTTCGCCGCGCCGCAGCGCTTCGGCCAGCGCGTGCGTAAAGTTCTCGCGGATGTGGAGCTGCATGGCCGGCGCCGCGCGCCGCAGGATGGGCACGAGCCGCGGCAGCAGATACGGTCCGATGGTGTAGATCGCCCCCAGCCGCAGCGGCCCTGCCAGCGGATCGCGGCCCGCCGCGGCGATCTCTTTGACGCGGGCGGCTTCCTCGAGCACCCGCTGCGCCTGTGCCACGACGCGCTCGCCGGCGGGCGTCACGGTCACTTCGCCGGGGCTGCGTTCGAACAGCACGACGCCCAGCTCGTCCTCGAGCTTGCGGATGGCGACCGACAGCGTCGGCTGCGACACATGGCAGGACTCCGCGGCGCGGCCGAAGTGGCGCTCGCGCGCCACCGCGACGACGTAGCGCAGCTCGGTGAGCGTCACTGCGGCATGCTCAGCGCCGGCGCGCAACGAGGTAGAGCAGCACGCCCGCGAGCATCACCGCCAGACCGGCGAGCGCCATGTCGCCAAACTTCGGGCCAATCACGGGGTTGCGCAGGTAGTCCACGCTCGCCCAGAGCATGTAGGCGCACATGCCGAGGAAAGCGAGCGGCACCACCGGGTAGAAGGGGGTGCGCACGGGCGGCGGCTCCCCGCCGCGCGCGCGGAAGACGAACAGCGTCAGGCCCGTGAGCAGAAAGAAAGTCCAGAACACCGGCGCGGTGTAGGCGACCATCGCGCCGAAGCCGTCGGGCGTGACCGAGCCGGCGCCCACGAGCGCAAGCGTGATCAGCCCCTGCACCACCAAGGCGTTGGCGGGCGTGCTGCCCGAGTCGCGCCACGCCCCGAGCAGGCGGAACAAGCGGTAATCGCGGCCGAACGCCCAGTTGGTGCGTGCGCCGGTGAAGATCGCGGCGTTCATCGTGGTGAGCGCCGAGACGCACACGACGAGGGCGATCAGCACCGCCCCCCATTCGCCGGCCAGCAGCCGCAGGAGGTCCGCCGCGACCGCTTTTGACTCGCGCATGCCCGCAAGGCCGAGCACCGCCAAGTAACCAAGGTTGACGAGGAGGTACAGCGCCGTGACCGCGAGGATGCCGGCGACCAGGATGCGCAGCATGTTGCGACGCGCATCTTTGACCTCGCCCGCGAGATAGGCTGCCTCGTTCCAGCCGCCATAGGTAAAAAGCACGAAGATCATCGCCAGCCCGAACGAGCCTCCGGCCGCCGCGCCGCTGGCCGCCGGCGCGGCGCCGGCGCCGCCGTACGCGATTCCCGCGAGCGCGATCGCGACGAGCGCGGCAATGAGCACGATCTCCATCGCTTTCTGCAGCCGCGCCGAATGCAGCGTGCCGGCGAGGTTGAGCGCGGTCAGCGCGACCACGGCAATCCCGGCCCAAAGCGCCGCGCTGCGTTCGCCCAGAGAGACGATCTGCGAGGCGTAATCGCCGAAGGCGAACGCGACGGCGGCGAGCGCGCCCGTCTGGATCACCGTCATGCGCGACCAGGCGAAGAGAAAGGCAGCGGCGCGCCCGAGCCCGCGCGCAAGGAACGCGTATTCGCCACCGGTGTCGGGGTGGCGCGCGACGAGCTCCGCGTACACGAGCGCCCCGCATAGCGACACCGCCCCGCCGAGCAGCCATGCGAACAGGAACTCGGCGGTGCTTGACGTGCTGCCGGCGACGAGCGAGGGCAGCTTGAAAATGCCCACGCCGATCACCATCCCGACGGCGAGGAAGATGCCGTCGGGCACCGAAAGCAGCGGACGCGGGACGCTACTCACCTGCGCGTTGCGGTCCATGGATACACGATCCTCCTTTCGCCATCGGAGACGACGAGCTCGCCAGCGATCCGATGCCCCGACACTTTACCGTGAAAGCGGTGGTGCCAGGCCCGGCCGCCGACCAGGCCCGTTGCCACGACCACGAGCGCATCGCCCCGCAGGCCGACGGCGCGCACGAGCAGCTCGGAATCGGCCGCGTGCACACGGGCTTCGAGCCGCTGGTATTGCTGCTCGAAATCGAAGCGCCACTGGCCGCCGTGCGCCGGCAGCAGCGAGCGCCAGCTGCCGTGCACCTCGGCCGGTACGATCCACAAGTGCACGCGCGCACGCCCGTCGCGGCCGACAGCCTTCTCGGGCACGCGCAGCTCGAGCGTCTCGTCGGGCGGCCAGGGGCCCATGTCCCAGTCGTGCGAGACGATGCGCGTGCCGGGCGCGAGCGCAAGCAGCCTCGGCTTCAGCCGAAGGTTGGCCTCCGGCAGCAGGTAGAGCGTGATCACCGTGTAACCGTCGAGCGGCGCCGCGTACAGGTCCCCGTGCGCGAAGCGCGCAAGGCCATCGACACCGGCCTCGCGCGCCGCGGCGCGCGCACGCGCGACCAGGCTCGCGTCGTGCTCGATGCCGAGCGCGCGCGCTCCGCGCCGGGCCGCAGCGATGACCACGCGACCGTCTCCCGAGCCGAGGTCGAGGAGCGTGTCGCCCGCGCCCACCTCCGCGAGCCGGAGCATCCGCTCGACGACCTCGGGCGGCGTCGGAACGAAGGGCACCGACCCCTCGTCCCAGGTTGCGCCCCCCGGGGCCGGTGCCCCGACCACGAGCGCCACGCTCGCGAGAATGGGCAGCAGGCCGCGGCAGTAGAATCGGTTCACGCCCTCGTAGCTCAGTGGATAGAGCAGCCCCCTCCTAAGGGGCAGGTCGCACGTTCGATTCGTGTCGGGGGCGCCAAGCCGTGCCCGCTCCGTTGCCGTCGCCCGCTCACCGCACCGGCGCGATTCCGAGCAGCGCCGCGGCGCGGTTGGCCGCCGCGACCGCCTCGGCGAGGGTCGTCGCGACGAGCGTCAGGTGTCCCATTTTGCGTCCCGGCCGCGCGATGCGCTTTCCGTAGAGGTGGAGCTTCGCGTTCGGGTCGGCGAGCAGCTCCACCCACGGCGGCTCGCGCACCTCGCCCGCGCGCAACCACAGTTCGCCGAGCAGATTGAGCATCACCGCCGGTGCGTACAGGTCGGTCGCCCCGAGAGGCAGGCCGGCCAGGATGCGCGCCTGCTGTTCGAACTGGCTCGTGCGGCTGGCGTCGAGCGTCCAGTGGCCGCTGTTGTGCGGCCGGGGTGCGAGTTCGTTGACCGCCAGGCTACCGTCGGTCAGGACGAAGAACTCGACGCACAGCACGCCGACGTAGTCGAGCGCCTCGGCGATGCGGCGCGCAATCGCCTGGGCTTCGACCGCGCGCGCCGGCGCGATGCGCGCCGGAACCAGGGTCACGGCAAGGATGCCGCCGCGGTGCTCGTTTTCGCTGACAGGATAGGCGCTGCTTCGGCCGTCGTGACTGCGGCAGACAATCACCGAAATTTCGCGCGCAAGCGGCAGCTGCCGCTCAAGGACGCAGTGCGTGCGGCCAAGCCGCTCCCAGGCCTGCGCCGCTTCGCCCGCGTCTGCGACGGGCGCTTGGCCCTTGCCGTCGTAGCCAAGGCGCGCCGTCTTGAGGATGCCCGGGAAAAGCGACGCGTCTGCGCGCTCGAGATCGTGCGCCGATGCGATCACCGCGTGCGGTGCGACCGCGATCCCGAGGTTCGTGAGAAAGCGCTTTTCGTGCACCCGGTTCTGCGCCACTTCGACGCTCGCAGCCGCGGGCCTGACGGTGCAATGCTCGGCGAGCCGGGCAAGCGCCGCCGCCGCGACGTTCTCGAATTCGGTGGTCACCGCCCGGCACCGGCGCGCGAGCGCTTCGAGCGCCGCCGCGTCCAGGTAGTCGGCGCACAGGTGATCGTCAGCGACGGCAGCGGCCGGACTCGCCTCGTCCGGATCGAGCACGCACACGCGGTAGCCAAGGCGCTGCGCCGCCATCGTGAACATGCGCCCGAGCTGACCGCCCCCCAGCAGCCCCAGCCACTCGCCCGGCGCCACCGCGGACATCGGCCGCGTCGCGGCGAGCCCCGTGCAGGCGGGCGCCTCGCCGCCACTCACGGCGGCAGCTGCGCGCTTCGCGCCCGCTCGGTCTGTTCGGCGCGGTAGCGTTCGAGCCGTGCGGCAAGCGCAGCGTCGCCGGCGGCGAGCAGCGCCGCGGCGAAAAGCGCCGCGTTCGCCGCTCCCGCTTCGCCGATGGCAAAGGTGGCCACCGGCGTGCCTTTCGGCATCTGCACGATGGAGTAGAGCGAATCGCGTCCGCCGAGGTGCTTCGTCGGCACCGGAACGCCGAGTACGGGCACTGTCGTCTTCGCAGCGAGCATCCCGGGCAGGTGTGCCGCACCGCCTGCCCCGGCGACGATCGCGCGCAGCCCGCGGCCGCGCGCCGCTTCGGCGTAAGCGTACATGTCATCGGGCATGCGGTGCGCCGAGAGCACTTTCGCCTCGTAGGGGACGCCGAGCAACTCGAGCACCTCGCACGCGTGGCGCAGCACCTCCCAGTCGGAAGCCGAACCCATGACGACACCGACAAGCGGCGTAGGTGCGTGCGAACTCATCGTCGCGGCGCCAAGAAGGTCGCATATTGTAGAGGGACGGAGGCGGCCGTGGCCTGCCCTCGCCTCCCGGGCAGTGGGCCGGCGCCGCCAGCGCGCGCGGGCGACAACGACTTTGCGCCGATCGCCGGTGCGCGCTCGCCGGCGGCCTGCCGGCGCGCTAGTGCGAACCGCGCCTGAGCTTGGCCGCAGCGCGACCGGCCGCGCGCGCTTCCTCGCGGATGCGCTCCTCGACCGCCTGCGCGACGCGCGCTTCGAACTCGCCTGCGCTTTGCTCCTTTTCCTCGATCAGCTCGGCGATCGAGGCGTCGACCGCCTTGCGCGCCATGCGCTCGTGCAGGAGCAGCCAGAAGGCACAGGCGTTGACGAGCACCCAGACCGTCTCGAGGTAAAGCAGCGGCACGAACACGCGTCGCCGGCCACCGCTCGAAAACGCGAAATCGAAACCCTCGAATACCGCTGCCCCGATGCGACCGCCGAGCGGCTGCGCCTCGAAGGGCGGAAACAGGAAAACGAGCAGCAGATCGACGAAGCCGAGCGCGACGACCAGCGTACCCGGCTGTACGCGCGGCCGTCCGTCGCCGCGGTAGGCCAGCAGCACCCAAGCGAGCGCGGCGTTGACGAGCACGGCGAAGAGCGCGAGGTAAAGCAAATTTCCGTTGATCACCCGGTTGGGCGGCGCGGCGAATGCAAAGTAGAAGGCGTCGAACACCGGCTCGCCGCGCAGCAGCGACTCGACATCGTGCGGCGGGAAAAGCACGATCACGAGCGCGTTCACGAGGGCGCCCGCGAGCACGATGCGCTGGTACCGGTTCATCGGTCCGCCTGCTCCTCGCGCCGGCGCAGCTCCCGGCGCTGCACCTTGCCGGTGGTCGTCATCGGCAGCGCGGCGACGAACTCGATCTCTCGTGGCACTTCGTAGGCGGCCAGGCGCGCGCGCACGTGAGCGCGCAGCTCCTCGGCCAGATCCGGCGACGTGACCGTGCCCGGCTGCAGCACCACGAAGGCCTTGACGATCTGGCCTCGCGTCGCATCGGGTTTGCCGATCACCGCTGCGTTTGCCACCGCGGCATGGCGCAGCAAGCAGTTCTCGATCTCGGCCGGGCCGATCCGGTAGCCGGAGCTCTTGATGACGTCGTCCGAACGCCCCTGGAACCAGAGAACCCCGTCGGCGTCCTGGCGCGCCTGGTCGCCCGTGAGCGCCCAATCGCCGACGAACTTCGCGCGCGTCGCCTCCGGGTTCTTCCAGTATTCGAGAAAGAACACGGGGTCCGGTGTGCCGTCGGGCGCGATGCGGTGCACGGCGATCTCGCCCAGCTCGCCCGGAGGCCGTTCGCGTCCCGTCTCGTCCAGCACCGCAACGCGATGGCCCGGGTAGGCGCGCCCGATCGCACCGGGCTTGACCGGCCAGGCAGACTGACAGTTACCGACGACGTAGTTGATTTCGGTCTGGCCATACATCTCGTTCAGCGTCACCCCGAGCTCGGCGCGCACCCATTCGAACACCGTCACCCCGACCGGCTCGCCCGCGCTCATGAGCGAGCGCAGCGCGAGGTCGTAGCGCCGGCGCGGCTCGGGCACGGCCTTCATCATCATTTTGAGCGCCGTCGGAAACAGGAAAGCGCTCCGCACGCCGTAGCGTTCGATGAGCGCATAGGCCCGCTCCGGGTCGAAGCGGCCGCGGTAGCCGAGGAGCGGAACACCGTAGTACCAGGACGGCAGGAGTGCGTCGAAAAGGCCGCCCGCCCACGCCCAGTCCGCGGGCGACCAGAACAAGTCACCCGGCTGTGGAAAAAAATCGTGCGAATGAACGAACCCGGGCAAGTTGCCGAGCAGCACCCGGTGCGCGTGCAGCGCTCCTTTCGGCGCCCCCGTCGTACCGCTCGTGTAGATGATGAGGGCGGGATCGTCTGCGCGCGTCGCAACCGCCTCGTAGCGGCTGCTCGCGCGCGCAAGCAGCCCTTCCCAGTCAAGGACGCGCGGGCCGTGCGCGCCACCGACGCCGATCACGTGGCGCAGCGCCGGCAGCCTTTCGTGCACGGCTTCGAGCGCGGGCAGCGTGGCCGACTCGACGATCGCGGCGACGGCCTCGGCGTGCGCCATCCGGTATTCGATCGCCTCCGGCCCGAACAGGTGCGACAGGGGCAGCGCGATCGCCCCCATCTGGAAAACGGCCAGGTACGCAATCGCCGTCTCCGGCCTCTGCGGCAGGAGTAGCGCGACGCGGTCGCCGCGCCCGACCCCGAGCGCGGCAAGCGCGTTCGATAGTCGGTTCGCCTCGCGCGCGATGTCCCAGAAGGTCCATGCGCTGCGCGTCCCCGACTCGTCTTCCCAGTAGAGCGCAAGGCGACCCCGCTCGCCGGCCCAGCGGCGGCAGCAGGCCTCGGCGATGTTGAAATGCGCCGGCACCTGCCACCGCCAGGCGCGGTAGAGCTCCTCGTAGCGGTCCGTCACGGTCCCCGTGGCGCGGTGCGCATCGCCGTCTGGCGCGCTCGAGTTTACCATTCGCCCGATGGCCGTCGCCGCGCTCGTCTTCGACGCTTACGGCACGCTTTTTGACGTGCACTCGGTCGCGGCGCGCTGCGAAGCGTTCTGGCCCGGCTGCGGCACCCGGCTCGCAGCGCTCTGGCGCGCGAAACAGCTCGAGTGGACGTGGCAGCGCAGCCTCGCGCGGCGCTGGGCGCCGTTCGAAGGCATCACGGCCGATGCGCTGGCTTGGGCGTGCGAATCGCTCGGGCTCGCGCTCGAAGGGGCCCGCGTCGAGGCCCTTCTCGACGAATACCGGCGCCTTGCGCTCTTTCCCGATGCCGCAGCTTCGCTTGCGCAGCTCGCCTCGCGCGGGCGCTGCCTGGCGATCCTGACCAACGGTTCTTCCGGGCTCATCTCGCCACTCCTTGCGCATCACGGCTTGGGCGGCGCGTTCGCCGCGGTACTCTCGGCCGAGGAGGTGCGCAGCTACAAGCCGGACCCCGCGGTCTACGCACTGGCGCCGCAGCGCCTAGGGCTGCCTGCGCAGGAGATCGGCTTCGTGTCGGCGAACGGCTGGGACGCGGCCGGCGCTGCGGCCTACGGTCTGCACAGCTATTGGATCAACCGCACCGGCGCCCCGCTCGAGCGGCTGGGTGCGCAACCGGCCGCCATTCTCGGTTCGCTCGCGCAGCTCCTCGAACGAGCCGCACAATGAAGTACTGTCCGAGCTGTGCGGCGCCGCTTGCACAGCGCATCCCGCCGGGCGACAGTCTGCCGAGGTACGTCTGCGACGCGTGCGGCGAGATCCACTACCAGAACCCGCGCCTCGTCGTCGGCAGCGTGCCGGAGTGGCAAGGGCGGCTGCTGCTCTGCCGCCGAGCGATCGAGCCGCGCTACGGCTACTGGACGCTGCCAGCCGGCTACATGGAAAACGACGAGACGACCGCCGAGGCGGCGCTGCGCGAGACGCTCGAGGAAGCAGGCGCCCGCATCGAGCTCGGTGCACCGATCACGCTCCTTTCGGTGCCGCGGGTCAATCAGGTGCACCTCTACTACCGCGCACGGTTGCTCGACCTGGACTTCCGCCCCGGCGCCGAGACGCTCGAGGTCGCCCTTTTCGCTGAGCAGGCAATCCCTTGGGACGAGCTTGCTTTTCGCACCGTGGCGCTCACCCTGCGGCACTGGTTCTCGGACCGCCACGACGGTCGCGACGCATTCCACGCCGCGGACCTCCGCACACCGGATCGCTCGCAAGTGGGCCGCCGGTGAGCGGTCCGAGGGGTACACGGCGCGGTCCGCTCGGGTATCCTAGCGGACGTGGAACGGCGCGACTTCCTGCGCGGCTGCGCGGCTCTGGCTGCGACGCACGCCGCCGACCTCTGGGCCTCGGCGAAGACCTTGGCACCCCACTTCTACGCGCGCGTGCTGCTGGTCGACCCCCAGGGCGCCCCGCTGCGCGCAGGGGCGGTCCCGCCGCACACCAACCTCGTATTCCACTATCCCTACGCGGGAACACCGTGCTTCCTGCTCAACCTGGGCCGGCCGCTTGACGGGCCGGTGCGGCTTCGCACCGCCCAGGGCGAGCTCTACGAATGGCGTGGAGGCGTCGGACCGGGACGCTCGATCGTCGCCTACTCGGCGATCTGCGCGCACAAGCTCGCCTACCCGACGCGCCAAATCAGCTTCATCAGCTACCGGAGCGAGCGGCGCGGGGCGAACCGCCACGCGAACGTGATCCACTGCTGCGCGGAGCACAGCCAGTACGATCCCGCGCAGGGCGGCCGCGTCTTGGCTGGACCGGCGACCCAGCCGCTCGCCGCCATCTTGCTCGAGCACGACAGGGGGCGCGATGAACTCTACGCCGTCGGCACCCTGGGCGGCGAGCTGTTCGGCGAGTTTTTCGCCCGCTATGAATTCCGGCTCGCGCTCGAGGGCACGGCCGATGCACGCCGCGCGCTCACCGGTTCGACGGTGGTCACCGAGCTCGCGAGCTACTGCCGCCAGCGAGTCCAGTGCTGAGCGAGCGGCCTGTCTCGGGCGCGTGATCCCCTGGCTGCGGCCGGGAGATCCCTTTCCACCACCGGAGCGCGCGTCACGCGAGCCGAACGGCTTTCTCGCTGCCGGCGGCGACCTTTCTCTCGCGCGGCTCGTCGACGCCTACCGGCAAGGCATATTCCCCTGGTACTGCGAGGGCGAGCCGATCCTCTGGTGGTGCCCGGACCCGCGTATGGTCCTTTACTGCGATGAGCTGCGCGTGTCCCGCTCGCTCGCCAAAAGCGTGCGTAACCGCGGCTACGAAGTGTGCGTCGACACCGCCTTCGAGGCGGTGCTCACCGGCTGCGCCGCCCCGCGGCGCGACGGCGGCGGCACGTGGCTCGGGGCCGAAATGCGCGCGGCGTACTCCCGCCTGCACGAAGCCGGCCTCGCCCATTCCTTCGAAACCTGGTGCGGCGGCAAGCTGGTCGGAGGCCTCTACGGGGTCGCGCTCGGCCGCATGTTCTACGGCGAGTCGATGTACGCGCGCGCGACCGACGCTTCGAAGGTGGCGCTCGTCGCGCTCGTTGGTGAGCTGCGCGCGCGCGGCTTTCCGATGATCGACTGCCAGGTGCGCACGCCGCTCCTCGCCTCGCTCGGCGCACGCGAAATCCCGCGCGCCGATTTCTTGCGCCGTGTGCGCGCGTTGGTAAACTACCCCGAGCCCCCGGGGCGCTGGCACCGTGTCGCGGCTCAATGATTTTCCGCACGCCGTCCTGCAGTTCTACGTGACGGCGCCTTACCCTTGCAGCTACCTGCCGCAGCGCATGGCGCGCTCGCAGGTGGCGACGCCCTCGCACCTCATCCACACCGAGCTCTACGGGGAGCTCGTGCAGGCGGGTTTTCGGCGCAGCGGCATCTTCACCTACCGGCCGCACTGCGATCAGTGCCGCGCGTGCGTGCCCGTGCGCGTGCCGGTGGCGGAATTCGTCCCTGACCGCTCGCAGCGCCGCGCCCGCCGCGCGCACGCGCGCCTGACCGCGCATGCCCAGCCGCTCAAGTTCCGGCTCGAGCACTATGCGCTCTACCTGCGTTACCAGGCGCGCCGCCACGTCGGCGGAGGAATGGACAACGACAGCCGGGACCAGTACTCCCACTTCCTGCTGCAGAGCCGCGTGGACACGCGCCTGATCGAGTTCCGCGAAGACGGGCAGCTGGTCATGGTCTCGATCGTCGACTACCTGCCCGACGGGCTGTCCTCGGTCTATACCTTCTTCGAACCCGAGCGGCGTGGCACGAGCTACGGCACCTACAACATCCTCTGGCAGATCGAGGCATGCCGCTCGCTAGGCCTGCCGTATCTCTATCTCGGCTACTGGATCCGCGAAAGCCCGAAAATGGCGTACAAGGCGCGCTTTCGCCCGATCGAAGGACTCGTGGGCGGCGCGTGGCGACGGCTCGAAGCGCACGAGCTCGCCTTCGGCGTACGGCCCTGATGTGGTATGCGCTCGCGCGGCCCCTGCTTTTCGCCCTGGAGCCGGAGACCGCGCATGCGCTCGCGCTCGGCCTGGCGGACGCCCCGCTGCGTCTCGGGCTTGCGCGCGTGCCGCAGCCGCCGCCTCTGCCCGTGCGCGCGATGGGGCTCGTCTTCCGCAACCCCGTTGGCCTCGCCGCCGGGCTGGACAAAGACGCCGAGCACGCCGCCGCCCTTGCCGCGCTTGGCTTCGGCTTTCTCGAACTGGGCGGTGTGACGCCGCAGCCGCAGCCCGGTAACCCCAGGCCGCGGCTCTTTCGCATCGGCAAAGCGCAGGCGCTCATCAACCGCATGGGCCTCAACAGTGCCGGCGTGGCCGCCTTTGCCGAGAACCTGCGCCGCGCGCTCCCACTGCCCTGCCCCGTGGGTGCGAACATCGGCAAGAACGCCGACACCCCCATCGAGCGCGCCGCCGGCGATTACCTCGCCTGTCTGGAGGTGCTCTATCCGCTCGTCGATTACGTGTCGGTCAACGTCTCCTCGCCCAACACCGCCGGACTGCGCCGCCTGCAGGCGGCAGAAACGCTCGTTCCGCTCCTCGTGGAGCTGCGCGCTGCGCGCGAGCGGCTGCGCGACCGCTACGGCCGCGACGTCGCAATTGCCGTGAAAGTGTCGCCGGACCTGGACGAGCAGGGCATCGCCGCGCTCGCCGACGCGCTGCGCCGAGGGGGCGCCGATGGCGTGATTGCGACCAACACCACCGTCTCGCGCGAAGGCGTCGAGGGGCTGCCCCATGCGACGGAGCCGGGCGGCCTGTCCGGGGCGCCGCTACGGGCGCGCGCAACGCGCGTGCTTGCGCGCCTGTGCGCCGCTCTGCGCGGCGAGCTGTCCGTCATCGGCGTGGGCGGCATCCTCAGCGGTGCCGACGCAGTCGAAAAAATCGCCGCCGGCGCCGTCGCCGTGCAGCTCTATACCGGCCTCGTCTACCGCGGGCCTCGGCTCGTGCGCGAATGCGTGGAGGCGATCCAGGGTGCGCATCGGGCTGTCGCGTGAAATAAAGGACGGCGAACGCCGCGTCGCCCTCACCCCCACCGAGGTGCGGGCGCTCGCCGCCGCGGGACACGAACCGATCGTCGAGCCGGGCGCGGGCCTTGGCGCCGGGCACGGCGACTCCGACTGGAGCTGCACGGTGGGCGACCCCTGGCAGGCCGAGCTCGTCGTCAAGGTCAAGGAGCTCCAGTCGAGCGAGTACGGCCGGCCGCGCCCCGGCCAAATCGTGTTCTGTTTCCAGCACCTTGACAGCGACCCCGAGCTCCTCGCGGCCGCGCTCGCCTCGGGGGCCACCTTCCTCGCCTTCGAGACCGTGGGCGAGGACGACGGCAGTCTGCCCCTGCTTGCGCCGATGTCCGCGCTCGCCGGCCGTCTCGCGGTGCAGGTGGGAGCCTGGCTGCTACAGGCCCCGAATGGCGGCGCGGGCGTGCTGCTCTGCGCCCCGGAAGGAGCCCCGCGCGCCCGCGTGCTCATCGTCGGTGCAGGCAACGCCGGCGCGAGCGCCCTCGCCGTGGCCGACGCGCTGGGGGCCGACACCGTGGTACACGCCCGCAGCGCGCGACGGTTCGCGGCGCTCGCGCTTCGCCACCCGCGCACGCGCTTTTGCGCCGAGACGGACAAACTCGAAGCCGACGCCATCGCAGCCGATCTCGTAATCGGCGCGGTGCGCGGCCACGAACGAGGAGCCGGCCCGCTCCTGCGGCGCGCGGCGCTGCGCGCAATGCGAGCCGGATCGGTGCTCGTCGACGTGGGCATCGACCAGGGTGGAATTGCCGAGACTTCGCGTCCGACCTCGCACTCGGCGCCGACCTATGTCGAAGAGGGCGTGGTCCACTACTGCGTGCCGAACATGCCGGCTGCCTGCCCGCGCACGGCAAGTGCCTTGCTCGGCCGGGCGTTGTTGCCATTCGTGCGCGCGCTCGCCGAGGGCGGACTTGCCGCCGCGCTTGCCGCCCTACCGGCGCTGCGTAGCGCGGTGCTCGTGCACCGCGGGGCCATCGTGCACCCGCGCCTTGCGCGTCAGGCCGGCCGCACGCCCGCGCCGCTTTTTGCATGAAGCGGGCCGAAGTCGCCGCGATTGCCGCCGCACGCTGCATCGGCTGCGCGCGCTGCCTGGAGGCCTGCCCGGTAGACGCGATCGCCGGCGCGCGCGGCTTTCTGCACGTCGTCGTCACCTCCTGGTGCATCGGCTGCCGGCTGTGCCTGCCGCCCTGCCCGGTCGACTGCATCGAGATGCAGCCGGCGCCTGCGCCGTGGACGCGGCGCGACGCGCGCGCAGCCGCCGCGCGCGCGCGCCTGCGCAAGGCCCGCCTCGCGGCCGAGTCGGTGCGCGGCCTCGATCCGGTGCGCCGGCGCGCGGCGGTCGCGGCTGCGCTCGCGCGGCTGCGCAAATGAACGCCGCGGCACGGCGCGCGCTCTACGAGCGACTGCGCGCGGCGAACCCCGAGCCGCGCTCCGAGCTGGTCTGGCGCATGCCCTTCGAGCTGCTGGTCGCCGTGGTGCTCTCGGCGCAGGCGACCGATCGCTCGGTGAACGAGGCCACCGCGCGTCTCTTTCCGGTCGCGAACACGCCGCAGGCGATCGTCGCGCTCGGTGTGCGCAGGCTGCAGCCCTACCTGCGCCGCATCGGGCTGTGGCGCACCAAGGCGCGCAACCTCGTCGCCTTGTCGCGCCGGCTGATCGAGCGGCACGCCGGCCAGGTGCCCACCACGCGCGCGGAACTGGAGGCCCTGCCGGGCGTCGGGCGCAAAACGGCCAACGTGCTGCTGAACGCCCTCGACGGCGCGCCGACGATCGCAGTCGACACGCACGTCTTTCGCGTCGCAAACCGCACCGGGCTGGCACGCGGGCGTACGCCACGCGAGGTCGAGGAGGCGCTCCTGCGGGTGACGCCGCCCGAGTACGCGCGGCGCGCGCACCACTGGCTCGTCCTGCACGGCCGCTACGTGTGCACGGCCAGACGGCCGCGCTGCGCCGCCTGCCTGCTGCGCGACCTGTGCGAATATCCGGGCAAAACCGATGTACGGCCCTAGCCGGGACCAGGCGCGCGCGCTCTTTTTCGAGACTTGGCGTCGCTGGCGCGACGGGCTTCCGCTCGAGGGGATGCAGGCGGTGGCGCTGGAGGCGATCCTTGCGCATCCCGAGTACCACGGCGTCCTCTCGGATCCGGCGCGCCACCTCGAGCGCGACTACCCGCCGGAAGCGGGCGAGACGAACCCCTTTCTCCACCTCGCGCTGCACGTCGCGCTGGCCGAGCAGCTCGCGACCGACCAGCCGCCGGGTATCCGCGCGGCGTTCGACGCGCTCCTTGCTCGCCGCCGTGAGCGCCACGCGGCCGAACACGCCGCGATCGATTGTCTCGCCGAAATGGTCTGGCGCGCCCAGCGCGCCGCGCTGCGACGGCGCGCTAGCCCCGCTCAGCGCCGGTCGTACAACCCGCCCGGTTGGGCGGCGAACCAGGCCGCGAGGTCCTCGATCTCGCGCTGGGTGAGGTTCGCGGCAAAGCCCTTCATGATCGCGTTATTCCGCTTGCCGGCTTTGTAGTCGAGCAGCGCACGCACGAGGTAGTCGTAGTACTGGCCGGCGAGCACGGGCTGGTCGGGAGTCGAGGGTTTCGCCCCGTCCGGGCCGTGGCACGCGGCGCACAGCTCGGCGGCCTTGGCACGGCCGCGCTGCGGATCGCCCCTCGCGGCCGCGACCGATGCGTGCAAAAAAAGCGCAAGCGCGCAACAGGCGGCCGCAACCCGCGCAAGCGCGCTCATTTCGCACCCCCGCCATAGTAGGCCGCGAGGTCGGCCATGTCCTCGTCGGTCAAGCCGGCCGCGATGCCGCGCATCGTCGGATGCCAGCGCTCACCCGACCGGTACGCTTGCAGGGCTTTGACGAGGTACTCCGGCCGCTGCCCGCCAAGCTTCGGCACGGCGTAAACCACGGGGTACGCGGTCCTGTACCCTGGGATACCGTGACAACCCTCGCACATCGCCGCCTTCTTCCTTCCGGCTTCGGCGCTGCCCGCCGGCGTTTGCGCCAGAGCAGCGCCCGCCACCGCGAGCGCCGCGAGCGCTGTCATGCCCCGCGCGATCATCCTCTCGGCTCCATCGTTTTTTGACGGCGCGCATTTTACCGCAGGCCGCTTCGCGCACGCCCGTTTTCGCTGCCAAGGGTGCGGAGCGTAGAAGCGCGGCCCATTCCGGTACGAAACCTTTTGCACGGCCCCTTGACGCCGCCGGAAGTGATCGCCGCCAAGACGGGCATTGTCACCTTCTCCTCCAACCACGCCGGCGTCGGGATCTCCCTTGGCGCCGCCTCTCACGACGCGCACACCGTGCGCGTCTATTCGGCACCTTAAAGCCAAGCCGCATCGCGTACAATCGCCTTTCCAAGGAAAGGGGGGCGATGCGCTTTACCGGAACTCCGACCTACGTCGCGACCGACGACCTGATGCTCGCGGTCAACGCGGCGATCACGTTGAAGCGGCCGCTCCTTGTGAAAGGCGAGCCGGGAACGGGCAAGACCATGCTCGCGGTCGAAGTCGCAAAAGCGCTCGGCCTACCGCTCCTCGAATGGCACGTCAAGTCGACGACCAAGGCCCCGCAGGGCCTGTACGAGTACGACGCGGTGAGCCGCTTGCGCGACTCGCAGCTTGGCGATGCGCGCGTGCACGAGATCCGGAACTACATCGTCAGGGGCACCTTGTGGCAGGCGTTCGCCTCGGACTGTCCGGTGGTGCTTCTGATCGACGAGATCGACAAAGCGGACATCGAGTTTCCGAACGATCTGCTGCGCGAGCTCGACCGCATGGAGTTCTACGTGTACGAGACGCGCGAGCTCGTGCGCGCGCGGCACCGGCCGATCGTCTTCATTACTTCGAACAACGAAAAGGAACTGCCCGACGCGTTCCTGCGCCGCTGCTTCTTCCACTACATCCGCTTTCCCGACAAGGAGACGATGGCGCGCATCGTCGAAGTGCACTTCCCGGGCCTCAAGAAGGCGCTGCTGCGCGAAGCGCTCGAGATCTTCTTCGAGATCCGCGACGTGCCGGGGCTGAAAAAGAAGCCGTCGACCTCGGAGCTGCTCGACTGGTTGAAGCTGCTCCTGGCCGAGGACATCCCGCCCGAAGCGCTGCGCGCAAAAGACCGGCGCACGGTGATCCCGCCGCTTCACGGCGCGCTGCTCAAGAACGAGCAGGACGTGCACCTCTTCGAGCGGCTCGTGTTCATGAACCGCGCACGGGGCGCCTGAAGCAAGAGAAAGCGACCGACACCATGAAGAGAACGCGCTTTGCCTATCTGCGCGCGGGCCTCGTGGCTGCGCTCTCCCTCTTTGCCCTTGCGGCCTCGGCGCAGGGCTGGCCATCGCGGCCGGTGCGGGTCGTCGTTCCCTTTGGCCCAGGATCGTCGCCCGATGTGTTCGCGCGCATCCTGCAGGAGCGCCTCGCGCAGCGGCTGGGCCAGCCCGTCGTGGTCGAAAACCGCCCGGGCGCGGGCGGCGCGCTGGGTGTCGGCGCAGTCGCCAAGGCAGCCCCCGACGGCTACACGATCGGCATCGGCACGAACGGTCCGCTCGTCTACAGCACCGTCTTCAACCCGAACCTCGGCTACGACCCCTTCCGCGACCTCGTGCCGGTGATCCTCGGCGGCGGGCAGCCGAACGTGTGCGCGGTCTCGCCCGCGCTCGGCGTGACCACGGTTCAGGACTGGGTGGAGCTGATGCGCCGCCACCCGGGCCGCTTCAACTACTCCTCGATCGGCGTCGGCTCGATGTCGCACCTGACCGTCGAGATCCTGAAGCTGAAGAGCCGCTCGTTCGCCGTGCACCTGCCCTATCCCTCGTCGCCGGCGGCCGTCGCTGCCATCCTGCAGGGGGAGGTCCACTTCACCTGCGTGCCGCCCGTGGCGGTGATGCCGCAGGCGAGGGCCGGCAAGCTGAAGGCGCTTGCGGTCACCACCGCCGAGCGCAGCCCGCTCGTTCCGGAGCTGCCGACGCTGCGCGAATCCGGCTACCCCGAGATCCAGGCCATCGCGTGGATGGCCTTTGTCGCGCCGGCGAAAACGCCCGCCGAGATCGTCGCACGCCTCAACCGTGAGCTTGGCGCGATCCTGCGCGAGCCCGAGACCGTCGAGCGCATGGCCAAAGCGTACATGGAGCCGATCGGGTCCAGCCCGGAAGGGCTCGCGCGCTGGATGAAGGAAGAACTCGATCGCTGGACCCCGGTCATCCGCTACGCCGGCCTGAAAGCCGAGTGAGCGGCGCGTGCTCGTCGAGTTCTTCTTCACGCTGCGGCGCCACCGCCTGCCGGTCTCGATCAAGGAGTACCTCACGCTCGTCGAAGCGCTCGGCGCCGGCGTGATCGGCCCTTCGGTGGAGGACTTCTACCATCTCGCCCGCGCCGCCCTCGTCAAGGACGAGTCGCACTTCGACCGGTACGACCTCGCGTTCGCCGAGTTCTGGAACGGTGTCGCCGCGCTGCCGCTCGTTCAGGCCGAACTCCCCGCCGAATGGCTGCGTCGCCAGGCCGAGCTCCTGCTCAGCGAGGAAGAGAAAAAGACGATCGAGGCGCTCGGCGGCTGGGAGAAGCTGATGCAGACGCTGCGCCGCCGGCTCGCGGAGCAGCAGGGTCGGCACCAGGGAGGGTCGAAGTGGATCGGCAGCGCCGGCACTTCGCCCTTCGGCGCCTGGGGCTACAACCCCGAAGGGGTACGGATCGGCCAGGATCGCAGCCGCCACCGAAGCGCAGTCAAGGTATGGGAGGCGCGCGAGTACCGGAACCTGGATGGCTCGGTCGAGCTCGGCACGCGCAACATCAAGGTCGCGCTGCGCCGCCTGCGGCGCTTCGCGCGCGAAGGCGCGCCCGAGGAGTTCGACCTCGAGCACACGATCGATGCCACCGCGCGCAAGACCTACCTCGACATCCATATGCGCCCGGAGCGCCGTAACACGGTCAAGGTGCTCATGTTCATGGATATCGGGGGCACCATGGACGAGCACGTGCGCGTGGCCGAGGAACTATTCTCGGCGGCAAAGAGCGAATTCAAGCACCTGCGGTTCTTCTACTTCCACAACTGCCTGTACGATTTTGTCTGGCGCGACAATAGGCGGCGCCACGCCGAGCGCACCGGCACGCTGGAAATCCTGCGCAAGTACGGGCCCGATTACCGTGTCGTTTTCGTCGGCGACGCGACCATGAGCCCGTACGAGATCCTGCAGCCGGGCGGTTCGATCGAGTACCCGAACGAGGAGCCGGGGGCGGTCTGGCTGAAGCGCGTGACCGAAACCTACCCGAAGTGCGTCTGGCTCAACCCCGAGCCGGAAGAGGTCTGGCCTTACCGCCCCTCGATCCGTATCGTGACCGAGCTGATGGGCGGGCGCATGTATCCCCTGACGCTCGACGGGCTCGAGCGCGCGATGCGCGCACTGGCGCGTTGAACGCGCGCGGCGTCAGCCGCGGTAACGTTCGCGCAGCTTCGCCTTCCAGAACTTGCCCGTCGAGGTGCGCGGGATCGCGTCGAGGTATTCGATCCGTTCGGGAAGCTGCCAGCGCGCGAAACGCCGCGCGAGGTGCGCGCGCAGCTCTTCGGGCGAGGCCTGGGCACCGGGCCTGAGCACGACGCAGGCGAGCGGCCGCTCGCCCCATTTGGCGTCGGGCACGGCGATCACCGCCGCCTCCGCCACGGCCGGATGCGCCATGAGCAGGTTCTCCATGTCGACCGAGCTGATCCACTCCCCGCCCGACTTGACGAGGTCCTTGAGCCGGTCGCGGATGCGCACGTAGCCGTGCGCATCGACGCTCGCGACGTCGCCCGTGCGCAGCCAGCCGTCGGCGGTGAAACGTGCTGGATCGGGCTGCTCGGCGTGGTAGCGGCCGGTGATGAAAGGGCCGCGCACCTGGATCTCGCCCACGTGCTCGCCATCCCACGGCTGCGCGCGGCCCTCCTCGTTCGCGATACGCAGCTCGACTAGCGGCACGGGGACACCGGCGGTCGCGTAGCGCGCAATGCGCGCCTCCTCCTCGAGCCCCTGCAGCTCGGGCTTGAGGTACGACAGCGTCCCGAGCGGGCTCATCTCCGTCATGCCCCAGCCGTGGCAGACGATCGCGCCATGGCGGCGGTAGCCCCGGATGAGCGCCTCGGGCACCGGCGCGCCGCCGACGAGCATGCGGATTCCCTCGGGCAGGCGCCAGCGACCGGGGTGCGCCTCGAGCGCCTGCAGCATCGAAAGCCAGACGGTGGGTACGCCGAGCACGTAGGTCGGCCGCTCGGCCACGATCAGGTCGAGCAAGTCCTCCGGCTGCAGGTGCGGCCCCGGGAAGACGAGCCGCACGCCCATCATCGCGCAGGCGTAGGGCACGCCCCAGCAGTTGGCGTGGAACATGGGCGTCGCCGGAAGCACGCTGTCGGCGGCCGACAGACCCCAGCAGTCCGGCTGGTTCGCGACGAGCGTGTGGAGCACCGTCGAGCGGTGCGAGTAGACGACCCCTTTCGGTCGGCCGGTGGTGCCAGAGGTGTAGCACATCGCGACCGGATCGTCCTCCTCGTGCACCGCGTAGCGGAAGCTGTCGGGGTCGCCGCCCCCTACGAAGGCCTCGTAGTCCTCGTAGGGAGCGGGCACCGGGGCCCCCGAGAAGGCGTAGACGAACACGCGCTCGAAGCGGTGCCGATCGCGCAAGCCCTCGTACACCGGCAGCAGCACGTCGTCGACGACGAGAAAACGGTCCTCGGCGTGCGCCGCGATCCAGCCGAGCTCTTCCGGCGCGAGCCGGAGGTTCAGCGTGTGGAGCACACCCCCGGCCGCCGGCACGCCGAAGTAGCACTCCAAATGCACGTGGTGGTTCCAGCACAGCGTGGCGACGCGCTCGCCCTTGGCGAGGCCGGCTGCGCGCAGCGCCGCCGCCAGCGCCCGGGCGCGGCGGTAAAAATCGGCAAAGCGGTGCCGCACGAGCGAGCGGTCCGGGCGGCGGCTCACGATCTCGCTCCAGGGGAAAAGCCTTCCTGCGCGCTCGAGGAGCGCGTTCAGCGAAAGCGGAACGCGCTGCATGGTGGAAGCGATCACGCACACTGCTCCTTGCTAAGGACCCGGGCCGCGGGATGGCGTCGCAGAAGCGCCCCTGTGGCGCGGCCGCCGCCGTCGACCGACCCGCTTCAAGCGCGCCGCCTGCGTAGCCCGGGTGCGTCGGCCGGCGGCGCGACCTTGAGCACCTCCTCGACGGTCGTCACCCCTGCGGCCACTTTCCTCGCACCGCCGATGCGCAGCGGCTTCATCCCGTCGCGCACCGCTTGCTCCCGCAGCCGCGCAAGCTCGGCGCCCGCGGCGACCAGCGCGCGCAGAGCGTCGGTGCACAGGAGGGTCTCGTAGATACCGACGCGGCCCAGGTAGCCGGTGCGCCGGCACTCCAAGCAGCCCACGGGCCGAGACACGGCGGCGGGCCGGTTCGTGCGCCACGGCGCAACGAGCGCTTCCCACGCCGCCACGTCCTCGGGCTGGGCGAGCGCTTCGCGCCGCTTGCAGTGCGGGCACAGCGTGCGCACGAGCCGCTGCGCCATGACGCCGCCCAGCGTCGCGTTCAACAGGTAGGGCGGCACACCGAGCTCGAGGAGGCGCGTGATGGCCGCCGGCGCGTCGTTCGTGTGCAGGGTCGCGAACACGCTGTGGCCGGTGAGCGCCGCTTGCACCGCCATCTGCGCGGTCTCGAGGTCGCGGATCTCCCCGATCATGATGATGTCGGGATCCTGGCGCAGGAGCGCGCGCACGCCCTCGGCAAAGCCGAGGCCGAGCGCCGGTTGCACCTGCATCTGGTTGAACGCCGGTTCGACCATTTCGATCGGATCCTCGATCGTGCACACGTTCACTTCCGGCGTCGCGAGCAACTTGAGCGTCGAGTAGAGCGTCGTCGTCTTGCCCGAACCGGTCGGCCCGGTGACGAGCACGATGCCGCCGGGCCGGGCGGTCATCTCGCGCCAGCGCACGCGGTCCTCGTCGCTCAGGCCGAGTTCGCCGAAATCGCGCACCAGCACCTCCGGGTCGAAGATGCGCATGACGAGTTTTTCGCCGAAGGCCGTCGGCAGGGTCGACAACCTCAGCTCCACCTCGTCGCCCGCCAGGTTGCGCGTCTTGATGCGCCCGTCCTGGGGCCGGCGCCGCTCCACGACATCCATGCGGCCGAGGATCTTGATGCGGTTCGTCACCGCGGCGAGCACCGGGGCAGGAATGCGATAGACCTGGTGCAGCACGCCGTCGATACGAAAGCGCACGAGGCCCACCTCGCGCCGCGGCTCGATGTGGATGTCGCTCGCGCGCTGCTCGAAGGCGTAGCTCCACAGCCAGTCGACCACACGCACCACGTGCGCGTCGTTCGCATCGAGGGCGCGGTTCGCAGCGCCCAATTCGACGAGCTGCTCGAAGTTCGCCGGCCCCGGCGCCGCGCCCGCCGCTTGCGTCGCTCCCTTGACCGATTTGGCGAGGTTGTAGAACTCGACCTGGTAGCGCTCGATGTCGAGCGGGTTGGCGATGACGCGCCGGATGTCGAGCCGCAGCACGGCCGCGAGTTCCCGCTCCCAGGAGCGCTCCCACGGTTCGGCGGTCGCGACCACCGCCTCACTGTCGGTCACCGCCAGCGGCAGCAGCCGGAACCGCACTGCGTACGGCGCCGACATGAGCCGGGTCACCGCCGCAAAATCGACGCGCAGGGGGTCGATGCGCTGATACGGAAGGCCGACGCGGCGCGCAAGCCACTCGGTGAGCGCTTCGAGCGCGAGCACGCGATGCGGCGGCCGCGCGCTCTTCCAGTTCTGCTCTGCGACGATCACCAGGGGATGGCTCTTGCCGCGGTAGTAACGGCGTTCGCGCCGCAGGCGCTCCGCCGCCTCCGGTTCCACGAGTCCGTCCTCGACCAGCCAGTCGAGCACCTCGGCGAGCGCGAGCCGCCGATCCGCCTGCTCCTGCTGCAGCGCCTGTTGCACGCCTTAGAGTCTAAAGCGGTCGGCCCGACGCTGCACCGTCCTTGCGCCTGCACGCGGCTGCCGTGGCCGCACCCGCTAGAATCGGCCGTATGCGCCGCGCGCTCGCCGCCGACGTCCGCGCCCGCGAGGTCTGGGCCTGGAGCATGTACGACTTCGCCAACTCCGGCTACACGACGGTCGTCATCACCGCCGTATTCAACGCGTATTTCGTCGCGGCGGTGGCGGGGGGCGCGCCCTGGGCCACCTTCGCGTGGACCGCCGCCCTGTCGGTCTCGTACGCAGCGGTGCTCGCAACCGCGCCGCTCGTCGGCGCGTGGGCCGACGCGCACGCGGCAAAAAAGCCGCTGCTCGCCGCCGCGACCGCCGGCTGCGTGCTATTCACCGCCTTGCTCTGGTTCGCGGCGCCCGGCGCGGTGACGCTGGCCATCGCGCTCGTCGTGCTGTCCAATTTTTTCTTCGCTACAGGAGAAAACCTGATCGCGGCGTTCCTGCCCGAACTCGCCGACGAGCGCGCCTTCGGGCGGGTATCCGGCTGGGGCTGGGCCTTCGGCTACGTCGGCGGGATCGTCTCGCTTGGCGCGGCGCTCGCCTACATCAACTGGGCCCAGGCGCGCGGCCAGGGCGCCGCCCAGTTCGTGCCGGCGGTGATGCTGCTCACCGCGGCGCTCTACGGCCTCGCCTCCCTGCCCACCTTTTTCCTCCTGCGCGAGCGCGCGCAGCCGCAGCCTGCGCAGGCGCGCGCGTGGGCGCGCGTGCGCGCGACCCTCGCACACGCGCGCGACTTTCGCGACCTGCGCCGGTTCCTGCTGTGTGTGCTCTTTTACCAGGCCGGCATCATGGCCGTGGTCGCGCTCGCGGCGATCTATGCCCAGGAGGCGATGAAGTTCACGACACGGGAAACGATCGTGCTCATCCTCGTCGTCAACATCACGGCCGCCGTGGGCGCCTTCGCCTTCGGCTACGCGCAGGACGCGCTCGGCCACCTGCGCGCGATGGCGCTTGTGCTCTGCGGCTGGATCGCAATGACGGCACTCGCCTGGGCGGCCGAAGGACCCGGTCTGTTCTGGCTCGCCGCGAACCTCGCGGGGCTGTGCATGGGATCGTCGCAGGCCGCAGCCCGCGCCATCGTCGGCTACCTCGCTCCGCCTGCGCGCCTGGCCGAGTTCTACGGGCTGTGGGGGCTCGCGGTGAAGGCGGCCTCGATCTTCGGCCCGCTCACCTACGGTGCAGTGACCTGGATCTTCGCCGGCGACCACCGCCTCGGCATCCTCGCCATCGGCGCGTACTTTGCGATCGGCCTGGCGCTGCTGGCGGGCCTCGACATCGAGCGGGGCCGGCGCGCCGCGCTCGCAGCCTGAAGCCCGAGCGGTATCATTGCGCTCCTGCGCGAACTGGAGGAAAGACCCGATGACGATCAAGGTCGGAGACCGCGTTCCCGATGCAACCCTCGCCGAATCCACCGAGTTCGACTCCGCGACGCGTTGCGCTTTGCCACCCAAAGAGGTGAAGGTGGCCGACGCGCTGCGCGGAAAAAAGGTCGCGATCTTCGGCGTTCCTGGGGCCTACACCCCGACCTGCTCGGCCAAGCACGTGCCCTCGTATCTTGCGAACCTCGACCGGCTCAAGGCCAAGGGCGTAGGCGAGGTCTGGTGCGTCGCCGTCAACGACGCTTTCGTGCTGGCGAACTGGGGGCGCGACGCGGGAGCGCTCGGCAAGATTCGCTTCCTCGCCGACGGCAGCGCGCACTGGACAAAAGCGCTCGGGCTGGAGCTCGACCTCGACGCCAGGGGCATGGGGTTGCGCATGCAGCGCTTCTCGATGCTCGTCGACGACGGGGTGGTAAAGCTGCTCAACGTCGAGGCGCCCGGCAAATTCGAGGTCTCGGACGCCGAGACCCTGATGCGGCAGATGGGCTGAAGGCGTCGCGCGCACCTGCCCGCTGCGCCGGCGCGGCACTCACGCCTGGCGCGGCGGGCGGAATCAGGATTGGGCCGCGCCGAGTTCGACGAGGAGCGCGTTCAGCCGCCGCACAAAGACCGCCGGATCCTCGAGCACCCCGCCTTCGGCGAGCCAGGCCTGTTCGTAGAGCAGCGCGGCCCAGTCCGCGAAACGCGGATGCGCGGGCGAGAGCGCGCGCACGAGCGGATGCGCGGGATTGACCTCGAGCACCAGTTTCTGCTCCGGTACTTTCTGACCGGCCGCGCGCAGCAGGCGGGCGAGATTCGTGCTCAGGCCGTGCTCCTCGGCGACCAGGCAGGCGGGCGAGTCGACCAGCCGCCGAGAGGCGCGCACATCCGAGACGCGGTTGCCGAGCGCGGCGCGCAGCCGCCCCGCCAAATCCGCGAACGCGCGCTCCTCTTCCTGGGCACGGCGGCGCTCCTCGGCGTCGGCGAGCTCGCCGAGATCCAGTCCCCCTTTTGCGACCGAGGCGAGTCGGCGCCCCTCGAATTCGCGCAGATGCGCGACCAGCCACTCGTCGACCCGGTCCGAAAGGAGCAACACCTCGACGTCCTTGCGCCGGAACACCTCCAGGTGCGGACTTGAACGCGCCGCCGCAAACGACTCGGCCGTGAGGTACCAAATGCGGTCCTGCCCGGGCTTCATGCGCGCGACGTACGCGGCGAGCGAGACGGTCTGCGCCTCGGTCTCGGCGCGCGTCGAGGAAAAGCGCAGCAGCCGCGCGATACGGTCCCGGTTTGCCTCGTCTTCGCCGACCCCCTCCTTGAGCACGGTGCCGAACTCGCGCCAGAACGCCGCGTATTTCTCCGCTTCTTTCTCCGCCAGCTCTTCGAGCAGGCCGAGCACGCGCCGCGTGCAGCCGGCGCGAATCGCTTCCAGGTCGCGGCTTTCCTGCAGCAGCTCGCGCGAGACATTGAGCGGAAGATCGTCGGCGTCAACCACTCCTCGCACGAAGCGCAGGTAGCCGGGCAGGAGCCGCTCGGCGTCCTCCATGACGAAGACACGCCGCACGTACAGGCGCACGCCGTGCCGGCGCTCGCGGTCCCACAAGTCGAAGGGCGCGCGCGCGGGCAGGTAAAGGAGCAGCGTGTACTCGTGCCGCCCTTCCACGCGCGCGTGCACCCACGCGAGCGGGTCGGCCGCGTCGTGCGCCACGTGCTTGTAGAACTCGCGATAGGCGTCGTCGTCGATCTCGCTTTTCGGGCGCGTCCACAGCGCCGCGGCCCGGTTGAGCTGCTCCTCCTTGCCCGGCTGGAGCTCTTTCGACACCGGATCGAAACGTGACTCGCCGAGCAGGACGATCGGGATGCCGATGTGGTCCGAGTAGCGGCGCACGATGGCGCGCAAACGCCACGGTTCGAGGAACTCGTCCTCGCCCTCGCGCAGCTGCAGCGTGACCTCGGTGCCGCGAGCGCGCCGCGCGATCGGTTCGACCGTGTATTCGCCCCTGCCGTCCGACTCCCAGCGCACGCCGGCGGCGGCGGACAACCCGGCGCGGCGCGTGACCAGCGTCACGCGGTCGGCGACCACGAAGGCCGAGTAGAAGCCGACACCGAACTGGCCGATCAGGCGCGCGTCCTTTTGCTGATCCCCCGTCAGACGCGCAAGGAACTCGCGCGTACCCGAGCGCGCGATGGTGCCGATGTTCGCGATCACCTCGTCGCGCGACATGCCGACGCCGTTGTCTCCCACGGTGATCGTCCGCGCGGCGCGGTCGACGCGCAGCCAGATGCGCAGGTTCGGCTCATCCTCGTAGAGGGCGGGGTTGGCGAGCGCCTCGAAACGCAGCTTGTCGGCAGCGTCCGAGGCGTTCGAAATCAGCTCGCGCAGGAAGATCTCCTTGTTGCTGTAGAGCGCGTGCGCAAGGAGCGAGAGCAGCGCTTTCACCTCGGCCTGAAAGCCGAGCGTCTGCCGGGTCTCTGGATCGGACATGACGGCACTTGCGAAAGGTGGCGCGACCGGCTATGGGGTCGAAACGGCGCACTTTCAAGGGCGCCCGACTGTTACCCTTTGCCGGCGCATGCACGAGCCGCGTGGCCCAGACCCCGCTTCCGTTCCGCCTCGGCGCAAGCGCGCGCTCGACCCCGCCGCCTTTGCCGCCGGCGTACGCGCAAGCCTTGCCGTGTTGGCCGGCGTGGTTCCCTTCGGTCTGGTGTGCGGGGTGGCCCTCGCCGCGAGCGGCATCGCGCCGGCGGCGGCCGTGGCGATGTCGCTCCTCGTCTTCGCCGGGGCGTCGATGATCGCCGCGGCGCAGCTGCTCGCCGCGGGCACTCCCGCCGCGCTCGTCGTGCTCGCCGCCTTCTGCATCAACCTGCGCTTTGCGATGTACAGCGCCACGCTGCGCCCGCATTTCGGAGGCATGCCGCTACGCTGGCGGCTCGGTCTGGCCTACCTCCTTGCCGACAATCCGTATGCGCTTGCGCTCGCGCGCTTCGCCGAGCGGCCGGCCGCACTGCCCGAACGGCTCGGTTTCTACCTCGGCGCGAGCCTCCCGGTCTGGGGCGCCTGGCAGATTGCGGTCGCCGCCGGCGCCTACGGCGGGGCGCGCCTGCCGGCGCACTGGAAGCTCGAGTTCGCAGCGCCCCTTGCGTTCATCGCCATCACGGTGCCCTTCCTGCGCGGTCGGCCGGCCGTTGCCGCCGCGCTGGCCTCGGCCGTGACCTCGGTCGCGCTCGCCGCCCTGCCGTGGCGGCTGGGGGTCGTCGTGGCCGCCGCCGCGGGCATCGGTGCAGCGCTGCTCGCCGAGCGGACGGGGCGTCGGTGAGCTTCTGGATCGTGGTGCTCGCCATGGCGGCGGTGACGCTCGGGTTGCGCGCCTCTTTTCTCGTCCTGCCTGCGCACGCGACGCTGCCGCCCGCCTGGGGGCGGGCGCTGCGGCACGTGCCGCCGGCCGTGCTCACTGCGCTGTGGGCGCCGGAACTTCTCCTGCACTCGGGCAGTCTGCATCTTGCGCCCGACAACGAGCGGCTGTGGGCGGGGATCGCGGCGGCCGCCGTTGCCTGGGTGTATAAGAGAACGGGGCTCACCCTGCTCGTTGGATTTTCCGCGTTGCACCTTGCCGATGCGATTTTTTGAGCCCTCGGCCGTCCGCCTGATCGCCCTTGCCGCGTGGCTCGGGCTGGCTGCGGCGGTGCGCGCCGGCGAGCCGGTTCCGCACGCGACGGTCGAAGGGGTCACCGAGTACCGGCTCCCGAACGGCCTGCGCGTGCTCACCGTGCCGGATGCGTCGGTTGACACCGTCACGGTTCACATCACCTATTTGGTCGGCTCCCGGCACGAGGGCTACGGCGAAAAAGGCATGGCGCACCTGCTCGAGCACCTGCTTTTCAAGGGCACGGCGAAGTTTCCTGACGTCAAGGAGGAGCTCACCCGGCGCGGTGCACGCTGGAACGGCACCACCAGCACCGACCGCACGACCTACTTTCAGACCCTTGCCGCGACCGATGAGAACCTCGCTTGGGCGATCGAGATGGAAGCCGACCGGATGGTGAACGCCAAGCTGCGACGCGAAGATCTCGCGAGCGAGATGACCGTCGTGCGCAACGAGTTCGAGATGGGGGAGAACGACCCGGTCGGCGTGCTCTTTAAGCGCATGCTGCGTCTTGTCTACAGCTGGCACAACTACGGCCACGCGGTGATCGGCAACCGCGCCGACATCGAGGCGGTTCCGATCGAGCGTCTGCGGGCTTTCTACCGGACCTGGTATCGCCCCGACAACGCAGTGCTCATCCTGGCCGGCCGATTCGACGAGGCGCGCGCGCGCGCGCTCGTTGCGCGGCACTTCGGTGCCCTTGCGCGGCCGCCGGAGCCGCTCCCTGCGCTCTACACCACCGAGCCCGTGCAGGACGGCGAACGCAGCGTCACGCTGCGGCGCGCGGGCGAGACTCCGGTCGTTGCCGCGATGTACCGCATCCCTTCCGGCGCCGACGTTGACTATGCGGACATCGCCCTGCTCGTGCACGTGCTCGCGGCGACGCCGGGCGGCAGGCTGCATCGCGCACTCGTGCAAAGGGGCCTGGCCAGTGCGGTCTGGGGCGGCGAGCGCGCCGCGTACGATCCGGGTTTCGCGTACTTCGGCGCGGCGCTGCCGAAGGGCGCTTCGCCCGAGGCGGCGCGCGAGGCGCTGGTCGCCGTGCTCGAGGGGGTCGCGCGCGACCCCATTCGCGACGACGAACTCGAACGCGCACGCGCGGCGCTGCGCAAGCAGTTCGAGCGCGCGCACACCCAGACAGCCGTGCTCGTGCGCTGGCTCGCCGAGTTCTCCGCGCTTGGCGATTGGCGGCTCTTTTTCCTCTACCGGGACCGCCTCGAGCGCGCGACGCGCGACGATGTGCAGCGCGCCGCGCAACGCTATTTCCGGCGCGACGCCCGCGTGCTCGGAACATTCCTGCCCACCGATCATCCCGAGCGCGCAGACATTCCGCCCCGCCCGGATGTCGCCGCGAGGGTCGAAGGTTACCGAGGGCGCGAGGCGCTTGCGCAGGGCGAGTCCTTCGATCCTTCGCCGCAAAACATCGAGCGTCGACTGCTGCGGCGCACCTTGGCCAATGGCATCCGCGTGACGTTGCTTCCGAAAAAGACCCGCGGCGAGCGGGTACACGTTGTGCTCAACCTCTACTGGGGCGACGAGCAAAGCAAGCAAGGTCGCGCGATCGCGTGTTCGCTCGCCGGCGAAATGCTGCTGCGCGGGACAAGATCGCTCGACCGCCTCGCGCTGCAGGAGCGCCTGGACCGCCTGGGCAGCAGCGTGAGCGCCTCGCTCGAGTCGGTCGAGATCGAGACCCGGCGCGGCACGCTGGACGAAACGCTCGCGCTCGTGGTCGAGGCGCTGCGCACACCGGCCTTCGCCGCAAGCGAGTTCGAGGAGCTGCGCCGAGTGCTGATCGCGTCCGCCGAATCGCAGGCGAGCGATCCGGAGGTCCTCGCGCGCGAACACCTGCAGCGTCATTTGTCGCCCTACCCTGCAGGCCACTGGCTCGAACCGCTCACCAGCGAAGCGCGCATCGCGGCGCTCCGGCGCACGACCCTCGCCGAAGCCCGGCGCTGCCACGAGGAGCTGGTCGGCGCCACCGGCGCGCACTTTGTCGCCGTGGGCGACTTCGATCCGGAAGCGCTCGTCGCGCGCCTTGAGGCGCTATTGGCCGACTGGCGAAGCCCTGCGCCGTTTCGGCGCGTGCCGCAGCAGCATTTCGACCGGCCGCCGCTCGACGAAGAGCTGCGCACGCCCGACAAGGCGAACGCGGTGCTGAAAGCGGGCTTGACGATCGCGCTGCGCGACGACCATGCCGATTTTCCGGCCCTCGTGCTCGGTGTCTATCTGCTCGGCGGCAACGCTTCGGCGCGGCTGCCCGCCCGCGTACGCGAGCGCGAGGGGCTCTCGTACAGCACCTACGCGGTGTTCAGCGCCTCGGCCCTCGACCCACTTGCCTCTTTCTCGATCTCGGCCATTTACGCGCCGCAGAACAAGCAGCGCGTCGAACAGGCGATCCGGGAGGAGCTGGAGCGGGCGCTGCGCGACGGCTTCGGCGCAGACGAGGTCGAAGCGGCAAAGAAGAGCCTGCTTGAGGCGCGGCGCCTTGCGCGCGCCAACGACCGGCAGCTCGCTGCGCGCCTCGCCCGTTACTCCTTCCTCGGACGCCGCCTCGATTGGGACGCCGAGTCCGAGGCGCGCATCGCAGCGCTCAGCCCCGAGGCGGTGCGCGCGGCGCTCGCCCGCAACATCGATCCGCGCCGCCTTGCATGGCTGAAGGCCGGAGACCTCCGCTAGACCCAGGGCCTCAGTCGAGCGGGTCGTAGCGCACTTCCAGGATCTCGACCTCTTCGACTCCGGCCGGCGCTTGTACGGCGACGGTGTCGCCCTCGGAGCGGCCCAGGATCGCCCGCGCGACAGGCGAAGCCCAAGACACGCGCCCGCGGGCCGGGTCCACCTCGTCCTCCCCGACGATCGCCACCGTCCGCTCGCCCCCAGCCGTGCGCAACCGCACCGTCGCGCCGAAGTAGACCCGATCGGTGTCACGGCCGCTGGCGTCGATCACCTCGGCGATCTCGAGCCTGCGCACGAGGTAGCGCACGCGCCGGTCGATCTCGCGCAGGCGCCGCTTGCCGTAGAGGTAGTCGCCATTTTCGGAGCGGTCACCGTTTGACGCTGCCCAGGCCACCGTCTGCACGAGCTGCGGCCGCTCCTCCTCCACCAGCCGGCGCAGCTCCTCGCGCAGGCGCGCGTACCCTGCGGGCGTGAGATAGTTCCGCCGCCCGACAGGCGCCTGCGTCGCGCCCGCACCTTCGCCCGCCCCAGCGTCCGTCGCGAGCACGAAGCTTCTGCTCATTGCAGGGCAATTGTACTCTTGCCAGGGCGGGCGGCGGCGACGAGAATCGTCCCTGCCACGGCGGAGGGAGGCGATGGCGCTCGCGCGCAAATTGGACCGGGACGATCTGCTCACGAGGCTCCGCATCAAGGAGACACTCGTCTTTTCGCTCATCGTGCTGATCGCGGTCGTGGCCAACCTGCCGCGCGAGTATCTGGTCGAGACGCTGCGCGTCGATCCCACGGTGCTGCACGCTGTGCTCGCCTCGCTCGTCGTCATCGCGCTCTTCCTGTATCTCAAGTTTTTTGTTTTCCTCGCCCTCGTGCTGCTGATCGTCGGGGCGAACCTCCCTGAGCAGGTGGCGGCGGGCTTCGGCATCTCGAAAGTTCCGCTTGTGCTCGCGCTCGTCGCGATGGTCGGCATTTCGCTCATCAACGCCGTCGTGAACTGGCTGCCGACGGGGCTCGAGCCCCGCCGCAAGGAGCGGAGCATCGAAGGCGTGCGCGCGATGTTCTACGCCATCGAGAAGGGAAACGTGGTGTACGCGCAGAAGCTGCTCGCGATGAACTTCGATCCGAACCTGCACCACGACAACGGCCTGACACCGCTTGCGTACGCAGCGATGAAGGGGCAGGAAGAGATGGTGGCGCTACTGCTGCGTAACGGCGCCGACCCGACGCTGCGCACGCGCGAGGGCGATACGCCGGTCGAGCTGGCGCTGCAAATGGGGCACGGCGCGGTCGCCGACACGCTGCGGCGCGCCCGCCAGGAGGCCGAAGCCCTAGGAGCGCAAGAAGGTGCGCAGCCGAGCCCGCGCAGCGATACTGTATAGTTATACAGGCGGCGCGGAACCCTTTTGCGCGGCGCACGCTGCGACTGCCAGTCCGGGCCGCCTTGCCCTGGAGGTGGGAAAAGGAAGACCCGCGAAGGCTTGGGTGGGGTGAGCGGGAAGCGCTCGCGCGCCAACAAAAAAACCTCCAATTCAAAGGGATACGATTACTTGATGCAAAACAACAATAACGCAGCAGACGCGAGCAAACCGGCTCTATGCTTAGTGCCGTTCCCTACCGGGCTCTGGACGACAAGAACAGCGAGACAGCGATGACGACACGGACCCGCGCTTTGCAGAACCTCGAGTTGCCAGAACAGGAGATCTGCCGCGAGGCGCTCCTCGAGAAATACGCCAAGGGCGACGAGACGACGATCGATGCGGTGCGGCGGCGCGTCGCGCGCGCGCTTGCGCAAGCCGAACAGGAGGAGCGGCGTGCGCATTCGGAGCGCCGCTTCCTGTGGGCGATGGAGCAGGGTTTCATCCCCGCCGGGCGCATCAACTCCGCCGCCGGCATCGACATGGCGGCTACGCTCATCAACTGCTTCGTGCAACCGGTCGGTGATTCGATCTCGGAAGTCGTCGACGGGCGCCCCGGTATCTATACGGCGCTGCAGGAGGCCGCCGAGACGATGCGCCGCGGCGGCGGCGTCGGCTACGATTTTTCCGCGATCCGCCCGAAAGGCGCCGAGGTGCGCGGCACCCGCTCGCGCGCCTCGGGTCCGGTCTCGTACATGCGCGTTTTCGATTGCTCGTGCGAGACGGTCGAATCGGCCGGCGCCCGGCGCGGTGCGCAAATGGGAGTGCTGCGCTGCGACCACCCCGACATCGAAGAGTTCGTGCACGCCAAAGACAAAGGCGAATTCGCGAACTTCAACCTGTCGGTCGGCATCACCGACGCGTTCATGCACGCCGTCGAGCGGGGCGAGGAGATCGAGCTCATCCACAAGGCAAAGCCCTCGCTCGAGCAGATCCGTGACGGCGCCTACCAGCGCGCCGACGGGCTGTGGGTGTACCGCAAGCTGCCCGCGCGCGATCTGTGGGAGCAGATCATGCGCTCGACCTACGACCACGCCGAACCGGGCGTGCTGTTCCTCGACCGCATCAACCGCGACAACAACCTCAACTACTGCGAGACGATCGAGGCGACGAACCCCTGCGCCGAACAGCCTCTGCCGCCCTATGGGTGCTGCTGTCTGGGATCGATCGACGTCACGCGCTTCGTGCGCGAGCCGTTCTCGCCTGCCGCCCGCTTCGACGTCGAAGCCTTCCGGCGCGTTGCGGAAGTGGCGGTGCGCATGCTCGACAACGTGCTCGACGTAACCGCCTGGCCGCTCAAGCAGCAGCAGGCGGAAGCGATGGCCAAGCGCCGCATCGGGCTTGGCTTCACCGGGCTGGGCGACGCGCTCGCGATGCTGTGTCTGCGCTACGACTCGGAGGAGGCGCGCCAGATGGCCGCGCGCATCGCGCAGAGCCTGCGCGACACGGCATACCGTGCGTCGGTGGAGCTCGCGCGCGAACGCGGCGCCTTCCCGCTCTTCAACGCGGACCTCTACCTGTGCGGCACGAGCTTCGCGGCGCGTCTGCCCGAAGAGCTCAAGGCGCTCATCCGGCGTTACGGCATCCGCAACTCCCATCTGCTTTCCATCGCACCGACGGGCACGATTTCGCTCGCCTTTGCCGACAATGCGTCGAACGGAATCGAGCCCCCCTTCTCGTGGGTGTACAAGCGCAAAAAACGCATGCCCGACGGCACGCTCAAGGAATTCCCCGTCGAGGACCACGCCTGGCGGCTCTACCGAGCGATGGGGGGGGACACGGAGAACCCGCCGCCGTGGTTCGTGACGGCACTGGAGATCAGCGCCACCGCGCACGCCCAGATGGTTGCCGCGGTGGCCCCCTACATCGACACCTCGATCTCCAAGACGGTCAACGTGCCGGAGGACTACCCGTACGAGCAGTTCGAGGGTCTGTACCTCTACGCCTGGAAAGCCGGCCTCAAAGGGCTGGCGACCTACAGGCCGAACCGGGTGATCGGCGAGGTGCTGTCGGTCGACAGGCCAACCGCCAGCCCGCAGGACTTTCGCGAAGACGACGTCAACCGGCGCATCCGCATCAAGAGCGTTCCGGCGCCGGTGCTCGCCAGCCTGCGCTGGCCCGGCCGTCCGCAGCTGCCCGAAGGCAATCCCGCCTGGACGTACATGATCGAGACTCCGCACGCGGCGTTTGCGGTCTTTGTCGGCCACGTGGAGAACGGTCGCAAGCATGCGTTCGAGGTCTGGGTCAACGGCGCCGAGCAGCCACGCGGACTGGGCGCGCTCGCGAAAACCTTGTCGATGGACATGCGAGCGAACGATCCGGGGTGGCTGCGCCTGAAGCTCGAGACGCTCGCCAAAGCCGGTGGCGAGGAGCCCTTCGACATGCCCTTCCCTCCGCACGGGGAAAAGAAGCGGATGCCGTCGGTGGTGTCGGCCTTCGCTCAGGTGGTGCGCTGGCGCGTCGCCGAGCTCGGCGGGTTCCACGACGGACCCACCCCCGTGCTCGACGCGATGTTCGCGTTGAAGGAGCCGAAGACGGGAACCGACGGCACGCTGTCCTGGACGGTCGACGTGCTCAATCCGCGCACCGGGGACGATTTCGTGCTCGGGCTGAAGGAAATCACGCTTCCCGACGGCGTCACCCGCCCCTACTCGATGTGGCTTTCGGGCGAATACCCGCGCACGCTCGACGGGCTGTGCAAGGTCCTGTCGCTCGACATGCGCGTGCTCGATCCGGCCTGGATCGGCATGAAGCTGCGCAAACTGCTCGATTTTCCGGAGCCCCTCGGCGACTTCCTCGCTTTCGTGCCGGGCACGCGCCGGCAGCAAACGTACCCCTCGACGGTCTCCTACCTGGCGCGCCTGATCCTGCACCGCTACGCGATGCTCGGTTTGCTCGACGAAAACGGGCTGCCGCGCCGCGAGATGGGGATCCTCGAACAACCGGCGGATGCGCGCGTGAAGGTGCTCCAGGGACGGCGCTGTCCCGAGTGCGGCAACCCCGCGCTCATCCGCAGGGATGGCTGCGACTACTGCACCGCCTGCGGCTACACCGGCCTGTGCGGCTGAGCGGCCGGGCGCGCGGCGACCGTCAGCGCGGCCGCAGCAGCGGCTCGGCCCACAGCAGCCCGACGATCGTCTTGACGTCGGTGATGCGGCCGTCGCGACACATCGCGAGCGCCTCCTCCAGCGGCAGGGTGCACGGCTGCAGGAACTCCCCCGCCTCCGGCGCTGGTGAGGTGCAGACAAGGCCCTGCGCGAGCCAGAGTTCGATCGCTTCGTCCGAGTAGCCGACCGCATTGTGGATCAGCCCGAGGCGCCGCCATTCGCGCGCACTGCAGCCCGTTTCCTCGGCGAGTTCGCGCCGGGCTGTCTCGAGATGCGATTCGGCGCGCTCGAGCTTACCCGCCGGAACCTCGAGGAAATCGCGTCCGAGCGGATAGCGATGCTGGCGTACGAGGAGCACCCGCCCGTCCTCGTGCACCGGCACGATCGCGACCGCCCCCGGGTGCCGCACGTATTCGCGCACAGCCTCGCGTCCGTCGGGGAGCCGCACCCGATCGCGCAAGACCCGGAAAAAGCGGCCCGCGTACACCTCTTCGCCCGCGATGCGCGTCTCGGCCAGGCTGGGCGCGCTGCTCACAAGCTTTTGATGGCCGCAAAGCACAGCGCAACGAGCGGCTGCGGCACCAGCCCGAGGGCAAGGAGCGCGACACCGCTTGCCGAGACGACGAACGCGGGCACCTGCTCGGTGGCGCGCGCCGGCTGCGCGGGGCCAGGCTCCTCGAAATACATGAGCCTGACCACGCGCAGATAGTAGAACGCCCCGACCAGCGACATCGCGACCGCGAACACGGCGAGCGCGACGTGACCCGCGGCAACGGCCGCCGACAGCACCGACAGCTTGGCGTAGAAGCCGACCGTCGGGGGCACGCCTGCGAGCGAGAACATGGTGAGCAGCAAAACGAAGGCAAGCCAGGGGTGTCGCCGGTTGAGCCCGCGCACGTCGTCGAGCGCCTCGCACTCGAGCCCTCGCGCCGAGAGCACCACGAGCATGCCGAAGGCGGCGAGCGCCATCAGCACGTACACGACCACGTAGAACAGGGCCGCCGCGTACGCGTCGGCGGCGTTCAGCCAGTTGCCGCCGACCACCCCCGAGAGCAGGCCGAGCAGCACGAATCCCATGTGCGCGATCGTGGAATAGGCGAGCATGCGCTTGAGGTTCGTCTGCGCGATCGCAGCCAGGTTACCGAGCGCGAGCGACAGCACCGCGAGCAGCGCGAGCATCGGCTGCCAGTCGGCTGCGAGCTCGAGCAGTCCGTTCACCAACAGCCGCACCGCGATCGCGAACGCGGCGAGCTTGGGTGCCGTACCGATCAGCAGCGTGACCGCGGTCGGCGCACCCTGGTACACGTCCGGTATCCACATATGGAAGGGAACCACGCCGACCTTGAAGGCGAGGCCGGAGACGATGAAGACGAGGCCGAACACGAGGAAGGTCCGGTCCGCCGCGCCCGCGGCAAGCTGGGTCACCCGCTGCGCGAGCTCCGGGATGAGCAGCGTGCCGGTCGCGCCGTACAGCATCGCCATGCCGTAGAGCAGCAGGCCCGAGGCAAGCGCGCTCAGCACGAAGTACTTCATCGCCGCTTCGGTGGCCTGCGCCGAGTCCCGGTCCAAGGCAACGAGCACCACCAAGCACAGCGTCAGCAGCTCCAGCCCGAGATACAGCACGAGCAGGCTCGCGGCCGATATCGCCACGTGCATCCCAAGGAGCGCAAAGAGCGCAAGGAGCAGCAGCTCGCCGCGCAGCAGCCCGCGCTCGGCCAGATAGCGCCGCGACACGGTGAGCGCCGCGGCCATCGCGCCCGAGGCGCCGAGCTTGAGCAGGTGCGCGAGCAAGTCCGCCACGTAGTGTCCGTGGAAGGCGTAGACGAGCGCCCCGCCCGTCCCCCAGAGCACCACCCCCACCGCGGCGGCACTCGCCGCGATCGTCCAGAGGGCGATGCGCAGGACGAGCCCCCGACGCACCGGCGCGAACAGGTCGACGAGCATCAGCGTGCAGCCGCCCACGAGCAGCACCAACTCGGGCAGCGCCAGGATCAGATCGAGCGTTCCGATCGCCTTCATTTCAGATCTTCGGGAGCGCCACGTGCCGCAGCAGCTCCGCGACCGAGGCGTGCATCACCGCGGTGAACGGTGCCGGCCAGATTCCCATCGCGAGCACCGCCACCGCCAGCACGCCGAGCGTGAACCACTCGCGCCCGCCCAGATCGCGCAGCGCGGCGACCTGCGCGTTCGCCACCGGACCGAAGACCACGCGCTTGACCATCCACAGCGTGTACGCCGCCCCGAACACGAGCGTCGTCGCCGCGGCGGCGGCGATCCAAAAGCTCGTCTTCATCGCGCCGAGGATGACCAGAAACTCGCCCACGAAGCCCGAGGTCCCGGGCAGCCCGCAGTTGGCCATGGCGAACAGCACCATGAGCGTGGCGAATCCCGGCATCGTGTTCGCGACCCCCCCGTAATCGGCGATCATGCGCGTGTGCATGCGGTCATAGAGCACGCCCACGCACAGAAACAGCGCCGCGGAGACGAAGCCGTGCGAGATCATCTGCACGAGCGCCCCCTCGACGCCCCACGCGTCGAAGAGGAAGAATCCGAGGGTCACGAATCCCATGTGCGAGATCGACGAGTAGGCGATCAGCTTCTTGAGGTCCGTTTGCACGAGCGCGACGAGGCCGATGTAGACGACCGCGACGAGCGAGAGCGCGATCATCAGACCGGCCAGCTCGCGCGAGGCGTCGGGCAGGATCGGCAGCACAAAGCGCACGAAGCCGTACGCACCGAGCTTGAGCAGGATCGCCGCAAGCACCACCGAGCCCCCCGTGGGCGCCTCCGTGTGCGCGTCCGGCAGCCAGGTGTGCACGGGCCACATCGGCACCTTCACCGCGAAGGCGAAAAGGAAGCCGAAGAAGAGCAACACCTGCGTCGCAAGGGGTAAGGGCAGCCGGTGCCAGTCGAGGATCGCGAAGCTGCCGCCCGACTTGCCGTACAAGTAGAGCATCGCGACGAGCATGAGCAGCGAGCCGAGCAGCGTGTACAGGAAAAACTTGAGCGCGGCGTACACCCGGTTCGGCCCGCCCCACACGCCGATGATCAAGAACATCGGAATGAGCGTGCCCTCGAAAAACACGTAGAACAGCACCGCATCGAGCGCCGAGAACGCCCCGTTCAGCAGACCCGAGAGCACGAGAAAAGCACCGTAGTACTGGCTCACGCGCGTCGCCACCGAACCCCACCCGGCGATCACCACGAGCACCGTGACGAGGCTGTTGAGAAGGACGAACCAGAGCGACAGGCCGTCGACGCCGAGGTGGTAGTGGATGGCGAAGTGCGGGATCCACGGCGCGAACTCGACGAACTGCATCGCGGCGCTGGAGGTGTCGAAGCCCAGGTAGAGAGGCACCGTGACCGCGAAGCCGGCGACCGCTCCGGCGAGCGCCAGCCAGCGCGCCAAGGGTGCATTGCGGTCGCCGCCCATGGCGAGCACCGCCGCGCCGAATGCGATCGGCACCCAGATGGCGAGCGACAAGAGCGGCGCGTTCATGCCTCAGGGCCGCGGCGAAAGGAACAGGAACCAGCCGAGCACCGCGATCACGCCGAGCAGCATGGCGAACGCGTACTGGTAGAGGTAACCCGTCTGCACCAGCCGCACGACATCGGCCATCCAGCCGACGACGCGCGCCGATCCGTTGACGAGCAGCCCGTCGATCATGCGCTGCTCACCGCCGCGCCACAGACCGGTGCCGACAAGCCGCGCGCCGCCGCCAAACAGCCCGCGGTAGAGCTCGTCGAACCCGTACTTGCGCTCGACCAGCGCGTAGAGCGGTCCGAGCGCGCGCGCAAGCCGGTCCGGCCATTCGGTGCGCACGCGGTAGAGCACGACCGCCGTCGCGATCCCGGCAAGGGCGAGCCAGAAGGGCGGCGCGCCGAGCCCGTGCAGCGTGAAATCGAGTAGACCCCGCCACTCGCCGGGTGCGCCGCCCACGAGCGAAGTGCCGAACCAACCGCCGAACACGAGTGGGCCGATCGCCCAGCCGGCCGCGACCGACGGCACGGCGAGAACGACGAGCGGCCCGACCACCACGAGCGGCGATTCGCGCGGCGGGTGCGCCGGATCGAAACGAGGCGTGCCGTGGAAAGCGAGAAACACGAGCCGGAAGGTGTACGCCGCGGTCACGAACACGCACGCGAGCACGCACGCGTACGCGAAACCGGCGCCGGGCAGCTGCGCCAAGCGCGCCGCTTCGATGATCGCATCCTTCGAGTAAAAGCCAGAAAGCGGCGGGATGCCGGCCGATGCGATCGCGCCCACCAGCAGCGTGCCGTAGGTCCACGGCAGGTGCCGCGCCAGACCGCCCATGCGCCGCATGTCCTGCTCGTGGTGCAGGGCGATGATCACCGAACCGGCGGCGAGGAAGAGCACGGCCTTGAAAAAGGCGTGCGTCATCAGATGAAAGATCGCCGCGCCGTAGGCCGAGGCGCCGAGCGCGACGGTCATGTAACCGAGCTGGGACAGCGTCGAATACGCGATGACGCGCTTGATGTCGTATTGCGTGAGCGCGACCAGCCCCATGGCGAGCGCCGTGATCCCTCCGACCGCGAGCACCACCGACCGCGCCGTCTCCGACAGTTCGAAAAGCGGCGACATGCGTGCGACCATGAAAATTCCGGCGGTGACCATCGTCGCCGCGTGAATCAGCGCCGAGATCGGAGTCGGACCCTCCATCGAGTCCGGCAGCCACACGTGTAGCGGGAATTGCGCGCTCTTGCCCATCGCGCCGACGAACAGGCAAAGCGCGATCGCCGTGATCAGCCCCACCTCGAGGCCGCCGAGCGCCGCGAACGCCTGCTCGCGCGCCGCCGGCGCCTGTGCAAACACCGTCGCGTAGTCGAGGCTGCCGAAGTGCGCGAGCACCAGTGCGATGCCGAGCAGAAAGCCGAAGTCGCCGACGCGGTTGACGAGGAACGCCTTCAGGCTCGCCGCGATCGCGCTCGGCCGGCGATACCAGAAGCCGATGAGCAGGTAGGAAACCAGACCCACCGCCTCCCAGCCGAAGAAAAGCTGCAGGAAGTTGTTCGACATCACGAGCATCAGCATCGCGAAGGTGAACAGCGCGATGTAGGCAAAGAACCGGGTGTAGCCGGGATCGTGTGCCATGTAGCCGATCGTGTAGACGTGCACGGCGAGCGACACGAACGTGACAACGACCATCATGAGCGCGGTCAGCCGGTCGATCAGAAAGCCGATCTCCAGACGCACTTCGCCAAGCACCACCCAGGTGTAGACGGCGCCGTTGAACGCACCGCCCGCGAGCACCTCCGCCAACACGAGGCAGGAGGCGACGAACGCCACCGCGACCGAGGCGATCGCCGCGCGGTGCGCGTTTGCCCGCCCGATCCACGGTCCGAGCAGACCGGCCACGGCAGCGCCCGCCAACGGCGCCAGCGCAGCCACGAGCGACAGAGTCTTCAGCGTCGCCATCAGGGGGGCGCTAACCTTTCAGCGTATCGAGATCCTCGACGTTCACGCTCGCGGTCGCCCGAAACAGCACGACGAGGATGGCAAGGCCGATCGCCGACTCGGCTGCGGCGACGGTGAGCACGAAGAACACGAACACCTGCCCCGCCAGGTCGCCGAGGAAGTGCGAGAAGGCGACGAAGTTCAGGTTGACCGCCAGCAGCATGAGTTCGATCGCCATCAGCAGCACGATCAAATTGCGACGGTTGAGGAAGATGCCGATCACGCTCACGGCGAACAGCAGCGCCGCGAGCACGAGAAAGTGCGGCAGCTCCGGCGCTCCGCTCACGACTCGTCTTTCTCCGCGCGCAGCGGCACGAGCTGCACTCGGTCCTGCCGGCGCACGCGTACCGCAAGCGCCGCATCGATCCCGCGCCGAGCGTGGCGCTTGCGCAGCGTCAGCGCGATCGCGGCGACGATCGCGACCAGCAGGACGACGGCGGCGATTTCGAAGGCGTACACGTACTCGGTGTAGACCAGCCGCCCGAGCTCGCGCGTGTTCGCGACCTCGGCCGGGCGGGGATCCGGGCGCGGCGCGCCGTAGTGGCGGCTGGCGATCACCGCCACCATTTCGAGCACCATCACCGCGCCCGCGGCCAGCGCAAGCGGCAGGTGGCGCCAGAATCCGGCGCGCAGCCGCTCGAGGTTGACGTCGACCATCATGACCACGAACAGGAACAGCACCATCACGGCCCCGACGTAGACCAGGAGCAGCGCAAGGGCAAGGAACTCCGCACGCAACAGCAGCCAGACCGCCGCGGCGGTGAAAAACGCGAGCACCAGGAAAATCGCCGCGTGCACAGGGTTTCGCACCACGATGACCGCGAGCGCCGACCCGAGCAGAATCGCGGAAAAGACGTAAAAGAGCACCGTTTCGATCATGGGCCCGCCTACGCCTAGCGGTACCCCGCGTCCGCGGCGCGATCGCGGGCGATCTGCTCCTCGTAGCGGTCGCCGATCGCGAGCAGCATCGCCTTGGTCAGGTACAGGTCTCCCCGGCGCTCGCCGTGGTACTCGAACACGCGCGTCTCGACGATCGCGTCCACCGGGCAGGCCTCCTCGCAGAAGCCGCAAAAGATGCACTTCGTGAGATCGATGTCGTAGCGCGTCGTGCGCCGCGTGCCATCGGCCCGCGCCTCGGATTCGATGTGGATCGCAAGGGCCGGACACACCGCTTCGCACAGCTTGCAGGCGATGCAGCGTTCCTCGCCGTTCGGGTAGCGGCGCAACGCGTGCAAACCCCGGAAACGCGGGCTCTGCGGCGTCTTTTCCTCCGGGAACTGCACCGTGATCTTGCGTCGGAAGAGGTGCCGACCGGTAAGCGCGAGGCCGCGCAGCAGCTCCGCAAGCAGCATCGATCGGAACAGTTCGAGGAGCCGCGCGATCACGGTCTCAGCGCCAGATGTTCCAGGGCGTCTGCATCCATGCGCCGACCACCGCGATCCAGATCAGGGTGAGCGGCAGAAACACCTTCCAGCCCAGGCGCATGATCTGGTCGTAACGGTAGCGGGGGAAGGTCGCGCGGAACCAGATAAAGAGCGACACGACGACGAACATCTTCAGCACCAGCCAGCCGAACGGGGGCAGGAGGTGGAAGAACGGGGAATCGATCGGCGCCTGCCAGCCGCCGAAGAAAAGCAGCACCGTGAGCGCAGACACGAGCAGCATGTTCGCGTACTCGGCAAGGAAGAAAAGTGCGAACGCCATGCCCGAGTACTCGACCATGTGGCCCGCGACGATCTCGGACTCGCCCTCGACGACGTCGAACGGCGCGCGGTTGGTCTCGGCAACGCCGGAGACGAAATAGACCACGAGCATCGGAAGCAGCGGCAGCCAGTTCCACGACAGGAACGGCAGGCCCATGTCCGCGAAGCGACCACGGCCCTGCGCTTCAACGATGTCCGACAAGTTGAGGCTGCCGGAAACCATGAGCACCACGACCAGGGCGAAACCCATCGCCAGCTCGTAGGACACCATCTGCGCCGCCGACCGCATCGCGGCAAGGAACGCGTACTTGGAGTTCGATGCCCAGCCGGCGAGAATCACGCCGTAGACACCGAACGAGGTGAGCGCAAGCACATAGAGCAGCCCGGCGTTGATGTCGGCGAGCACCCATTCCGGGCCGAAGGGGATGACGGCCCACGCCGCAAGCGCCGGCGCAAGCGCAAGCACCGGCGCGACCACGTACACCCAGGGGCTCGCGTTCGCCGGGACGATCACTTCCTTGAACAGCAGCTTGAGCCCGTCGGCGATCGGCTGCAGCAGCCCGGCCGGCCCGACGCGGTTCGGTCCAAGGCGAGCCTGCATCCAGCCGATCAGTTTGCGTTCCCAGTAAGTGAGATACGCGACGGCGACGAAAAGCGGCACCACGATGGCGACGATCCCGGCCAGCACGACGGCAAGCTCGCCCGCGACCGGCGCCCACTGAGGCCCGAGGCGTGCCTCCAGAAACGACGCGAACGCCTCGCCCACCGCTCCCCCTTACGCCACCTCTGCGACCGCGGCGAGCTCGACCGGAGTCCAGAGCGGGCCGAGTGCGGCAGTGCTCGAATGGGCGGTCGCGATGCGCACGCAGCCCTCGGGAACGCCCGGATCGAGCGCCGCTTCCAGCTGCACCTCCCCGGCTGCACTGCGCACCCGCACCCGCGCACCCGGCGCAAGCCCCGCGCGCGCGAGCGTCGCCGCGCACATGCGCGCGCGCGGCGGCTGCGCGTCGCGCGTGCGCTGAAGCGGCACCGCGCGCCGCACGAGAGGATCGGCAAAATAGATCGGCACGTCGGCCACGCGCTCGAGCCCGCGACCTGCGTGCGGCGGCGCCGGCGCAGCCGGCGGCTGCGCGCGCAGTCGGTTCGAGAGCAACGCCGCGACCTCCCGCCCGGCGAGGCATTCCTCGCGCAGCTCCTCGACGCTGGCGGCGTCGAAGCCAGGCAGGCCCGCGAGCGCACCGAGCATGCGCAGCACCTTCCACGCCGGACGCGCCTCGCCCGCCGCACGAACCGCGGCCGCGAAGCTCTGCACGCGCGCCTCCGTAGAGACGTAGGTGCCCTCGTTTTCGGCAAACGGCGCGATCGGCAGCAGCACGCGCGCCCAGTCAAGGCCCGTGCGGAAAGCCGAGAGCACGATCGCGCAGCCGGCGGCGCGCGCCGCGGCCAGTGCGGCCGCCGGGTCGGCAAAATCGCACTCCGGCTCCGCGTTCAGGAACACGAGCACCCTGCGCGGCCGCGCGAGCAGCCCCGCCACGTCGCCATGCACCGGCAGGCCAGCCAGATAACCGCCGACCGAGTTGGCCGCCTCGCCGAGGAAACCGAAGCGCCAGCCGAGCGACTGCGCGATCCAGTGCAGCCGGCCCGCCTGCGGGTGCTGCTCGGCGAAGTTGCCAAGGAGCACCGCGACGTTGCGTCCCGAGGCGAGGCTTGCGCCGATCGGGCTGGCGGGGACTTGAGCGAGCGCGTCGACGAGCGCCGAGGGCGCAACGATGCGCTTGGTAAGCACGGGCATCAAGGGGTCGTCGTCCGCCGAGTGCAGCAGATGCACCTCGCAACCGCCGCGCGCGGCGCGACGCAGTCGCACGGCAAGCAGCGGATGGTCCTTGCGCAGGAAGGACCCGACGACGAGCACGCGGTCGAGCCGCGCCAGCTCCGCGACCGGAAGGCCGAGCCACGGAATCCCCTCGCGCAGACCGTCGGTCGAAAAATCGCTGCGGCGCAAGCGGAAGTCGGCGCCCGCCCCCGTCGCACGCGCAAGGCGGGCGACCAGGTGCAGTTCCTCGAGGGTCGCGTGCGGCGAGGCGAGATACGCGGCGTCTGCGCCCGCGTGCGCGATCGCCTGCGCGGCTGCCTCGAGCGCCTCAGGCCACCCCACCTCGCTCCACTGGCCGTTTTTCTTCAGCATCGGCCGCAGCAGCCGCTCGGGCGAGGAAAGCGCCTCGTAGGAAAAGCGGTCTTTATCCGAGAGCCAGCATTCGTTCACCGCCTCGTTTTCGCGTGGCAGTACGCGCACCACCCGATGCTGCTTGGTCTGCACGACCAAGTTCGAACCGAGCGCATCGTGCGGCGAGATCGACCGCCAGCGCGCCAGTTCCCAGGTGCGCGCGCGGTAGCGGAACGGTTTCGAGGTGAGTGCGCCGACCGGGCAAAGGTCGATCATGTTGCCCGACAGCTCGCTGTCGACGGTGCGGTCGACGAAAGCCGCGATCTCGGCGTGCTCGCCTCGCCCGAGCACGCCCAGCTCCATCACGCCCGCGATCTCGACGCCGAAGCGCACGCAACGCGTGCAGTGGATGCAGCGGCTCATCTCCTCGGCCGCGACCAGGGGGCCGAGGTTCTTCGCCAGCACGACGCGCTTTTCCTCGCGATAGCGTGACACCCCCTTGCCGTAGCCGACCGCGAGGTCCTGCAGCTGACACTCTCCCCCCTGGTCGCAGATCGGGCAGTCGAGGGGATGGTTGGCGAGCAGGAACTCCATCACCCCCGCCTGCGCCTCGCGCGCAAGCGGCGACGCGGTGCGCACCTTCATGCCCTCGCTCACCGGAGTGGCGCAGGCGGGCATCGGTTTCGGCGCGCGCTCGATTTCGACCAGGCACATGCGGCAGTTCGCAGCGATCGACAGTTGCGGGTGGTAGCAGAAGTGCGGCACATAGATGCCGAGCGCGTGCGCCGCCTGCATCACCGTGCTGCCCGCCGGCACGGTGACCGGCCGACCGTCGACCTCGAGCGAAACTGTTTTCACGCGGCGCGGCGCAGGCGCAGCGGCTCGGTCGCGCCGGCCCGCCCCCATTGGGGTTCGATGTCCGGTCCCGGCACGAGGCAGCGCCGGTGCTCGATGTGGTACTCGAATTCCGCGCGGAAGTGCCGCAGAAAACTTTTCACCGGAAGCGCCGCCGCGTCGCCGAGCGCGCAGATCGTGCGGCCGGCAATGTTGTCGGCGAGCGACTCGAGGAGCGCCAGGTCTTCCGGCCGGCCGGCTCCTGTTTCGATGCGGTGCACGATCCGGTACAGCCAGCCGGTGCCTTCGCGGCACGGCGTGCACTGGCCGCAGGACTCTTCGTAGTAAAAGTACGAAAGCCGCTCGAGCGCCCGCACCATGCAGGTGCGCTCGTCCATCACGATCACCGCGCCCGAGCCGAGCATCGAGCCCGCTTTTGCGATCGAGTCGTAATCGAGGTCGGTCTGCATCATCACCCCGCCGGGCAGCACCGGCATCGACGAACCGCCCGGGATCACCGCCTTCAACCGGCGTCCCCCCTTGACGCCACCGGCCAGTTCGAGCAGCCGCGCAAACGGCGTACCGAGCCGAAGCTCGTAATTGCCCGGCCGCTCGACGTGGCCGGTGACGGAAAAGAGCTTGGTGCCGCCGTTGTTGGGCCGGCCGAGCGCGAGGTACGCCTCGCCCCCGTGGCGCAGGATCCAGGGTACCGCGGCGAAGGTCTCGGTGTTATTGATCGTGGTCGGTTTTCCGTACAGGCCGACGCTCGCCGGAAAGGGCGGCTTGTAGCGCGGCAGCCCCTTCTTGCCCTCGATCGACTCGAGCAGCGCGGTTTCCTCCCCGCAGATGTAGGCGCCCCATCCGGCGTGCGCGTGGATCTGGAACGAGAAGCCCGAGCCGAGGATGTTCGCGCCCAGATAACCGGCGCGGCGCGCCTCTTCCAGGGCTTGCTCGAACCGCTCGTAGATTTCCCAGATCTCGCCGTGGATGTAGTTGTAGCCGGCGGTCGCCCCCGTCGCGTAACCGGCGAGGATCATGCCCTCGATCACCGCGTGCGGGTTGTAGCGCAGGATGTCTCGATCCTTGCACGTGCCGGGTTCGCCTTCGTCGGAGTTGCAAACGATGTACTTGGGGCCCGCTGCCTCGCGCGGCATGAAAGACCATTTCAGCCCGGTCGGAAAGCCCGCGCCGCCCCGTCCGCGGAGCGCCGCGCGCTTGACCTCGGCGATCACCGCCTCCGGTGCGACGGGCTCGCACAAGACGCGCCGCAGCGCGCCGTAGCCGCCGCGCCGCTCGTAGCCGGCCAGGCGCCAGTTCGTGCCGTCCAGACCGGCCATCAGGATCGCGTCCGGACCGTAGTCGAGAACGGTCATTTGCGGCGCAGCTCCTCGAGCAGGGCGTCGATGCGCTCCGGCGTCATGCCCTCGAGCATGCGCTTGTCGTTGACCAGGAGCACCGGCGCGGAAGCGCACGCCCCCATGCACTCGCTTTCCTTCAGCGTGAAAAGGCCGTCCCGGGTCGTCTCGCCAAAGCCGATGCCGAGCCGCTCGCGCAGCCGGTCCGCCGCCGCGAGCGCGCCCTGCAGCCCGCACGGAAGGCAGGTGCAGATCGAGAGCTTGTAACGGCCCACGGGGGCAAGGTCGTACATGCCGTAGAACGTGGCCACCTCGTAGACCGCGACCGGCGGCATGCCCAGGTACTGGGCGACGAACTCCAGCGTCTCGGGCGCAAGCCACTTTTTTTCTTCCTGCGCGATGACAAGGGCCGCCATCACCGCGGAACGACGCCACTCGGGCGGGTATTTTGCGATCTCGCGGTCGATGCGAGCCAGTGCGTCGGCGCTCAGCATCAACGGTCGATATCCCCGAACACGATATCCAGCGTGCCGATGATCGCCACCGCGTCGGCGACCATGTGCCCGCGCGCCAGTTCGTCCATCGCCGCAAGGTGCGGGAAACCGGGCGCGCGCAGCTTCAGGCGGTACGGCTTGTTCGCCCCGTCCGAGACGATGTAGACGCCGAACTCGCCCTTCGGGTGCTCGACCGCCGCGTACGCTTCGCCCTCGGGCACGTGCATGCCTTCGGTAAACAGCTTGAAATGGTGGATCAGCTCCTCCATGTTCGCCTTCATGTGCGCGCGCGGCGGCGGCGCGATTTTCGTGTCCTCGACGATCACCGGCCCCGGATTGCGCCGCAGCCAGTCCACGCACTGGCGGATGATGCGGTTCGACTGGCGCATTTCCTCGATGCGCACCAGGTAGCGGTCGTAGGTGTCGCCGTTACGCCCGACGGGGATGTCGAAATCCAGCCGGTCGTACACCTCGTACGGCTGCTTCTTGCGCAGGTCCCACGCGATGCCGGAGCCGCGCAGCATCACGCCCGAAAAACCGAGCGCGAGCGCACGCTCGGGCGGCACCACGCCGATGCCGACCGTGCGCTGCTTCCAGATGCGGTTGTCAGTGAGCAGCGTCTCGTACTCGTCCACGCAGCGGGGAAAGCGCTCGGTGAAGTCCTCGACGAAGTCAAGGAGCGACCCCTGGCGGTTCGCGTTCAACTCCGCCAGTTCGCGCGCGCTGCGCCGCGTCGAGCGGTACTGCGGCATCGTATCCGGCAGGTCGCGGTAGACCCCGCCCGGCCGGTAGTAGGCGGCGTGCATGCGCGCGCCGGAAACCGCCTCGTACATGTCCATCAGGTCCTCGCGCTCGCGGAATGCGTACAAAAACACCGTCATCGCCCCGAGATCGAGCGCGTGGCTGCCCAGGAACATCAAGTGGTTGAGGATGCGCGTGATCTCGTCGAACATCACGCGGATGTACTGCGCCCTGAGCGGCGGCTGCACGCCCAGCAGCTTCTCGAGGGCGAGCACATAGGCGTGTTCGTTTGCCAGCATCGACACGTAATCGAGCCGGTCCATGTACGGCAGCGCCTGCAGGTAAGTGCGCGTCTCGGCGAGTTTTTCGGTGGCGCGATGCAGCAAGCCGATATGCGGGTCGGCGCGCTGGATCACTTCGCCGTCGAGCTCGAGCACGAGGCGCAGCACGCCGTGCGCCGCCGGGTGCTGCGGGCCGAAGTTGAGCGTGTAGTTGCGAATCTCGGTCATCGGTCCCACGCCGACCGCCGCTCGCGGTTCTGCGCGTACTTCTCCTCGCGCACGACGCGCGGCGTGACCTCGCGCGGCTCGATCGTCACAGGCTGGTAGACGATGCGCGCCTGCTCCGGGTCGTAGCGCATCTCGACGTAGCCCGAGATCGGGAAATCCTTGCGGAAGGGGTGACCCACGAAGCCGTAGTCGGTGAGCAAGCGCCGCAGGTCCGGGTGCCCGTCGAACACGATGCCAAAGAGGTCGAAGGCTTCGCGCTCGTACCAGTTCGCGGCCGGCCACACCTCGACCAGCGACGCCAGCCGCGGCGGTTCGGTCTGCGGGCAGAAGGTGCGCACGCGCAGCCGCCAATTGTGCGTCTGCGACAGTAGGTGCAGCACCACCGCGAAGCGCTCGCGCGGCCAGGGCCGGTCGCCGTAAGTCGAATAATCGATACCGCACAGGTCGATCAGTTGCTCGAAGCGCAGCTCGGGCCGGTCGCGCTGCTCCACCGAGGCATAGAAGGCGTCCATGTCCACGTGAAGGATGGTGGGCACGAAGCTCCCTCCGCCCGGCCGCGCGGGGGGCGGACCGCTCGTCAGCTCCGGCGCGGGCCGGTCAGCCGCCCGGGGGGGGGTGGCGCAGGCGCCACTTGTCGATCGACTTCTTGGAAAGCAGCCACTGGCCGTTGTGCTGGAGGGCCGGGATCCGCCGCTCGGCGGCCATCTGGACCACCGCCTGCTCCTCCATGGCGAGATAGCGCGAGGCCTCTGCGACGGTCATGGTGTCCTTCGGTAGCACCGCGTCCTCCTTGGTGCCCGCCGGCGGCGCCGCGGGTTCGCTGCGCTCCGCTACTTGACCTGGGGGTTCTCCAGCGCCCACCAGGTGCTTCGCCGGCGAGCGGGGTCGCCCTTGAGCTTGTGGTAGTTGGGCGCCGGCACGAAGCTGTAGCTGCCGTTGGCGTTGATGGTCAGCGCGCCCACACCGGCGATGTTGGCCGTCTGGCCCGCCGTGTAGCTGGTGGCGTCGCCCGCCACCGTGAAGCCGCTGATGGAGAGCGCATCGCCGTCCACGTCGCTGGCGTTGTTCAGCAGGTCGCCCGCGGCGCCGTCGGCCACGGTCAGCGTCGTGTCTTCGGTGACCGTGTTGGTCTCGTTGCCGTCCACCGGCGCGTCGTTCACGCCAACCACCGTGATGTTGACGACCTCGGTTTCGGTCACACCACTGGGGCTGGTGACGGTGTAGGTGAAGCTGTCCGGACCGGTGTAGTCGGGGTTGGGGGTGTAGGTGAACTCACCGTTGCTGCCCACCACCAGCGTGCCGTGGCTGGGGCTGGTGTGCCCGGTCACTGTGGGCGTGCCTTCGAA
>OGCL01000170.1_pt1 | contig 75508 bp, 57 predicted proteins | sample 1570041 | NCBI WGS metagenome assembly OGCL01 (sample SAMN06266162, study PRJEB24511) | hot springs metagenome | isolation source: Hot spring water | place: South Africa: Limpopo | collected 2015-06-22
GTCCGGATATACGGGTGCAATCTTTACCTTCTTGGCAGCAGTGAGTGAGGGCTTGGCTTATTCGGGGCGTCCATATACGTTCTTAGGGCTGAACCGGGAATGTGAACAAAGTCACGAAGGCCCGGTGGGCTGCCACCCCGGGAAACACAACTTCACAAGACTTCGCAATTCACCGGCACCGGCTTGACGCAACGCCCGCACGATGAAGTCTCCCGGTTCCGCAAGGAGCCTCTTTCGAGGAGATCACCATGGCCCGCAATGCAATCGCTGCCATTTCCATCGCCCTGCTCTCGCTGGGTGCCAGCGTGGCGCAGGCACAGACCCATGCCACCATCGTCGTCCAGGCAGGCACACCCCCATACCGGCACACGGCACCCGTGCAATGGCAATACCATCCCGCACCACCGCCGCCCCGCCATGAAGCCGCCCCGCGTCCGCGCCGCGGCATGGTGTGGGTGCCTGGCCACTGGGTGAAGGCCCGCCCCGGCTACCACTACCGGCCCCACCGGTGGGAGGAGCGCGATGGCCGGTGGCGCATGCAGCCCGGGGGCTGGGACCGCGATGGCGACGGCGTGCCCGACCGCCACGACAGGCAGCCGGGCAATCCCTACCGCAACTGACGCACCGCGTGGCGCGCGCGGCCGGCACTCCATAAGCATCCGTTGTGGCGCATAAGCCAGCGCGCGCCCCTAGAATGGCCGCTGCAGGAGAGCAGGCGGCGCGAGCCGCCTCACCGAAGGCGCAAACTCCCATACACGCTCAGGTACCGTACTGCACCATCATCAAAGCCGTCTGGAGAGCCGCCACGCCCGTGGCGCACCGAAGGAGCAAGCCCCGCGCCGTGTTGGCGTGGCGTGAATCTCTCAGGTAACAAGGACAGGGGGAGCGGCAGCTTGGCAGACGCGCCAACTGCACGCTATGAATACAGTAGCTGCTCGCGCACGCCCACCAAGCGCTAGAACCCTAAAAGGCTCTAAATCATGCGCGTGATCGTTCTTGGCGCCGGCTTGCTCGGCGTGACCTCGGCCTACTACCTCCAGCAGCTCGGCCACGAAGTGACCGTCATCGACCGCCAGGCCACGCCCGGCGCGGAAACCAGTTTCGCCAACGGCGGCCAGATCTCGGTCAGCCACGCCGAGCCCTGGGCCAACCCCAGCGCTCCGCTCAAGGTGCTGCAGTGGCTGGGCCAGGAAGACGCGCCCCTGCTGTTCCGCCTGCGCGCCGACATGCGCCAGTGGCTCTGGGGCCTGCAATTCCTGCGCAACTGCACGCCCGCGCGCACGCGCCGCAACATTGAGCAGATCGTGCGCCTGGGCACCTACAGCCGCGGCGCGCTGCAGCAACTGCGAGGCATCCAGTACGACCAGCGCACGCAAGGCATCCTGCACTTCTATACCGATCCCAAGGAGTTCGACGGCGCCCTGGCCCCGGCCGAGCAGATGCGCCAGCTCGGCTGCGAGCGCCAGGTCATCAGCGCCGACGAGGCGGTGCGCATCGAACCCGCGCTGGCCCACATCCGCCCGCAACTGGCGGGCGCCACCTACACGGCCGAGGACGAATCGGGCGATGCCCACCTGTTCGTGCGCGAGCTGGCCCGGCTCTGCGAGCAGGCCGGTGTGCGCTTCCAGATGGGTGCACACATCACGGCACTGCGCACGGCAGGTGGCGAGATCGACCATGTGGAGCTGACCAACACCGAAGGCCGCTTCGAGCGCGTGCGTGGCGATGCCTATGTGCTGGCCATGGGCTCGTTCAGCCCGCTGCTGGCGCAGCCGCTGGGCATCCGCCTGCCCATCTACCCGGCCAAGGGCTATTCGGTCACGCTGCCGGTGAAGGATGCGCGTCTGGCGCACCAGGTGAGCCTGACGGACGACGAGTTCAAACTGGTGTTCTCGCGCTACACCAGCGCACAAGGCGATCGCCTGCGCATCGCCGGCACGGCCGAACTCAACGGCTACGACCGCAACCTGAACCCCGCGCGCTGCGAGGCCATCGTGCGCCGCGTGGAGCAGCTCTTCCCCGGTGCGGGCGACACGACCCGCGCCGAGTTCTGGACCGGCCTGCGCCCCGCCACGCCCAGCAACGTGCCGCTGATCGGCCGCACGAAGCTACCCAACCTGTTCCTCAACACCGGGCATGGCACGCTGGGCTGGACGCACTCCTGCGGCTCGGGCAAGGCGCTGGCCGACATCGTGAGCGGCCGCGTGCCGGAGGTGGATTTCGCCTTCGTCGGCCTGCAGGGCGGCGTGCTGCCTCCACTGCAGTGCGCCGGCTGAACGTTCTCAGACCTGCTCCGCCGGACGCGCAAGCAGGGCCTGGGCCCGCAGGAACTGCTCGCATTCCGGGGCGGGCAGCGGCTTGCTGCAGAAATAGCCCTGGATTTCGTCACACCCCTGCGCACGCAGGGCGTTGAGCTGCTCCTGGGTTTCCACGCCTTCTGCAATGGTCTGCATCCCCAGGCTGGAGGCCATGCGGATGATGGCGTTGACGATGGCCCAGTCTTCCATCTTGGTCATGATGTCCTGCACGAAAGACCTGTCGATCTTCAGCTTGTAGACCTGGAAGCGTTTGAGGTAGCTCAGCGATGAGTACCCGGTACCGAAATCGTCAATGGACAGGCGCACACCCCGCGCGCGCAGATCCGCCATGATGGCGATGGCACGGTCCGGATCATTGCTGGCCACGCCTTCGGTCAGTTCCAGCTCCAGGCACTCGGGCGCGACACCCGCATCCTGCAGGATGCGGGTCACCAGGTCCGGCAGGTTCGGGTGCCGGAACTGGATGGCCGAGATATTCACCGCCATGATCATGGGCGGCATGCCCGCGGCCATCCAGCGCGCCAGTTGCTGCACCGCCGTGCGCAGCACCCATTCGCCAATGGGCAGGATCAGACCGCTCTTTTCCGCGATGGGAATGAACTCGGCCGGAGACACCATGCCCAGCTCCGGGTGCTGCCAGCGCAGCAGAGCCTCCACGCCAATGATCCGCTCGGTCTTGAGGCTGCGCTGGGGCTGGTAGTGCAGCGCCAGCTGGTTGCGCTCCAGGGCACGGCGCAACGCGCCTTCAAGCAGAAGGGTGCGCGCCGAATGCGACTGCATGTCGGAGGAATAGAAGCGGTAGGCGTTGCGGCCGTCCTGCTTGGAGCGGTACATCGCCACGTCGGCATGCTGGGCCAGGGACTCCAGGTCGTGTCCGTCGTCCGGATACATCGCGATGCCCAGCGAAGGCGTGACCATCAGCTCATGCTCGCGGATCTGGATGGGCGCGGCGATGGCATCGATCAACTTGCGCGCCAGGTGCGCAGCACCGTCGGCGTCGGTGTTGGGCAGGACCAGCACGAACTCGTCGCCGCCCATGCGCGCCACTGTGTCCTGCTCGCGCACCTGCTGGCGCATGCGCCGCGCCACCGCGATGAGCAGCTCATCGCCAATGCCATGCCCCAACGAGTCGTTGATGTTCTTGAAATGGTCGAGGTCGAGGAACATCAGCGCCAGCGGCTCACCGCTGCGCTCGGCCATGCTGAGATCATGCGCGAACCGGTCACTCAGCAAGGCCCGGTTGGGCAGGCCGGTCAGCAAGTCGAAATGCGCCATCCACCGGATGCGCTGCTCGTCGGCCTTGCGCTGGCTGACGTCGGAGAATATGGCGATGAAATGCGTGGCATCGCCATCGGCATTGGCAACCCGGCTGATGGTCAGCCACTGGGGATACACTTCGCCGTTCTTGCGCTGGTTCCACATCTCGCCCTGCCACAGGTTGTCGGCGTGGATGCGGCGCCACATGTTGCCGTAGAACTCCGCGTCGTGCCGACCTGACGCCAGGATGCGCGGATTGCGCCCCTGCACCTCTTCGGGGCCATAGCCGGTGATGGCGGTGAACGCAGGATTGACCAGCAAGATCTTGTGGTGCGCATCCGTGACCATGATGCCGTCGTGGCTGTGCGAGAACACTTCGGCCGCCAGACGCTCCTGCGCCTCGAAGGCCTTGCGCTTGATGGCGCTGCCCATGAAGTGGGTCACCCGCTCCATCAGGACAATGTCGTGGGGATCCACAACGGCCTTGCGGCGGCGATGCACATCGAGCACACCGACGATCTGCCGGGCATCCGACAGAATGGGAACGGACCAGCACGCAGCCAGCCCCGCCTGATGAGCCATGGAGTGCACGATGGATCGCAGGTGGCTGCTGGCCAGCGCCTGGGGATCGGCGGTGCCCGCGCTGAACTCGACCCAGCCCCAGGGGCCTTCGCCCTCTTCCAGCGGCATCACCGCACGGGCCTGGGCCAGCAGGTTCTCCATGGCGGCAGCGGCCCTTGGAACGATCTGCCCCGACCGCTCGTCCAGCAGCCAGACCACCCCGCGGTCGGCCGGCAGCAGTTCCTCCATCTTGCCAAGCAGGTCGTGGAGGATCTGGTCAATGTCGAGTTCACTGGCCACCAGTTCGAGGGCAAAGGCACGCAGAATTTCCTTCTGGTGGTTCTGGTGCTGGACAGTGAGGTCCATGTTGGTACCCGTGACACGGACCGGGCACCCCGACGCATCCCGCGAGACAAATCCACGGGCCAGCACTGGCACATAGCGCCCCGATTTGTGGCGCAGCCGCAATTCCTCGACCACCACGCTATCGTCCGAGGTCAGGAGCCGTTCGTAGATCCGCCGGATCTTGCCCAGGTCCTGGGGATGGATCCGCGCCTTGAGCCGCACCGGCCCCCGGGGCATGTCGTCCACGCCATAGCCGAGCATGTGCCAGCCCTGTGGCGAATACTCCATCGTCTGGGTGACCAGGTTGCAGTCCCAGGGCGCGTCGGTGGAACCCTTGAGCACCAGTTCCAGCTGCGTCTGTGACTGGCGCAGCAACTCTTCGGTGCGCTTGCGCTGGGCTTCGTGCTCGAAGTAGCCGAGCGCAAAGTCCATGTCCGAGGCCATCTCGGACAGCAGGGCCTGGGAATCCAGGTCGAAGGTGCCCTCGTTCCCGGCAATCAGCACGAACACCCCCACCACTTCCGCATGGCGGTGCAGCGGAAAGGCCACCGCAGGCCGTGCATTCGGAATGTCCTGGATCCAGACCTGCCTGTCCTCGCGAATGGCCGTGGAGGCGCTGCCCATGCCCAGCATCTTGACACTGTGGGCCGGGTCCAGCCAGAGCCCGGGCTCCACAGCCCCCTTGCCATACGAGGCCACCACCACCAGGCGGCGGGTGATGGGGTCGAGCGTTCCAATCCAGGCCGACTGCATCCCGCCCAGGGCGACCGCCGTCTGGCAGATGCGCGTGAAAAGCGCATCGGCAGAGCTGCACTGGACAATGGCCTGGTTGCAGGCACTCAGGGCCGCGTACAGGTGGGACTGGCGCTTGATCTTGACTTCTGCCTGGTGCCGCTGGGTGATGTCCTGAAGCATGACAATGCAGCGTTTGCCGCCGCCTTCTTCGTCCAGCGTGCCCAGTTGCACACTGACAAAGGCCTCGCTGCCATCTCCCCGGCGAATGCTCCGGTCCACGGCATAGGCGTCAATTTCGCCGCGCATCAGGCGCTCCACGCCCTGCAGGTCCTGCGCCAGATCTTCGGGACCGACCAGGTCGGCCCAGCCCAGATACGCCATCTGTTCCGGGGTGTACCCCACGATGCTGCAGAAATGGCGGTTGAACCGGCCCCAGCGCGGTCGCGACAGGTCGCCCGTGGCGATACCGATGAATGGCAGCGAAAAGAACCGCTCCATCAACTGGTCCGACCGGGCCTTCTGTGCCAACGCTTCGAGCCGCTGGTTGCGCCGCACCTGACGCCAGAATAGGCCCAGAACCAGGGTCAGCGCCACAATGGCCAGCGTGGTCACGGCACTGACCCACCAGGCAAGCACGTGCACGGATTCGAGCACCTCCGCCCGGTCGATCTTGGCCACCACGCGCCAGTCCGTGCCCGCCACCGGCCGGTAGGCGGCCAGGACAGGCACCTTGCGATGGTCTTTGCCCTGCACCAGTCCGGGCTCGCTGGCACGCAGCGCCACGGCGGCCGGCAATTCATCGTCCGACAGGGGCAGGCGCAGCTTCATGGCGGTGCCGCTGCGGTGGCGCAATTCGTTCATGAACACCGCCTGATCGCCCTCTCGGTTGACCAGCAGGGTCTCGCCGCTCGGGCTGGAGGTGGGCCAGGTCTGGATCACCGGGAACAGGAAGCGGTCGGGCGAAATTCCCATCAGCACCACGGCGATCAAGCGGCGATCCACCTCACTGACGTCGTAGACCGGCAGCAGCCAGCGCAACTGCGCGTGCCCCTGCGCATTCACGTTCAGGTCCAGGCGCACGGCCTGCTCGGCCTGTATCAGCCGGGGCAGGAAGCTGTCGTACCGGGGGGGCGACTCCACCGGCCCCGCCATCGAGGCCAGCACCTGTCCATCCAGCGCCAGCAGGTCAATGGTGTCGTAGTCAAACGCAGTGCGCAGCAATGCAAAGCGCTGCAGGATGGCAGCCAGATGCGCGGTGCTGCTGGCCGGATTGGCCTGCAGGGCCACCACGGACTGAGCGAACACGGCATCGCCCGAAAGCAGTTCGGCATTCTTGTGCCGCTCGCCCAGCCAGTTCTCGATCTGGTCGGTCTTGAGTCGCGCGATCGCCGCCAGGTTGGCATAGGCCTCGGCTTCGGTTTTGGGGCCCTGTATCCTGACAACCATCCACCCGGTGAGGGGCAAGAGCAATGCCAGGGCTGCCAGCAACAGAACGAATTGCCTCGTCGCTGCCTTGCCCTTGTGGTGAATGGTCATGAATCAGCGGCTCACCACGCCCGGCCGTCGTCTGGTCCGGCCAGGCGGGGGGCCGTACTGGTCAGAGGCCGTGCGGCGCCCTCCTGCGATCGGAGCTTGAACACATTCACCCCGGCCACCAGGTCCTGTGCCTGCAGCTTGAGGCTGTCGGCGGCGGCAGCCATTTCCTCGACGAGTGCCGCATTTTGCTGCGTCACCTGGTCCATGTGGGTGACCGCCTCGCCCACCTGAGCCACGCCCAGGCTCTGCTCACTGCTGGCCGCACTGATCTGGCTCATCAGGTCGGTCACCCGCCGGATGGCATCGACCACCTGGGTCATGGTGGCGCCCGCCTCATCGACCTGCGCCGTGCCCTGCTCGACCCGCTCGACGCTGGCATTGATGAGGGTTTTGATCTCCTTGGCCGCCTCGGCCGAACGGCTGGCCAGGCTGCGCACTTCCGTGGCCACCACGGCGAAGCCCCGGCCCTGCTCTCCCGCCCGCGCCGCCTCCACGGCGGCGTTCAGCGCCAGGATGTTGGTCTGGAAGGCAATGCTGTCGATCACGCCGATGATGTCGGAGATCTTGCGCGAACTGTCGTTGATGCCCTTCATCGTTTCGACTACCTGGGACACCACCTCGCCCCCCTTGACGGCCACGGTACTGGCATTCATGGCCAGATCGTTGGCCTGGCGTGCGTTCTCGGCGTTCTGCTGAACCGTGGAATTGAGTTCCTCCATGGACGCGGCCGTTTGCTCCAGGGCGCTGGCCTGGCTTTCTGTGCGCGAAGCCAGATCGTGGTTGCCCTGCGCGATCTGGATGCTGGCCGTGGCGACGGCCTGGGACCCCTGGCGCACATGGTTCACCACGCCGCCCAGTTTCTGCTGCATCTCGATCAGGGAATTGATCAGCTGCCCGGTTTCGTTCGTGCCATAGGCATGCATCTCGGTCGTAAGGTCTCCTGCGGCTACGGCATGCGCCAGCGTCACGGCCTCGCGCATCGGCACGGTGATGCTGCGCACGAACACGTAAACCATCGCAGTGGCACCCGCCACAAACAGGGCCAGCAAACCCAGGGTACCGAAGGCCAGCCACTGCGTCTGCACGACCCGGTCCTGGAGCGCACCCGCCAACACCTGGGTGGCTTGGCTGTTGAATTCATAGATACCGTCGATCGTGCGCGTGAATTCGTCGAAATAGGCCTCAGCGGCAATGGTGATTTCCTGTGAGTTGATGAGCCCGTCCTCGGCCATCTTCAGCGTACGGTCAATCTGATCTCGCTGCTTCTGACTGGCGGCCTGCAGTGCCTGGCGCATCGCCGGATTGGCATCCGTGGCTTTGCCCAGGTTACGGAACAGATCGGCCTGCGCCTGCAGCGCCTGACGGTGCAAACCCTGCATTGCGGCGCGGCCTTCGGGAGGCATGGACCCCACCGTGATGAATGCAGCACCCCGCGCACGCATCTGCCCCATGAACTCGGTCAGCATCATGGCCTTGACCAGCACCGCCTGCGTCAGCATGTGGGTATCAAGACGGGGATCCAGCGAGAGGCCGAATCCATCCATGACCGCCTCACCCACCAGAAACTGGCGTGAAATCATTTCGGTATGGCGGCGCGTGCTTTCGGCCGCCGGTATCTGCTTGCCAGCCACGCCCTGCTCCAGTGCCACCCATTCCTGGCGACGCTCCGCCCAGAGACCAGCGATCTGCAGCGGCGCCTTGGCAGTCTTCAACTCCTGCTCGACCTTGTCGATGGCCTGCGCCAGCGATTGCGCCATGGCAGGGCGGCGCTGCGCCAGTTTTTCATTGCCGCTAAGTGCACTGGCCGACAGACCGCGGTGCGTCTGGGAGTACTGGACCACACGGTTGATCTCGCTAACGACCTTGCCACCCTGCACCTGGCGCTTGGCCTGGGAGACGTCCTCCAGTGCAAGGCGCATATAGAGCCCCGTGGGTATCGCCACCATGATGAAGGCAACAAATCCCTGGATCAGAAACTTCTGAGCCAGGCTCAGGCGGTGCAAGAGAGACATGGGATGTATCGGGGTTAAGGATAACAACACCGGTTGGCCAAAGCACCGTACCAAAACACCAGGGCGGATCACCCGGCTATGGAAATGGCATTCTGCAACCCCGCAGGATCGCGCTGTGCTGTGGGCCCACCCTTCATGCCAAAACCAATTGTTACTATAAATAAGAATCCCTCTTACCACAACGCCTAAAAATTGGTATCAGGACTACCGGTATTTCGGTATTTACACTTTCCCTGAATGGCGAAGAGCGCCACCCATGCCTGCCGCCGGAAGCGCCCGGGTTACCCGCGCTGGCCCCGTTCATTGTTGACCACGTAACGGGTCAGTGCAGCCACGCTGTGCCGGCCGAGCTTGCGCATGATGTTGCGCCGGTGCACCTCCACGGTCGATGGTGCGATGTTGAGCATTTCGGCGATTTGATTGGAGGTGCAGCCCTCGGCCACGAGCTTCAGCACCTGCCGCTCCCTCGCACCAAGCACGGCGGTGGGCCGGGCTGCCACATTCTTTCCGACCAGAACACCCGTGACCACCCCCGCGACGTCCGGACACAGATAGGTCCGCCCACTCAACACGGTACGAATGGCACGCAGCAGCTCATCGCTGGCTTCCGCCTTGGTGACATAGCCGCTGGCACCGGCGTTCAGCATGTCCAGCACATACTGCTGGTCGGAATAAGCGGACAAGGCCACCACCAACACCTGGGGCAAAGCCTTTCGCAGCATGCGCGTGACTTCGGCGCCATCCAATCCCGGCATGCTGATGTCCATGCAGACAATCTGTGGCTCCGTCTTGCGAGCCAGATCGACCACCTGCATGCCGTCCCCCGTCTGGCCCACCACATCCATATCGGGCTGCGACTGCAGCAGATGGCACAGCGCCTCCCGGAACATCTGATGATCGTCGGCCAGGAGGACACGAACCTTGGCGGAGGGGGGACTGTGCATGGGGCTCAGATTTCAACACATATCCGCGTGCCATGGCCCGGTACGGACTGCAGGGTAAAGCGTCCCCCGGCGAACTCTGCAGTTTCCCGCATGTTGATCAGCCCCAGCCCCGCGGTGTGCCGGGACTTCAGCGCCTTCTCGACATCAAAGCCCACGCCATCATCCGTGACCATGACCACCACCGGGTGCGAATCCAGTTGCAGGAGCACCGTCAGCGTGCGCGCCTGGGCATGCTTAGCGCTGTTGGTCAGCGCCTCCTGCACGATACGAAAGAGTGCCAGTTCCAGGTCATGCGCCAGCCGCACCTCGCCATGCGGACATTCGACATTCACCTGCAGACCGGTTCGCCGTGCAAACTGCTGCGCATAGCTTTGCACCACGGCAAAAAGGCCTCCGCAGTCGACCACCGGAGGGTGCAGTTCGGCGCAAATTTCACGCACGCTGAGGGTGGTGTCCTCGATCAGTGCACGGGTGTCTTCGACGCGCCCCGCGAACTCCTCGGTGGAGCGATCGGCCGGCGATGCCCTGGTGATCATGTCCAGATTGATGCGCAGCGCCGCGAGATTGGGGCTGGTCCGGTCGTGGAGTTCGCGCGAAAACCGGCGCCGGATCTCCTCTTGTGCCTGCACCATGCGCCGGGACAGCTCTTCGATGTGCAGCGACAATTGCAGCCGCTCCTGTTCGAGCCGCTTGGGCTCGGTGATGTCCGTCCCCACCCCCCGGTAGCCGCAGAACTGGCCGCTGGCATCGAAGATCGGCGTGCCACTGACGGCTCCCCAGCGCTCCCGGCCATCGGGCCCCAGGCGCAGGATCTCGAAATGCCGGAACTCCTGCCGCGCGTCCAGTACAGCACGGTGCCGCGCCCAGTCCTCCTGGGTCAGGTTCAGCGCAGGGAGTTCCCAGCGCGTCTTGCCCACATACCCTTCGCTCGAGATGCCGGTGCCATCGAGCACCCGGCCGTCGAACCGGACAAAACGGTAGTCCGCATCCTGCTCCCAGTACCAGTCCGAAGACAACCGCGCCAGGGTCCGGAACCGCTCCTCGCTCTCACGCAGCTCTGCCTGCGCTCGCTCGCTCGCATCCAGCATGTGGTTGAACTGCCGGGCCACGGCCCAGAGTTCGCGCGGTGCCGAATCGAGCTGCACCCGCGTGGATGTCTGACCGTCTGCCACGTGGGATGCCGCCAGACTCAACGCGTCAATGGGCCGAACAATGCCGCGCCCGATACGCCAGGCCAGCCCCAGCGCGAATGCCAGAATTGCCAGCGCCAGCAGAATGCCGCTGGCAAACGCCGCATTGGTATCGGCGAACACCTCGTCCACCGGCACTCCAGCCAGGACGCTCCATCCCGCGCGCTCCACCGGTGCCACGGCAAAAAGGCGCTGCACCCCATCCGCGCTGATGGTCAGAGCACTGCCCTCGGTCTGCGACGTGGCCAGGTGCGCCATCTCCGAAGGCACAGGCCGGCCGATCCAGGTCGTTGCATCTCTGGAGCGCAGCACAATCGTGCCGCTCTTGTCGAGCACCACCACCAGCGTCCCGCGCGGCAGGGAGCCGAGCATGCGTTCCCCCAGTTGCACCAGATCCATGGGAAGGCTGATCAGCCCCGTGGTTTCGTCCTGTGCATTCTTGACGGGATAGAACAGCACCGATATCCAGCGCCCGGACAGCGGACCCAGCACGGCGCCACCCACGGTCATCGTGCCGTGGGTGATCGCATCCCGAAACCCGGGAATGCCGCCCAGCTGTTCACGGGTGATTTTCTGGCTGAGGTAAGAACAATCATTGCGCCCCGCCAGATCCTGCACGACCAGGTTGGTGAACTCGGGATACAGCTTGACGAATTCGACGATGATGGGATCGCAGGCTTGGCCATCGAGCGCCATGACCATGGGCCGTTGCGCGATGCGCCGGAGAACTGCCTCGTGGTCACGCAGCAAACTGCCCAATCCGACCGCAGTGGTATGGGCCAGAATGCGCACCCGTTCGTAGGCAAAATCGCGCGCCATCTGCCTACCGTGCGCCAAGTGATACAACAAGACACCCAGCACCGGAAGAAGAACGGCCACGAGCAGCAGCATGAGCTGCGCGCGCACCGACAGACGGCTAAATTTCCACACCGGCACACACCCCCATCGAGCCTCCAGGCGATTGGACCATGGCGACACGCCCTTTGGTCACGGCACACCCTCGGCATGCAGAAACCCGTTTCAAAGCAAGGTCGCGCCTCCCCGCACGGCACAGGCCGCCGCAAGGAAGCATCCGAGGAATGGGGCGTAGTATGCCCGCGCAACGGGGCAGATGGAGGCAGGCTCTCGAACACCAATGCAGCCACGGCACGGGCCTTGGCGGGCATTGGCAACGAAGAGGGTGGGGGCTTACTATGCAGGCTGGCAGGCTCCGGAACCCCGCTCAACGCCCGGCTGCGGGCAATGCAGCGCCCGTTGCGCGCGCAACGAACTGGGCCAACGCCTGCATTTCATCTTCACTGAGCCGCTCCGCATACGACGGCATCACCCCCAGACCCGAGCGTATGGCACGCAACACCCGTGCCGCATCCGGCCGGATTTCGTCCAGCACCGGGCCTACCTGCCCCTGCGCGCCTGCGGCCTGCAGGGTGTGGCACGCCGCGCAGGCCGGTTGCACTGTCGTGAACAGCACCTTCCCGCGTTCCAACTCATCAGGCCCGGCGGCGTGGCCCACGCGGAGCAGCGCCAGCGCACACAGGCCCAGCCAGCACCCATGTGTCTGCAGGCGCAAGTGCCTCGTCACGTCACGCCACCGTCACGGTGACCGCATGGTCACGCCAGCTGGCGTTGTTGTACCCCCCCAGGTTTTCTTCCCGGTCGGCGGGCTGCACATTGCCCGCCGCGTCGGTGGCTCGGCTGGCCAGCACATGGGTGCCGACCGGAAGTTGCACCGGCAACACAAACTGGCGCCAGGCAAACCGCCCCAGATCCGGCCCAATCAGCTGGGCCTTCTGCCAGTTTTGCCCCCCATCCACGGACACCTCCACGCCCTGGACGGCCCGGGTGCCGCCAAAGGCCACGCCATGGATCTGGGACATGCCTGCCTTGAGCGGTCCGTTTTCAGGCAGCGGACCATTGATCCAGGACTTGACCGTCATCTCCCACACCGAAGGCTGGTCAGGACTTGCCTTGGTACCGGGCGGCGACATGCGGTAGCCGTGCGACATGATGCGGGCCTGCGATTGCTCCCTGGTCAGCGCCAGGCGCTTCACATACTTGATGTTGTTCACGCCCTGGTAGCCCGGGACAATCAGCCGCAGCGGCCCGCCATGGGCGAGCGGGATGGGCTCGCCATTGATCTCCCAGGCCAGCAAGGCATCGTCCAGGGCCTTGATGGGCACGGAGCGCTCCACCAGCACGGTGAGCGGATCCACACCCTCAGGCACCTTGTCGCCACCAGTGCCGGTGAGATAGACCATGCCCTCCGCCACCCCGCCCAGTGCCGCAACCACATGGCGCACAGGCACGCCGCTCCAGAGCGCACAGCCAGCGGCACCCACGGTCCAGGGCGTTCCGCTGGGCTTGCTCGGAAAGAAGCCGCGCCCATTGCCCGAGCACTGCAACACCGTGGCCACGGTCTCGACACCCAGGGTCCTGAGTTCGGCCAGCGTCAGGCTGCGCGGGTTCTTCACCCCCTCGATGCTCACGCTCCAGGCGTCGCGCTGGTCCAGCACGGAGGCTTCCGGAACCGGCAGGTTGTTGCGCACATAGAGCTGGCTCGTTGGCGTGATGACACTGGTGCCGAACGCCGCACGGCGTGTCTCCAGCGTGTTGCTGCTGTGCACGATCAGCGACTTGGCGTCTTTCCAGCCGGCATATCCCGGCAGGGGCTTGGGGGCGGCGGCCTGCGCCCGCACGCCACTGCTCCAGCTGGCCATGCCCAGCGCCCCAAGGGCAGCAGCACTTCCGGCAAGCATGTGACGACGCGGCAACGACACGGGGTTTTTCATGGATCGATCCTTGGTTGAGAGTGAAAGACAGAAAAAACCCGAAATGCGGCGACGCAGGTTGCGACCGGTCAGCGAACGGGATGGTCCGGATTCTGGCCTGCCACCAGGCAGCATGGCGACTTGATAACCGTCAAGAAATGTAAGAGTTACTACATGAAATGAAACCATCGTTGTAGATGCGTGGGGCTGGTGCATATTCAAAGCCGATGGCAAGGACATCCCTTGCGCTCGGCCTGTCGGCCGCCTCAGGAATACACCATGCACCCCAGCGTCAGCATCCACTCCCTTGCCCTTTCCGGCGTACTCGGCCTGGCCCTGCTGGCAGCCGGCCAGTCGGCAGCAGCCCAGCTCACGGCCATCGTGGCGGTGGAACCCACCGCGCGCAAGGCAGCCCACACCATCCTGCGCAGCGCTATGGAATCGGGCCTGTCCAGAGCCGCCTCGCAAAATGCCGTGGTATCCACCAGCGACGATCTGGCAGACGTGATGCGCACCACGCGCAGCGCTGGCTATGACGTGTTCATCGGCCCGGCCCAGGTGGCGGCTTCGGCCTTGCAAAGAGGCTACGAGCTGGTGGGCTCGACGGGCAAGTCCGAACAGTACCTCCTGGTCGGAACAACCCAGGTTCCTGCCGTGGGAGCCATGAAAGACCGCAGGCTCTACCTGCCTCAACAGGACTCGATCTATACCTACATGGCGCGCGGCATGCTGAACGAAGCGGGTCTCTCCTTCAAGGACCTGAAGGCGGTACAGCACGAGAAGTTTCCCCAGGCAGGTCTGACCGCCATGGCGCTGGGATCTGCCGATGCCACCGTGGTCCGTGCCGATGAATGGGCCGAGTGGTCGGCCGCCCATCCGGGCGGCGCCCGCGTGCTGGCCACCAGCATGCCGGTGCCAGGCGGTTTCACGGTGGTTGTCCGAAAAGACCTGCCCGCCGAAACGCGGGCCAGGCTGGCGCAGTGGTTCGCCACGTCCAGCGACCAGGCCGGTCTGGCCCTGGCATCCCAGCGCCCGCAGGCGCAGGAATACCAGCGCGTGGCCGAACTGGGCCTTTTCACCCCGTCAGGCCTGCCGGGAGTCCAGCGGATCAGCGCCAAGGAGGCACAGCAACTGCAGAGCCAGGGTGCCTTGATCGTGGACACACGCACCGAGAAAGAATTCCGGACCAAGCGCATCAAAGGTGCCCTGTGGGCTGCCTACATCGAAAAGAGCCTGAAGGACGTGGCATTCAATGCCGCGCAGGACGACTTCACCGCCCTCGACAAGCTCACCCAGGCGGCGCCCGCCCGGCCGGTGGTTTTTGCCTGCAACGGGGCCGAATGCTGGAAGTCGTACAAGGCCGCCAAGGTGGCTTCCGGCAAGGGCTACAAGACGGTGTACTGGTTGCGCGGCGGCCTGCCCGAATGGGCTGCCGACGGCCTGCCCACCGAGAGCGACTGATCGCCCGCCAGGAGCGGTTAATCGGAGCAGAACACCGTCAGCACCCCGGTGTAGCCGTACAGATGGTGGTGCGCGATCTCGCCGCCTGCAAAAAAACCGACCAGGGGCACATCGCCCAGCGCGTGGCGCACGATCTGCAGCTCGGCACCGGGGCCGCCAAAATGCGGCCCACCCCGCCCGGAACAGCTCACGTACAGTGCGCCGACGATGTGGCGCTCGGGGTAGGTCACGTGCGCCCCCTGCGGCGCATCGCGCCCGGCTTCCTGCCGTGCATCGGCACGGGCACCCTGTCCCTGTGGCAGCAGGTCCGTTTCACCGGGCGCCAGTTCTTCACGAATTTCGGCGCAGATGCGCATCAGGTCGGCCCGGGCAGCCGCCACATTGCGCTGGCAGAACGCCAGGCGCATGCCGGGCTCCACCATGTCGGCCAGGGCCACGCCATGGCGCACGCCGTCGAGGCCGATGATGTGGCGCACCCGCGTATCGGTTCCGAAGTGGCCGGTGCGCTCCCCGGGAGTGCCATCGGCATCCATGAGCCCCGCCAGCGTGGCGCGCACCCGCTGCACGGCCTGCTGCGGATCACCTTCCAGCGACACATCCAGAGTGTGCAGCAGCACATCGAGGGCCGGTTCACCATCCAGTTGCAGCACCACGTTGTCCTTGGCGGCCGTGATGCGGTGCGTCGGCCCCACGGGCTGGCAACCCTGGGTCACGCGCGAGAGCAACGCGACACCAGCACCAAACGCCACGCCTGACAGCCCTCCGCCAAACACCCCCCCCGCAGCCCCGTGCCCGGCCAGGTTGCCGCTGCCGCCCACGGCAAACTGCACGTTGCCCGTCCGGCTCGCAGAAAGTCCCCCGAATACGTAGCCGCTGGTGGTGCGTTCGGCCATCTCGGCGATCAGGCTCGCCACGTCGGGCGTATCGCCGTCGGCATGCACCAGTGCGGTATGCGCCACGAAACCGCCCGTGCCGCCGCGCGGCAAGGGAGCCACACCGGAAAACACCCGGTACTGGTCGCAGGGCAGCTCCACCAGCATGACCGACAGGGCCGGTTCATCGAAATATTCCGCATTGCCCGCGCACACCCCCACACCCACCGTACCGCTCCAGTCAGTGACCTCGGGCAGCTCCGCGCTCAGGTGATCAAGCAGCTCCTGCGCCTGGGGGGCATAGTGGTCGGTGATATAGAGCAGGCCCAGCGCAGGCGCCTGCGCATAGGCCGGCAGAGCCATCTGCGCACGCAGCTGTGCAAGGACCAGCGCCGCAGCCATGCGCCATTGCGGATGGGTGGCATGTCCGGTGGGGCAGAGTTTCATGGGAGCCCTTGCCGAGGGTTGCGCGCCGTCAGCGGCAGCCACCCGTTCAACGCACCGTTTTCGATGCCGGACGCCGGGCCGGTGCCTTTTTGGCCGCCGCTTTCTTGGCCGGAGCCTTGCGCACCGCTGCCTTGCGGACCGGAGCAGCGGCCGGAGCAGCAGCCGCCTTGCCGGGCCCCGTACGCCGGGTGGCACCCTGCACACTTTGCACCCCCTTGGCCGCCATCTGGCTGGCCATGCCGGTGGCGGTCTTCAGGGCTTCCTTGGCCAGGCCAGCCGCCATGTTGCGGGTGGTGTCCAGTGCCGTCTGCTTGGCCGCATCCTTCATGGCGGTCGCGGCAATCTGCTGGAACTGCTGGGTCAGAGCCCCCCACCACTGCATGGGATCGACCATGCTGGCGGGCGCGGCAGCGGCCTTGGATTTGCTGCTTTTGGGGGTTTTGACCGGTGCAGCAGGCTCTGGAGAGGCCATCTCCGCCACGCGGCTGGCCGCCCCGGTGACGGCACTGGCCGCGCTGGCGATGGTTTCACCGGCCTTGTGCACGCCGTCCATCACGGTGTCGGCGGTCTTGAGCTTGAAGGCATTGGCCACATCCCCCATGCTGAAGTTCATGCCCTTGAGCGTGGCCAGGGTCATTTTCTGCACTTCGAGCGCCTGGATGGTGGCCGCCAGGGCGCGCGAGTTTTGCTCCAGCCAGAACTGCACGGCCTTGAGTTCCTCGATGCGCTTTTCCAGCTCTTCCACGCTGATGGTGGGTGCCACCCAGTTGGACAGGCTGGGCAACTGCGGGATGTTGCTCGATGCGCCCTTGGCCAGGCTTTGCAGGAAATCGAAACCAGGCACGAATTTGCCGAAACCAGTGGTGGATGTGTCGCTCATGGCCGCTCCGCTGTAGTGGGTGACAAGGATATGAGCAGCTTACTCCAATGCCGGCCCGGCGTGGCGACACCCAGGGCGGCGGGGGGATTGGTGTTTGCACCACCTCCGCCTGGCCGCCACCCGCCCACTGGACCAGAGGAATCAGTGCTTCATGCCGGCACCGTGGCCCGCGTGCGCACCGGGCGCCTGGGCGGCCACGGGCACCTGCAGCTGCAGCTGGCTCTCAGCCCCCTGTGCGTTCTTGAAGACCAGGGTCAAAGGCACGCTGGAGCCCTTGGCCAGGGGCGCCTTCAGGTCCATCAACATGACGTGGTAGCCGCCGGGCTTGAGATCCACAGCCTTGCCTGCGGGCAGGTCGAGGCCGGGCACGGCACGCATCTTCATCACGTCGCCTTCCATCTTCATCTCGTGCACCTCCGTCACACCGGCCGCAGGCGACTCGGCGCGCACCAGGCGCGTGTCCTCGCTGGCCGTCAGGCGCATGAAGGCGCCGGTGGCCTTCTGGCCCTGAACGCTGGCACGGGCCCAGGCGCCTTCGGCAGCCACCGGCGCGGCGGTCTGTGCCTGTGCGGCACCAGCCAGCAAGGCTGCGGCAAACAGCAGGGGGGAAGCGATACGTTGGAATGTCATGGTGATCTCCAATAAAAAACGAGATAAGGAAGAAACCCCTGCGGCCCGGCGCAAGGCTGGCGCGCCCGGGCATGGGGTGCGGGGTCTGCGCGAGACCCGGCAAAAAAATGAATAAAAACCGACTCAAACGCTTATCAATAAAGCGCTAGAAGCTACTATTTTTATAGTAAAACGGCGGGGCTCGCGCCTGCATGGTGGCCGCCGTGCGGGCGGCCCTGGGCGCTGCGGGCATGGGGCCTGCATACGGCCCCTGCGGCAGGGGCCCGGCACCTGGCGCCCCTGCTGTGGGGGGCGGTGCAGCGACAGGAACACACAGGGGGCAATCGAGCGCATGGGCCGCCGGCACAGCCGGGTCCGGGCCGTCCATCCACATGAACTTCCCCGGCCCGGCGCCGGAGCAGATACGCTCGATCCCTGGTGACAACGCGAACGGAGAGGCCGCAGCCACCCCCAGCGACGCCCCCCACCACGCCAGCATGAAGCAGGCGAACCAGCGGAAGCGGCGCAGGGTGTGCATGGATGGATTGTAGGAGTCCGGGGCGTGCCAGGCCTGTGCTGCGCCCATGAATCTTGACATTCATCAACCCGCATCCAGCCGCGCCCGCAGGCCGCTGGCGCGCTGGGTGCGCTGCGCCACGGCCTGGGCCAGCAGGCCCGGCTGCGCCGCCGCCAGCGTGAAGGCCTGGCGCGCGCGCGTGATGCCGGTGTAGACCAGCTCGCGCCCCAGCGCGGCGCCCGCGCGCGGCGGCAGCACGAGCACGGCGTGCTCGAACTCCGAGCCCTGGCTCTTGTGCACCGTCATGGCGAATGCGGTCTCCACATGCGCCAGCCGCGCCACGCCGACCGAGCGCAGCTGCAGTCCGTCGGCGAAGTAGACGCGTAGGCCGCCGCCCGGTGCGGGCAGCGCGATGCCGATGTCGCCGTTGAACACGCCCAGCGCCGCATCGTTGCGCGTGACCATGACCGGCCGCCCCGCGTACCACTCGCCGCGCGCGCCCAGCAGGCCCGCGCCGCGCAGCGCGGCCTCGACCGCCTGGTTGAGCCCGGCGGCGCCCCAGGCGCCCTCGCGCACCGCGCACAGCAGGCGGAAGCGCTCGAACGCGGCAAGCACGCCCAGCGCCCAGTCGGCATGCTCCTGCGCACCCTCGGCGCCCCGCGCCAGATGGGCAAGGTAGTCGCGGTAGCAGGCCTGCGCGCCGGGCCGGCCGTGCAGCGCCAGGTGCACCACGGCGTCGGGCGCCACCCCTTCCAGGGCCTGCAGCGACTGGCTCGCATCGTCCGCGAACGCGCGGCGCGCTCCGGCCGCATCGCCCCGGTTCACCGCCAGCGCAAGCTGGCCGATGGGACCGCCGAAACGCCGGCTCTCGCGCAGCATCACCGTGTGCTGGGCCAGCGCGGGCGCCGCGCCGCTGGTGTCAAGATACTCCGGCGGCAGCACTTCGCCAGCCGCCGCGCGCGCGAAGCGCGCCGTCTCCGCGCCATAGCAGCCGGCCTCCGCGTCGCGGCACAGGTCGCCGAGCACGGCACCGGCCTCGACTGAGGCGAGCTGGTCCTTGTCGCCCAGGAAGACCACGCGCGCTCCGGGGGGCAGCGCGTCGAGCAGCGCGGCCATCATCTCCAGGTGCACCATGGAGGCCTCGTCCACGATCAGCACGTCCACGTCCAGCGGGTGCGCGGCATCGTGGCGGAAGGCGCGCGTGTCCGGCCGCGCGCCCAGCAGCGCGTGCAGGGTGCGCGCCGCGCCCATGCGCTGGGTGAAGGCATGCAAATCCAGGTCCGCGCCCACGCGCTGTTGCAGGCCTTCGAGCGCGGCGTCGATCGATTGCTTGAGCCGCGCAGCCGCCTTGCCCGTGGGCGCGGCCAGTGCCACGCGCAAGCGCTCGGGCTGCGGGTCCATGGCCACCAGCAGGGCCAGCAGGCGCGCGGCGGTGTAGGTTTTGCCGGTGCCCGGCCCGCCGGTGATGACGGCCAGGCGCGAGCGCAGCGCCACGGCGCAAGCCAGCTTCTGCCAGTCCACGCCGCGCGCCGACGGCGCCGTACCGGCGGCCGGTGCGAACAGCCGGTCGAGCCACTGGCGCACCAGGGCTTCGTCCACGGGCAACGGCGCGGCCGTGCGCTCGGCCAGCGCATGCGCCACATGGGTTTCATAGCCCCAGTAGCGGCGCAGGTAGAGCAGCGGTGCCTGCGGGCTGCCACCCAGCACCAGCGGCTGACCGCTGTCGGCTTCCTGCGCGGCATGGCGCACCACGGGGCTGGCCTCCAACGCGGCCAGCCAGTCCGGCAGCCCGCGCGGCAGCGTGGCCCAGAAATCCTGCAAGGCGCCTTGCGCATCCTGCGGCCAACCCAGCACAGCACCAGGCTCGCGCACCAGCGGAGCCAGCGGCAGGCAGGTGTGGCCACGCCCCTCCATGTGCGCCAGTAGGGCCGTGGCCACCAGCAGCGCGGGCGGCGCCTGCGCGTCGAGCTCAGCCACGAAATCGGCCAACGCGCTGTCGAGCCGGCGCAGCCAGCCGGCCTCGCTCCATGCGCGCAGGGTATCGAGCGTCGTGTTCATGCGCCCTCCTCCGCACTCTCCAGCAAGGCGTCGAGCGCGTCGAGCAGCGCCAGCGGCGGCGCCACATGGCGCACGCCCCGTTCAGGGCCGTCGATGCCGCGCAGGAAGAAATACAGCGCGCCACCGAGGTGCCGCTCCGGCGCATAGGCCGCGCCGAGGCGCGCGCGCAGCAGCCGGTGCAGCGCCAGCAGGTACAGCGCGGCCTGCACGTCGTAGCGGTGCGCGGCCATGGCGGCGTCGAGCGCCTCCCGGGTGTAGGCCCCGCCGTGATCCCCCAGGTGGTTGGACTTGTAGTCGAGCACCCAATAGCGCCCACCATGCTCGAACACCAGGTCGGCGAAGCCCATGAGCATGCCGTGCAGTTCGCGTTCGGGCAGCCGGGGGCGCTCCAGGCCGCCCAGCAGGTGGGCGCGGCACAGCGCATCGACCTCGGCGGCGCGCAAGCGCTGTGCGGGCAGCCAGAACTCCATCTCGGGCAGCAGTGCACCCAGCGCGCACAGCGGCGCCCCCACACCATCCAGCGGCGTGGCGGCCACGGCGGTGAGCCACTGCACCACCTCGTCGGCGCGCTCGCCATGGCCCGCATGCTCGCAGCGGCGGCGCAGGCGCGCGGCCAGCGCGGAATCGTCCGCCAGCGCGAAACCCTCGCCCGCCAGCCATTCCAGCTGCTCATGCAGGAAGTTGCCGGCCAGAGCGCCACGCGGGAAGCGGTGCCAGGCCGGCACCGGCGCGGGTTCGGCGAACAGGTCGCCGGTACGGCCCGGGGGCAGATCAGGCACGGCCGGGCGCTCGGGCAGCGGCGTGGTGGCCGGCTCCGGCGCGGTATTTGGCCCGAGTTCGTCGTCCGCCGGACGCGGCGCCTGCGTGGGCGATAGCGGCACGGCCTCCTGCGCGGCCGGCCGCACCAGCTGCGAGAAGCTGCCGATACCCCAGCGCCGCTCGAACGTGGCGGCGTAGGCGGGCTGCTCCCGCAACGGGGCCGGCGCGTCGCGCGCCGCCAGCGGCGTGCGCGCCACTGCGTCCGGCAGGGCGCGCAGCACGATCTGGGGCTGGTCCTGCGCCAATGCCTGCAGGTGCGCGAGCCAGTCGCCGGCCTGCGTGGGCGCGGCACCGCCCATCAGGTAGCCGGCGGCGCTCCGGTGCGTGCGGCACTGCGCCGCATTGCCCACCTGCAGCGCGGCAAAGCCCAGCCACAGCGCATGGCGCGCGCGCGTGAGCGCCACGTAGAGCAGGCGCAGGTCTTCGCGCAGGCGCTCGCGCTCGGCCTGGGCCAGCACGGCATCGTCGAGCCGCAGGTGCAGGGCGCGCCGGCCCTGTTCGTCGGCCAGGTGCACATGGGCCGTGGTCCGGCGCGACACCTCGCGGAAGCTGTAGGCGAACGGCAGGCAGACCACCGGGTACTCCAGCCCCTTGCTCTTGTGCACGGTGACCACCTGCACGAGGTCGGCGTCGCTCTCCAGGCGCACGACTTGCTCGTCACCGCCGTCGCCGCCCTCGTCCCTCTGGGTCTGCAGCCAGCGGATCAGCGCGTGCTCGCCGTCGAGCTGCGCGCTGGCACCTTGCAGCAGCTCGGCCAGGTGCAGGACATTGGTGAGACGCCGCTCGCCGCCGGCCTCGCCGAGCCAGCGCGCGGGCAGGTCGAACAGGTGCAGGGTCTGGCGCAGCATGGTCAGCACGCCCTGGGTCTGCCAGATGGCGTGGAGCTGGCGCAGTTGCAGGCTGCGCGCGTCGAAGGCCTCGTCGCTGGCGGCCAGCCAGGCCAGCTCGTCGAGCGACAGCCCCAGGGTGCGCGTGGCCAGGCCGGCGCGCGCCTTGCGCACATCGAGCGGGTCGGCCACGGCGTGCAGCCAGTAGAGCAGATCGCGCGCCTCGTCGCTGGCGAACACCGAATCCTTGTCCGACAGGTAGACCGAGGCCACGCCCCGCCGCCGCAGTTCGCGCCGCACGGCCTCGGACTCCTTGCGGTCGCGCACCAGCACGGCGATGTCGGCCGGGCGCAGGCGCGCGAAGGACGGGTCCGGCCGCGCGAAGCCGGCCTGGCCGTCGTTCAGCCAGGCGACGATCTGCTCCGCGCACAGCGCGGCGAAGCGCTGGCGGTGCCCGGGCGCGCCGCGCAAGGCCAGGTCGTGGTGGATGGACAGCGCGGGCACCGGGCCCGCGGCCGTCTGAAACTGCTCGGCACGGCCGCGCGCGCCCACGGCGACGAAGGGCAGCGGGTTGTCCGGCGCGGCGTCGCCGCGGAACTGGAAAGCGCCCTCGCCCGCGCGCGCCTCGGCGCGCTCGAAGCAGTGGTTCACGGCCGCCACCAGCGCGGTGGTGGAACGGTGGTTGGTGCCCAGCACATGGTGGCGCCCGGCGGTGGCGCGGCGCGCGGCCAGGTAGCTGTGGATGTCGGCGCCCCGGAAGCCGTAGATCGACTGCTTGGGGTCGCCGATGAGCAGCAGCGCGGTCTGCGGGTCGTTGTCGGCCACCCGGTAGAGCCGGTCAAAGATCCGGTACTGCAGCGGCGAGGTGTCCTGGAACTCGTCGATCAGCGCCACCGGGGTCTGCGCCGTGATGCGCGCGCGCAGGCGCTCGCCGCTCGGCCCCGCGAGCGCCTGGTCCAGCCGCTGCAGCATGTCGGCGAAGCCGAAGGTGCCGGCCTGGCGCTTGAGCTGGGCAGTGCGCGCCTGCACGCACGCGGCGGCATGCAGGCGCAGGGCCGTCGCGGCATCGGGCAGAGCTTCTTGCGCGGCCTGCAACGTGGCCAGCGCCGCAAAGTGCGCGGGCAGGGAGGCGGGAAGCGCACCGTCCTTGCGGGCATCGCGCAGGCCCTCGGGGTCCAGGCGGTTCCAGGCCGCCGGGGTCCATTCCAGCAGGTCGGGCTCGGGGTTGCCGGCCCAGGCGGCGAGCTGGTCAAGCCACTTGGTGTAGTTCGCGGGTTTGAGCTTGGTGCCGTTCCAGTCGGCCTTGCAGCGGGCCATCTGGTCGTCGAGCCAGTGCTGCATCTCGCGCGCGCGCCCGGTCCACCCGGCCTTGAGCGCGGCGATGGCATCGCGCCGCGCCTGCCGCTGGTGCTGCACGCAGTCGGCCAGGCTGCCCTGGCCCGCGCCCTCGGGCAGGTCCTGCGCCGCCAGGCCCCGCATGTCGGCGACCAGCGCGTCCACGCCGTTCCAGACACCGAGCACCGCGTCGAGCACCTCGCCCGTGAGCGGGTAACACTGCTGGCGCCAGTAGTCCTGCGCGGCCTGCGTCTGCACGGCACGCTCGTCGGCGGCGAGTTCCTCGTCGAACAGGCTGCCGCTGTCGAAGGCGTGCTCGCGCAGCATGCGCTGGCACCAGGCGTCGATGGTGTGCACGGCCGCGTCGTCCATGCCCTCGGCGGCCAGTGCCAGGCGCCAGGCGGCCTGGGCGCGTTCGGCGCCCTCGGGGTAGTCCGCCAGAAGCCGCTCCAGGAAAGCGTCGTGCGCTGGCACGGGCGCCTCGCCCCGGAAGCAGCGCGCGGCCTCGATCAGGCGCGCGCGGATGCGGTCGGACAGCTCGCGCGTGGCGGCGCGCGTGAAGGTCATCACCAGGATTTCGTCCGGACGCAGCGCGCGCGCGAAGCCCTGCGCCCCGCCGTGGCCCAGCACCAGGCGCAGGTAGAGCGCGGCGATGGTCCAGGTCTTGCCCGTGCCAGCGCTGGCCTCGATGAGCTGGCTGCCGTGCAACGGGAAGGTGATGGGATCGAGCGTGGCGGGATTCATGCGCGCTCCTCCACGGCGGGCTCGGGGTGCGGCTCGGCGCGCACCTCCCGCGCGGCCCAGTCGGCCAGCGGCGCGCAGACGGCCTGCGCCAGCGCCTCGAAGCGGCCGTCCTCGGTCAGGGCCTCGAAGTCGGGGTAGAAGCGCGCCAGGCCGGGGTCGGCCGCTTCGCCGTCCAGTTGCCAGCCGCCCTCGTAGGCGCTGGCGGCATCGTTGCCGGACACCCAGGCCAACCCGGTGCGCGGCGCCAGGGGCAGCGGGCCCTGCATGCCCTCGCGCCACACGCGCAGCAGTCCGCCCAGCGTGGCACGGGCCTCGTCCGCCGCCAGCGGCGGGAAGTGCAGCGTGGCATCGCGTCCCACGAGCAGGCCGCGCACGGCACGGCCGCTGGCCGCCGCAGCGAGGCTGCGCAGCCAGGGCACGAGCAGCGCGTCGGCGCGCGGCAGGCCCTTGCGCGCGTCCTGCAGCAGGCGCGAGGGCGTGCAGTCGATCCAGACCGGCAGTCCGTCGCCGCCCTGGCGCAGGTGCTCCAGCCAGTCTTCGAGCAGCGCCGCGCCGGCTTCGAATAAATTTTGATCAAAAATGGCCATGGCGCCCGTATGAACTGCGCTATAAGCTACTGTTTCGATAGCATTTCCCTGTCCCGCCACCCCGCAGCGCAGCGGCAGGCGCTCGGCGGCGGCAGGGTGCTGCGCCTGGGCCTGCCGCCAGGCCTGCAGCAGGGGCAGCAACTGCCCGGCCAGCCGCGCCTGGGCACGTTCGCCCAGACCGCCCAGCGGCAGACGTCCGGCGCGGTGCAGGCGTTGCAGGCGCTCCAGCAGCAGGGGTTCCACGGCGCTCTCGGCGTGTTCCTGCAGGTCGGCCTGCACACCATCGAGCAATTCGCGCAGCAGGCCGTATTCGTCCAGCCCGGCGAGGCCGAAGGATTCGTGGTCTTCGCCCTCCTCCTCGCCCGGATCGAACACCACGCCCAGGCGCTCGCGCAGGAAGGCCTTGGCCGGGTTGCGCAGGAAGGCCGCGAGCTGCGCCACGGTGAGCGGCACGCGCGGGTCGGGCACGAAGGCGGGCACGGGCGGCACGGCCTGCGGCGCATCGCCACCGCCATGCGCGGCGCGCCACTCGCGCGCGTGGGTGAAGAGCCGCGCGTCACCCTCGAAGTAGCGCCGGCTGAAGGGCTGCAGCGGGTGCTCGGTGGTGCGCTGGGCCAGCACCTCGCCGCTCCAGCCCGCATCCAGGTAGTCGCGCAGCTGCGACACCAGCACCGAGGGCGGCTGCGCGCTGTTGTCGCGCACGCTGCGGCCGGTCCAGCTCACGTAGAGCACGCGCCGCGCGGCCAGCAGGGCTTCGAGCATGAGCTGGCGGTCGTCGCTCTGGCGCGAGCGGTCGCCGGGGCGCGCCTGTCCGGCCAGGGCCATGAGATCGAAGTCGCTGCGCGGCGCGCGGCGCGGGTAGTCGCCGTCGTTCATGCCAAGCAGGCAGACCACCTCGAACGGGATCGCGCGCATGGGCATGAGGGTGCAGAAGGTGACGCCGCCGGCGCGGAAGCGCTGGCGCGGCGCGGGTTCCTCCAGCGCCTCCAGCCAGGCCTCGCGCGCCACGGACAGCGGCACCTCGCCCGCAAAACCGGCCTGCGCGCAGGCCTCCTGCCAGGTGGTGAGCGCGGCGTCGAGCGCCTGCAGCACCTGGCGGTCGGTCTCGTCGGCGGGCCGGGCGATGCCCGCGAGCAGCGCGCGCGCGCGCACGGCCCAACCCTCGGGCGTGGCCGGCGTGGCCGAGGCCAGCCACCAGTGTTCGAGCTGACCGAGCAGGCCCGCCAGCGCGCCCGCGAGCCCGGCATCGAGCCCGCCGACCTCGCCATGGGGCTCGATGCCGGCGAAGGCGGCATCCCCGCCCGCATAACCCAGCAGCATGCGGCGCAGGCCGAAGGCGGCGGTGTTCTGGTCGCCGCAAGCGTCCAGGCCCAGGTCCGCGCGCTGCGCCACGTTCAGGCCCCAGCGGATGCCGGCGCCGGCCATCCAGCGCGCCAGCAGCTCGCGGGCCTCGGGCGCGACGCCGAAGCGCACCGCGATGGCGGGCACGTCGAGCAGGTCGCGCAGCTCGCTCAGGGTGCAGCGCTGCTGCGGCAGGCGCAGCAGCCATTCGAGCGCGGCCACCAGCGGGTGGCTGGCGCGCGCGCTCAGGTCGGCGATGTCGAACGGAATGTGGCGCGCGTCGCCGCGCGGGTACTGGCCGAACACGGCGCGGATGGCGGGCGCCACGGCGTCGATGTCGGGCGCCATGACGACGATGTCGCGCGGGCGCAGCGGCGCGCCGCCCGGGGGCTGGGCCAGCAACTGCAGCAGCTGGTCGTGCAGCACCTCGACCTCGCGCAGCGGGCTGTGCGCGATGTGGAAGACGATGGAACGGTCCCGAGGGTCGGCCGCGCGCCGGTCGTGCTCGGCCAGCGGCACCAGGTCGCGGATGCGGTTCTGCACCTGCGCCAGCAGTGGCGCATCCGGGGCCTCGTCCTCGTCGAACAGGTCCACGCGCGGCGCGGCGAAGCGCGCCATGGCCTGCCGGGCGTCGTCGAAGGCGTCGAGCTGGCGCACGAAGTCGCGCCCCTGGCGGCCCCAGGCCGCCAGCAGCGGGTGCGCATGCAGGTGCATCTGCTCCAGCGGCAGCGCGGCCAGGTCCAGCCCTCCGCGCAGCGGATGGCGGCGGCGCGCCAGGCGCAGCAGCTCGCGCCCGTCCATGATGTCGGCCCAGTGGAAGCGGCAGGGGTTGGGAATGGCGAGCAGCACCTGGCTGTGGCCCGAGAGCGCGGCCAGCAGCTCCAGCACCGGCAAGGGCACATGCGCCATGCCGAACAGCACGATGCGCCGCGCCACCGGGCGGGCGGGCGCACCGCCCGCCTGCAGGGCGTCGAGCGCGCGCTGGTGGATGGCGGGGCGGATGGCGGCGCGCTCGCGCTCGTCCAGCGTGGCCAGCACGGCGCGCCACAGCAGGGGTTGCCAGCGCTGGTCGGGCGGCACGTCCAGGTCGGGGCGGCCAGGGGCGGCCAGCCGGTCGCGGCCCAGGGCCCAGTCGCCCAGCCAGTCGGGACGGTAGACCTGGTACTGGTCGAACAGGTCGGCCAGGCGCGTGCACAGTTGCAGCAGGCGATCGGGGTCGCCGGGCCGCAGGAAGCCGGCCACGGGCTCGAAGCCGGGCTCGTCCAGCAAGCCGGACAGCAGGCGCAGCAGACGCCAGGTGAGCGGCGTCTTGTCCACCGGCGACTGGGTCGGCACCTGGGCGCGGCCCAGCACCTGACGGTAGGTGCGCCAGAGGAAGCGCGAGGGCAGCTCCACGCGCGTGGCCGCGCAGATGCCGCCCTGCTCCGCCAGCGCCATCTTGAACCATTCGGCCATGCCATTGCTCTGCACCAGCACCACGTCCTCCTCCAGCGGCGCCAGCGGATGGCGGCGCAGCCACGCGGCCACGGCATCGGCCAGGCGCTCGGTGCGGTTGCTGTGCAGAGCGAGCAAGCCGGTTTGCAGGGCGGGGGCAGGGTCCAGGGGGTCGGTCATTGCAACAGTGAGGCACTTACCAGGCGACTGTATGGCATCTCGGCAATGCCACGGCGCATCCGATGCGCGACGCATTTCCAGGACAGCTTCATGGGTGCAATTTCCTGCCGCTGGCTAAAGCAGCTCGCGTGGCACGTGCATCCGGAAGGCAGTTGCGGCGCCTTTACGGTGCCGTATCGTCTACCGATACTCAGGGCATCGACAAAAAAAAACGCCCACTTTTTAGTGGGCGTTTTCAGCGGTTACCGCAATTTTGGTTGCGCGAGAAGGATTTGAACTGGGTTATGAGCCGAAGAAAACCATTGCATACCTGCAATGGTTTTGGATGTTGGCATCAGGTGTAAAACGATAAAAAACAATGTGAATCAACACCTTAACTCGTGACGCCCTCCATCACTTAAGCCCGACAGAACTCGCAGCTGTCACAGGAGCGCTCCAAAATCTTGCTCCGGCCCTCAACACTTTCCGACCATTGGGCTTCAGTGATATGGGAACGCTACCCCTGTGGGAACAGGACGATGATGGCTTGAAAGCTGGCACTCCCCAGCTCATCGTGCGCGGCAGCCACGTCAATCAATTACCAAGCCGCCCTACGGGCCCCACACCTGCCGAAAAGTGTCGTAGCATGCCGACTGTGTGACTTTTCCATGGATGAGTCGTTGGCAATCAAGGAGACATTCTTGCTGCTTTTCTCCCGGGGGCGGGGGAGCACGCCGAGCTGACGGAAAAATCAGCCGTTCACCAGTGTGAGAACACGTTCCAACGCTGGTTTATTCACGCCCTCACTAGCTTGGGCCACCGCGTCACCGCGGTTAATTATTTGGCACGTCACCCGTGCCATTGTCATGACTCGCTGGCCTCTAGGTCATCGCGAGTAAGCCTTTCTTCTAGGCACTTCAACGTCCTTCGTGGCGACGCGCTGCACGCCCTCGGCGCTCTTCCCCCTTTGATGCGGTTCTGGTCCCGCAGTGCATTCCATTGACCAATCAATCAAACCTGACTGCCCGGGCGTGGGTGCGTCGTATTTCGTCCGCAACTTTTTTGAGGAGAAGGCCCCATGGCTACTCTAATTTGTTCCGAGCTGGAGCCGGTGGCTCGACTGCGATCGGCTATCCCCGAATCCAGCCAGGAAATGCTCGAACTACTTCTCGGCATGTTGCCGCAGCCTGCGGATCAACCTGCACCCGCAACCGTGATTACTACCTTGGCCAAGTGCCTAGTGGAATATGCAGAGAGCATCAATAATGCACGTCCATTTTTTTTGGAATGGGTCGGTGCCGCGCAATTGATTTGCCACTGCGCCTCAACCCACATCGAGGTCGTTCAGGGCTTGTTGCCGGCCGTTCCGTTGGCAGGTCGGCTTTCCGAATATCCGGCATTGGCCTTGCTGTTTGCTCTCAAAGACGAACACCTGCCGCTCAGGGTCGCGCTCGGCGCCGAAGCTGCCCGTTGTCTGCTGGAAAAAAATCAACTGAAACAGGATTACTGCGTCGCATTGCGTCGCGACACGGTCAAGTATGGGCGCCCTCAGCCCGGCGAAGATCGCATGCTCGACGACTTAGTTGATTTGGGTTTCGGGCGCGGTTGGCTGGTGCGATTCCAAAAAGTTGATGCGCAGGTGCGCCGCCGTGTGGAACTGGACGAGCTTGGACCGCGCCGCCCACTTCATGCACGCCCGCATCACGTACTTGACCTGCTTGCCAGACTTCGCTGGCGCATCGACTACCCGAGCCCGAAACACCGTCAAGCAGCGATCGACGACAGCCATCTACCTGTGGCCCAATTCCGGCGTGTCGCGACACTGCTTCGTATGCGAGTCGAAGCTGGCGAAAGTGCGGCGGCAATTCAGTCTTTATGCCTGTTCATGAACTTGCCTCCGCGCCTGTTATTGAGCTTGCCGCTGGTGACAACGTACCGCCCTCTGAACATGCTCGGGATCTGCGCCGCAACCGGGTGCCTGAAACTCAACCTGCGCGCATTGTTTCCCAATCGAGCGCGTCCTTCCGACGCAACAGCCAGCCTTTTCCACTTCAGCGGCGACACCATTGTTGTGCCCTTGCCCATATTTCTAGTGCAGGAAATCCAGCGACGCAGCCAAACCTATCCACATGCGGTTCTGCTCGGAGACTTGGTGGACTGGGTCCAGGTGAGCCCGCGAGATTCACTGATTCCCAATGAGTCCTGCAAGCTCCAGGCGTCCCTGGCCCGTGCCGGAAAATCCACAGGCGCCATCTCACTGGCCCTGGGCAACGACCGGCTCCTGTCTGCTTGCATCTGCGCGGATTTTTCTCTGATTGGCTCGGCACGCATGTATTACTCGCGGCTCACCGGCCGCGAAATTCACACTGGCTGCTCGAGGCTCTATGCTGGCATTGGTTGGGGCACGCCAGGCATGGATGCGGAGCACTTACCATGTGTCGGCTCACGCGCCATGCTACGCCTCGATGGTGCCCAGCATCTGTTTGCAACGCTGGCTGGCGCAGTCATCTCATGTCCGCCAGGACGCAATGCACATATAGACCGTCTGCTGAATCACCACGCTCACTTCGTACGCTACAGCGTCGCACTGATCAGCTTCTGCGCTGGCCTGCGAGAGGTCCAGTGCTATCGCCTGCTGGCAGCGGATCTGCTGCATGGTCAAGATCAAGTTGTGGTTCACGACAAACAGGGTGGAGATCCGCTGATGGCCCAGCCCGCCCTGCTGAACTCGCTGATCAAAGAGCAAATTCGCCTTTATGCAGCACACGCCAGGGCTCTGGTGCAACGTCTGCAGCGACTAGATGACCGCCACGGACTCTTGCTCGCACAGAGGCTGCGTGCCTCCCTGGACGGTGAAGGCCCTCTCTTTCTGACGGTCAGCTCCGGCGGAACTGTCCACGCGGCAGGCGCACATTTCACTTGGCGTGAAGTGCAAGAGTCCGTCAGGGTGCCACCCAATGTCGGCCGGCATTTCTGGCAAAACGTACTTCGCGAGCGCGGGCTGAGTTCAAGGGACATCGATGGCTTCATGCGCCATCGTGTCGTGGGCTTGGAAAGGAACACCAATTCCCAGGTCAGCGTCCCCCGTCATTCCTTTGATCGCATTGAGGCGATCCAGTTGGCGGTCTTGAGAGAACTCGGTATCCAAGCCCTGCCGGGGCTGCGCAAGGAGTGATGATGAATCACAAAAAAAGGCCCAATCGTTCATCCCTCAAGCATTCACTTTTCACCCCCGATCCAAGCCGTCGGATGCATTTCCTGCACCCCAAGAATCTCGGCACCAGCATCCAGCAGTTTGAGGAGTTTCAGCACTGGTTGACATCCGCCGGCGTGCAAAATTTGAGACCGTCAAGCCTGACACTGGCATGCCTGATTGCCTTTGATGGAATCGCCACCGACACAGAACTGAAAGCCGCGTACTCCTCTTGCCCTCAAGTCAGCAGATGCGAGACAGCAGTGCGGTTGGACTGGAAAATTGGCTCCCGCCTTGATGCTCGCCACCTGAGCGTCTGGACAACCCTGGCGCTGGCCCGAGTGAAGGAGTGGGAACCATATGACCTGGTTTGCAAACATCTCGTAGACACGCTGTGCGCCCGCACTTTCAAGATCAGCATCGCCTCAACCGCTGACTCAGTCTGGGAACACCTCCTCAAAACCGCCATGGGTTGGTTGCAAATCCACCTGCCACCAGTTCTGTACGGCCACGTAAGCGGTGCAGCAGCCTTGAGCGCTATGCCGCGCAGCGCGCTGGCACGGGCGCAAACAGGGCAGGCGCTGTTACCCGAAGCAGCAGATCCGGTGCCACAGGGCACGCTCTCACACCCAGTGTACGAACGTGCCTTTGAAACCGCCCTCCTTGGGCGTCCTGCCTCGATTCGCAGCGGCGCCACTTTCATTCGCCAACTTCTTGCGGCACTGCGTCCCCCCACCCAAGGATTGAATGCCAGCAAGCGTGAAGAGATCCTGCGTCGGCTGCTCTCACTGGCAACCGGCCTGGACGCTGCCGATGAAGCATGCGCCATCCTGTATGCATTTGCACTGGATCTCGTTGAGAACGGCACCAAGCGCAAGAAGAGTCTGGCGCCCACTACCCCGTCAGATTATTTGAACGCATTGGCTGATGATTTTCATGTGGCACTCGATGGCGTTCGGCTGTATGGAATCGACGAGACCGCGTACACAGGAGTCTTTCACAAATTATTGAATAGCGGCTCTACGATGGGTTCCGCCCGGATCGCAGCGCTGAAGGCACTTCACCAATTTCTGCGCGCCTGGTGGCAAGTGCCGCCACTACCCACCGACCTGCTCCAGGTCGAGGTGGAAACCAACGTTCGTGCCAATCTGATCTGGCCGCACGAAGAAGAGCGGCTACGGGAATGGCTAGCCAGAGATGCTCAAGCAGACCGCTTCGTCGCGCAGTTGGGTGCAGCTCTGGAAATTGTCGGCAATGCGCCTGTGCGGATCGGTGAACTCTTGGTGCTGCGCATCGGAAATGTTCTCGATGAGGGAGACCATCTGGTGGTAGAAATCGCACGCGAGCTGCGTGACGGCCGAGAGAAGTCACATGAGGGCAGGCGCCGCGTGATGGTCTGCGACACCACTGCGATGGCGATCGTAAGGAATTGGCTCGCGCGACGCGCAGCGGAACTTGCCATCGATCAAGACTATCTCTTTGGGCAACCAGATCGGCCAACGGAATTGGCGCACGCCGGCAGGATGTATTTCTGGCTAAACCGCCTATTGAAGACAGTCACTGGTGATGAGAACATCAGTCTTCATTCATTCCGCCATACTCATGCCAGCCAAAGCCTGGCGGCGATGCTTCTTCAAGACAATGACGAGGAGGTCAATCCGCTAGATCGGCTGGCCAACGAGATGGGGCACGTTGGTGGGCACGTGACTGCTGTGCATTACTGCCACATCTATGAGACTGGCCTCAGGCATGCCATCGACGTGGCGCTTGCGCGCCTGCATTTGGATTACGCTGGGACATCGGCCTGGACGGAGCTGGTACCCGAAACGCTTCGCCAGCGTGCGAGCCGCGCAACCAAGCACGGTGGATCTGCTGCGGAAATGCTGCGAATGTCACTGAGCGACGCAGCCCAGCGCGTTCCTCTGCAGCCGATCAGCGAAGCAATCGCCATGGCGATACCCGTGAGTCCACTGCCATCGACGCAACCGCGTGCGCTTACCTACAGTCAAGTTGTAAGAGTGCTTCGTGAAACTGCAGCGGGGCTCTCAACAAAGCAAGTTTCGTTACGCCATGGAGTGCCAGAGTCGCAGGTTGTTTTGATTGTGGAAGCAGTGGGCGATTTTGCCGAGCGCCACGTCAGAACATCCTCGTCGATGCTCGATGCCCTCAGCCACGGCGTGCAAGCGCTGCGGGATTCTTCCGGCCGTCTGCTGGGAGTGCGAGCGGACTTTGACAGGCTGTCGCAGCGACGCTGGCGTCAACTGACGGAGGCAATTGAAAAGGTCGAGTTGCTGCGCCTGCGAAGAGCAGCCGACTACTGGGATCGTGCCGCCCACGACCGCCATCTGGCCGTGCGCTCTGGATCGGGGTGGGACAGCTTCATCTGGGTGCTCGCTGACTCCGGCATTAACCGCAGCCTAATGTCGATTCATTGGTCGTCCAGCGAAGCGAGGCTCGATGAAATTCTTGAAGCGCTCGCGCGCGCCCAAGTCTCCGTGCGATACCGGCTGGGTACTTCGCTTTCACAGGTACGCCGCACCCATCGCCATGGCCGCCCTCCTCTGTGGCTCGTGATCAGTTCGGACGCCGCAATGGGCAATGCGAACGGCAGTGCGCACTCAATCACCGGGCTGCACGGCGCCTTCCTGGCCGCGTGGGTTTGGCTACACGTCGCCCATCCCCAACGGAGCGCACATCAATGAACCCTTTGATCACGATAAAAGTAATGGAGTTGGAGATCCGTGGGTTGCCCGAAGTCTTTGAAGAGAGGGAGTTGCGGCACCGAGCACAAGCCGTGGTTTCGGACCTTACCAGGCTACTTGAAGTGGAAAGATTGCTGCAATTCACGACACTAACGTACCGCTATCGTCTGCGCAGCGACGAGACTGGATCACCATCCATCGTTCTGGTACTTGAACTCACACAACGACCTCAGCGACTGTTGAACTTTCAAGGTGACGACACCACCCCAGGCAATTTGGAGAGAAACCTGCTCGAAGACAGGCAACGCCTGAGGCATGCATGCGAGGAACTTCCGGTCCAAAATTCCCACGCAACCATTGCGCTTGCGCAGCGGCTGCATGCGGCATTTCTGGAGTGGCCAGATGAGGCACTCGCGCACGACACGGAAAGGCAACTGACCGCGCTGATCAGTTCACGCCACCGACGATGGTGCGGGCACCTTTCAGAAGGTCATCCTTGGCAAATGGAACTCCCCGCTCTTCCACGCTATGAATGGGTTGGTACCCCAATCCGCATCCGCACCCAGCTGTTACGCGAACAACGGGGATTTACGTTGAAGCTGTTGCAACGCGCACAATTGCCGGCGTCTTTGCATTCAGTCAAACGCCTTCGCATGCACGAGCGGCCCCCAACGCTTGAGGACGCTACCGCACTGGACAGAGCCGAGTACACAGGCACTCCGATAGAACTGATTGTGCGCATAGGAAGCGTGATCGGCAGTGACGACTTCAGCGTGGCAGACTTCGTGCGAATTGCCTAGACGCTCTTGGCAATACAAGCTCTGCGCAATCGCACTGCCCGGCAGCGGTCGGGAGCGCCTATCCAGTCCTATACTGAAACTGCCTTTATGGAGATTTCCAATGGATGCCGTTCTTGTCTATGGGGTCCTTGTCACACTGTTCATCTTGATCTGCATCCCGCTCATCAAGATGACGAATGATTCCACGGAGCTCCACAAGCAATGGCTAGAACGACAGCGCCAGGACGTGGTGTAGTCGGCATCGCCCTCCAACCATGGGCCTAAGCTGAACGCCTTCAGGCTCAACTGGATTTCCCGGTCCGTCTGACGCATGCCCCGCTTATCCTGGCCTGACCTACTCGAGGCCTGCACAGCCCGTTCGGGCGCCTACCACGCAGCGTAGCGTCTGTTGATAAGCGGACGAGTGATCACAGTGTGTGAGCGAGGATCTCGTGTGTGCTCCGCTATTAGCGGTGCACCCAAGAAATTCATGGATGGCCTTGCACTACGCCTCTGTCAGTTGCAAGATCACCGCGGACAGAGGCAACCCAGCTTGTCAGTCCTCATACCAAGATCCCAATGAAAAAGATCATCGCTCTGGATGCAGATGGTGTGCTCCTCGACTACGGCACGGCGTATGGACGTGCATGGGCCCGGTTTTCAGGAAGCGATCCTGTTGAGCGTGACCCGCAGGCCTATTGGCCCATTGAGCGCTGGGCGGTTCCGAGGCTGTCCGGACGGGATCTGGAGGATTTCCGCAGACAGTTCGACCAGGATTTCTGGAATTCCATTCCTGCCATGCCAGGCGCACTGCAGGCATGCCAGCTTCTTGTGGAGAAGGGCCACGAATTGGTCTGTGTCACGGCGCTGGATGAGCAATTTGGTCAGGCGCGCCAGCGCAACCTTCAGTCCCTTGGATTTCCGATCGCACGAGTGATCACCACAAGCATGGAGGCGCTGCACGAAAGCCCGAAGGCACCCGTGCTGAGAGCATTGCAGCCTGTGGCCTTTGTCGACGATTTCGGGCCTTACTTCGACGGTGTGGACCCGGGGATCCATAAGGCCTTGGTGATACGAGATCCGAATGGAAGCCCGAACACCAACGAAGTATTGGAACGCGTGGACTCAAGCCATCATGATCTGCTTGGATTTGCCCGATGGTGGATTGAATGCTGATTGGCTGGCATCCAGCCTTGGCGATCGATGACTAAGATTTGCTCCGAGGACGATGGATCGCACGCCATACCCATACCAAAGGAGCAAAGTAGTTTCGAACTGACTGTTTGGCAACATTACAAATGTTCATGCTGCCAGCGTACCTTTGCCTACGTCGATCCGCAACAAAATCTCAACAGGCAAGGGAGCCCAACCTCTGGCCTCAGCCGCCCGCAGGTCGGAATCGCCCCGGGGTGATTCATGGATCATGTGTGGACCGCTAATAGTTTCCTAGCGCCCTGCCCTACGGCCCATTCCCAAGCAGCTTCGTCTGTGTGCACCGCTAATAGTTTTCGCGTGCCCCGCCCCTCTTCCTCCTGGCCGGGGGCATTGCTGTGTGTGCACCTCTAATAGTTGGCTCTCAATCAAGGTCACCCGCCTGCTTCCAGACGGCTGCGGGACCCCGTCGCGGTCCCAAACTATTAGCGTTTCACACATCACCAACTCTGTTGGCGCTTTACATAGTTGGTAGGCACTATCGACAAATGTCGCTAGAAATATAGATGCTTACTGAGAGTTTGCGGTTGCTATGTGTGCACCGCTAATAGTTGCCCTGGCAACCCTGCCTACTGCCCTTCCCCACGGCTTCTTGTTTCTTGTGTGCACCGCCCTAGCATTCATGCGGGGTTCCAGGCTATCAACGCTTGAGGGGTTCCAACAAAAGCCGTAAACACCCGAAATTGCCCGGATCCGCCAAATCACTGACCTTCAAACCAGCCGATAGCTCCCCTTCTTTCCCTCACGAACAGCCCCCGCCGCAATCACCCGCCGCATCGCCAGCCCCACGGAACCCAGCGGAATCCCGGCCCCTTGAGCGATGGTTGTTTGCGTGAAGGTCTTCCAACTACGCCGGTCCAGCACTTGCTGGAGATACGCCAGGACTTTCTTATCGTTGGCGCTCAGGCGCAGAGGCTGGCTTGCGGGCTCAGTGCTCGCCTGGGCAGCAGCCCTCTTCTTCGGCGCTTGTTTCTGGAGCGCTGGCTTCACGATCGCGTCTTCGGCAATTTCCGTGTCGGGAACCTGTGGGTGGGCACGAGTACTGGTGCGGTGACCAGAGAGCGCCACCAGCACAGGAGTTTCCGGGGCCACGAGTTCCATGGCGGATCCATACAGGGTCTTGAGCTGTTCTTCCATCGCCTGCAGCTCGTGCGCCATCCGTGCAATGGTGCGTAGCTGTCCATAGGCGCGGTCGGCATCGTTGCTGAAGGGTTCACTGGCCACGATGCCCACCACGCGGCTGGCGTTGTTCTGTACTTCCTGGGCAAATGCCTGGCGTGCTGCATACAGGCTTTCGCCTGCCTGTTGGAGAGATAGCAAGGTCTTCGGTGCAATGGACATGAAGGCTCCAGGTGGCGCATCTCCGCTGATGCAATAGCGGGACGCGAATTCCGTGAAAGATTCAAGTGTATGAGAGCACCGTCAGATGTGCTGTACGGGTGCCCGCTCGCCCTGCTCCTAGAATCAAATCGTCTGTCTGGATTCTCCAGCCAGAGAACTTCAACCCATTGACCTCACGGACCCACCATGGCCACTGCAAAGAAAGCTCCCGCTCCCGCCAAGAAGACCACGAAGCCGGCACCCGCCGCCAAGAAAGCCGCCGCGGCCAAGCCCGTGGCGGCCATCAAGCCCATCAAGACGGTTTTCAACAAGACCACCCTGGTGGCCCACTTGGTCGAGCAGTCCGGTGTCGAGCCCAAGGCTGCCAAGGCCGTGCTCGCCGCGCTGGAGTCGGCGATCCTGGGCTCCGTACACAAGAAGGGCTCGGGCGAGTTCACCCTGCCCGGCCTGATGAAGATCGGCCTGCAGCAAGTGGCCGCCAAGAAGAAGCGTTTTGGCAAGGACCCGTTCACCGGCGAAGAGCGCTGGTTCCCCGCCAAGCCTGCGTCGGTCAAGATCAAGACGCGCGCGCTGAAGAAGCTCAAGGACGCGACGCTCTGAGCCCTGTGCAACTTGGCGCTGCCCATGAGCAGCGCCAATTGCTCACTCCTGCGGTGTAGTGACAGCGCGGTTACCTCTCGTCATTCTCGCGATCAGGCATGTGCTTCCTCTGCCACTTTGAAGAGAAGTAGCCCAGGATCATGACGCCACTGAAAACCATGAGACCAATGAAGATGGGGTCGGAAAGTGCTTTCATGATGGGTCTTTGTAGCCTTGCGCCAGACTATGGTCAAGGCGGCCTTTCTTCCATGGAGCAGTTTCAAGCAGGCAGCACTATGGTTGCTCACTCCGATACAGACGGCGATTGGCTTCCTTCGCAAGCCATCATTGCCAAGGAGGAAGACACGGTCGTTGGCTCTCGACTTTGATCGCGCTGCCAGCTCGCTCTGTCATACACAAAGCCCGGGAATTGCTGTGACAACGTGGTTTTGCGCAAGATGAGGTTGCGGGCCAGGTGGGCCACTTCTGCGACCTCTTGCTGTTGATTTCCATGCAAACCTAACCCACTATTTCCATCTCGATCTGACCCACCATGTTGCGTGAACTCGATGCTCACGTTGTGGATAAGTTTTTGGTGCTCTTCTCCTTTTTGGCGGTTGGTGGTTGCTGTGCGGAACTATTCTTGAATCGGAAGCTGTCGTTGCCGGTTTCCAGAATATGGCAGTGATGCGTGAGCCGGTCCAGCAGTGCCGTGGTCATCTTCGCGTCCCCGAACACACTGGCCCATTCGCTAAAGCTCAGGTTGGTGGTGATCACGACGCTCGTGCGCTCGTACAGCTTGGACAGCAGGTGGAACAGCAAGGCTCCTCCAGAGGCACTGAATGGCAGGTAGCCCAGCTCATCCAGGATCACCAGATCGACATAGGCCAACCGGTGGGCCAACTGTCCGGGCTTGCCGCTGGCCTTCTCCTCTTCCAATGCATTGACGAGCTCCACTGTGGAGAAGAACCGTACCCTGCGGTGATGGTGCTCGATGGCTTGCACCCCAAGGGCCGTGGCGATGTGGGTCTTGCCCGTCCCCGGCCCACCCACCAGCACCACGTTGTTGGCGTACTCCAAGAATTCACAGCGGTGCAACTGACGCACCAGAGCTTCGTTGATCTCACTGTGGCTGAAGTCAAAGCCAGCCAGGTCCCGGTACGCCGGGAACCTGGCCACCTTCAATTGGTAGGCCACCGATCGCACCTCCCGCTCGGCGGTCTCAGCCTTGAGTAACTGGGACAGGATGGGCTGTGCTGCCTCGAAGGCCGGTGCACCTTGCTCGGCCAGTTCCGCAACTGCCTGGGCCATGCCGTGCATCTTGAGCTCGCGCAGCATGATCACGATGGAAGCGATGGCGGGGTCATGACGCATAGCGCACCTCCCTCAATTGGTCATAGCGAAGCACGTTGGCCTGGGGTTCCACAGACAACTTGAGGGCCTGGGGCGAGGTGACCGGTGCTGGAGCGGGCTTGCCATCCAGCAGCCGGTGCAGCACGTTTAGGATGTGGGTCTTGCTGGCAGCGCCTGACTCCAGGGCCAGTTCCACCGCCGAGAGCACGGCCTGTTCATCGTGGTGCAGCACCAGCGCCAGGACCTCCACCATCTCCCGGTCGCCGCCTGGCTGCTTCACGAGTGCGGCTTGCAGCCGCTTGAAGGCGGCTGGCAGTTCCAGGAACGGAGCACCATTGCGCAAAGCGCCGGGCTTGCGCTGCAGCACCGCCAGATAGTGTCGCCAGTCGTAGACGGTCTGGCCGGCACCGTGATGATTGCGCTCGATCAGGCGCTGGTGTTCACAGACGATCTGGCCTTCGGCCGCGACCACCAGGCGATCCGCGTAGACCCGCAGGCTCACAGGCCGATTGGCATACGGCGCTGGCACGCTGTAGCGGTTGCGCTCGAAGTGAATCAAGCAGGTGGGCGAGACGCGCTTGGTGTGCTCCACAAAGCCATCGAAGGGCCGGGGCACAGGCATCAAGGCTGCCCGCTCCTCGGCCCAGACGTCCGCGACGGTGCCAGCCAGCTTGCCATGCTCGATCTCGTGCCACAGCGCCACGCAGCGCTCCTCAAGCCAGGCATTGAGATCGGGCAGGCTTGGGAATGGCGGCACCACCTGCCACAGGCGATGGCGGGCATCGCGCACGTTCTTCTCCACCTGGCCCTTCTCCCAGCCCGAGGCCGGGTTGCAGAACTCGGCCTCGAACAGGAAGTGACTCACCATGGCCGCAAAGCGCGCATTGACGTCGCGCTCCTTGCCACGGCGCACCCGGTCTACAGCGGTGCGCATGTTGTCGTAGATGCCTCGGTGGGGCACACCGCCCAGCACGACGAACGCATGGTTGTGGGCATCGAACAGCATCTCGTGCGTCTGCAGGAGATAGGCGCGCAGGTAGAACGCCCGGCTGTGGCTGAGCTTGAAGTGCGCCACCTGCAGCTTGGTGCGCACTCCGCCAATGACCGCCCAGTCCTCGCTCCAGTCGAACTGGAAGGCCTCGCCTGGGCCGAAGGTCAGGGGCACGAAGGTGCCGCGACCGGTGGTCTGCTGGGCCACCAGGCGCTGCTCGTGCCAGAGGCGGGCGAAGGCGGCAACCCGGTTGTAGGAGCCGGTATAGCCCAGGGCCTGCAGATCGGCGTGCATCTGCTTGACGGTGCGCCGTTGCTTGCGGGATCGGCCAGCTTCCGTCTTGAGCCAGCCCGAGAGCTTCGATGCGAAGGGATCGAGCTTGGAAGGACTGACCCGCTTGGCGTAGTGCGGCTCGGCCGCGTCAGCACGCAGGTACTTGCGGATGGTGTTGCGCGAGAGGCCCGTGCGGCGGGCGATCTCGCGGATGGACAGCTGCTCGCGCAGGGCCCAGCGCCTGATGACACTCAGTGTTGCCACGTCTATCACTCCTGGTCTCCTGCTGCTTAACAAAGCAGCAGGCTAGGGTTAGTACGTGGATCAGTTTTAGATGGAAATCCTGGGGGTTAGTGGGTCACTTCTGGATGGAAATCAACATGCGAGCAACTGGAAGACCGTGCTCGGCGCGATCTTTCACCCCAAAAACAAGGTCTGTTCCTACAGCTTTCCAATTCCTCTAGACTCCAAGAACCCCGGTTCAGTTGGCAAGCTCCGTAGCGGCAGAATGATCTATGAATTCATTGAGATGGCGGAGAACGACATCGCCGCCATTGCCCACCGCTTCAAGTTCTTGATCAAATCGGACGTCAAGAACTTCTATCCCTCGCTGTACACGCACAGCATTCCCTGGGCACTGCATGGAAAAACCCTGATACGCAAGCCCGCCAATCGCACGAACTACTCGTTCGTGGGCAATCGACTAGACAAGCTTTTCCAGAACTCGAACGACGGGCGCACAAACGGACTACCAATCGGACCTGCTGTTTCTGATATCGCGGCAGAACTGGTAATGTCTGCTGTAGATCGGCAACTGTCAGCTTCCATTCCTACAGATGCGGTGGTAGTTCGATTCAAGGATGACTATAGGATACTGGTCCGCTCGGAGGCCGATGGGCGCACGATCATCAAGGCCCTCCAGGCAGCGCTCAAGGACTACCGCCTAGAACTGAACGACGAAAAGACCCAGTTCCATTGCCTCCCCGCCGGAATCTTCCGGGACTGGGTCTCGCAGTACCATGCTGCCAACCGAGCGCCCAAGGCGTACTACCCGTTTCGCCGCTTCAAGGAGACATACCTGTTGGTCGTCGCCATTGACCGGGCGAACCCGGGCTGCGGAGTCATTGACAGGTTCCTCGCAGACATTGTCACGAAGAAGTACCGCCTCAGGGTGAAGCTGGACAAACGAACTCTCCCAAAGGTGCTCAGTCTGTTGCTGATGTTGGGAGCGCTGCGCACCAAAGCGTTTCCCAAAGTACTTGCGACAATCGAGTCAATACTTCAGTCACCATTCGGCAAGAAGCACGTCGCAGAGATTGCGGAGCACCTTGCAGATCACCTGGCTCAGCTGTCGGTGCGCGAAGCCGAGAACCGTTACCTTATCGCTTGGATCTCGTACTTCCTACGTGCCAACAGCCTAACCGGCTACATCAAAGCGAAGTACAAGTACAAAGACCCGATCGTCCGCGCTACTTACACTAGTCGCTTTACGTTGTACAAGCATTGCAAGGACTTCCAAGTTTTCTTGCCGGTTAGGCAGGCGGCAAAGAGTACGCCCCTGCTGAAGCACTTAGACGTTTTCAAGCCGCAATGACGGTATCGAATCCCTCGCTCCGCTCAACCGGACCCGCTAAGGCAAGCACATCAAGGCCGACCTGAAGCATACGGTACATCATCTCAGTCCGGGCTTACGGTGCTCGTTTCCGGGGGCCGGTTAGCGCGAACGTTGAACGACTGCTTTCCACTTGGCCATCCGTCCGCTCCTAGCCGAAAGCTGCTCCACAGCAACGCCATTTCGCGTCAGCTCTGCCACCCCCACACAGCGCAGATCAACAGCCAAATCACCCTGCAGCGCTTACCCAAAAAGCGCTAACAGCTATTGATTTAATAGCTGCTAGCGCATTCCGTTGCCTCCACTGGCGACAACGCCAGGGCAACCCATCACGCCGCAGCGGTTTGCTCCGACACCCCCGCCGCCTCAAAGCTCGCCATCTCGCGCAGGATGGCGCAGGCCGATTGCAGCAGCGGCCAGGCCAGCGCGGCGCCGGAGCCTTCGCCCAGGCGCAGGCCCAGGTCCAGCAGCGGCTCAGCCTGCATTTGCGCCAGCATGAGCTGGTGGCCGCGCTCGCCCGAGCGGTGGGCGAACACGCAGCGTTGCAGCACATGGGGTTGCAGGCGGCTGGCCACGAGCACGGCGGCGCTGGTGATAAAGCCGTCCACCAGGATCACGCGGCGCTCTTGCGCGGCCTGCAGCACGGCGCCGACCATGGTGGCCACCTCGTAGCCGCCCAGGGCGGCCAGGGCATCGAGCGGCATGGTGGCGGCGGCGTTGGCGTCCAGCGCCTGTTGCAGCACGGCGCGCTTGCGCTCGATGCCCGCAGCGTCCAGCCCGGTGCCCGCGCCGGTGCAATCCTGCAGCGAAAGGCCGCACAGGCGCGCCAGCAGGAGCGAGGCCACCGAGGTGTTGGCGATGCCCATTTCGCCCAGGAGCAGCACGTTGCCGGGCAGTTCACGCACCAGCGCCATGCCGTGGTTCAGGGCCTGGGCGCACTGCGCGGCGCTCATGGCCGGGCCTTGGCTGGCGTCATTCGTTCCGGGGGCCACCTTGCGCAGCAGCAGGCGCGGCTGGCCGGGGGCGGCTTCGCGCGGGGCGATGTCGCGCGCCACGCCGCAATCCACCACGGTGAGCGCCAGGCCGTGCTGGCGCGCCAGCACGCTGACGGCGGCGCCACCGGCGAGGAAGTTTTCCACCATCTGCCAGGTCACGTCGCTGGGGAAAGCCGAGACGCCGCGCGCGGCCAGGCCGTGGTCGCCCGCGAAGACAACCATCTGCGGCTGCTCCAGCCGGGGTGATGCCGTGCCCTGGATCTGGCCCAGGCGCAGCGCAAGCTGCTCCAGGCGGCCCAACGAACCCAGGGGTTTGGTCTTGTGGTCCAGCTTGTGCTGCAGGGCCTGGGTGAGCTGCGGTTCGGCGATGTCGGCAATCAGGGGCAGGTGGGCATTCATGGCTTGTTCAATTTTCAATCGGGGTGGGGCGCGGCCCGCACACGCAGGCCCGCGCGATCAAGGGCGGTGCGCGCCGGGTCGGCGCGTGGTGGCGGGGTCAGGCGATGGCTTCGCGCCCGCGCTGGGCGGCGGCCTGGTCGCGCTGCAGGTGGGCGATGAGGGGCTGCTGGTCGTCGCGCTGGCCCCATTGGTCGAAGTACACGAGGTCTTCCATGGGCAGGCGCGGCAGCCAGCCGGCGGTTTCCAGCTCGGGCTTGGCGTGGAAGTGGCTCACGTAGCCCACGCACAGGTAGGCGATGGGGGTGATGCCCTTGGGAATGCCCAGCGCCTCTTGCAAGTCCGCCTGGTGGAAGATGCTGACCCAGCCCACGCCCAGCCCTTCGGCGCGTGCGGCGAGCCACAGGTTCTGCACGGCGCAAACGCTGCTGTACAGGTCCATGGTCTTCATGTGGGTGCGGCCCACCACCACCGGGCCGGTGCGCTCGCGGTCGCAGGTGATGCAGATGCCAACGGGCGACTCGATGATGCCTTCGAGCTTGAGCTTTTGGTAGGTGGCACGCCTGTCGCCCTCGAACATGCCAGCGGCCTCGGCATGGGCCTTGGCGAAGGCGTCGTGCAAGCGGCGCTTGGTGTCCTGCGAGCGCACCACGAGGAAGTTCCAGGGTTGCATGAAGCCCACCGAGGGCGCGTAGTGCGCAGCGGTGAGGATGCGGCTGAGCACCTCGTCGGGCACGGGCGTGGGCAGGAACTGCCCGCGCACGTCGCGGCGTGAAAAGATGGCGTGGTAGATGGCGTCGCGCGCTTCTTGCGTGAAGGCGTGCGCGCTGGGCGTGGCTTGCGCCACTGCGCTGGTATTCATGGCAGTCCCCTGTGCGTGAATAGTGGCAGCGCTGCCCGGCCTTGCAGCGCCAAAAATGGCTCAGGCCGGTCTTCTGGCTTGGAGTCGTCTGCCTTTGCACACCTTCCCGGCTGGGCAGCCAGTGGTATTTGTGCGCGGCATCGTCCTTACAGCGTTGGGCACGCGGCGGATTTGCACCGCCTTCCCGATTCTCCCGTTGCCATCATGGCATTGGGCACCTGAGGGGCGCGATGATAGCAGCCACCCACTGCGCAACGCTTACGCGATCAGCGCATCCAGCACACCCGGTGCGAAGTGCCGGGCCACGCCGTCGGCCAGGCCGTCGAACACCGTCTCCAGCGTGGGCGCCTGGGCGCCAAACAGGGCGTGCAGCACGGCGGCATCCTCGAACAGACCGTGCAGGTACACGCCCAGCACGTTGCCCGCCGGGTTCTGCCAGGCGATGCCCGGCATGACCTCGCGCGCCACGTCACCCTTGGCGGCCATGGCCGGGTGCTGGGCGGTCTGGCCGTGGTGGATTTCGTAGCCGCAGGCAGCCACGCCCGAGAGCGCCGCCCAGGCGCCCGCCACCGGGCCAAACTGCGCGGCCGTGCGCAGTACGGTCTTGGCGGGCTCGAACACGGTGACCAGCGGCAGCAGGCCCAGGCCGGGGCCGTTGCCGTCGATGCCCTCGGGGTCGATCAGCGCCTCGCCCAGCATTTGCAGGCCGCCGCACACACCCAGCACGGTGCCGCCCTGCCCCGCGTGCGCGGCGATGGCTTGGTCGAGCCCCTGCGCGCGCAGCCAGGCCAGGTCGGCGGCGGTGGCTTTCGACCCAGGCAGCACGATCCAGTCGCTGGGCCGCAGCCCCGCCACGTCGGCCGGGCTGCGCACCCATTGCAGACGCAGGCCGGGCACGTTCTTGAGCGGCTGGAATTCGTCAAGGTTGCTGATGCGCGGGTAGGCCACCACGGCCACGGTGGTGTGCACCGCGCCGGGCGTGGTGTGCGGTCGATTGAGCGGCGACGGGCCGCCCCTAGCCGCGAGGGCCCCCTCGGGGGGCAGCGAGGACACGCCAGTGCCGAGCGTGGGGGTCATATCAAACACGCCGTCTTCCTCGGGCAGGCCGTGGTGCCACTGCATGGGGATGGTGGCCACGGTTGGCACGCCGGTGCGCTCCTGCAGGTGCTGCGGCGCGGGCGCAAGCAGGCTGGCGTCGCCCCGGAACTTGTTGAGCACAAAGCCGTGGATCAGCGCGCGCTCGTCCTCAGGCAGCAGCGCCCAGGTGCCGTAGAGGTGGGCGAAGGCGCCGCCCCGGTCGATGTCGGTGACCAGCAGGCAGCGCGCATTGGCATGGCGCGCCACGCGCATGTTGACAATGTCGCTGGCATGCAGGTTGGTCTCGGCGGGCGAGCCCGCGCCCTCGATCACCACCACGTCGTTCTCGGCGCGCAGTTCGTCCAGCGCGGCGGCAATCTGCGGCCACACCAACTGGCTGCGGCCGCGCCAGGGCAAGGCGGTCAGCTCCGCGCTCACCTGCCCCAGCAGCACCACCTGGCTGTGCGTGTCGGCCTCGGGTTTGAGCAAGAGTGGGTTCATGCGCACTTCAGGCACAGCGCGCGCGGCCAGGGCCTGGAAGTACTGCGCCGAGCCGATCTCGCCCCACGCGCCGTCGATGCCCGCCACACCGCCGCCGGGCCGCCCCAAGGCGGGGTGCGCCCCCTCGGGGGGCAGCGCAGCACACGCAGTGGCAAGCGTGGGGGCTGCCACCACGCGGGCGTTGTTGCTCATGTTCTGCGCCTTGAACGGCGCCACCTTCAGGCCCAGGTTGCTGTAGTAGCGGCACAGCGCCGTGGTGAGCCAGCTTTTGCCGGCGCCGCTGGTGGTGCCCAGCACCATCACGCAGCGGGCGGGCCGGTGGCCCGGAGCAAAGGGTTGAGTCATGCGAATTCCTTGGGTTGTTGCTGCGTCCATGCCAACCAGGCCTGGTGCAGCGCGTCTTGCGACGCGGGGGCCAGCACGCCCAGGCGCACCACGCCGCTCAATCCGAACGAGGTGCAGTCGCGCAGTTTGACACCATGCGCGCGCAGGCGGTGCAGCAGCGCGGGCAGGTCGGCCACCGGGGGCCGCGCGCAAAAGTAGTTGGCCTGGCTGCCGGGCAGCACCTCCCAGCCCAGGGCGGCGCACAGGGCCAGCTGGCGCGCCTTCCAGCCGCGCAGCACGGGCAGACATTCGGCCAGCCAGTGCTGCACGCGCGGCTGCACCCAGGCCTGCAGCAGTGCCACGCCATGCGCGCCCACGGGCCACGAGGGGGCCAGCGCGGCGAGCGCGGCCGCGTCGGCCTCGGCGCCCCGGGGTGCGATGGCGTAGGCGGCGCGCACGCCGGTCAGGCCCAGGGCCTTGTTGGGGGTCCACAGTTGCCAGAGCGTGTCCAGATGGCCCGGCGGCGCGCCCAGGCCTTCGAGGCGCAAGGGGTTGTAGGCGTAGTCGAGCACGCACAGCGTTTGCACGGGCACACCCGTCCGCAGCCATGCGGCCAGCGCCGCATCGGCCCGGCCCAGGGGGCTGGAGGGTTCGCACGCCCAGTGCAGGCCGGGCGCGGCCTCGGGCGCGGTGTGCACGTCCAGGCCCCAGGCGCGCGCGGCCTGGGTGTAGTCGCCGTAGCCGTGCGCGGGCACGGCCACGGCGCGCGCGCCGCGCCGCGCGGCCAGCGCGGTGGTGCGGTGGATGAATTCGCTGGCGCTGCCCGCCAGCACGATGCGCCCGGCCTCCACGCCGTGGAAGGCGGCGAGTTGCGCGCGCAAGGCGGTGTAGGCCGGGTCGGGGTAGCGCGTGGCGTCGGCCCGCTGCACGGCGGCCAGCGCCACGGGGCAGGGGCCGCAGGCGTTGCTGTTGGTGGAGAAGTCGTGCGCAGCGGCGCCCAGCGCGTCGGTGCCGCCGTGCACGGGCAGGGCCCGGGCTTCAGACATGCCAGGCCCCCTGGATAACTACAAAAACAATAGCTATTAGCGCAATACCAGTCAGCGAAAAAGCCGCTTTTGATGCAATTTTTCTGGCCTGGCGCACGTCCTGCGCGGTGGGGGCCCGCCCCTGTGCATGCAGCTGGTACACGCCGGGCTTGGTCAGCCGCACGCCCAGCGCCAGCGCCATGGCCGCCATGGGCCAGCCGCTGTTGGGCGAGGGGGTGCGGCGCGCCTCGCGCACCAGCGCGCGCGGGCGCACGCCCCGGCCCGCCAGGGCCAGCAGCAGCGCGGTGATGCGCGCGGGCAGCCACGAGAGCAGGTCGTCGGCGCGGGCCGCCCATTTGCCGGCCCACTCCCAGCAGCGGCCGTCGCGCATGCCCCGGTAGCCCCACATGGCGTCGGCCGTGTTGGCCAGGCGGTAGAGCGCGGCGCCGGGCAGGCCCGCCACGGCAAACCAGAACAGTGGCGCGACCACCGAGTCGTTGAGGTTTTCGGCCAGCGATTCGATGGCGCTCTGGCGGACCTGCTCGGCGCTGAGCTGCGCCACGTCGCGGCTCACCAGCCAGGCCAGGCGGGCGCGCCCTTCGGCGAGCGAACGGGCCAGCGCGTCTTCCACCGCGCGCACCTCGCGCAGCAGCAGCGAGAGCGCGAACAGCGGCTTGAGCAGCAGCCCGAGCAGCAGCGCCCCCAGCAACAGGCGCAGCACGCCCACCACGGCGGAGGCGCCCTCCAGGCCCAGGCCGGGCACGTCCACGACCACGGTGCACACCTCGGCAGGCGCGCCCCAGGCGTACAACGCCACCCCCTGGAGCAGCGCAGCAACTATCAAAACAATAGCTGCCAGCGCACACCAGCAAAGCGCTCCAAGCCAAAAAAGCTTCAAATCCCGCCCGGTGGGGGCTTGCGGTGCCACCCAGCGGCCGCAGGTGCCCAGGGCCTTGCCCATCCACACCACCGGGTGCCAGCGCACGTGCGGCTCGCCCCACAGGCGGTCTACCGCCAGCGCCACCAGCGCTGCCAGAGCGAGGAAGGCGACACCCTCGCCGGGGCGGGCGATGAGCGGGTGCAGCCAGTGCCAATGCATGGGGTGACTGTAGCCGCGCGCTAGTCTTCAATGCCGCGCTGCGCGGGAATGCCGGCCTGGAAGGCGTGCTTGACGAGCTTCATCTCGGTCACCGTGTCGGCGATGGCAATGATTTCCTCGGGGCAGCGGCGGCCCGTGAGGCACACATGCACGTCCTTGGGGCGCGCGGCCAGGGTGTCGAGCACGTCCTGCAGCGGCAGCCAGCCGTAGATGAGGGGGTAGGTGATTTCGTCGAGCACCACCAGAAAGCGCTCGCCCCCCAGGATGTCGGCCCGCGCTTTCTGCCAGCCGTCGCGCGCCAGTTGCGCGGAGTGTTCGAGGTCTTTGCTCTTCCAGCTGAAGCCGTCGCCCAGGCCTTCGATGGGCAGGCCGATCTGCTCGAACATGCGGTGCTCGCCAAAGCGTGCGCTCGGCACCTTCATGAACTGGTACACCTTGACCGCCTTGCCCCGGCCGTGCGCGCGCAGCGCCAGGCCAAAGGCGGCCGTGCTCTTGCCCTTGCCGTCGCCGGTGTTCACGATGACCAGGCCCCGGCGTTCGCCCTCGGGTTTTTCGTAGCGTTTTTCGGTGGGTGGAGCTTCGGTCTGCATGGGGTGCCTTTCAATATCGCAAACAACTACAGGCGGGGCAGTGCCAGCCATTGCCCGGCCACGCAATGGATGGCAATGCGCTCATCGAACACCTGCTCCAGTGCGCGGTGGGTGGCCGCGTCCTGCGCGGCGCCGTGGTGGCACAGGCGGCCCTGCGCGATCAGGGCCACATCGTCGGCCTGCAGCGCCATCGAGAGTTCGTGCAGCACGCTGACCACCGTGTGGCCGCGCGCGACCAGCCCGCGCACCAGCAGCAGCCAGTCGGCCTGGTGCGGCGGATCGAGGTTGGCCAGGGGTTCGTCCATCAGCAGCACCGGTGCCTGCACGGCCAGGGCGCGCGCCAGCAGCACGCGCTGGCGCTCGCCGCCCGAGAGCTGGCCCAGCGGCCGCGCGCGCCAGTCCCAGGCCTGGGTGCTGCGCAGCGCCTGTTCGACGGCGGCATGGTCGGCGGCCGTGGGCGGCTGCATCCAGCCCTGGTGCGGCAGGCGGCCCAGCATGGCCACGTCGTACACGGTCAGGTCGTCGGCGGCGGCCTCGTTCTGGCCCAGCCAGGCCAGGTGCTGGGCGCGCTCGCGCCGGGGCCAGGCGTGCAGATCGCGCCCCTGCAGCAGCACCTGCCCGCTGCTGTGCGGCAGCAGGCCCGCCAGCACCTTGAGCAGCGTGGATTTTCCCGCGCCGTTGGGGCCGACGATGCTGGTCCAGCGGCCCGCCGAAAGCGGCAGCGTGATGCCATGCAGTATGGGGTGTTTTCCGATCCCAGCGCTTACTGCACAAGCGCTGATAGCTATTTTTTCAGGAGCACTCATAACAGCCCCCCGGGCGCTGTTCTTCGATGCATCAGCCACAGCAGGTAGCCACCACCGAGCACGGCCGTCAGCACGCCCACGGGCAGCTCCTGCGGCGCCATCAGGCCGCGCGCCAGCAGGTCGGCACCGGCCAGCAGGGCGGCGCCCATGAGGCTGGCCAGCAGCATCAGGCGCCCGTGCGTCACGCTGACGATGGCGCGCACCAGGTGCGGCGCGGCCAGGCCGACGAAGGCGATCAGCCCGGTCTGCGCCACCGCCGTGCCCGTGGCCAGCGCCAGCACCGCCACCAGCGCGGCGCGCAGGGGCGCGAGCCGCAGGCCCAGGCTGAGCGCGGTGGCCTCGCCCAGCGCCAGCCCGTCGAGCACGCGCGCCAGCAGCCAGGCGGCCGCCAGGCACAGCAGCCACACGCCCGCCATGAGCAGGCACGATGTCCAGCCCACGAACCCCGTGGAGCCGAGCAGAAAGGCCTGCATGGCCTGCAGCGAGTCGGGCGACATCAGCAGCATCAGCGAGGTGCAGGCACCCAGCACCACGCCCACCACCACGCCCGCCAGCAGCAGGCGCAGCGTGTGCTGCACACCGCGCGCCAGGGCCAGCGTGAGCAGCACAGCCAGCACCGCCCCCGCGAAGGCCGCGCCCGTGAGCCCCAGGCGCACCAGCCAGTGGCTGGAATACACCGACACCGCCATGGCCGCACTGGCGCCGCCCACCATGCCCGCGCCGCCGCCCATGAGCGCGAGCACGCTGGCCACGCCCAGCGAGGCACCCGAGGCACTGCCCAGCAGGTAGGGGTCGGCCAGCGGGTTGCGAAACAGCCCCTGCGCCACAGCACCGGCCAGCCCGAGCAGCGCACCGGCCGCCCAGGCGCCGATGGTGCGCGGCAGGCGGATGTCCCAGACGATCTGCAGCGCCATGGCGTGCGCGGCCGGGTCGGCCTGCGCGTCCATCAGCGCGGGCCAGAGGTTCTCCAGCCCCATGCTGCCCACGCCGGTGCCCAGCACCACCAGCACCAGGCCTGCCAGGGCCAGCCCGATGGCCAGCCAGCGGCCACGGGCTGCGTGCCGCGCAGGCTGCGTTGGGGCGGTGGGACTCATGGACGAGCGCCTTTGGGCACGGCCATGCTGGCTGTTTTGTCGGCCAGGCAGCCCGCCATGAGGCGTGCGGCCTCGGCCATGCGCGGGCCGGGGCGAATCAGCACATCGGATTCTTCGGGGGTGAACACGCACATGCGCTGCTCGCGCACGGCGCGCATGCTGCCCCAGCCCGGCCGCGCGGCCAGGCCCTCGGCGCTGCGCGCGCCGACCATGATGATGTCAGGGTCGGCACGCACCACGAATTCGGGGTTGAGCTTGGGGAAGGGCCCGTGCGAGGCGCCCAGGATGTTGCGCGCGCCCAGGCGCGCCAGCGTCTCGCCGATGAAGGAGCCCGGCCCGGCGCCATACGGCCCGGGGTTGACCTCGAAGTACACGCGCGCGCCGCGCGCGGCCGGGGGCAGCGCCTGCACGGCGGCCTGCACGCCGGCGTCGGTGGCGCGCCAGACGCGCTGGGCGTCCTGCACGCCCAGCAACTGGCCCACCTTGCCCAGCACACGCTGCATGTCGGCATGGGTCTTGGGTTCGAGCGCCACCACGGGAATGCCCAGCGCTTCAAGCCGCGCCCCCGCGCGCGAGGAGGTGGCCATGACCACCACGTCGGGCCGCAGCGCGACGATGGCTTCGATGTTGGGGTCCAGACCGCCGCCCACCTGGGGAAGCTTGCGCACGCTTTCGGGCCAGTTGGTGTAGCGGTCCACGCCCACGAGGCGCTGGCATTCGCCCAGCGCACACACGGTTTCAGCCAGCGAGGGCAGAAGGCTGACGATGCGCTGGGGGGTGCGCGCCAGCTGCACGGCGCGGCCCCGGTCGTCGGTGATCTGCACGCCTTGCGCCTGCGCCGTGCCGTACATCAGCAGCAGCAGCGCCAGCAGCACGGCGACCACGATGACGATGCGTTTGATGGGGGTGGGTTTCATGGGGTAGTGCCTTTGAGGGTGAGCGGCAGTCCGGCCGCCATGAGCGTGACGCGCTCGCACGCCTGCGCAGCCTGCTGGTTGAGCAGGCCCAGTGCATCGACAAAGGCACGCACCTCGCGCCCCATCGGGATCACCCCCAGGCCAATCTCGTTGCCTACCAGAACAACGGGCCCGGAGGCGCACTCGATTGCTACAAAAAACTGAGCTGCTTGCGCTTGCCAGTTATGCGCTAGAGCCTGTTTTTGTTCAAAACTCATGGAATCCACCCCTGCGGGCATGGTCCAGTTCGTGAGCCACAGGGTGAGGCAGTCCACCACCAGCAGGGTGTGCGGTGTGCTCTCACGCTGCAGCACGGCGGCCAGGTCGCGCGGCTCTTCCAGCGTGGCCAGGCCGGGCACGCGCTCGGCACGGTCGCGCTGGTGGCGCGCGATGCGGGCGTGCATCTCGTCGTCCCAGGGCTGGGCGGTGGCGATGAGCAGTGCGCGGTGCTGCGGCGAGCGCGCCAGCCAGTCGCGCGCAAGCAGTTCGGCGCGGCGCGACTTGCCACTCTTTTGCCCGCCCAGGATGAGTTCGCTGCGCGCGATGCGGGCGTTCATGCGCCCTCCCCGCCCAGCAGGTGCGCCACGGCGCGCGGGCTGGAGGCGAACCAGGCATGGAAGTAGCTCGCGTGCAGGCTGCCGCTGCGGTACAGCGCATCGCCCGCATCGGGCGCCGGGGCTTCGCCGGGGCGGCTGCTGCGCGCAATGACCGGCGCGTTGCTGGCCAGCGTGGAGTAGTGAAAGGTGTGGCCGCGCAGCACCTGCCCCGCCACCGCCAACTGCTGCGGCCCCAGCCCCGCCAGGCGTTTGTGGAGCGTGGCCTGGCCGGGCAGCAGGCCCCAGAGCGGCTGCGCCGTGCCGTCCGGCAGTTGCACCGCTTCGCACAGCGCGACCATGCCGCCGCATTCGGCCCACAGGGGGCGGTCGGCTTCCAAGTGCTGCTGCAGGTCGGCACGCAGGCCGGTGTTGGCGGCAATCTGCGCGGCATGCAGCTCGGGGTAGCCGCCGGGCAGCCACACGGCGTCGCAGGGCGGCAGCCGGTCGCCTGCCAGCGGCGAGAAGAAGCACACCTGCGCGCCAAGCTCCTCCAGCGTCTGCAGGTTGGCGGCGTAGATGAAGCTGAAGGCCGCGTCGCGCGCCACGGCCACGGTGCGGCCCGCAAGCAGCGGCGGCACGGCCTCGGAGATTTGGGGCGAGGGGAAGTCCACGGCCCAGCGCTGCAGCTCGCCGGCACCCATCTGGCCCAGGGGCGTGGCGGCCAGCGCGTCGGCGGCGGCGTCCAGGCGCTGCAGGGCGTCCTGCAACTCGTGCGCTGCCACCAGGCCCAGGTGGCGTTCGGGCAGCAGGGCCGGCCCCTCGCCCAGCGTGATGCGCGCCAGCGCGCCCAGCCAGTCCTGCGGATCACGCAGGCCGGCGCGCAGCATGTCGGCGTGGCGCGCGCTGCCCACGCGGTTGGCCAGCACACCCGCCCAGGGCAGGCCGGGCCGGTAGTCGCGCAGCCCATGGGCCAGCGCGCCGAAGGTGCCCGCCATGGCCGAGGCATCGACCACGGCCAGCACCGGCACGCCAAAGCGCTGGGCCAGGTCGGCCGCGCTCGGGTCGCCGTCGAACAGGCCCATCACGCCCTCGATGAGGATCAAATCCGCCTCACACGCGGCGGCGTGCAGGCGCCGGGCGCAGTCGGGCGCACCGTTGATCCACAGGTCCAGCGAGTGCACCGGCGCGCCGCTGGCGAGTTCATGCCAGTGCGGGTCCAGAAAATCGGGCCCACACTTGAACACGCGCACGCGCCGCCCCTGGCGCGCGTGCAACCGGGCCAGCGCGGCCGTGACCGTGGTCTTGCCCTGGCCCGATGCCGGGGCGGCCACGAGCAAGGCAGGGCACGTTGCGGAGGAGACCATGCTTACTGTGGCGTCCACTTGAGGCCGACGTAAAGCGTGCGGCCCGGGGTGGCGTAGGTGCGAGCGAGTTCGTAGGCCTTGTCGCCCAGGTTGTCGATGCGCGCCAGCAGCGTGAAGTCGCGCGCCACGCGGGTGCTGGCGTAGAGGTTGACCAGCCCATAGCCGCCGAGCACCTGGGTATTCGCTTCGTTTTCAAACCGGCGGCCCGAGGCCTGCAGTTCGGCGCCCAGTGTCCAACCCGCCACCTGGGTGTCGGCACCGAATGTCGCATGGTGCTTGGCACGGCGCCGCAGTTGCTTGCCAGTGCCCAGGTTCCGCGGGTTCTGCAGATCGACGGAAGCATGCCACTGCACGCCCACCCAGTGGTGCGAGGCCGCGAGCGTCACGCCCTCGTACTGGGCGCGCGCCGCGCTGGTGTAGCAGCCGAAGGCGGACGGGCATCCGCCAGGGGAGCCAAAAATGATCAGGTTGTTCACGCGGTTGCGGTACACCACGGCCGAGAAGCTGCTGCGCCCTTGCGCGTAGCGCAGGCCCAGTTCGGCGTTGCGGCCGGACTCGGGGCGCAGCGAGGCCAGGCCGTATTCACTGAAGCGCTGGTACAGCGTGGGCGCGCGGAAGGCCGTGCCTGCCGAGGCCGTGGCGCGCCACGCCGGCGTGAGAGCGTAGCCATAGGCCACGCTGCCCGTGCCCTTGCCACCGAATTCGCTGTCGTCGTCGTGGCGCACGTTGAGTTGCAGCGTGTGGGCACCCCGTTGGTAGCCGTAGCCCAGCGCCAGCGCATCCTGCGAGCGGCCCTGGTCGATGGGGGCGTTGGTCAGATGGTCTTCGCGGCGCTCCAGCGCAGCGCTGAAGCGGTGCGCACCCAGGCGGACTTCGTTCTGCCAGAGGTAGCCGCGCAGCCGGGTTTCGGTGCGGTAGGGCGAAGGGGTGGTTTCATAGTGGCTGGCCGAATCCGTGACCGACACGCGGGTGCTGTAGGCGTCTGTCCACTGCGCCAACCAGTTCAGCCCGGCGGTGTGCATGCGGCTGAGGTTGCGGTCGTCCACCGGGCTGGCGGGTGTGTGGGCGAAGCCGTCGTAGGCGGAATTCATGCGGCTGGCCAGCAGCGTGGCGTCCAGCTTGTGGCGCGCATCAATGCGGTAGCCCAGCCGGGCATGGCCCGAGGTGCTGCGGTAACCGTCCCGGTCGGCGTTGTGGGAGCCGCTGGTTTTGGAGTCGAAGCCGCTGCTGCGCGCGTGGGTCAGCCCCAGGGCATAGTCCAGCGCACCGTCGGGGCCGGCCGCGCCGCTGACGCCAGCTTCGAGCTTGCGCGTTCCCTGGCTGCCCAGGCCGATGCCCACATAAGGCACGGCCGGGCCTTCACCCTTGCGCGTGAACAGTTGCACCACGCCGCCGATGGCGTCCGAGCCATAGACCGCAGCCGCCGGGCCGCGCAGCACCTCGATGCGCTCGATCTGCGCCAGCGGAATCTGCTCCCACTGGGCACCGCCCGTGGACTGCGAATCCACCCGCACGCCGTCGATGTAGACGGCCGTGAAGCGCGATTCGGCGCCGCGCAGGTACACGCTGGTGGCATTGCCGATGCCGCCGTTGCGCGTGATCTCCACGCCGGGCAGGCGCGCCAGCACGTCGGCCAGGCCCGTGGCGCCGCTGGCCTCGATGGTTTCGCGGTCGATGATGGAGACGTCGGCCACCAGGTCGGCCAGGGGCTGTTCGGTGCGGGTGGCGGTCACCACGGTGTCCTGCAGCGAGGGCATGCGCGCGTTCTGCGCCAGCAGCAGGGGCTGCATCGGCTCCTGGGACTGCGCCGCCGTGGCCGCGAGAAAGGAAAAAGCCGCCAGAACGGCAGGACGCAACGGCGCGGAACGGCGCGCACGAGGGGAACGGTTTTTCATGGAAATCAGTGTCAGCAAACAACCTGCGCCGGCTTCCCCGCCAGCAAATAGGTGATACGGCCGCACGCCAGCCCTGGAGGGCGCGCACGGCCACCGTGTTGGCCGGTATCCGGGCTGGCGGAACGCCCTCCAACGCCTTCCCAGGCGCTTGTTCAAGGCGCCCAGTGGCTGAGTGTTGAAGAGAGAATCGGGTGATTCGTCCGCTGACCGTTGCGGGGGCAGCGCAGGCTCGGTGTCGCCATGGCTGGCGGCGACCTCCCTGCTTCCCGTTGAACTGCGGCATGTGAACCACACCGCGAGCACCAACGCCCGAGATTTTACGGCGCTTTGGAATCCAACTGCCTACAATCTGGGGCTCTATGGCTTCTTTGTCCCCCCTCGACCAGATCGCCGAGCGCGTGGAGCGCCTGCTGGTGCGCCACGAGCAGCTTCAGCGCACCAACGAACTGCTGGCCGAACAGGTCGCGGCCCTCACGCAGGAGCGCGATTCCCTGCGCTCACGCCTGCAGGCGGCCCGCCACCGCATTGATGCCCTGATCGAGCGGCTGCCCCCCGCGCCCGAACCGAAGGACGACGCATGAAACAGCTTGAGGTGCAGATCATGCAGCAAAGCTACCTGCTGGGCTGCCCCGAGGGCCGCGAGGCGCGACTGCTCGAAGCCGTGGAGCGGGTGGACACCGCCATGCTGCGCATTCGCGACGCCGGCAAGGTGCGCGCCCGCGAGCGCATCGCCGTGCTGGCCGCGCTGAACCTGGCTTTCGAGCTGGGCGACCGCGAGGCCGCCGATCTGGCCGCTGCGGCCCAGCAAACGGCCAGCCCGCCATCGGCGCTCCCGGCCGCGCACGAGGGCGGCGAGAACGGCGAGAGCGAGCGCCTGCAGGCCCTGGTGCGGCGCCTTGACGAAGCCCTGGGCAACGATGGCCGCCTGATCTGAACAGCCCGGCTCCGCAAGGCCTACAATGGCAATGTCTGCGGTGCTGCCGGGCTTTATATTTCCTTGAACCAATGCTCATTGAGCCCGGGCTTGGTACATTGCCCGGTGAGCGTGATCATCTCGCGTCAGATGAACCCAACGCCTGGCTGCCCTCGCCCACCTGAACCCCCGGTTCAGGATGACGGTCCGGCGGCATTCGCAGACACCTTTTCCGCGCAGGTGCTCCAGGCACCGCGCAGCCTCCCGCAGGGCCCGGGCCCTGCCCTCCAGCGCAACGCCGCATGTTCCTAGACCCACTCCTGACCACCGAACTCGCCTTGCTGGGCCTGTGCACCGGCTTCCTGGCCGGGCTGCTGGGCATCGGAGGCGGCATGGTGCTGGTGCCCTTCCTGACCTACTTCCTCGGCCAGCAGCAGGTGGCGCCGGGCCTGGCGGTCAAGATGGCCATTGCCACCTCGATGGCCACGATTGTCTTCACCTCCATCTCCAGCGTGCGCGCACACCACCAGCGTGGCGCCGTGCGCTGGGACATTGCGCGGCGGCTGGCCCCCGGGATCGTGCTGGGCAGCCTGGCCGCGAGCCTGGGGGTTTTCGCCCTGCTCAAGGGCTCATTCCTGGCGCTCTTCTTCGCGCTGTTCGTCAGCTTTTCGGCCTGGCAGATGCTGCGCAACAAGAAGCCCGCTCCCTCGCGCCAGATGCCGGGCACCGCCGGGCAGCTGGCGGCCGGCGGCACCATCGGTTTTCTCTCGGGGCTGGTGGGGGCTGGTGGCGGCTTTGTCAGCGTTCCCTTCATGGTGTGGTGCAACGTGCCCATTCACCAGGCCGTGGCCACCAGCGCGGCGCTGGGCTTTCCCATCGCACTGGCCAATGCGGCAGGCTATGTGGCGAGCGGTCAGTCGGTTGCCGGGCTGCCGCCGCTGTCGCTGGGCTATGTATGGCTGCCCGCGCTGACCGTGATCGCGCTGTGCAGTGTGCTCACCGCACCGCTGGGTGCGCGCGCAGCGCACCAGCTGCCCGTGGCCCGGCTCAAGCAGATGTTCGCGGCGCTGCTGATGGCCCTGGCAGCCTACATGTTCTGGAAGGGCATCACTGCGGTGTGAGGCCGCTGTCTTTGGCGGCCGCCCGGGGCGCCAGATCGCCCTCTCCCAGCAACAGGTCAAACTCTGCGGCAGGCAGCGCCGGCGAACACAGGTACCCCTGGTAGACATCGCACTGCATCTCCTGCAACGCAGAGCGCTGGGCCAGCGTTTCCACCCCCTCGGCGACAACACGCATCTTCAGCGCCTGGCCCAGGTGCACGATGGCGCTGACAATGGCACGGTCGCCGGCATGGTCCGGCAGTCCGCGCACAAACGACTGGTCGATCTTGAGTTTGTGGATGGGCAGGTTCTTGAGGTAGGCCAGACTGGAATACCCCGTCCCGAAATCATCGATCGCCAGCCCCACCCCCATCGCGGCCACATGCGCCAGGCGCTGCGCGGCTTCCTGCGCATCTTGCAGCAGGATCGATTCGGTCAGCTCCAGCTCCAGCAGTTCGGGAGGCAGACCGTATTCCTGCAGCAGCCGTGTGAGACGGTCCAGAAAATCGGGTTGCCGCATCTCCAGCGCCGAGACATTCACCGACACCAGGATCGGGGTGCCCGCCCGCATCCAGCGCGCGGCCTCCTGCACAGCCTGCTCCAGCACCCAGGCGCCCAGGGTGATGATGTAGCCGGTCTCTTCGGCCAGCGGGATGAAATCCGACGGCGCGACGGCACCCAGTTCCGGGTCTTTCCAGCGCAGCAAGGCTTCGGCACCGGTGATGCGGCCCGTCGCCATGTCGACTTGGGGCTGGTAGTGCACGCTCATGTGCTGCCCGCCCAGGGCCTGGCGCATGGCGTGCTCCATCTGCATGCGCTCAAGCAGGTTGGCATTCATCTGCGGCTGGTAGAAGCCGAAGTTTCCGCGCCCGCACTCTTTGACGCGGTACATGGCTGTGTCAGCCTGCTTGATCAGCTCGTCCAGCGTCCGGCCATCCTGGGGATACAGCGCCACCCCGATGCTGCACTGGATGGAAAACCCCATGCCGTCGAGCGTGAAAGGACGGCGCATCACGTCGAGCATGCGGCGCGCCACATGCTCCGCCCCCATGGCATCGCCTGCGTGCAGGTACATGGCAAACTCGTCCCCGCCGATGCGGCACAGCATGTCGGTCTGGCGCAGACAGGTCTGCAGCCGCGACGCCACCTGCTGCAGCACGCGGTCGCCAAAATGGTGGCCCAGGGAGTCATTGATGACCTTGAACCGGTCCAGGTCCAGGAAGAGGATGGCAAAACCTGCTCCCTCGGGCTGCGCGGACCGGATGGCCGTCTCCACCTTTTGAGACAGCAAAAGGCGGTTGGGGAGGCCTGTCAGCACATCGCTGTAGGCCAGTTCATCGATCCGCTTTTGCGCCGCGTGCTGCTGTGTGAGGTCCCGCACAAAGCCGATGCTCTGCTCAATGCCCCCGTCTTCGCCACGCAGGGCCACCCAGGAGAGATGAACCGCGCAGCCATTTTCCCCCTCCCGCGGCAACCACAGCTCACCATTCCAGATGCCGCCGTGCCGCCAATCCGACTGCACGCAGTCCAAAAAAGGCTGGGCCACCCCCATGCCGAAGAACGATGTCACCGTCTGGCCTTGCAGGCTCTGGCTGGTGCGGCCCGAAAGCTGCTCGCACGCCGGATTCAGGCGCACCAGCTGGTGCTGGCGGTCGGCAATAAAAATGGCGTATGGACTGGAATCGAACACCCTGGCCGCCAGTCGCAACGCCGCCTGGGCCTGCACCTCCTGGGTGATGTCACGAAACGAATACACCCGCCCGGTAACGTTGGCATGGTTCCACAAGGGCACGCTGCGCCGCTCGATCACCTGGCCTTCGTGCAGCTCGATCACATCATGGCTGCTGCCCTGCAGATCGGCCGCAATGACCTCCAGCCGCGCCTTGTAGGTTCGGGGGTCACGCACGCGCGACACCAGGAAGGCATGGATCGACTCATCGTTCCGCTGCAGCAGCAAATCCTGGGGCAGGCCCCAGATCTGCACCAGCCGCTGATTGAAGGCACGCACCTCGCCATCGACGCCACAGACCAGCATGCCGTCCGCGGCGGAGTCGAGCGTGGCCCGCAGCTCGGCCAGCAAGGTCTCCAGCCCACGCTCGGCGGCCTGCCGGGCACTGCAATCCACCATGGTCACCAGCAGCGCGGCGCCGCTGGCCGCCAGAGAAAAGGGCGCAACCCTGCGCTCAACGGGCACGAGCTGACCATCGGCGCGCAGCAGGCTGGTCATGGAATGGATGCCCATGGCCATCGCCTCTTCGCTGTCAGCCCAGAAGCACTGGTCCTGGGGCGTAGCCGCCAGTCGCTGCACGGGCAGGCCGACCAACTCCTCGCGCGCCATGCCCACCAGCGTGGCCGCACTCAGATTGGCGAAAAGAATCGAGCGCGTGCGCGCATCCACCAGCCAGATGGCTTCCTGCAGCCCATCAAAGGTCGCCTGCCAGAGAACATCCTGTGCACGGACGTTGAGGTTCACGGCCCCGCCTCGGCTGCGGCCGGATTGACCGCCCTTTCAAAAAAGTAGCAGATCCGCTTGCGCGGCGACAGGTACTCCAGTGCCTCCCTGGGAAGCTGGGAGGGGCGCAGGCTGCGCCGGATGCCCAGTTCAGGGACCGTCTCCAGATCCAGCACCAGCGCTTCGTCCTTGGGAACCCGTGGATCGTGCACGATCACCCGGGGACGCAGGGGGCGCGACGAGTTGACCGACACCACCATGGCGTAGCGGTCATTCACCAGCTGCACCACCGATCCGGGCGGGTAGACCCCCATCATGCGGATGAAGATACCCAGCTCCACCGGGTCAAACCGGTTTTTCTGCTGCGCAAACATGACGGAAAGCGCTTCATGCGGCGTCATCGTCTGGGCACTTCGGCCCGGGTTGCACAAACGCTCGTAGTGGTTGACCAGCGACAGGATGCGCCCGGCCAGGCACAGCTCTTCGCCCCGCAGCTTCAGCGGAAACCCGCTGCCATCGGCCATTTCGTGGTGCTGGGCAATGGCCAGCAGAACCCCCTTGGACAACCCCATGCTCTGCCCCAGCCGGACAGACTCGCCCACATGGCTGCGGTAGCGTGTCTCTTCGGCGGGGGTCATGCCGGGAAACGGTCCACTGATGGCCTGCGGCAGGCGCAGCTTGCCAATATCGTGCAGCAGCGCCGCCATGCCGAGGTCCTGCATGGCCACTGGCGACAGCCCTTGTGCCTTGCCCATCAGCAAGCACAACACCATGACATTGACGGGATGCAGCGCATTGCGCTCGCCCACCCCCTCGGACAACAGGCTGATCACGGATTCGGTATTGCCCAGCAGTTCCTGCACGCTATCGGCAACGAGCGCCTCGCTCTCGACCCGCGCCATCGCCGGACTTCCTTCGGCGCTTTCGGCAAGCTTGCGGTACTGCCGCGTGATAGCCATGAAGCGCTGGTCACAGGCATCCAGGCGGCGCTGCTGCTCCAGCAGCTTGCGCTTGAGCAGCAGCGCCGCCTGCCGCGCCTCATCCCCAGCCGCCACGGCGGGCGCGGACACCCCATCGGCCCCAGTACCGTTGACGGCGTCTCGCAACGGCGCCTCTCCCTCCACCGGCCCGGCCGACGGGAGGGGCGCGAATTGCGATTCGGGTGGGGGCTGGTCACTCTTGGAAGGGCTGTAGCGGATCTGGCTCAGGCCCAGCCCGCGCAGGATTTCAATCTGCGACTCCGACGCGATGCGAAAACTGCTGACAGGAAAAGGATGGCTCATCCAGTTCAGATCGAGCTGGATGTACATGCCAATGCGCAACTGGCCTATATCTATCAGTACGTCAGTGTTTTCATCCATTGCAGGGAACCTCGCGGTAGTCATCTCCGCTGCGGGTTTCGCTGTGCATTATGTAATGCATCCGGTACCACTTTTGCTGACGCAGCACCATTGGCGCTTTTGTGCAACAGATCGCTATTGGCAAATCAGGGAGGGTCGGTAAACCAAATCCATCCACAGCGCCCAGACCGCCACCCCGCACAGCAACAGGCCCGCCAGGCGCGTACCCCAGCTGGCACGCAGTGCATTCACGCGCTGGCGAAGATGCAACCAGAGCCAGGGCCCTGCCAGCAGCCAGACCCCGCCCCCCAGGGCAAACAGCGCCATGGTGAATGCACCTTGCCAGACTCCACCGCTCAGGGCGGCCACCAGCAAGGCGGAATACAACAGCCCGCAGGGCATCAGGGCCCAGAGGAATCCGGTGGCGAAAGCGCCTCCGGGCGCCTCCACCAGCGGGCGCACCCGGCCCCACACCGAGCGGCCGGCATTCTCGACCCAGGCTGGCTGGCGGGCGTGCAGCACCATCATGGCGCCCCATGCCAGCATAGCGACGTGAAGAAACGTCCAGACAGGGCGTAGCGCCGTGCTTTGCTGTGTCAGCCAGGCCAGGCTCTGCATGGCCATGGCCGCCAGCGCGCCCACGGCGGCGTAGCCGAGCAAACGGCCCAGGTGGTATGCCGCGAGCCTGCGCGCATGACCGCCCCGGGGCCGCCATTGCACGGCATGTTCCCGCAGCGGCTGCTGTCCTGTCACCACGGCACAGGGTGCCGCGCACATGGCCAGGCAATGGGGCCCGCCCGCGAGCCCCATGAGCAGCGCGGTGGACGCCAGGGATGCAAGCATGGGAACTAGATGATGCGGGAAAACCGCGCCCGGTTCTTGTCGGCCTGCAAATACTTGTCGAACACCATGGCGATACCACGCACGAAATACCAGCCCATGGCCGTGACCTCAATGCCTTCGGCGCTGAGCTTCACCAGACCCTGTTGCTCCATTTCCTGCAGTTGCTCCAGCTCGGGCGCGAAATATTTACGAAAATCAATCAGCCACGACGAATCCAGAGGCTCGAACAGCAACTCCCCCTGGCACATCAGCGCCATGATGACCGCACGCCGCACAAGGTCATCCCGCGTCAGGGCCAGCCCGCGCACGACGGGCAAGCGCCCCTGGTTGAGCCGGTCGTAGTAGTCATCCAGGGTCTTGGCGTTCTGGCTGTAGGTGGCCCCCACCCGGCCTATGGCGGAAACCCCCAGGCCAATCAGATCGCAGTCTGGCTGCGTGCTGTAGCCCTGGAAATTGCGATGCAGCCGCCCCTGGCGCTTGGCGATCGCCAGCGCATCCTCGGGCAATGCGAAATGGTCCATGCCCACATACACATACCCCGCAGAGCTGAATGCTTCGAGCGACCGCGCCAGCATCGCCACCTTGGACGATGCCATGGGCAGGTCCGCCCAGATGATGCGGCGCTGGGGCTTGAAGCGGTCGGGCAGGTGTGCGTAGGCATAAAGCGCAATGCGATCCGGGCGCAACTGCGCCACCTGCGCCAGCGTGCGGTCGAAAGAATCCGGGGTTTGCTTGGGCAGACCGTAGATCAGGTCCACGTTGATCGAGTCAAATCCGATCGCGCGCGCCGACTCGACCAGCGCAAACACCTGTTCGGCCGGTTGAATGCGGTGCACGGCCTTCTGGACTTCAGGGTCGAAATCCTGAACACCAAAGCTCAAGCGGTTGAATCCCAGTTCATGCAGCAAGGCCAGCCGACTGGCGTCCACGGTGCGGGGGTCCACTTCGATCGAATACTCCCCGCCCGGCACCAGCGTGAAGTTGCTGCGCAGCATGCCCATGAGCTCACGCAGCCCTTCATCCGACAGGAACGTCGGCGTACCGCCGCCAAAGTGGATCTGGCTGACCACCTGCCCCACGCCAAGGTGCGCGGTATGCAAATCGATCTCGCGGCTGAGGTAGCGCAGGTAGACATCCGCACGGTCATGGTGCTTGGTGATGATCTTGTTGCAGGCGCAGTAGTAACAGAGCGACTCGCAAAAGGGAATGTGAACATAGATCGACAGCGGCAGGGCCTTGCCCACGGCACTTTGCCGGCGCTGCTGCAGAGCCAGCACATACTCATCCTCCCCAAAGGCGTCCACAAAGCGGTCCGCGGTGGGGTAAGACGTGTAGCGGGGCCCCGATACATCAAACCGGGTCAGCAATTCAGGGGTTACAACTGTCATGTAGGCTCCTAACAAGCAAGCGTAATGTGCCCGAGTTTTCGGTCACATCTCTTGATTCCAGTCAAGCACCCCGCATGAGAACAGAGAGTGGAAGCAAAGGGGAAGAATGAGTGATAATTTGACCCATGTCAGCCCCACCTCGCATACCCATCGTTCCGGCCCCTACCGACGAAGCTTCGGACATCCCGACCGAAGCTGGACAGGTGCCCATTCACATGACACCTCAAACCATCAAGGTGGCATGCTCGAACTGCAATCTGCGCGAGCTGTGCATGCCCGTCGGGCTGACAGACGATCAGATCAAACGCATTGACAACGTGGTGGCCATCCGGCGGAAAATCAAGCGCGGCAGCACGCTCTTTCGCAACGGCGAGCCATTCACCTCGCTGTTTGCCATTCGTACCGGCTTTTTCAAGACCTGCGTGGCCACCGAGGATGGAAGGGACCAGGTCACGGGCTTTCAGATGGCGGGCGAGATCATCGGGCTGGACGGCATCGTGAATGACCATCACACCTGCGATGCCGTGGCACTGGAAGATGCCGAGGTCTGCGTCATGCCCTTTGACCGCATCGAGGACATCTCGCGCGAAGTCAATGCGCTGCAGCACCATGTGCACAAGATCATGAGCCGTGAAATCGTGCGCGAGCACGGCGTCATGCTGCTGCTGGGCAGCATGCGCGCGGAGGAACGCCTGGCGGCCTTCTTGCTGAACCTGGTGCAGCGCCTGCATGCGCGCGGGTTCTCGCAGTCCGAGCTGGTGCTGCGCATGACCCGCGAAGAAATCGGCAGTTACCTGGGTCTGAAACTTGAAACGGTCAGCCGCACGTTCTCGAAGTTCGTGGACGACGGTATCGTCGAAGTCAAGCAGCGCCATGTGCGCATCCTCAGCCCCGAGGCCCTCAAGCGCATCGTCAACAACCAGCAAGCCTGCCACTGACAAACCCGGCCCACGTGCGACCCCTCCCTTGCGGCACAGGGAAGTGCAATTGCCGGTTTTTCCCTGACTCCATGGCGTCACTGCAACATGGAGACGCAAAAAAAGCCTTCGGCAGCTTGGAAAGCCGTTTTTTTACCAGTAGCATCACCGTGCCAGTGGAGAAGCAGGTTTTCGCTGGTGAAACGACCACTCCCAAAAAGGAAAACCCAACATGGCAACTGCAAAAAAAGCTCCGGCCAAGACAGCCGCTGCTGCCAAGACCGCTGCCCCCGCCAAGAAGCGCACCCCGAATGCAGCTTTCATGAAGGCCCTGACGCCCAGCCCCGCCCTTGCCGCCGTGGTTGGTGCAGCCCCCCTGCCCCGTACCGAAATCATCAGCAAGCTGTGGGTCTACATCAAGGCCAACAACCTGCAGGACGCCGCCAACAAGCGCATGATCAATGCGGACGCCAAGCTCAAGGACGTCTTTGGCAAGCCCCAGGTTTCGATGTTCGAAATGGCCGGCCTGATTGGCAAGCACGTCAAATAAGCAGAGGTGCTGATCGGCACCCTGTCCAAGGCCGGCTCTGCCGGTCTTTTTTTTTTGCCTTGCGGATTCCTGATCGTTGCAAAAATACATCAATACGAATAAGAATGACTATTATTTGATTTACCATTGTTGTGCGAGAAATTGCACAGCCACGCCATTGCCAGCCACTGCCCCTCGCCTGTCCAGGACGCCCACATGCGGCATCCAACGCAACGAACCATCCGACGGAGGCCCGATTGGCACACACCCGCGCGCAGCGCATCAGCAAGACGCTGGAAAAACCCCACCCCACCACGACCACGCTACTGCCTCTGGGCGCACTCATGCTGGCCGCTTCCGTCGGCGTACAGGCCCAGACGGCGGCCCCTGCCGACAAATCCCTGGCCACCATCACGGTGAAGGAGCAGGCCGAGGCCCCCGAAGGCAAGGACAGCGTGCGCGCCACCCAGACCACCATCGGCAAGGGCAAACAGCAACTGCGCGACATTCCGCAGTCGGTGACCGTGGTGACCGAGCGCCTGATCGATGACCGCAACCTCGACACCGTCAAGGAAGCCCTGAAAAACACCGCCGGCATCACCTTTCTGGCGGCCGAAGGTGCCGAGGAAGACATCCGCCTGCGCGGTTTCGCGCTGCAAAGCACGGGGGACATGTTCATCGACGGCATGCGCGACCCGGCCTTCTACGACCGGGACACCTTCAACCTCGACCGCCTGGAACTGCTGCGCGGCTCGGCGTCCATGCTGTTTGGCCGGGGCTCCACGGGCGGCGCGGTCAACCAGGTGAGCAAAGCCCCGCGCCTGATCGACACGCACCAGGTGGACCTGACGCTGGGCAACCACCAGTACCGCCGCGCCACGGGTGACTTCAACATCCACACCGGCGATAACGCCGCACTGCGCATCAACGCCATGAGCACCACCGCCGACAACAACGGCGCGGGCAGCAGCATCGAGAAAAAGGGCATCGCCGCCAGCTACGCCTGGGGCATCGGCACGCGCGACGAGTTTGCCGTCAGCCTCTACCACCTGGACAACAACAACGGCATGAACTATGGCCTGCCCTGGATCCGCCGCACGGCCACATCACCGGCCAGCGAGACCTCGCTGCTGCCCCTCGACCCCACGGCCTATTACGGCGCCGCCAGCGACTACAACGCAGGCGGCGCCACCATGGCCACGCTGCAGCATGTGCACCGCTTCGACGGCCAGGGCGAGCTCAAGACCCAGCTGCGCGCGGGCCGCTTTGAACGGGACCAGCGCGCGGGCGCCGTGCGCCTGGCGGCCGCGGCACTGCAGCCCGGCGGCGTGGCGGCCAACCTGTCGAACTTCGGCCCTGGCACGCGCCTGACGCGCGGCAACCACCTGAAGATGCAGGACATGGACACCGTGCATCTGCAAAGCGACTTCAGCAACAAGTTCGAGGCACTGGGCGTGCGCCACGAACTGCTGGCCGGCGCCGACTTCGCGCACGAGAAGAAACGCGTCTACGCGGCACGCAACGCCGCCCAGGGCGGTATCGACGTCAGCAAGCCCAGCACCACGGTGGGCACGCCCAACGACGGCGCCACCGTGAACGAAGCCGGCCGCGTGCTGCGCACATCGAGTGACTTCGACGCCAAGGGCTGGGGAGCATATGCGCAGGATCTGGTGCAGGTGGCGCCGCACTGGAAGATCCTGGGCGGGCTGCGCTACGACAGCATGGACGGCAGCTACAACACCTTCGGCATTCCGGCCAATGCGCCCGGCCCCATCACCGCCACGGGCTACCGCCAGAAGATCTCGGTATGGAGCAAGCGCATGGGCGCGCTCTACCAGCCGACGCCGCTGCATTCGTACCATTTTTCCTACGGCACCTCGTTCAACACCTCGGGTGACACGTATTCGTACAGCCCGCAGACCGTGAACACGCCGCCCGAATCGAGCCGCAACATCGAGATCGGCGCCAAGATCGACTCGTCAGACAAGCGCTTCACCACGCGCCTGGCGGTGTTCCACTCGACCAAGCTGCACGAGCGCAACACCGATCCGGACCTGAACATCGCCGTGCTCTCAGGCAAACGCCATGCCGCAGGCGCCGAGATCGACATCACCGGACGCCTCACGCCGAAATGGGAGGTCTACGGCTCGTACATGTGGATGCCCAGCGCAAAGATCGACATCGGTGCCGAAGGTGCCGAAGGCCAGGGCAGCCGCCCCTCGCTCACCCCGCGCCACAGCGGCACGGTCTGGAGCACCTACCAGATCACGCCCCAGCTGCGCGTGGGCGGTGGCCTGAACTTCCGCAGCGCGCAAACGCCCAACCGCAACCCCGGCTGGGAAGTTCCAGGCTACGTGACCGCCGACCTGATGGCCGAATACAGCGTGAACGACAGCCTCACGATCAAGGCCAACCTGACCAACGTCACGAACAAGCTCTATGCCGACGCAGTCTACAGCGGCCACTACGTGCCTGGCGCGGGCCGCCTCTTCCAGATCACGGCCAGCATGAAGTTCTGACCCGGTCTGCACGTTACTCCCAGGTTTGCCGCCCCACCCGGGGCGGCTTTTTGCTTTCCGCCATGCTGCTCACCCTGCCCCACCTGCTTTCTCCCGCCGACCTGCAGACCGCCCGGCACCTGCTTGCCCTCGCCCCCTGGGCCGATGGACGCATCAGCGCCGGTCCGCAGGCGCGCCTGGCCAAGAACAACGAACAGCTGCCGCGCGACTGCGAAGCCGCACAAGCCATCTCGGCCCTGGTGCTGGCGGCGCTGGAGCGCAGCACGCTGTTCCTCACCGCCACCCTGCCCAAGCGCGTCCTACCGCCCCACATCAACCGCTATGGCGGACGCACCAACCACTACGGCGACCATGTCGATGCCGCCATCCGCCAGATGCCCGGACAGCGCGAGCGCCTGCGCACCGACATCTCCTGCACGGTCTTCCTGTCCGACCCCGGGGAATACGAGGGCGGCGAGCTCTGCATCGCCGACACCTTTGGCGAGCAGCGCGTGAAGCTGCCCGCGGGCCATGCCGTGATCTACCCCGGCACCAGCGTGCACCAGGTCCGCCCCGTGACGCGCGGCCAGCGCATGGCCTGCTTCTTCTGGATCGAGAGCCTGGTGCGCAGCGACGAGCAGCGCCGTCTGCTCTACGACATGGACATGGCCCTGCTGCGCCTGCGTGAACAACACGGCGATTCACCCGAGACCGTGGCCCTCACTGGCACATACCACAACCTCCTGCGCATGTGGGCCGACACCTGAAAAGGCGCCCAAACCACCCCGGAGCACCTTGAGCACCAAAACCCGACCACCCGGCATTGCAAATAATATGGATTCTCATTTACAATGCCATCCATTCCTTTGCAGCAGCGCACCATGGCACCGCATTTCCTCCCTGCCCTCCTGGGGCACCCTCATGGCCACGGCCACCCGGCGGCCCAGGCCGGTTACACAATGACGGCAGGGGTACTGGCCCAAACGGTTTGCGCACTGCACAATACTTGGTGCGCGCGCGCCGCCCGCACCAGGGCGGCGGATCTCCCATGGCATTCGTGACCACGCTGCTGGCGGGGCTGCTCATCGTGGCGGGTTCTGCGTGGTGGGTTCTGCGCCCCTGATTTATTGATCAAATCGGCCTCTAGCGCAATACAGCATTGCGCGAGCAGCTATCATTTTTATGTCTACCTACGACCGTTTCGAGCAACCCCGGGGACTGAGCCGCAACGCCCTGATTGCCATCGGCGTCGTGCTCCTGCATGTCGCGGCCCTGTGGGCGCTGCAAACGGGTCTGCTGCGCCGCGCCGTGGAAGTCATCGTGCCCGCAGTGCTGCTGACCGAATATGTCTCGCCGCCCGCCCCGGTGACCAAGGCCGAACCACCGCCCCCGGCGCCGGCGCCCAAGCCCCAGCGCACCCCGCAGACCAAGGCCCCAGCCCCAGCCCCGCGCCCTGCGCCCGAGCCCCTGCCGGTTGCCGACACCACCCCATCGCCCAACGCCATCACGGTGAGCCCCGCCAAGACCGACCCGGAGCCCCCCGCGCCGATCACGGCCGCCGCCCCCGCTGCCCCCGTCGAAGCCGCACCGGCACCCGCCGCGCCCAAGATCGAGCTGCCATCGAGCAGCGCCGCCTATCTGCAAAACCCGGCCCCGGCCTACCCGGCCATCAGCAAGCGCATGGGCGAACAGGGCAAGGTGGTGCTGCGCGTTTTCATCGGCACCGACGGCCTGCCCCAGAAGATCGAAATCAACCGCTCCAGCGGCTTCGACCGCCTGGACCGCCAGGCACAGGACACCGTCATGCGCTGGAAGTTCGTGCCCGGCAAGCGCAACGGCGTGCCCGAGGCCATGTGGTACCTCGTGCCCATCAATTTCATTCTCGAATAATCTTTCAGGAGTTCTCATGGAATCGCAATTCGGTCTCGCCAACGTCTGGCTCCAGGGCGACTTCGTCACCCGCGCCGTGGCCGTGCTGCTGCTGGGCATGTCGCTGGCGTCGTGGATCGTCATCCTCATCAAGGCGCTGGACATCATGAAGTTCAAGAAGCACGCCCGCGCCGTGCAGACCTTCTGGCACAGCGAAGACTTCGCCGATGGCCTGACCCGCCTGGGCTCCGACCCGGCCAACCCCTTCCGCCAGCTGGCCGTCGAAGGCCGCGAAGCCACCGCCCACCACCGCAACACCAAGGCCCAGCTGCATGACAGCCTGGACGTGAGCGACTGGGTCACCGGCTGCCTGCGCAACTGCATCGACGAATTCACCGCGCGCCTGCAGTCGGGCCTGGCCATCCTCGCCTCGGTGGGCTCCACGGCGCCATTCATCGGCCTGTTCGGCACGGTCTGGGGCATCTACCATGCCCTCATCGCCATCGGCACCTCGGGCCAGTCCACCATCGACAAGGTCGCCGGCCCCATCGGCGAGGCCCTCATCATGACGGCGCTGGGCCTGGCGGTGGCCATCCCGGCCGTGCTGGGCTACAACGCACTGGTGCGCGGCAACAAGCACATCCTGATCCGCCTCAACAGCTTCGCGCACGACCTGCACGCCTACTTCGTGACCGGCGCCCGCGTCGGTGCCAACGGCGACAACGGCAAGGTGCTGCCGCTCAAGAAAGGCAGCTGACCATGGCTTTCGGAACCCAGGATGACGCCGACGAGGTGATGAACGAGATCAACATGACGCCGCTGGTCGACGTCATGCTGGTGTTGCTCATCATCTTCATCATCACCGTGCCGGTGATGAAGCACTCGGTCAATGTCGATCTGCCCCGGGCCACCAACCAGCCCGAGCTGGTCAAACCCGAAACCCTGCGCCTGAGCGTGGCGGCCGACGGCAGCTACTACTGGAACGGCCAGGCCGTCGCCGACGCCGAGCTGGCCGCACGCCTGCAGGACGAGGCCGCCAAGGAGCCCCAGCCCGACCTGCACATCCGTGGCGACAAGGAAGTGCGCTACGAGCGCGTGGCGCAGGTCATGGCGGCCGCGCAGCGCGCCGGGCTGCGCAAGATCGGCTTCGTCACCGATCCGCAATAAAAATTTCTTGAAAAGGACTGGACAAGTTATTGAGAATCGTTATCATTAACGAATCGCACTGTTCAGGACTACTTTCATGCAAGCCACCCTGCACCTTCCCGCCATGTTCAGCACCGCCCGCGCCGAGTCGGCCCATACCACTCAGGGCGCCCAGGAGCGCATGCCCTCCGTGGACAGCCATGCGCTGCTGCAGGGCCAGAAGGCCGTCACGATCAGCCACAACGGTGCCCTCTACCGCCTGCAGGCCACCCGGCTGGGCAAGCTGATCCTGACCAAATAAGTTCATCGTGGGGCGACTCCCGGACCGCCACCGGTCCGCAAGGGTCGTTTTTGCCAGCCAACGGGTTCCCCGCGTAGCCAGGCTTTTTTTCCCGCACCATCAAAAAAAACCGGTCCCAGGGCCGGTTTTTTTATACGAATAATGGCTCAATCGCTTATTCAATAAGCGCAAGCAGCTACCACTTTTATAGCAATCAACGCCTCACAGCCCCAGCGCTGCAATACCGGCTTTGGCGATCTGCGCATCCTCGGTGGACTTGACGCCGCTCACGCCCACCGCGCCCAGGCACTGGCCGCCCTGCAGGATCGGCACGCCGCCTTCGAGCAGGCCCGCGATCTCCGGGGCGCTCAGGAACGAGGTGCGGCCGTTGTTGATGATGTCCTCGTACACCTTGCTCTCGCGCCGCCCCAGCGCCGCCGTGCGGGCCTTGGCGGGGGCAATGTGCGCGGACACGGGCGCTGCGCCGTCCAGGCGCTGCAGCCACAGCAGGTGGCCCCCGGCATCGACAATGGCGATGGTCACGGCCCACTGGTTGTGCAGGGCCTCGGCTTCGGCGGCGGCGGCAATTTTCTTGATGTCGGCCAGTTCAAGTTCAGCGGTGGTCTTCATGCGGCATGCGGCCTCGTGGGCCGTCGTTCAAGCGGCCCAGGGCCGGGAAGGGGTGGAGTGCGCAGCATAGCGCTGCCTCCGTGCCACGTCACCCACACGCCAGGCAAAAGAACCTTGCTTAAAACCAGGGTATTGCGGCAAGGTATTGCAAGCACTGTATGCATCCCCATCTAGAATGCTCCCACCTGCGCTGTGCAGGTCACTCAGGAGAGCAACGATGAACGACCGGGTCACCACCCTCCCCTCTGCGGACTATGGCTACGGCATTTCGCAGGAGCAGCGCCACAAGGTGCTGCGCAACACCTACTGGCTGCTGGCGCTGAGCCTGCTGCCCACCGTGCTGGGCGCCTGGATCGGCGTGGCCACCGGCATCACCCAGTCGCTGCGCGGCGGCGTGGGCCTGATCGTTTTCCTGGGCGGCGCCTTCGGCTTCATGTACGCCATCGAGAAGACCAAGCGCTCGGCCGCCGGCGTGCCCGTGCTGCTGGCCTTCACCTTTTTCATGGGCCTGATGCTCTCGCGCATGATCGGCATGGTGCTGGGCTTCAAGAACGGCTCCGAGCTCATCATGACAGCGTTTGCCGGCACGGCAGGCGTGTTCTTCGTCATGGCCAGCCTGGCCAGCGTGATCAAGCGCGACCTCTCGGGCATGGGCAAGTGGCTGTTCGTCGGCGCCATGGTGCTGATGGTGGGCGCCATCATCAATGTGTTCGTGGGTTCGTCGGCCGGCATGATGGCCATCTCGGTGGCCGCCATCGGCATCTTCAGCGCCTACATGCTGTACGACCTCAAGCAGATCCTGGACGGCGGCGAGACCAACTACATCAGCGCCACGCTGGCCCTGTACCTGGACATCTTCAACGTGTTCCAGAGCCTGCTGGCCCTGCTGGGCATCATGGGCGGCGAGCGCGACTGAGCGGCTGTTCTCCACAGGCAAAAAGGCTCCTTCGGGAGCCTTTTTGTTGCCCATTTCGTCCGGTAGCGCTCAATCGGGTCGGCAGCGTGCCGATAATGAAAGAAGATGTTTCCGAAAGAACCCGCCATGCCACGCCGCATCCTCCTTGCCGTTGCCCTGGTCTCGCTGCTGGCGGGCTGTGACAAGATTTCCGCCATTCCGGGCCTGGGCCCCGACCCCAAGATCGCCCAGCGCGAGGAAGAAGCCAAGGCCATCGGCGGCGCCTGCCGCCACGCCCTGCGCGGGCTGGAAGATTGCTACACGCTCAACCCCAAGGCCAACAAGGCGGCCGTGTTCACGGGCTGGAAAGACATGGACCAGTACATGCGCGAGAACAAGATCGAGGGCACGCCCTCGGTCATCGGCGCACCGGCCAAGCCCGCGGCCTCCGACCCCATCGAGACCGAGACACGGGACAGCACGGCAGGCAAGAAGTCCTGACGCGCAGGGGCACCACGGCCCCGCCCCCCCGCTTAATCGCGCTCAAACACCGCCATGCTCTCCACATGGGCCGTGTGCGGGAACATGTTGACCATACCCGCCGCCGTGCACCGGTAGCCCGCCAGATGCACCAGCAGCCCCGCGTCGCGCGCCAGCGTGGCGGGGTTGCAGCTCACATAGACAATGCGCCGGGGCGGTGTCCAGCCTTCGGCCCCGGCAGGCAGGGGCACGGCCCCTTCCGCGCCGCGCCGTGCCTGTTCGATGTCGGCCAGCGCCTTGGCGAGCGCAAAGGCCCCTTCGCGCGGCGGATCGACCAGCCACTTGTCGGCCACGCCGTCCTGCACCAGCATCTCGGGGGTCATTTCAAACAGGTTGCGCGCTACAAATTGCGTAGCTGCCAGCGCCTGTCCATCCTGCCTTGAGGCCTGATTGAATGCATAATTCTGGCGCGAGCGCATCACCAGCGCCTCGCTGCCCTCGATGCCCAGCACCTCGCGCGCCTGCGTGGCCAGCGGCAGCGTGAAGTTGCCCAGGCCGCAGAACCAGTCAATCACGCGCTCGTCGCGCTGCACATCGAGCAGGCGCAACGCGCGCGAGACCAGCACGCGGTTAATGTGCGGGTTGACCTGGGTGAAATCGGTGGGCTTGAACGGCATGGTGATGCCGAAATCGGGCAGCGCATAGGCCAGCGGCTCGCCGCCTTCGTCAAGCAGGTGCACGGTATCCGGCCCCTTGGGCTGCAGCCACCACTGCACACCCTGCTCGGCCGCAAAGGCGCGCAGGCGCGCCAGATCGTCGGCGCTGAGCGGCTCCAGGTGGCGCAGCACAAGCGCGGTGACGGTGTCACCGCAGGCCAGCTCGATCTGCGGGCAGGTGTCGCGCGCATCCATCGAAGCAATCAGCGCGCGCAGCGGCACCAGCATGGCGCTGACATGCGGCGGCAGCACGGGGCAGACGGCCATGTCGGCCACGTAGCGGCTCTTGCGCTCGTGAAAACCCACCAGCACCGTGCCCTTCTTGATGACATGGCGCACCGAGAGGCGCGCGCGGTAGCGGTAGCCCCAGGCCGGGCCTTCGATGGGGCGCAGCAGCATCTCGGCCTTGACCTTGCCCAGGTGCCAGAGGTTGTCCTCCAGCACGCGCTGCTTCACGGCCACCTGGGCACCCACATGCAGGTGCTGCATCTTGCAGCCGCCGCAGGCGCCTGCGTGCAGGCCGAAATGCGGGCAGCCCGGGCGCACGCGCTGCGGCGATTCACGGTGAATGGCCACCAGGCTGGCCTGCTCCCAGTTGTTCTTTTTGCGGTGGGTGTTGGCAGTCACCACCTCGGACGGCAGGGCGCCATCGATGAAGACCACCTTGCCATCGGGCTTGCGCGCCACGCCCTGGGCGTCCAGGTCGAGGGACTGCACCAGCAGATGCCCCTCGGGCAGCGCGTCCTGGGCGGGGTCGGATGGTTCAAAGGCGGGGGAAAGTTCGGTCGGTTCGCTCATCCCCCGATTGTCTCAGGCCATCCGCGGGTTTGCGCCAACGGGCGGCAAAGACGGTTCAGCCCGGGTTGCGAGCACCCCGTGCAGGCTTGGGCATTGCATCTGTCAGGGGGTGTTGGGGCAGCTTGTTGACTTCCAGCTCGCAGCCGTGGGTATCGAGTGAAAAAATCAGCTTGCCACCCGGCGCCACCAGCGGCAGGGTTTCATGCAGCGGGCGCGACATGTCGACAGGCGGCTCGACCGAGCGGTAGATCACCTCCTCATCGGGGCCATAGATGACATAGCAGGCGGCCGTGGCCGCCTGACTGAACAGGCCCGCCAGCACAATGGCGGTGGCGTAACGAAGTGCGCGCATGGTTCTTCTCCTTCGCTGGATGGATGGTTTGCGGCCCATTATGCCGACGCGGCGCAGGACTTCACAGCGGCAACCGCGTGGTGTGCTTGACCTCTTCCATCACGGCGTAGGTGCGTGTCTCGCGCACGCCAGGCAACTGCCACAGCACGGCACCCGCGAATTCGCGGTAGGCGTTCATGTCGGCGGTGCGGGTCTTGAGCAGGTAGTCGAAACCGCCGGCCACCATGTGGCATTCCATGATCTCGGGGCGCACCTGCACCGCCGCCTTGAACTGGTCGAACACGTTGGGCGTGGTGCGGTCGAGCAGCACCTCGACAAACACCAGCATGCCCGCACCCAGCTTCAGGGGGTTGAGCCGCGCCTCGTAGCCCAGGATGTAGCCCTCGCGCGTGAGCCGCTGCACGCGCGCCAGCACGGCCGTGGGCGAAAGGGCCACGCTCTCGGCGAGCTTGAGGTTGGCGATGCGCCCGTCGTCCTGCAGGATCGCCAGAATCTTGCGGTCGATGCGGTCCAGATCAATTCCGAATACGGTCATAGATAGCGAATTATTTTATATCACTGCCGATTTTCAGATATTAATTCGTCATTCTTGCACGCATGATCTCGCCATTGCGGGGCACCCCATCGAAACCGGGCCCCCTCCACCCACCGAGAGCATCGCCATGAACCCCACTGCCTCCGCCGTCCAGCCCTTTGCAGGCTTCGCCCCGCGTCCGGCCATCGACAACCCGCTGCGCACGGCCATCACCGCCGCCTGCCGCATCCCCGAGCCCGAGGCCCTGGCACCGCTGCTGGAGCAGGCACGCCTGCCGCTGGACATGGAAAACGCCGTTCAGGCCCTGGCCCTGCGCATCGCCGGCACGCTGCGCCAGCGCAAGGCCTCGGCGGGCCGCGCCGGCATCGTGCAGGGGCTGCTGCAGGAGTTCGCCCTGTCGTCGCAGGAAGGCGTGGCGCTGATGTGCCTGGCCGAGGCCCTGCTGCGCATCCCCGACGCCGCCACGCGCGACGCGCTGATCCGCGACAAGATCAGCAACGGCCAGTGGGAGCCGCA